>Ga0137307_100005_pt1 | contig 378129 bp, 337 predicted proteins | sample NAcewD2O_March_2_FD_97180 | JGI IMG/M metagenome (GOLD analysis project Ga0137307, IMG submission 97180) | Mouse cecal microbial communities from Vienna, Austria - N-Acetylglucosamine amended D2O_March | ecosystem: Host-associated > Mammals > Digestive system > Large intestine > Cecum | place... | reverse complement strand
GGTAATTTTGTGAATGAGCATACCCTGTCTTTGAACGTAAGCAGGCTACGAAATAAAATAGCTGATGAAGAGTTTAATTATATCAAGACCATATATGGATTGGGTTATAAATGGAGTGAAGATTAAATGAAAATATACAAATATATGTTAATTATTTTGGATGTACTATTGCTCTTCGCAGGAATGTACATAGTGCTGACAATGGTAGAAGATACTACGATACAATATATGCTTGTATTTATAATCCTATCTTTAGTACTGATAAATTTGGGAAACTATTTCTATTTTCGTAGGAGATTTATTGGCTTTTCAAATGAAATGTGTCGGAATACAGAAGAAATTTTGCATGGTCATTCTATCAAAGAGCAACGAAATAAGGAAACGCTTACATCCAAAATGATAATGGAATTAGAGAAAATAGAGGATATTTTCTCTTTTCAACTTGCGGAGAGCCAGAATGAAAAAAGAGAGATTCAGGAAATGATTTCTGAGCTTACACACCAAATTAAGACCCCTGCTTCCAATATTCAAATGTATTGCGAAATGTTTTCTGACCCAGATATTTCTTCAGAGGAAGCAAAGCAATTTGTAATGATTATCAAGCAGCAGTTAGGGAAATTAGAGTTTTTACTTGATGTTCTTGTAAAATCTTCACGACTTGAAAATGATATGATAAATCTTCAAATGGAAAACAGCAGACTTATTGAAACATTAGCTGTTGCAGTAAATAGTGTGATGCAGAAAGCAGAACATAAGAGAATTGATATTTCTGTTTCATGCAGACCTGCCATTCAAGTTTATCACGATATGAAATGGACTGCGGAAGCAATCGAGAATATTTTGGATAATGCAATTAAGTATACTCCCGAAAATGGAAAAGTCTTGATTTCCGTAGAGGCTGAAGAAATGTATACAATAATTAAAATCAAGGATACAGGAAAAGGAATTGAAGCTGCACATATCAATGATATTTTCAAAAGATTTTATAGGGAAAAATCATCATCTAAAGATGAGGGATTAGGTTTGGGACTATATCTTGCAAGGAACATTATAAATTTACAAGGCGGATATATTTCTGTTCATTCCTCTTTGGGAAAAGGCAGCAATTTTTCTGTATGCCTGCCAAATCGTACTCCTAAATAAATTGTTTCGATATTGGTACTTTTTAATGCAAAATTGAAACAGGATTGATAAAATTCTTTTTTATGATAAAAGTATCAAGCAGAAAGGAACGGAAAATGAATGAACATTTTAAGTACAAACAATCTGACAAAATACTATGGTGCAAAGCCGCTATTGGTAAAAGCACTTGACGGAATCTCCTTAGAAATAGAACAAGGGAGTTTTACAGCAATCGTAGGAACTTCTGGTTCGGGTAAAAGCACCTTGCTCCATATGCTTGGTGGATTAGACACCCCGACTGGTGGAAGCGTATGTGTTGACGGACAGGAATTGAGCGGCATGGAAAAAAACGAGCTTGCTATTTTTCGGAGAAGAAAGATAGGCTTTATTTTTCAGAATTATAATCTTATGCCTAACCTTACGGTATATGATAATATTGTTCTTCCCGTAGAGTTGGACGGGCGAAGTGTCGATAAAGAATATTTAGCCACAATCGCAAAAATTTTGGGATTAGAGGATAAGTTAAACCGAAAACCAAATAAACTGTCTGGTGGACAGCAGCAAAGAGTTGCTATTGCGAGGGCGTTGGTAGCAAAACCTGCGATTATTTTGGCGGATGAGCCAACGGGAAATCTGGACAGTCATACAAGTCAAGAAGTCATTGGCTTATTGAAAACAACAAGCGAGAAGTTTCACCAAACGATTGTTATGATTACTCATAATGAGGAAATTGCACAATCGGCTGACCGCACTATCCGCATTGAAGACGGAAAAATTGTGGAAAGTAGGTGGTAAGTATGAGTTTGAATAAAAATAATAATGGCAAAACCATTTACCGCATTGCGAAAAATAATTTAATGGCAAAGAAAATGTCGAGTTTCTTTGCAGGGCTGTCTATTTTGTTAGCAATTACTTTAGTATCTACTCTTTCACTTTTTATTGTTGCAACACAGACTGCCGAAAAAAATACATTGGAACACATACAGCATGTCATGTATATGAATGTAACAAATGAACAAATACATAAAATGACTTCCGATAGCAGAATTGAAAGATGTGATCCTTATAAAGAACTGGAGAAAACATTTCAGTGCCAAAATATAAAATTTTGTCTGTCTTATTACGGAAATTATGCTGAAAGTCAAGAAAACTATGTGTCTATTGAAGGAAAGGACCCAGAAAACTACAATGAAATTCTTGTAGATAAAGCGTTTATGCAAGCCCTTGGAAAAGAGGCTGTCATTGGAGAAAGCATTGATTTAGATATGGATGGGGAAACGCAAACCTTTGTCATTAGCGGTTATACCGTTAAGAATACTCCGGTTGCAACACACTTTATCCATGTGTCAAAAGCATTTGCAGAACAAAGCCCGTTAATGAAAGATTTGCCTTACACCGCACTTGTACGAATCAATGATATTACAGGTGTTCCTGCTGCTACATTTACAACTATAGCTTATCAAATAGCAATGGATTACGAGATTGAACGTCCAAATGTAAATTTGAATGGCAAATTTGAACAATCTCTCCAAAGAGGAAATAGTGGAATTTATACCATTCTTTTTGTTTCTGTCATACTTTTTATAGCAAGCAGCATCGTGATATACAGCATTTTCTATCTCTCTGTTACTGCCCGTGTACAGCAGATTGGGCAATTGACCATTGGAATGACAGAGAAGCAGGTAAAGCAAATGATACGTCGGGAGGGACTGCTGCTAAGTATGTTGTCAATTCCAATAGGGTTACTAATAAGCGGTATTGTTTCCCATATTTTAATTCCGGATGGGTGGACACTTAAAAATTACGGCATAATATCTTTGGTTATCGGTATCTTGGGTATTCTGATTGTGCAGTTTTCCGTGAGAAAACCTGCTAAGATTGCGTCAAAATTTTCGCCGATAGAAGCGTCAAGAAATGTAGGTGCTTCTGCAAAGGAACGACATAACCAAAAGCATAAAACGTTAACTTCCTATGTCTTAGCTCAAATGGAAAGTAAAAACAACCGTAAAAGATGGTGGTTTACAACGGTTTCACTTGCTCTTGGAGGAATTATTTTCATGGTTGCAACGACTTGGGTTGCTTCGTGGAGTGAGGAATGGTATGCAAGAGAGGGAATATTTACAAATGGCGAATATTACATTTCTTACCTCTATGACCATAGCACACCAAAACCTTACGGAATAACCGAATTTCAGTTGACAGGTCATCTCGGGAGTGAGTTGGAAAATAGCATTCGAGAGATACCAAATGTGAAAGACGTTTACGTTGAAAAAGCAGCGTTTGGAGACATCGAATACAAAGAGGTTACATTCCTGCAAGCATTTTACCCGCTTAGTGCAGATGACACGGAGTATTATCAACTTCCCGCTAAAGGAAACAATAGCTATGAATATATGGTGGAACATGACGCTATTTTTATTACGGATAGCGCTCTTAGTGAAAATATGAACGGAGTAAACTTTCAGCCAGGGGATAAAATAGAGTTTCACTATTTTGATGGAGAAGAACATACGGTAGAATTGGAAATAGCAGCCGTATCAGCAGAAAGTATCGAAGGAATCGGAAATAGGTCAAATTTCTGCATGGCAGACAAGACGATGGAAAAATTATGGAAAGCTATGAATACAGCGGCAGAGTTTTATATATCTGTCGAGAATTATGAGAAGAACGGAGAACAAGTAGAAAACGCATTACTGACATTACTTGATGATTATGAAGATTTATCCCTTTATACATTGCGAGAAAGAAAAGTCGAGTTGTCTGGGCAAATTGAGAAATTGCAAATGCAAATATATGGAATAGCTATTTTTATTATCCTGTTCAGTATCTTTAACCTAATTAACACGGTTATCAGCAGCATTGTAAGCCGCAAGAAAGAACTATCCATGCTGGAATCTATTGGTATGGAAGAAAGACAGGTTCGTAATATGCTGTTTTGGGAAAGCTTTCTTGATAGGTATTCCGATGTTGATTTCTCTTGGTTGTCTAAAAAGGCAAAAAAACATTTCTTTAGTTGAAAGAATAAGAAATGAAGATTAGTAAGGGGTGTCGATGAAAGAAAATATATGGATATGTTGCCCGATTTGTAAGAGTAAGACAAGATTACAGATACGGAAAAATACCGAATTATAAAATTTTCCTCTTTATTGCCCCAAGTGTAAGAAGGAAACTTTAGTTAACGTCAAAGAGTTACAGATAACTGTCATCAAAATGCCAGACGCATAGACGCAGAGCCGATGAACTTGTGAAATGAAATCACAGTTTGTCGGCGCTGTTTTGTTTCATAAGGTTTTAAGGCAAACACCCACCATATAAAAAAACGGTGTTTTGGTGGGCGGTATTGTTATGCTCGAAAAGACTTAACAGACACTCTCCAGACCTGTTTTAAAGTTTGGAGGGATTTTTTTATGTTCTTTTTTCGGGCAGTAATCTATCTGCTCATGCAACGCAGATTTGACTTATTAGCATATTGGGGAATGGCAGGAAGCCAGATAAAAAAATCCTTGCCCACGCAACGCTACTTCTCACCATGAAACCAGAAGTAGAATCTCCACTTAACAGAATATGTATCTTCTATAACTGTAGAGGTCACAGAACCTTTACGGTTCTTCTTTTGTCGTTTTTTATCGGAATGTGCCGCAGGGCTGTTTCTGGTATTCATTGCCGTTCGCCGTCCTCTCCATCTGGATTAGTTTTACGGCTGTTAAACAGCAATCTTCTTGACCTGTCGGTCAAGAAGCAGCCCAGGCAGAAGCCTGCTTAATTCAGATGGGAGGTACTTACGGTGAAGTATGCACCAAGAAAAGTATATATCAGAGAAAACAATGTCAATGTGGAGTTATCCTATACGGATTTCTGCCGCCGCAGGCAAGCCGACCAGAGTTACATGGACAAGCTGTTTATCCCCGTACAGGGCTGTCTGATTGAAATTGTGCGGGAACAGTACGCAGATTTCTACAAGGAGAAAGAACGGTGGCGTTATCTGAAAAAAACGGATACGAACCACAGCCTGCCTTTAGGAAAGAAATAGCCGGAACGGAGGTATTATTGTAGGAAGAGTAAAGATATGGGTGTAAAGCGGTAAAAATTTAATGGATCAATGATAGAATGAGAAAAAGGGCTGTTAAAGGCTCTTCTATAGTAAGTGTAGTTCGCTGCCGCCCCGTGACTGCATAATTGTCATGGGGCAAATGGAGAATGTGCTTTTATTGCCTTTTTTCTTATGATATAATAACGGCAAAAGATAAACAAGCGTAGCATGGAGGTTGGCAATGAATAAAAAAATATGTCTGTTGATGGGCGTGATATTAGTTTGTACATCATTAACAGGATGTAGTGCAAGTGATACGCCGCAGAAAGAACAGGAAGTGATACAAATCCCGCGGGACGATCAGGAGCCGGTACAAAGCCCGCAGAATGATCAGGAGCCGGTACAAAGCCCACAGGACGATCAGGAGCCGGTTCAAAGTCCGCAGAATGATCAGGAGCCGGTACAAAGCCCACAGGACGATCAGGAGCCGGTTCAAAGTCCGCAGGGTGATCAGGGGTCAGTACAAACCTCACAGAATGATCAGGAGCCGGGGCAAAGTCCACAGGATAATCAGCAACCATCACAGGATCAGACAGAAGAAGCGGAGTACGCCGGAGATTTCCTGTATGAAGCTTTCCTGAAAAACGAGATCAGCGTATCAAGTCCATACGTTGAGGGGATGGACCTGAGCGTTATGGATGATACAAAATATGATTCTGAATTTGAAGAAGCACAGAAAAAGTATGCTTACGTGGATGTAAATGGTGATGACAATCCGGAGCTGATCTTCAAAATAAGCTCCTATCCGAGCGAGCTGATGTATATTTTGGGGGTATGTGATAACGAACTTATTTGTTTTGATGTGTTTGAGACACATACTAACAGCATTGGGTTCGGAGTGTACGATTATGGCTTTGTTTGGCAGGCTCAAAGATATGACGGCTTTGAAATGGTATTCTATACTTATACTGCAGACGGACAGCCTATGGAAGCCAGACGCTTTACGGAAGAAAACGATGCTGACATAGCGGCTTATGAAGGGGAAGAACCGGAATGGTTCGACTGGCAGACAAGTATTTTCTGATGTGCAGGAAAGTGCGCGGTCATTATACCGTGCCCACGAAGAAAAAGGATTAGATATGGCTGAGAGAGAATAGCAGAATCCCATCTGGCAGAAGGCTGCATCGATGTCGCAGTCTCCGTCAGATGGGATTTTTGTACTTACATATTGTATTCGTTTATGATGGGCTGAATCTGACACAACATATTATCGACGTCTTCAAACATAGCACTTTTCGTAGTCCCCAGTCTGCTGGCCCGGTTAATATGATTCATAACTTCTTTATATTGATCTTTAGTCTTATCAAAAAAGGAGTTCACGGTCTGTAATGCAGTCCGGGAATCACTGATGACGCTGGAAATTTCAGATTGTACCGTGGTTGCACCGTCAGCTGCTTCTGTGATCTGGTCAAATACCTGATAGGTATCTTTTACTTTATTGATACTTTGTTCCAATGCCTGTTGGGAAGTCTCAATATCGGAATGTAATTTGTCGGCATCCTGTTCTACTTCTTCAATGCTGGTTTCCACGGCTGCCACAAGATTTTTCACCTCATTTGCCAGACTCTTTACTTCACCGGCGACGACCGCAAATCCTTTGCCGTGTTGACCGGCTTTGGCTGCTTCAATAGAAGCGTTCAGCGCGAGGATATTTGTCTGATCAGCAATAGAAGTAATTTTATTTGTGCATTTTTTGATATCATTGACGGCTGAAAGGAGAGCCTGAAACGTGTTCTTCATTTCACTAAAATAAGATTCTACCTGCTGCGAGCTGTTTTTTAATGTTTCTACTTCACCATGTGCCTGAGATACCGATTGGGTAATATTGTTCTTTACCTGTTCAAACTGACCGGAGACATGGTCAATGCTTGAAAATGTCTCTTCAAAATCCTGCAATACTCTCTGAAAATTCTCGGATTCTTTCAATACGCCTCTGAAAGAATGATTCACCTGACCCAACTGGTTTAAGGAATCTACTTCCTTTTGCACCAAATCCCGCTGATAGTCTTTCAGACTTTCCATCACATGTAATATGGGATATGTATCTAATGTATGCTTTTCTTTTTTCTTAAATTGCATTTTGAGGTCCTCCTTATTCGAATACCACACAGGTCATGGACTGGTTCACAAACTGATTATTATAATGCTCCCCATAGCCTACAAATCCCGCGTGGTTGCCAAGTTTTCTCATCTCTTCCAGATAATCCTGCATATAGTTATTTTCCGTAAACAGAAGATATCGGAAAAGGCAATTTATGGAGAATACCGCAGAAATATTAGAAAAGTCCTGACGTATCTGCTGTATGGTGTTCTTTACAATATTTTTGTAATCGCCTAATTCCAAAAGGATCAAGACATCGGAGTCATTGACCTGACGGAAACAGGTCAGGGCATCGCCGCAGACATCTTTGATGGAAATGATACAGATATCGTTCCCGTTCAGCTTTCCGAAAGGATTCTTGAAAGTCTGCGTCAGTATTTCCTGCTCCGTAACATTGAGAATGCGCTGATATACCTCTTTGGCGGGAATGCCGTTTAATTCTCCCAATTTATACTCCGATTTATTAGTTTTAGAAGCAATAAACCGATAATTTTCTTTCGGACGGTATATATTTTCTTTGTAGGCCTTTACCTTTCCGGTGCTATTTTTGACGATGGCGTACGCAACTGCGTCTTCATAGATTTTTCCGTTTGCAGATACTTTTCCTGCGTCGCCGGTTCCACCGACGAGTGAAATATTATGATGCTTTAATACGCTGTGGATCGTAGTCAGTACACAGGCGTCATTTCCGGAACAGAAGTCGATGCAGATGGTGTCATTTTGTGTGCCGCTTACCTTTTTGACATCCTGTTCCAAGCGCTTAATATATTTGACTGGCATGGTAGATGCCTGTTCCAGCACATTTGCCGCGGCGGTAACGCCATCATAAAATGCAATAACACCTACACCTTTCTCCACGACTCTGTGATCATAGCTCATCCCAATGCAGCCGATGCTCGGGACATTGGGATAAAGCGCCTCCAATTTTTTTACATGCGCCTCAAACTGATCACTGTTGGATAACAACATAATAAGCTGAGGGTCGCTTAAACCGCAGACTGCTTCATCCAGCTTGCCGCTCTGACTCATACCAAAAAATTGTTTCACAGTAGTGTCCTCCCAATCTTATTTTTATTTGGTACTTTTTATTCCGGTAATAATTATATGATATTTGGGAAAATTAGGAAAGATGTAATATTAAATTTATATATATTTTGTATGTGCGCGTATTTTATCCTGGCGGAAGAAAAATTCAGATCGCGGAAAACATTGCGCATTTCCATCATGAAAAGTGGAACGGAGAGGGTTATCCCGACCATTTTTCGGGGATTTCGATTCCGACGGAAGCGCGTATCATGGCGCTTGCTGATGTATATTGTTTTTGAGATGCAGATCGTATTTGGTATCTTTTTATGAGGGGCTTCATCAGGGGGCATAGAAAAGAGTTTTGCATTGCGGAACTCTTTTTTTGTGCGCATTGACCGATCCGCTTAACCATTGGTTGAGCGCCCGAAAACACCCTTCGCTTGTGATTACACTGATCTTACGATACGATATAAGAGTAGAACGTAAAGGAGCGTTTGTTTGTATCGCCGATGGAATGCGATCCGGGCTGCCTCATGGTTATTTCGATATAGTGTTTTCCATATACGGAGTTGGCTGGACGACAGATCTGGATAAAACGATCCTTCTGATTTCGGAATATCTGAAGCCCGGCGGCAGAGTCATTTTTGCATGGGATAATCCGCTCATGCAATGCATTACATCTCAAAAAGAGCAATATGTTCTTACACGCTCGTATGTGGCGGAGGAAGATATTCTGTTTTGTAACAATAGCGAAGTATGCCGGCAGCACAACTGGAAATTGTCAACCTATCTGAATTGTCTGGCAGACCATGGATTTTTAATCGAAAGAGTCGTGGAAGAATCATCCTATGATGAAGGGGAAGCGGCAGTGTTCAGGGAAGGTCAGTATTATTCTGCGGACAGGGCACGTTTGATCAATCCGTCGTTTATTGTTAAGGCAAGAAAATGTTAGGAAGATGCCAAGGAAGATGCTGGGATGAAGCAGATAAAATAAAAAGGGCAATTTCCATTTAGACAGTGGACATATTCAAAGAGAAATATGTTAGAAAGCAGGCGGGAGATGGAGCAGATGAAAGAATTTGCCACTGACCCGCAGACTTAAAAAATGAATAAATCAGACCCATCCGTGGAAAAATAGGTATGATTTTTTACGGAGACAGAATATGAATGATTTTTTTTATGGGTGGTATTTGAAATGTCAATCTGACACACAGACTTTAGCGGTCATACCTGCCGTACATGGAACGGGAAGTAAACGTATTTGCTCGATACAGATCATTACAGACGATCATGCGTGGATGATTCCGTTTTCCGGACATTCCTATCAACGGGCAGGGAGAAATATTTTCATTGCAGACAATCGGTTTGGTGAAAAAGGAATTGAGCTGAACATCTGTACGCCGCGGCTGACCCTTATTGGCAAATTGGATTTTGGGCGGCTTTTTCCGCTAAAATATGACATTATGGGACCCTTTGCGCTGGTGCCGTTTATGGAATGTCGTCACAGCGTATTTAGCATGCGTCATCCGGTCACAGGAAATGTGCAGATCAACGGAAAGAGTCTTTCTTTTCAGAATGCATGGGGATATTGGGAAGGAGACCGGGGGCGCTCCTTCCCTAAAAAATATATATGGACCCAATGTTGTTTTGCGGGCGGGTCATTGATGTTGTCGGCAGCGGATATTCCCATTGCAGGCATTCGGTTTACCGGCATCATAGGCGTTATCGTATGGCGCGGAAAAAAGTATCGGATCGCTACTTATTTGGGAGCGAAAGCTGTCCGGATCGGGAACAAAATGATCAGGATCGTACAGGGCGGTCTGGAATTGGAGGCACGTCTTTTAGAGGCATCAGGACAGCCTCTTAAGGCTCCGGCGAACGGAAATATGGTAAGGACGATCCATGAAAGCGCCTCCTGTCGGGCTTTTTACCGTTTTCGCATCAATAAGCACACTGTATTTGCTTTCGAAACAGACAAGGCTTCTTTTGAGTTTGAATATCCTGCCTGATTTGTATCATATCTTTTATGCAGGAATAGATTTCTGTGCTATAATTTAGTAGATGATTTGGCTTTGGCAAAATGGATTATGCCGGAATAAGCAGGAAGCGCAGAGGATCACCATGATTTACATAGTGGATAACATATCAAACTATTTCATTTATCTTTTTATCATTCATTATGGATTCAGATTAAATCCAAGAAAAAACAGATTTCTTATTGGTGCTTCCGTTTTGACGATGTTGTCTGCCGGGGCTTACAACGCATATTTTGATACAAATTCTCCAATTGTTTATCTACTTTGGAGCATGCTTTCCATATGCCTGTTTTTTGAAGACAGATTATGGCGTTTGCTTTTACGAAGCGCCGCCCTGATGTATTTCACGGGTATCGTTGATACGTTCAGCGTCATGCTGATACAGGTTGTGTTAATCGGTAAGGGCGTTGGCGGCGCGCAGATCAGGTGGTGGATGGAACCTGCCTATCTGATCTCGTTTTTCGTATATTTTTTGATTTATCGGGAGCTTCTTAAGAAAAATGAAGTATATCTGTGCGATATCGGATGGAAGGATAAGCTTGCGCTTTTAATACAGGGCTCCATTTTCCAGTTATTTTATAATTTTGTGTTTGTGTTTTTTAATGAGAATCATGCAATGTATGGATTCGACGCTTATGCGGTATTTTTAGTTAGTATTGCGGGGGCGTTCTACTCTCTTTTTCTAACGCTTGGTCTCGCCATAAAAAATAAGCTGTCGGACAGGCAGAACAGGGAGCTGCAGTCCTTTATGAACCGGCAGAAGCAGCAGTATGATTATCAGCTGCAGCAATCGGAGTCCATACGGCGTTTTAAGCATGATTTGGTAAATCATATGGGCGTTCTCAGAGAGCTGGCAATTCATAAAAAGACAGAAGAAGTCAAAGAGTACATCGATACCATTTGGAACCTCCAAGAGACGTTTGATTTGAAAATTCGGACGGGGGACGGTTTTCTTGATATCATTATGAATTATTATTCCTATTTGGCAGAAAAGGACAAGATCGATTTTGCCGTAACGGGAAAACTGACCGTGGAAACGGGGATTGGGATGTTTGACCTTACGACGCTGATGGGAAATATATTGCAGAACGCTTTGGAAGCGTCAGTAAGGGCGGTCAATCCCAAAATCCGGGTTACGCTTATTGAACATAAAAAGGAAATATTCATTGTTGTATGTAATCGTACAGCCGAAAAGACAGACATTTCAAACGGATTTCTTAAGACATCAAAAGCGGATACGGCAAATCATGGGTTTGGTCTGATAAATGCGGTTGCAACAGTTCGTAAATATCATGGCGAATATGATATGGAGTCTGTCGAGGAAAATGGAGAAGCAATATTTAAGGTCAGCATTGCCATCCCGAAGGAGAAGAGGGTATGAAAATAGGGATTATCGAAGATGAAGCCGTGTGGAGGGAGCGGATAAAAGCCGCTGTTGAAAAGTATTGCGCGGATAAAAATATTTCGCTGGAGATTGCTGCATACGGCAGCGGAAGAGAATATATGGAAAATGAGGAGGCGGATTTATTGTTTTTGGATATTGAGCTTGCGGATGGAGAAGACGGTTTTGAAATTGCTGAAAGGCTAAAGGATTCCGGAAGTCGGTGCAAGATCTGCTTTTTAACATCACATACGGAAATGGCAAGACAGGGATACAGGGTAAATGCTTTCCGGTATATTGATAAAAAATATATGGAGGAGATTGACGAAGCGCTTGCGTTTTTCTTTCAGACAAAGATTCAGGAGCGGACCGTTTATTGCAGGGATACCTTTGGAATCCAAGTGAAGATCAACTTAAGTGAGCTTTTGCTTGTTGAGACTAGTGGAAGAAAATTAAGGTATCTTATGCTTGACGGCATGGAACATTTTTGTGAGGGCAGGATATCTGAAACGGCGCAAAGCTTGTCCCAATATGGCTTTTTTAACATACAGCGATCGTATATTGTTAATTTGAAATATATTAAGAGTGCCAACAGTCGTGAGGTCATACTTTGTAACGGGTTAAAGATCACAATCGGCAGAGTTCATGGCAGGGAGTTTCAGAAAGCGTTTTTCAGATGGAGAATGTTGTTCGATGAATAAGGAACCGATTCGCGAAATTGTGTTGTTTGTGCAAAAAGTGTGTCATTCATACAGATGGTATGTTCTTTTTTTCTCAATGTGATATAAATAAAATGTCATGACAAAATAGAAGGACTTATGATAAAAACAGCGTTCTTTCGGTTTAGGGATGCAGTGTGGAAATGAGGAACATGAATGATGAAAAAAAAGAAAATAGCAATGATTATGGGAGCGGCTGTGCTTGCGCTTTCGGCATGCGGGCAGACGGGGGAGCCGCAAAAATTCCAGACAAACGCGGCGGACAATACGGAGGAAATGAGTGGCGGCGAAGAACAAAGTCCGGAAATACCGGATGATGAGACGCCGGTTCCGGCCGATTGTGATCCGGCAGAGGTTGAAGATGAAGGGCATTCGGCAATTTTGATAGACGATGTGCTGGAAAGCCTGACAGGAGAATATGATTATTCATCGGGTAATGGAATTGGCAGATTAACGATAAAAAAGACGTCCGACGGTTATGATATTTCCGATTATGAATCAGAAGATTCCTATCGCTTTTTAGCGGATTCCTCTTATATAGAAAGCATGGAGGCAAACAGAATCTATATGAGGTATCCGGAACAGATATATTCTGACGGTACGGCTGTTTTTGGTTATTATATTTTGGAATACGATACGGACGGAATCGATGTATATTACGGAAAATCTACATTTGATGAGGCTGCATTTTTATATCATGCCGTAAAGAGAACGGAAGCGTTAGATGACGCGGATGAGTATGAGGATACATATAGCGATTCTGCGGATCAGGAAACGACAGCAGAAGAATTATTAGATTTATTTATCAGTGGTTCGGTCAATGCAGTTGACCCCGAAGATTTGACCTCGACATTTTATATCGCTGATCTAAATATGGACTCTGAAGAATGGGACTCCTATTCGATTGGAGAGAAAGTCGATCTTGACAATGATGGGGAAGACGAACTGGTTCTCAACGGTCCTTATGGAGGAATATATCTTGACGCGCGGGACGACAAGGTATATGTGTTTGCCGCGGGCGAGGGGACTGCGCTCATTCTTTCTTATACCTATTATAATGGAGATATATGGATTCTGTATAGCAACAGGTCGAGTGCAGGATTTGAAGCTTACCATATGGAAAGATTTGAAGGAGCTGATCATCCGGTCGCAGAAATGAATTTTGGCGAGGAGCTTGTCGATTCAGACGACCCGGAGTCCGAAACGAAATATATGTTGAATGGAAAAGCGATTTCTTATGATGAATATTCAGCGTTCTGCAGCAAAATTTTTGCCGCAGAAGTAAGTACGGAATCATAGAAAAGCCCCCGGGTTTCTGCGAAAATGTGCTGCGGAAATATATTAAGAAAAATATACGATCAGGCAGAAGTAAAAAAAAGACTCCCGCAGGAGTCTTTTTTTTAAGTGTTTTTGTTTTTTCTTACGTATTATAAGTAACGGAACCGTTACAGATACAACAGAGAAAGAGGTGTTTGTGTTGCGTGATGAAAAAATAATATCGGCGATCAGAAAGCGGGACGAGCGGATGCTTTCCTTTGTGATCGACAGATATGCAAGGCTTCTTTGGAAAGCCGCAGCTTCTATATTGACCGATGCATCAGCCGTGCAGGATGTTGAGGAATGTGTTTCAGATGCATTTATCTATCTGTGGCAGCACCCCGAACGGTATGACCCGGACAAAGCGAAGCTTTCTTCATGGCTTTCGATGATCGTGAGATCGCGTGCAATCGACAGGTGGCGTCGGATGGTTAAAAAAAGAGAAATCTCGATGGAAGAACTTGTCATGGAAAGTCTTGGATATCCTGAGATCGCAGAGGACCAGGCGGATGACAACGTAGACAGCCGCAGGGATAAGCTGGCGATCTGCATGGGGATGCTTGATGAAAAGGAAAAAGAACTGCTGATCAGACGTTATAGCAATGAACAAAGCACAAACGAGATTGCGATAGCAATGAATTTGTCAAAAAAACAGGTGGAAAACAAGCTCTATCAGGTGAAAAGAAAATGTAAGCGGATGATGGAATGTAAAAATGACCTTGAGCGGGTATGAACGGTGAAAGGCAGGAATCCGTGTTTGATTTGTAAAGGACGGAGAAAGGAGATTCGAAAATGAGAAAATGGAGCAGACAAAATCGAAAGAATATACGGGCAATGATAGAAGAACGGACAGGAGTTTCCCTGTGCGTCAGTCAAAGACGAAGCCGGTATCGGGTACAGTACGCGGCATTTGCGGCGGTCTGTATGTTATGCCTGGTCACATTATCGGCGTATGCTTATGCAAAGTTTTCGTCATTAGATGAGGATCAGGTCGGGTTTGGCGCGGTATATCAGGGAGAGGGACGCTTTGAAATCGTTGTTGAGAATGCGTCGGACCGGATATTGGAGCTGGAGGACAACGTAAAAGTTATGCAATGGTCAACGGGAGAAGAAGTGGAAGGCGACCGCAGTAAGATCAAGATGAGCGGACTGACGATCGAGCCGCATTCGCAGGGAATTGTTTCGATCGATCTGTCGGAGGGGTATGATATGGAGGCGATGGCATCCCGATTATCGGACGGTGACTGGTATTACTTTATATTGACCAATAACGGTTTTGCATTCGGGCAGGACTGGATGTGTTCTTTTGATCTGGAGATTGGTCAGACCCAGGAAGTTGCGGAGCGGATGAGTGAACGGATGGCGGAAAGATTGGAGGAGTCATTGAACGCACAGTCGTTGGACACACAACCGTCGGACGCACAACTAGCTGACACACAAACGGAAAACGGGAACGGGTCAGAACCGGATGCGGAAAACCTGTATTCCGCGGACTGGGTCTGGCCGACGCTCAGCCATACGGTGTCGGTTTCCTATGGCGAACAGGGGAACGGCAGATTTTCGGATCATATCAACATTGCAGGAACAGAGGGGGATGAAGTGTACGCGGCCGCGGATGGAAGCGTCATCATGACTGGATTTGACAGTACATACGGAAATGTACTGATACTCGATCTGGGAGGCGGCGTCACGGTCAAATACGGGCATCTGAAAGAAATTCATGTATCGGAAGGCGATGCGGTCGAACGCGGACAGCTTGTCGGTTCGGTCGGAAAAAGCGGGATGGCGACAGGTCCGAACCTGATGTTTGCGGTGTATGTGGACGGAGAAGCGGTCGATCCGGTCATACCGGAATAAGAATTTTAGAAAACCGCTATTTCAAAAGAAATCATCGGTTCGATGATAACCGGAGCTTCAGAGGGACTTTAGGTTAAAAGGAACCTAAAGGTTCCCATAAAGAGATGGTAATGGAATTACAGATAATCGGGAAGAAAATCATAAAATCAGAATGTAAAAAGGGCAATTTTCATTAAGACAACGGGCACGGAAACTGATACAATCAGTGTAAGAAACGCATCGAACGGCTTTAGTTGCAAAAATCAGTTCGATGTGTTAGTAAAAAACGAAAACAGGGGACGTGCCCGTGGGGTATCGTTTCCGGTCGGAAAGGAATGCTTTGATGAAACAAAGTCTTGTAACCGAAAGGATTCTCTCGTATGTCGGGAAAAACTTAGAATCTGCCATGACACTGGATACCATCGCAAAGGAACTCCATTATTCCAAATTCTATTTGGAGAGGACCTTCAAGAAGGATATGGGGATTTCCCTGTATCAGTATATCCGCCGCAGAAGACTGAATGAGGCGGCAGAAAAGCTGGGCAATACCGACAGACCCGTGATTGAGATTGCATTGGAGGCAGGTTATCTCTCCCAACAGGCATTTGCGCAGGCGTTCCGCGATGAGTACGGGTGTACGCCGCTCGAATATCGGAAAAACAGGCATTTTGTTCGAAAGAAGGAGCGGATGCAGATGAATGCAGGCGTTTACGTCAAAATGCGGGAATTCCGGTTTCAGGAAGGCAGGATGGCGGCATGAGCATGATTCCTTATGTGGTTGAGCAGACAAACAAGGGCGAACGGAGTTATGACATTTATTCGCGTCTCCTCTCGGACAGGATCGTTTTTTTGGGCGAGGATGTGAATGATCAGTCTGCAAGCGTGGTCACGGCTGAGCTGCTTTTTTTGGAAGCGCAGGACCCGGAAAAGGATATTCAACTCTATATCAACAGTCCGGGAGGTTCCATAACGGCAGGACTTGCCATCTATGATACGATGCAGTATATCCGATGTGACGTATCCACGATCTGCCTTGGAATGGCGGCGAGTTTCGGCGCGTTTCTGCTGGCGGGCGGCACAAAAGGAAAGCGCATGGCGCTGCCGAATGCAGAGATCATGATCCATCAGCCTGCGATTCACGGAAACGGCGTGCAGGGGCAGGAGACGGATATCCGGATCGTGTCGGAACACCTTCTCAGGACGAAAAAAAGACTGAACAGGATCATGGCGGAAAATACTGGAAAGACGGTGGAGGAGATTGAAGCGGCGACGGACAGGGACCATTATCTGTCCGCGCAGGAAGCGCTGCAATTTGGTCTGATCGATCAGATCATTACACGCCGCGATTAGAGAAAATCCCGGCAGAGCGGAGAAGCCGGTCAGATTGAATCGCAGGTCAGATGGAAGATCGGACTGGTGAAGGAAGTAGTCAGATAAAATGTCAGGTACAAGGAAACACCGGCAATGAAGGCTGGGAACGCAGGGCCGTTTTCAGCCTTTTTGTTGTGATAAATCATTGTTGAAGGAAACGATACCGCTATGATATAATTGGAAAATCAGGTATTCTGCTGAAAACGGAAGAAATATCCTGTGGTGTAAGGATTTCTTTTATGTACTTAAAAAATTCAGGAGCAGCAAAATGAGTGAAAATGTGATAGAACTGTCAAATGTCAGCAAACAATTTGTATCAACCAAACATGAACCGGGCTGGCGCGGTGCCGTAAAGGGACTGTTTACCAAAGAAAAAGTGACAAAGACCGCTGTGGACGATGTTTCCCTCGCAATTCAAAAAGGCGAGATCGTCGGCTATATCGGAAGTAACGGAGCCGGAAAATCCACGACGATCAAAATGATGTCGGGCATTTTGACGCCGACGTCGGGTAACTGTCTGGTCAATGGGCTGGAGCCTTACCGGAACCGCAAGAAGAATGCCAAAAACATCGGCGTTGTGTTCGGACAGCGCACGCAGCTCTGGTGGGATCTTCCGCTCAGCGAGACGTATACGGTATTAAAGGAAATTTACGACGTGAGCGATGATGATTATCAGGAGCGGATGAACTTCTTTGAGGAAGTGTTAGGTTTACAGGAATTTATACATAGTACGGTCAGGACGCTGTCATTAGGGCAGAGAATGCGCGCGGATTTGGCGGCAGCGCTGCTTCATAATCCCAAGGTGCTCTTTTTGGACGAGCCGACGATCGGCTTGGACGTTGTCGTAAAAGACAAGATCCGGCAGGCAATCCGGGAAATCAATGAGAAATATCAGACAACAGTCTTATTAACGACGCACGACTTAAACGATATTGAACAGTTATGCCGCCGGATCATTATCATAGACGCGGGTAAGAAAATTTATGATTCCACGTTGGAACAATTAAAAAAAGATCATGGATACCGATGCAGTATTTTATTCGAATGGAAGGAGCTGCCTGATCAGACACAGTTGGAGCTTCTGCGGAATTTACATGAAAAAGCGGTGTTTGAGGAGTTGGAAAAGGGCGGGAAGGTGACTTTCAGCAAACATGAGCTTACGGTCGCGGAGGTGATCGCCGCCGTGATGGGAATTTTGGAAGTAAAAGACATTCAGATCAAAGAGACAGAGCTTACGGATATTGTAAAAAATATTTATCAGAAAGGGACATGGCAGTCGGTATGACAAAATTTTTTCGGGTCTATTGGACGTTTGCCGCCAATCAGATCAAATCCAATTTTGTGTATAAAGGGCGCTTCTATCTGTATATTCTGCGCAAGTTTTTGGGAATGTTTATTTATTATTATCTATGGATGGCGATCTATGCGAGTGCTTCGTCCGGACAGCTTGGCGGATTCACGAGAAGCGAAATGATTCTTTATGTATTTCTGTCTTATACGATTTCAGATCTTGTCATGATCGGGATCTCCTCGGAGATCGGAAAAGATGTGCTGGACGGGAGCGTGGCAATGAATCTGATCAAACCTATCAATTACCGGCTGTACCTGACGTTTAAGTCCTTAGGCGTCATGATCTATCGTATTGTTGTGCCGTCTGTTTTTATCTGGGCCGGATTAGAAATCTATAAAGTAACGGCGCTCGGCATGCCGGTCAGCAGTCCGGCGCAGATTGGCCCCGCATTGCTCAGTATACTGCTCAGTTTCTTTATTTATGTGTTTTTTGATTATTGTTTCGGGATGCTGGCATTTGTCACGACTTACATTTTCGGAATGACGATTATCAAGAATGCAGCGTTAAATTTATTGACGGGCAGACTCATACCGATCTCCTTTTTTCCGGCAGTGGTGCAGGAGATTTTTTCATTTCTTCCGTTTACGGCGATGACCTATGTCCCGGTCATGATCTGGATGGGAAAATATTCAGGTACCGAAGCGCTGTATCAGCTAGGGAAACAGGCGCTGTGGGTCGTGCTGCTCTATCTTTTGGGAAGCTTTTTATGGAAAAAGATTGAGAAGCGGATCGTGATCCTTGGGGGATGAAAAAAGAAAGTGAAGCATAGAACGTAAGCCATGATCAGTGCTTTCGTGAAAGCATATCCTAAAAACAGTCACAGCATGGAGGCTAAGGATGAAAACAGTCGCGCGCTATTTAAGGTTATACCGGATTTTTGCGGTGCAGTACATGAAAACGGTGATGCAGTCTAAACTGGATTTCTTCATCGGTCTGGGCGGATTCCTGATCTCTCAGGCGGCGGGACTCGCCTTTCTCTATCTGGTATTTCAGCAGATTCCGGTCATGAAAGGGTGGTCTTTGGAACAGCTTCTTTTTATCTATGGATTTGCGCAGATCCCGAGAGGCATCGACCATTTGCTGACTGACAATCTGTGGATGGTCGGATGGCAGATGGTGATACAGGGAACGTTTGACAAATATATGCTGCGTCCGATGAATTTGTTTTTTCAGATCGTCTGCGAAAAGATACAGTTTGACGCGGCAGGAGAGCTTTTGGTCGGAATCTTCTTTGTGGGGCGCGCGGTTGCAAAAGGTGTCGTAACGGTGACGCCGCTCAAAGTGCTTTTATTTTTTGTTTCGATCATAGCAGGAAGCGTGATCTATACGTCCGTAAAATTGGTTTTAGCGTCCATTGCTTTTTGGGTAAAGGACAGTTCACCGATCATGACGACGGCATACGATGTCGCTGATTTTGCGAAATATCCGGTTGAGATCTATGCAAAGCCGATCCGGATCATATTGATGACCATTCTGCCGTTTGCGTTTGTTGCCTATATTCCGTCAACCTACTTTTTGATCGACGCGAATATCTGGAAAACCGTTGCCGCGGAATGCGGGATCTCGGTTCTGTTCTGGCTGTTTTCTTACAGCTTGTTCAAAAAGGGACTTACGCGTTATGAAAGCGCCGGAAGTTGAAAAAAGATATTCAAATAAAATCAAAGGTTCGATTTGAATATCTTTGATTTTATTTTTTTATATTTTCCATTTTGCTATTGACTCTTCCGTTGGGGAATCGTGTGTAATAGATTTGGGAAAGCGATGATTGAATCAGCGCTTCCGGCGCCGGAAACACTTTGAACATCGTTTCTATATCAGCAACGGAAGGGAGAGTGGAAATATTATGGGTGAATTAACGAAAATCAGAGAAGTATCCGTCAATTATCATGTGTCTGCGCGTACGCTGCGCTATTATGAAGATATGGGGCTGATCGAGAGCATAAGAAGCGGGGACTATGCCTACAGACTGTACGATGAAGCGGCGATCAAACGTCTGGAGCAGATCTTGATCTTGCGCAGGCTAAACATTAGCATCAAAGATATTAAGCGGATCTTTGATACGGCAGGTTCGGAAGTCATTTTGGATGTGCTCGGTAAAAAAGTGGATTCCATTGATGAAGAAGTATCTCTTTTGCATGAATTAAAAAAGATCATCCTGGAGTTTATTGATCAGATCAGGAAATTAGATTTCGAAAAGGAAACCGATGTGAAACGGTTGTATGAAAAGGCGAAAGAGATTGAGACGCAAATAGCGGAAACAGAGGATACCGGCGGTCAGATAACGGCGGATCATTTTATGGAAGTCACGCAAAAGCTGAATGACAAGGTACCTGATGTCACGATCGTCAGGATTCCCGCATTTAGGGCTGTTACTTCGGGTGCTATGTCATTTGACGAGATCTTCGGCGAGTTTCAGAGCTGGCAGGAAGCTCACAACGAATTTTACAAGCCGATCATATTTGATGCGCCCGATTTCCTGTCCGAAAAGAACGGACAGATGGAATGGGTATGGCGGATCAAAGATGAGGTCACGGAAGCGGATACGGCTCCGTATAAGATCGTGGAGCATCCGGGCGGATTGTATGCGGCAGCGGTCAGCATCGACGGGGATGATGAAAGCGGCAGTCAGGTCATGCGCAAAATAGAAGCATGGATAGAAAAGACACATTTTGTGATCGATGACAGCCGTTCCGCAGCGGCGCACATGATCTATGTGGATGAGGAGATCAAAAAGGGGCTCGGTTATCACCAGATGAATTTCTACACGCCAATCAAACTGCGGACAACTGACAGATAACTGTAACGAGGAATCATAAAAAAGAATGGGAGTGGAAGTGATGTATTGGATCGAACGTTGGTCGCAGCTTAGAAAAAAAGAACTGATTTCTTATCCGGATGATTTTCCGATCCATGATGTGTACCTTGCAATGGGCACGCATGAGGATCTGAAAAGCGGATGGAAGGAATTGCTTGAAGTTTTCACACATTGTTATGAGGATATATTGCAGGATCCTGCCGGTATGCTTCTTCCGGTATATGATATGGAAGAGTATGGGTATTTTTCGAAGGAAGCGAGAACATCCCGTGAAAAGTCCTGGCAATATGCCAAGATTTTTTATGTGCTGGGTTATTCCGGAGAATGGACGCAAAACGGTGAACTTAAGATACGGGCTGACGGACTAAAAGAACAATGTAAGGCTCTTAAGATCACAAATATCCATGCTTATTTGAAGATACTCGGCAATTACGGATTTGTAACAGAGGGGCTTTCAGGCGGAAAGATCAAAGACGATACCGAAATTGTGATCTCCTATCCCGATAACCGGAATGTCATCGCAGTCTTATATATTCTTGCCAAGAAATCAAAAAATACGGACAGGTTTCAGGATTTTAGCAGGCTGAATGTTCGATTGTTTGAGAATGACTGGAATACGGTAACACACGGCAGCGGTGCTGATGTCGTCGCCGATCTGCTTCATTCAGAACAGGATAGAAAGACGGCGTGGCTGATCCATGAGGAGCTGGTCAGGCGGAATTATGTTTATAACTTTCAGAATTGGAATGAAGGCCCGCAGATTCGGTATTATCGAAAAGAATCAGACCGGAACAGAAATACAAATGCCGACTTTTGGATGACCAGTATGGATACCGAATTGATATTGTATTTTCGGATCGTGAATATGGACAATGTTCTTGCGTACATTTCAACTTGTCCGGAGAGGGTCATTGCTCATTTCACGGTCAGCGACAACGGGTGTGCCAACAGAATTTCCGGGAAATGCGTTTCCGGGATTTCTTATCAGCTTGGTAACCAGGTTGTTTGGAGATGTGGCTGTTGTAATCCGAATTTTCAGGTGACACCGGATATTGAAGACTATTTATACTATATCAATGCCGTGGAAATGGCGGGCGGCAAAAAGAAGAAGTAAAAAGTAAAGAAAAGCATAAAATAGAAAAATGTCAGTACTTCCGGTTCTTCACTTGTAAGTCCTTCAGGGATTGGCAGCCAACGGAAAAATGGTTCAATCTGCCGGGATGAAATTGGAGGGAAAACCAAATCGAAAATCCGGTTACGACTGCGGGCTAGCGTGATCTTTTCACGGGCAATCTGTTCGGCGGTACCGTCATCTATCATCCCGGCAATGATTTCGCTGTTAAGCGAGACGGTCTTTTAGTTGATGTTCAACAAACCGGATACCAACAGATTTCTATATTGAGCGGGGAACGCAAGGAATGCGACGCGCAGTCCGGCGCAGAGGGATTTCGAAACGCTGCAGATATGTATCGTGCGTTCCGGTAAAAGCTGAAAAAAGGAGTGACCGTGCAAGCGGTACGCATAACTGATTCCGGCTGTTCTTATCTGCGGTGGTGAAAACGTGCGAAAAACAGAATTGCAACTGCCGGTTGCCAAATGGCAAGCTGGAAATGGTGGTGTTGCAACTCTTGTTTTATTATGATTTTGCTATAGAATAGAACAGGAGGTTTTGAACATGAATTTAGCGGACAGAATACAACATTTAAGGAAAGCCAGAGGAATATCGCAGGAGGAGCTTGCGGACAAGATTGGCGTTTCCAGACAGGCAGTTTCTAAGTGGGAGAGCGAGCAGAGCATTCCCGATATCGAAAAGATTATTTTGCTGAGTGATTATTTTGAGACCACAACGGATTTTTTGCTGAAAGGAATCGAGCCTGCGCCGGAGCTTGAAAAGAAATTCAGCGCGATGGTATTTTCTGTCATTGGTACGGTTCTGAATGCGGTCGGATTTGTCTTGTCCGTCGTTATTTGGATAGAACGGCAAATGAGTTATGCAGTCGGCATAGGACTTGTTGTGATGTTGATCGGAACGGGCGTATTCCTGATTGGCCAAGTGACAGATACAAGGGATCGGCGAAAGGCGGGAAGACTGTTTTGGATACCCAATGTATGGATTTTACTGATGATCCCGCTGTCCTGCTGTTTTAATATTATGGACGGATTGCTGGGCGGCTTTTTGGGGCAGCCTGCGCCGGTTCCTTTCTTGGGAAACTCCCTGATCACATTTGGCATTTTCTGGCTTGCATATATCACTGTATGCGTGGCTATAGATCTTTATCTGATAAAAAAGAAAAAAGAGTAAAAATCAAAACGCAACAAGGATGTCAGGCAGAAAGCGTCAGATCCGGTTTTTTGCTTTTTCACAAAACACCTCACGGTACGCGGCAGCCGTAATGCCCTCATAACGCTTGAATAAGCGCATAAAATACTTTTCATCCGCTATGCCTACCTGTTCGCTGATCTCACTAAGGGTAAGGTCCGGCATCGTAGTAAGCAGGTTTTTCGCCACGCGGATACGCTGCCGGTTTAAGTATTCGGTGATCGGAAATCCGCTGCATCGCTTAAAAACGGCCGACAGATAGGACGGATGGTAGCCGAATTTTTCTGCAATATCACTGACGGAAAAAGTGGTATCATAATTTAATTGCAGCCATTCCATCAGATCGGCGATGCCTAAAGGAATCTTTTCATCCCGCAGCAACAGACGCTGCCGGAAAAAACATTCGTTTGTCAGTTCGAGAAGCAGCGTGCTCTGTGCATAGCTGCACTGCATGGAAGAGAGGCTGCCGAGGCGTTTCGATAAGTCTAGAAGCTGCACAAACAAAACATTGACGCGGCTGTTTGCCGAAAATGTCCCTGTTTCCGGCAGGATATAGCGGGGCTGATCTTCTTTATGAAAAAAAGAAGCAGCCTCTGCTTCCCTGCACAGGGACGTATTTTTTGTATTGAAATAAAAATGAGTCCAATAAAAAGATAATTCCCCGTTCGATGGCGCGGTTCCGAAATGAAGCTCGCCGGGAAACAGAAATAAAAATTGTCCGGGTGAGAGATCATAGCTTCTGCCGCCGGATGTGATGTGCAGAATGCCCTTTGTCACGGAAATCAGCTCATAGGAATCCATCGTGCGTCTTGGATGAAGAAACTGGTCTTCGTTTTTGAGATTACCCGCCGCGGAAAATGAGACCGGCTCGGAGGCATCGGATACAAGATATAACATCTGTGATTTGTCCACCTTTCTTTGAAAACTGTATGTTGAGAAATTCCAAGGAAATGATAACATAACTTTTGGAAGCAGACAATGTGTTTCAAAAACACTTGATATTTGTGTACGCAAAAATAGGCGATTGCGAAACGCCCAAATAAGGGATTGGGATCGTACAAAATATACGTTATCAATGGGTGTTTGGTAATCATCTAAATACGTAAAAATTTTGAGAGGGGTGTGTCGGACAATGGAACAGAAAGTCAGGGAAATTGGAAGCCGCAGTGTGAAGATCACAGACGCGTTCTGGTCTAAGATTCAGCAGAAGGTCATCGACGTGGTCATTCCGTTTCAGGAGAAAGTATTAAATGATGAAATCCCCAATGTGGAGAAAAGCCATGCGATCGAGAATTTTCGCATTGCCGCAGGGCTGTCGGAGGGCGAATTTTACGGTATGGTATTTCAGGACAGCGATGTGGCAAAATGGCTGGAGGGTGTTGCGTATTCCCTGATCGTCAAACCGGATGAAGCGCTCGAAACGCGGGCGGATGAGATCATCGGTATCATAGAAAAAGCGCAGCAGCCGGACGGGTACCTGGATACTTATTTTATCATCAAAGAGCCGGAGCACCGCTGGCAGAACCTGCATGAGTGCCATGAGCTGTACTGCGCAGGACATATGATGGAAGCGGCAGCGGCGTACTATGAGGCGACCGGAAAAGACAAATTGCTGCATGTGACGGAGCGTTTGGCGGACGCGATCATCAACCGCTTTGGCTCTGAAGAGGGAAAAGAGCACGGCATCCCCGGACATCAGGAAGTGGAGATCGGGCTGATGAGACTCTATCATGTAACGGGAAAAGAAAAATATAAGCATATGGCGAGATACTTCCTTGAGGAGCGCGGCAAAAATCCGGATTATTTTTATGAGGAAAAAGTGAAAAGAGGATGGCAGCATTGGGGGCAGTACAGTCTGGATAAGCTGGACGTGACTTACAATCAGGCACACCGGACGATCTATGAGCAGAACGAGGCGGTGGGGCACGCGGTCCGCGCACTGTATATGTATACAGCGATGGCGGATCTGGCAGGAACCGACGCGGATGAGCGATTGTATCAGGCATGCAGGACTCTGTGGGATAATATCATTCAAAAGAAATTATACATTACCGGGGGGCTTGGCGGAAATTCGGAGGGCGAAGCGTTCGGACCGGCTTATGAGCTACCGAACGATATGGCATATGCGGAGACCTGCGCGTCGATCGCGATGGTATTTTTTGCACATCATATGTTGGAGATGGACATGGATGGCGCCTATGCGGATATCATCGAGAAAGAATTATATAACAGCACGATCAGCGGGATGCAGTTAGACGGGGAAAAATACTTTTATGTCAATCCGTTGGAATGTGAACCGGGTGTATCGGGAAAGCTGTTCGGTTACCGGCACGCGCTGCCGGTGCGGCCCGGATGGTATGCGTGCGCATGCTGTCCGCCGAACCTGATCCGGCTTGTGACGTCCCTCGGAAAATATTGTTTTAGTGAAAGCGCTTCCACGGTTTATTCTCATCTGATGATTGGTCAGATTGCTCAGACACAGAAGGCGAAGATTACAGTAGAAACGAGCTATCCATGGGAAGGGCACGCGGTTTATACGGTGGAGCCAAAAACGGATAAGGTATTTACGCTGGCGGTCCATATTCCGTATTTTGTAGATTTTACGAAAGAGGGGGCATATCTGTCCGTCAACGGAGAGACGATCCCTGCGGCGGAGCTTTCGATAATGATGAAAAAAGGATATGTCTATCTGACGCGGACATGGCAGGCAAAAGATCAGGTTGTCCTGCATTTCCCGATGGAGGTGCGAAAGGTATATGCAAATCAGCATGTGCGGGAAAACGCGGGCTGCGTTGCGCTGATGCGGGGACCTGTCGTTTACTGCTTTGAGGGTGCGGATAACGGGGACCTGTTGCAGAGCCTTCGGATTCCAAAGAATCTGAAGGCGGAAGCTTATCTCTGCGAGGATGGTATTCTGAAAGGAAATGTCCTGCTGCTCATGGATGGTTACCGGATGGCCGGAAGCGGGGAACTTTACAGCGAGAAGCCGCCTGTCAAAGAAAAGGTATCCCTTACGGCGGTTCCCTATTGTATATGGGCGAACCGCGGCGAAAATCAGATGCGCGTCTGGATGCTGGAGGAATTCTGAATGCGCGAAGGCAAAAAATCGGATGAATTTTTATGAAGGAGCTGTCGCTTTCGCGTGATCCATCGTGAAAGCGACAGCCTCCTTGTTATAGTGGCGGAATCATCCTGTTTTGTTAAGAGGAAGAGGATGAGAAAAAAGAAAACAGGGGGTTGCGATATGATGTCGTATCTGATATTGTCAGACTGTGAGAAATCGTTCGGAATCTGCCTGATTTGGGACGGTTCCTAAAAAAATGGAGGAAAGGATAGGGCTTCCTATGAAAAACAAATATTTAATGGATTGGGATTCCTACGCAAAGACGGCTAGGGAAGCGGCAGCGGAGGGCGCGGTGCTGCTTCGGAACGAAGATCATGCGCTTCCGTTCAAAGAGGGAGCGCGTCTGTCCGTGTTCGGGCGGATTCAGTTTGATTATATAAAGAGCGGCACAGGTTCCGGCGGTATGATCAATACCAAATATGTGATCGGGATTTTGGATGCCCTGAAAGAAGAAAAAAGCCTGATTCTTAATGAGGAACTGGAGCAGATTTACCGTGACTGGCTCACAGAGCATCCGTTTGATTCCGGAAAAGGATGGGCGAAGGAGCCGTGGAGCCAGCAGGAGATGCCGCTTGAGCGTGCGGTCGTGGAAAAGGCGGCGCGGGAAAGCGATGCTGCGCTTGTGGTGATCGGACGTACGGCGGGAGAGGACCGCGACGCGGCAGATGAGAGGGGAAGCTTTCTCCTTTCGGAGGAAGAGGAGTCGATGATCGCGTTGGTGTGCAAGACGTTTGAGAGCGTGATCGTCGTGTTAAACGTTGGAAATATTATAGACATGAAATGGGTGGAGACTTACCGCCCGCAGGCTGTGCTCTATGTATGGCAGGGTGGAATGGAAGGCGGGCATGCAGTCACTGATGTGCTGACCGGAAGAGTCAATCCGTGTGGAAAGCTGGCGGATACGATCGCACGTTCGGTAGGAGATTATCCGTCCAATGCCAATTTTGGCGGAGAGAACGGAAATCGGTATCAGGAAGATATTTATGTGGGATACCGTTATTTTGAGACGTTTGATCATGCAAAAGAAACGGTTTTGTATCCGTTTGGTTTCGGGCTTTCTTATACGACATTTCAATTAGAAAGCACGATGGATGCGCAGGAAGACTGCTATGTGTTCCGGGTAAATGTGAAAAATACTGGGGCGTTCGCAGGAAAGGAAGTCGTGCAGGCGTATGTGCAGGCGCCGCAGGGAAGGCTTGGAAAGCCGTCGAGAGTGCTGGCGGCGTTTGCCAAAACGAAGTGTCTGGAACCGGGTGAAGAGCAGGAACTGGTGCTGGAAATAACAAGCAGAATGATCGCCTCTTATGATGACAGCGGCGTGACAGGATATCCGTATTGTTATGTGATGGAGGAAGGGACGTACGGCTTTTATGTCGGAGCGGATGTCAGAAGTGCCGGATGGATCGGGAACCTGCAAATCGGGAAAACGCGGATCGTGGAACAGTGCACGCAGGCGCTCGCACCGGTGGAAGCGTTTGAACGGATGAAACCTGCGGCGGACAGGAATGAAAAACTCGACGTATCGTGGGAGGACGTTCCGCTGCGCACATATAGCATGGCGCAGCGCTATGAGGAACATCCCCGCCGCGAACTGGCATATACGGGAGATCTCGGATACAAATTATCGGACGTGTATGATCAACGTATCACGCTTGAAACTTTTATCGGACAGCTTACCGATGAGGAATTATGCTGCATCGTCCGGGGCGAGGGAATGTGTTCTCCGAAAGTGACGCCGGGAACTGCTGCGGCGTTCGGCGGCGTGACAGAAGCACTTGCACATTATGGGATTCCGTGCGGATGCTGTGCGGACGGCCCCTCCGGCATTCGCATGGACTGCGGCACTCATGCGTTCAGTCTGCCGAACGGAACTTGTCTGGCATGCAGCTTTAATGAAGAATTGATAGAACGCTTATATACATTTGAGGGGGCGGAGCTTAGAAAGAATCAGATCGATGTACTGCTCGGACCGGGCATGAATATCCACAGACATCCGCTGAATGGCAGAAACTTTGAATATTTTTCGGAAGATCCGCTGCTCACCGGCAAGATCGCGGCGGCGCAGATCCGGGGAATGAGAAGTTATCAGGTTACCGGCTCGCTCAAGCATTTTGCGGCGAACAATCAGGAATATCACCGCAGGACTTATGATTCCGTGATTTCAGAACGCGCGCTGCGGGAAATTTACTTAAAAGGTTTTGAAATTGCAGTAAAGGAAGGCGGCGCTTATGTTGTCATGACGACGTATGGCGCGGTCAACGGTCTTTGGACTGCCGGAAATTATGATCTGTTAACAACGATACTCCGGAATGAATGGCAGTTTGACGGATTTGTGATGACGGACTGGTGGGCGGATATCAATGATGAGGGCAAAGCGGCATCCATTCAAAATACGGCGGCTATGGTGCGGAGCCAGAACGATGTTTATATGGTGACGCAGGATTCAAAGCAGAATGCAAACAAAGATAATCTTGCAGAAAGTCTTCAGAATGGTATATTGCGGCGTGCCGATCTTCAGCAGTGTGCAGGAAATGTGTTAAAAGCGCTTATGCGCAGCGCGGTCATGGACAGAAGCCTGGGACGGATTTCCAAGGAAGAGAAGGAAGCGGCTAAGGAGGCAAAAGAGGAAACGCAGACTTACCTTGACATTCAGTGGCATCCGCTCAAAGACAGATTGGAGCTGGACGGAGCGTCCATAGATACCCGGAAAGGAAAAACATGGACATGCGGACTCAGGACTGACGGCGACAGAGGCATGTATCAGATACGGTTCCGGGTCAGCGTTGATGCGTCCGAGATTGCGCAGATTCCGGTCTCTGTTTTTTCAAACGGTACGCTGCAAAAGACGGTCACGCTGAACGGTACGGGCGGTGCGGAGGTAGAGATCGTGCAGCCGATCGGAGTGCTGCTTAACAGAAATAACTATTTGAAATTGTTTTTTGCCGAGAGCGGGATGCAGATCAGAATGCTCTGTGTAGAACGCGTCGGATAAGTTGACTGGCAGTGAATCTGACTTTTGAATCGGACAGGTAAAGTGTGTAAGGCGAAAAAATTTTCTAAGTTTGAAAAGAACTCAACCAAAGAGAATCTAAGTTTCGTCTGGTTTTACGGATTGTTTGTGCTGCCGCAGGCGGCATGTCAAGAAGTGTGTAAGAAGGGGAAGAGAAAAGAAGGTGACATGATGCGGACAGAGTACATAGAGATCGCACATCATAACAGGACGGTAAGCGCCGCCTGTTATAAGCCTGACGCGGCAGGGCGTTTCCCGTTTGTGATCTTCAGCCACGGGTATAACGGGTATCAGACAGATTTTGACTATTCTGCAAAATATCTGGCACAAAACGGGATCGCATCGGTCTGCCTTACGTTCTGCGGCGGCAGTACGAGGGATAAAAGCGGATTTCCGACAACGGAGATGACATTGTTTACAGAAAAAGAGGACTTAAATGCCGTGATCGACGAAGTCCGTTCATGGGAATGCGCTGACCGTGACAACATCTTTCTTTTCGGCGCCAGTCAGGGAGGAATGATATCCGCGCTCACGGCAGAGGAAAGAAGCGCGGATATCCGGGCGCTCATATTGCTGTTTCCGGCTTTCTGTATTGCGGACGACTGGAACGCGCGTTTTCCGGATGAAAAAGACATTCCGGATTCGCAGGAATTGTGGGGAATGATGCTGGGACGCCGGTTTTTTGAGGCGATACGCGGTTTTCGGATCAAAGAGCAGATTGGCAGGTATCCGGGAAAGGTTTTGCTGATGCACGGGACAAAGGACAGCGTCGTCAGTATGGACTATGCGGTATGGGCGTCTGGGCATTATCCGGATGCGCGGCTGGAACTATTTGAAGACGAGGGGCATGGGTTCTCTGAAGAAGGGAGCAGGCGCGTGGATGAAATGACGCTTCATATGATACGTGTGTGTATGCGGGGGTAAAGATACCTCCGCATATTTGCGTTCAGAACTTATTGCGTAGAAGATGAAAAAAATAGTTGCGCTGATGGGCGTAATGTGCTATTCTGATAAATAGGTACAGAAGACAACCAATCGGAGGAGATTTGAAAAAGAAAGAGATATTCAGGTTTATATATGATCAGCTGAGCGCCTATAAGTTCAGGGTTCTGATTATTTTGATCAGTGTTCTTTTTATCACGGGTATCGGTGTGATCACACCGTTGTTTGGACAAAAACTGTTTGATGATGGGATTCTGAAGGGTGATCTTGAGCGGATCTTTTATTACATAGCGATCATAGCGGGATTGTTTCTGACGGAGCAGATCATACAGTTTTTGCAGTTCACACAGTATGAATTGATCAATCGGTCGATTCCGTATCGTCTGTTGGAAAAAGTATTCCGGCATTCGCTGGATTTGAGAATATCATACTATCGGGATAATAGCTTTTATAAAGTAATCAACAACACCTTTGCGGATATCAATTATATCTCGCAGGCTGCAAATGCGGACTTGATTCAAACAATTGTAAGTGTGTTTAAGATAGCAGGAGGAATGATCGGACTTGCTGTCATAAACTGGAGAATGATGCTTGTGACCGTCTGCATCATACCGCTCAGCCTGCTTGTTTCACACTTGTTTGCCGTCCGAAAAAGAGGACATTTTCAACAGCTCATGGGTGCGGGCGAGAAATTTTCCATGTGGGTCAGCGAGACACTGAGCGGAGTGGAATTTGTAAAACTTTGGAATCTGAAAAAACAGAAATATCGGGAGTTTGAACGGTATCAGCAGGATGTACTCAGACAAAACCGTAGTATGGAATATCTTGATCATGCGAACCGGATGATCGATTCCGGCATCCAATTTTTGCTGAATTACGGATTGATTCTTATAGGAGCGCTTTTCATTATGAAAGGCAGTTTGACCGTGGGCGGTCTATATGCGTTCCTTTCCTATTCCGGTCTGATTATTCAGCCGGCACAGATGATTGCTGAAATTGAGGGAAGATTATCCGGCAGCATGCCGGCATTTGAACGATATTTTGCATATTTTCAAAATAAGACGGAGGATTTGGAAACCAAAAACAAGCGTAAAGTTTCAGATATTATGCCATTGGAGCGTATTACGTTCGAAAATGTGGATTTTGGATATACAAAAGAGAAACAAATTCTGAAACAAGTCAGTTTCACCGTTCATAAGGGAGAAAAGATTGCTTTTGTCGGATTGAACGGCTCTGGAAAGTCATCAATATTGAGCCTTTTGCTTCGGTTGTATGAACCGGAGCAAGGCAGAATTTTATTTGGCGATACGGATATTGCCCAAATAGGCATGGAGGATTATCGCAGCCTGTTCGGAGTCATGACGCAGCAGACTTATCTGATGAATGATACGATCAAAAATAATATTGATATTTATGGGGAAATGTCCGCGGAGCAGATCGGTAAGGCGGTGGATGTGGTCATGCTGAATGAGTATCTGTCTTCGCTGCCGGACGGACTTTCTACAAATGTGGGCTATAACGGTTCTAAACTGTCGGGAGGGGAGCGGCAGAAGATTGCCCTTGCACGGACGCTTGGAAAGACATGCAGGATCCTTGTACTGGATGAAGCGACGTCTCATTTTGACTTGAAAGTGGAGCAGGCCTTTCAGGAATATATCCGTGATACCGGACAGTATGATTTCATTTTTGTTGTCACACATCGTTTGGAGATGCTGCAGGAAATGGACAGGATTTTTATCATGGAGGAGGGGAAGGTTGCCGTTTCGGGCAGCTATCAGGAATTATCTGATCAGGGAATTGATATAAAGTCATTTTTACTGAGGGAGGAAAAAACGGCATGGGAGTCGTGATAAAAGCGTTTCGGACGCCGCTTGGCTGTTATGTATATGATCGGGGCTCTCATACGATCATCAGAGTGCCAGAGACACAGTATCCGTTATTTTTGAAGCTGGAAGCAGGGAAAGCGGATGGGGAAACGGCGGATATCCTTGAAGAGTATCGCGCCAAAGGAGTCTTAAAAGAAAATCCGTTAAAAGAGATCAGGCATCCGGCGGCACAGACCCTCCCTTATTATCTGGAACACAGGGTTCAGAAGATCACGCTCCAGCTGACACAAAGCTGTAACCTTCGATGCGATTATTGTACTTATTCGGGAAAGTATCATCAACGTGCGCACGGCGGCGGAAGAATGAGTTTTGAGACGATAAAAAAGAGTATTGATTATGCGATGAGACGGTCGGACGGGGTGGAAGATCTCAACATCGGATTTTATGGCGGAGAACCGCTGTTGGAATTTGAAAATCTCAAAAAAGCGGTGGAATATGTATCAGAAAAATACCATGACAGAAAAGTAAATTACACAATTACGACAAATGGTACGCTCTTAAATGACGAGATGGCATGCTTTCTATCCGCGCATGATTTTTCGGTACTGGTCAGCCTTGACGGACCGAAGGAACTGCACGATAGAAACCGCGTTTTTGCAAACGGGGAAGGCTCTTTTGACAGGATTATGGATAACCTGCGGTATATCAAAGGAAAGTATCCCGGCTTTTTTCAAAAGATCAGCTTTAATACGGTAGTGCCGCCGGGGAGTGATTACCGGTGTATTGAGCATTTTTTCTCGGCAAACGCTTTAATAGAAGCGAACCGTTTATCCAAAACGACGGTCAGTGAATTTTCAAGGAAAGATGAAGTCTATTATGATGACCGCTATTTTATCACTTATCAATATCAGACTTTTAAGATTCTGATGGCGGCGCTGGGATTCTATGATAAAAAGAAAATATCTCCCTTGTTTTCCGCTGATTTTGTGGAGATTCAAAGATTTTACGATCATCTTGGCGAGTCGCCGGTATGCGCTTCTTGCGCGCATCCGGGCGGACCGTGCATACCGGGAGCGCGAAGACCGATGATCGATATCGACGGCAATCTTTTCCCGTGTGAAAGAGTCAGCGAGCGATCGGAGGCGATGAAGATTGGACATATTGATACGGGCTGTGACAGGAAGAAGGCGGAAAAGCTCTTAAATATCGGGAAGCTGACACAAAAGGAGTGCATCAACTGCTGGAATTTTGTAAATTGCGGTCTGTGCGCATCAGCGGCTGACGACGGAACAGCGCTGACAAGGGAGAAAAAACTGTCTTACTGTGAAGGCGGGAAAAGGAGAACCTTAAATATCATGAGATCGATCTGTCTGCTTCATGAATATCAATATGATTTTCAGGAGGATTTTTTCAATGAAGAAGATTGCGTTATTTCCGATACAGAAAAATAATGCCGCTCTTGCAAGATATCAGGATCTGCTTGCGGATGCACAGGTAGTGCCGATTCTTGCTCCGGCGCATGTATCGATGGACGGTCAGGATCTTTCTGCAATCGACGGAGGCAGCCATGCGGGAATTTCCCTGCATGCGGACTTTGAGGATGCGATAGAGGGCTGCGATCTGCTCTATCTAGATGACAGTCCGTTTCTGTTTCACGATGAGAGTTATGAGAAGGTTCGCAAAATAGCGCAGGATAAAAACATTCGTGTGATTTGTGCAAGGACGCTTTCGGAAAGGCTTCATTTGGGCGGGGAAGATAAAGCGGCAGTTGAAAAAGAATTAGAGGATGATATACATAGGAACCGGCTGGCTGCCATTGATGTGCCGGTCATTTCCGTTCTCACAATGGGAAACGAAAATGATCAGAGTCATGTGGAGATCGGGCTGCGTAAATTTTTCATACAGCAGGGATATCGGGTTTCGCAGATCGGATCGCAGGAGTTTGGCACGTTGTTCGGGTTTCATGAGGCGCCGGGTTTTTTGTTTGCCAATATAGACGGAAAGCGTAAAAGACTGATGTTCAATCAATTCGTAAGGCGGATCGTGAAAGAAGAACATCCGGATCTGCTGATCATAGGCGTGCCAGAAGCGGTTATGAAGTATAACAACCGCATTTTGGCGGGAATGGGGGATGTGCCATGTATCATGATGGATGCGGTTCAGAGTGATATTTGCGTGTTGTGTACCTGCTGCATGCCATATACGGAGGAATACTTTAAGGAATTATCGCTGTTTGGGCGTTATCGGTTAAATTGTGAGATTACTTATTTTCATATTTCAAACTCTATGGTCATGAATGAGGAAGATGATCAGGACAGACTGGAACATCTGCCGTTGGATATGGAGTTTGTGGTATCGCATATGCATGACGGGATTCGCCCGGACAGCGGATTTGAAATTTTTAATTCGTATTCAGACGAGTCGGCGGAAAAGGCATACCGGAGAATGGAACAGGAGCTGGCGGAAAATCCCGAAGTCATGCGGGGAGGAGCTTAAATGGATATTACGGATCAGTTTTTGTCAATTGTCAATTCAGTAAGACAGATAGAGATCGAAAGTCTGGATGACAGTGTGTTCAGCTCCAAGTACGGGCTGGATGCGAATGATATGGTCTATATTTTGCGATTCGCAAGCGGGCAGATGGGATTTGCCATAACGGAGGACTTGATCGACTTTTTGGAGGAACATAACAGTTTTCGGGATGTGATCGGTTATATAGGCAGTCACTTAAAAGAAAAAGGAGGGAAACAAAGATGAGAAGAAAGATGAGTAAAAAAGTACGGACAGAGAATTCCGTGCAGGCATATGCCTGTGTCTGTAGCTGCGGGTGTTCCTGTGTCTGCAATCTGGTACAGGGCGGCGCGTCAAACCTTGGCGTCAATCAGGTCTATGCGAGTATCAAGACGGATGTAGATACAAAAGCGATCAACGGATAAGAGCGAGCAGAGCAATTTAATCAAAAACAGATTGGGATGAAAAGCAGCTCTTAAGAAACGGTCGCTGCATGTGGAGGTAACGATGAGAAGGTTAAAGAAGAGTGTCAGAAGAACAGAAAACTCGGTTGAGGCGTTCGCGTGTGCCTGCTTGTGTGATTGCACCTGTATGTGCGGCTGCGGGCTGTTCAAAAACAAAGCAACACAGCAGGCATCTGCGCTTACAAAGGGTAAAATAAGTACGGCGCAAAATTCCGGAATGACGCATTTTGTATGACAGGGAAGATACCGATGCTTCAATTATACAGACTCGAAGTGGGAAAGCTTGTGCGCAGGGCTTCATTTGCGGCAGGGGCGTTGCTTTTCGCTGCGATTGCCGTAATGATTTATGCGGGTCGGGTCGATCTGTTTGGAAGGAAGCTGTATCTGGTTGATGAAGACGGGACGCTCCTGCACGGCAGGGAGGCGCTCAGACTGGAACAGGAGCTTGCGGATCGGTATGGAGGCGCGCTGACCGATGACAAACTGAAAGAAATAGCGCAACTTGCTCATTGGAACGAACGGCAGAGGGAAACGTTTGAGCAGTATGGAAGTCAAATCGGGTATCCCTATATATACTATCTGATTAGCTGTTACTTTCTGAGGAAAAATAGTATAACGGTCAGGACAGGGAGCTTAGAATCAAGAAGCGTCACATCGATTGAGTTGTCCGATGACAGCGCAATACCGCTGCGCCGGATCGCAGATGTTTTTCCGGACAGCGTTCTGCCGATGCGACTTGCGTATTCGCTTCCGTGGAGCGGCATGCTGGAGAGTATGATCTTGAATCTGCTCGGACTTGGGCTGTTGATGTTTTTTATCGTCGTGCCTGCATTTTCAGAGGAGCGGATGCATAAAATGAACGCGCTTTTATTTACGTCCAAGCTTGGTAAAAAGAAATGCTTTCTGGCAAAAGCGGCGGCGGCATACAGTTTGGGAATCGTTTTTGCAGTAGCTGTTATTCTGCTTCATGTGCTGGTTACATTTGCGTTTTTTGGGGATGACGGGCTTTCCGGCAGCATTCAGATCGCGGATATGTATAGTGAATATCAGGATCTGCCCTATGTCAAAACAGTCGGCGGCGCGATCTTGGACGCGGCGGTTTTTTATACGGCGGATGTAATGTTTGCAGTCAGCATTTCTTTGCTGGGTTCCGTGCTTGCGCCTAATTTGTTAATGGGCATCGTACTCTCCGCTGTTTTATGGGCGGCGCCGGCTGTCGTCATTTTTTTGAAGTCGGTATCCGAACAGGTCAGGCTGCTCGCACCGGCTGCCCATCTGACCGGATTTTCAAGTGTGTTATCCATGCCGGAGGTGACAATATTTTCGGTAACGATACCGTACAGCTATGCCGCGGCGGGGATTTTGCTGCTGTTATCCGGACTGATCCTCATGTTTGCGGCAGGATCATACAGGCGTATCACGGGAGAATGAGCAGATGAGAGTTGCGTTACTGGACGGCGCAGTCGATCTTGCGTTTCTTAAGAACGTGAAAAATCTAAATGTCCATATACATGGCGCTTATAATGCCTTGAGCGGAGAAGTGACAGAGGATGAGATACCTGCGCACGGAATGACACATGCGTCTGTCTGTGCAGGTATTTTCCTCAGCAAAGTTAAAGTTCCGTGCGAGCTTTGGTGTATCCGTGTTTTGGATGGGGATTCACTGCGTGGAAATGTGGATGCACTGCTCGCGGCATTAGATTTTTGCGTGAAACAGAGAATGGATATTGTGAATCTCAGTGTCGGTACGACCCGCATTCGTGACGGGGAAAGACTTTCGCTTAAGATTCGGGAACTTGCGGACTGTGGCGCTGCCATCATTGCGGCGGAGTCAAACCGGAAGCTGCTGACTTTCCCGGCAGCACTTGAGCAGGTAATCGGTGTTCGGGAAGATACGCCGTCAAACCGGCGATGCTTCTCAGACTCTATTCTTTACCGGAGTGAGAGAAAGGTATTTACTTATGAGAAACAGTCGGTCGTGACGGGAAACTACAACAGCTATGCAGCCCCGGCGGTTACGGCAGAAGTCTGCTGCTTCAGGAAAGATGGGATTACTGACACGGGGCAGATCAGTCAGATGCTGAAACGGCTGAAAAATGTGAGGGAGAATAAATGGTGCTGTTGCACAAAAACGGATAAACCGGTGATCCTTCTCGATATCCGTGAGGATGATACAGCTGTCCGCTGTATGGAAAAGATATTACGCTATTTTGAAAGGAATGAATACGAAGGTGTCTGCATATCGGATACGCTGCAGACAGATTATGCAGCGGGTCGGTTATCTCTTTGGCAGTTTGCAAGGAACGCGCGCCGCCTTCAGGACAGGCTTGGGTCACTGACAAGCGCAGTGGATGCTGATTTTGTGATTTGGCATATAAACGGTCTTAAGACTCTAAAGCAGTATCTAAGACAGATCGATATCGTGGTGACGGACCGGACTTTCGAATGGCGCGGATGGAAAAACAGAGTGATTTCCGATGTACTGGATGAGGAAGCGCTTTATGGGATGCTGAACGATCTTACATGACAGGTCAGATTTTATGGCGATGAAAGAAACGGAATGGGGAAGGTCATAATAAGGGAGCTTTTATGGGTGCATTGATCAGATTGGAATTGAATAAGCTTGTGCGTCAGAAGCCGTTTTGGATCACGCTGATCGTTTTGCTCGTTATGATGTTGGAATGCTATCTGGGATGGGTAAATCCCGGCGGCAGCAATTTTCATATTCTGACAAAGGACGGAATGCTTTTAAGCGGACGTAAGGCAATCATGCAGGACCGGCAGTATTCCGAACGATATCGCGGCATATTGACGGACGAGCGGGTGGGTGAAATCCTTCAAAATGAGCGGGATAACGAAGCGCAGATAGAGGAAAAGATAAAAATCGCCGAAACATCCGACAGAATTTCTGTTTATGCTTTCAGTATAAACCGCCTTGTGGGGTACTACTTTTTGAATACGAACAGAGATCATGGCGGAGGGCTTGAAACGTGGAGCTATCGCTACAAAGAGGAGGAACTGTGTCCGCTCACAGAGGTTTTCCCGGAAAGTGCGATGCCGCTGTATTATGAATACTCCGTTCAGTGGGGCGGGGCATTGGAGGCGGTCATTACCAGTATTTTTTTATTAAATATCCTCTTATTCCTCGGTGTTTCGCCTGTTTTTTCCGAAGAGCGTGTAAGGAAAATGAATGCTCTTTTGTTTACGTCTAAATTTGGCAGATGGAAATGCTTTTTGGCAAAAACGGCGACGGCGTATGTGCTTGGAACCGGGCTTGTACTAGGCGTTTTGCTGCTGATCATTTCTGCAACGTTGCTGCTGTTTGGGACGGAGGGCTTACAATGCAGTATTCAGTTGGTGGAACCGTTTTTGTACCAGGATTGTCCTGCGGCTAAGACGCTGGGAATGGTTATCGTTGACGCGGCGCTGCTTTCAATGGCCGGATTTTTCTTTACGATCAGCTTAACGATACTGGCGTCGGTACTTGCAAAGAACAGCTTACATGCTGCGATATTATCGCTGGCATTGTTTGCGTCGCCTGTGATAGTAAGGATTTTTCGGGTTTCGGATGCAATAAAACTCATCGCGCCGGTCAACCGTATGTTTGATTTCTCCGGGGTGATGTCACTTCCTGAGGTATCGCTTGGAAATATCAGGATCGCATACAGCCATGCGGCTTCGGGAATCCTGCTGCTTGGCTCGGTCGTGATCATTCTGTTAGCCGGTGTTTTTTATCAAAGGTATGCGGCGGAATAAAATCCCCCGCTGCAGGCAACGGGGGATTTAACCCTCGCGGCATTCGCCGAATGGATGCAGATGCATCCGCTTGGCTCATTGTCCGCGGGAATAAAATCGTATGAGGGAAAGGGGGAAAGAAGGTGGAACTGCGATTAGAGGATCTATCCAAAAATTATGGAACATTAAGAGCGCTCAAACATGTGAATTATACGTTTACAGAAGGAATCTACGGGCTCTTAGGCGCAAATGGCAGCGGCAAGACGACGATGATGCGTCTGCTTTGCAACCTGCAGAACCCAACGGAGGGCAGGATTTTATTCGATGGCAGGGATATCAAAAAAGCGGGACAGGATTATCGTGATATTCTGGGGTATCTGCCTCAGGATTTTGGTTATTACCCTGATTTTACATGTTATAAGTTTTTGTTTTATATCGCGACGATCAAAGGATTTTCCAAAAAGGATGCCCCGGACAGGATCAGGGAAGTGTTGATGCAGGCAGACCTTTTGGATGTAAAGGATAAAGAGATCCGGCATTTATCAGGAGGAATGCGGCAGAGACTTGGTATTGCGCAGGCAATCCTGAATGATCCGAAACTGCTGATCCTTGATGAGCCCACGGTTGGCGTCGACCCGCAGGAGCGTGTGAAGTTCCGCAATCTGATTCACAGGATCGCGCGTGGAAGGACAGTCATTCTTTCCACGCATATCGTGTCGGATATCGAATTTACCGCAACCGAACTGTTGTTTATGAGGCTGGGAGAGATTGTGGGATCGGGAACGCCGGACGCCTTATTACAGGAATTGGACGGAAAGATCTGGGAGTGCGGCGTACCGTTTGAAAAAGCCGACCAGTATTATGATACGTTCAAGATCATCAGTCAGACCAATCACGAGGATTGCTGTACGCTGCGCCTTTTTCATGAGGGACGGCCCATGGAGGCGGCAGAGCCTGTCAAGGCAAATTTGGAAGATTTATATCTGTATCATTTTGACAAGAACGAATGACAGGATGTCACAGCAAAGCCGTAAATGCGATAGCGGGTATGGGGAGGACATGGAAATCAGATGAAAAAGCTGAAAAAGAGAAGGGGACAATTGGAGCATTCGGTTGAGGCATTTGCCGCATGCAGTTGTTATTGTGTCTGTGCATGCGGCTGTGGCTGCGGAAGTATTTTTCAAAACAGATTCAAAAGCGATATTCCAAGCCGTGTATCCGCGCTTATATCAAATGGATCGGTCACATCTTATACAAATGAGTATGCGAATTGATGCAGCATAGCCGGCCGGCTGCGGTTATGGCGGGGAGTTTTTTTCGGAGGATAGGATAATGACGACGTTGATTTCGCTTGAATTTTATAAAATGTCCCATAAAAAATCATTTTATATCGGGCTTGCGCTTGTTCTATGCTTTTGTACGGCAATTTATATCAGCCGTGTCGATCCTTTTGGCAGCCGGCTTAGGATCAGGGACAGGGACGGCGTACTGATAAGCGGGCGTGAAGCGGTCGAACTGGAAAAAGAGCAAGCCCTGCAATATCGCGGGGCACTGACGGACGAGACAGTATGGAAGATGTACTGCGGCCTGATGAAAGAGCAGACTTCGGAACAGGATAATATGGTGCAGGAAACATCACGAAGTTATCCGCAGCAGGTTCTTGAACAATTTTTTCTGCCCTATACGGCGAGGGAAATTATCGTGAATGGCGAAAGGCAGACGGAGGCTGCCGGGGGGACTTTGGAAAAAGACGATCTGATAAAGATTGACGATTGGTTTCCGGAAAGCGTACAGCCGTTGGAATTCGGATATTCTGTTCCATGGAGCAGGATGCTTCAAAGCCTGCTTGCAGGTATGTTCGTATTGAATCTGTTTATGATCATTGTGGTTTCACCGCTTTTTGCGGAGGAGCATACGAAGCGGATGAATGCGATTTTGTTTACTTCAAAATATGGCAGAAAAAAGTGCTTTTTCGCAAAAGCAGCGGCGGCGTTTCTGATCGGACTGCTGTCTGCACTGGGTATCATCTTACTGCATGTGCTCGTAACGCTTGCATTATTTGGCGGGGAGGGACTTTCCTGCAGCATTCAGCTTACAGAACCTTTTATATTTCAATGGGTGCCCTATGCGAAGACAGTCGGCGCTGTCTTGATAGATGCGATATGTCTGTATATAGCGGACATTTTGCTCACGCTCAGCATGACGGTTTTGGCGTCTGTGCTGGCGACCCATGTGTTGACTGCGGCAGTCTATTCTTTAGTGCTGTTCTGGGTGCCAGGTTTTCTGATGGGAGCGAGCAGCGGACCGCAGCTTAGATGGATGTTTCCCGTTGCGCGGACTACGCATTTTGAAATGGTCTTACAGCTGCCGCATTGGAATATCGGATTTGTAACAATACAATATAGCCATGTAATCACAGGCGTATTTTTAGCCTTTTGCGTCTTTATTATATGGGGGGCATGGAAATTATATGCCAAAATGCCCGAGGAAGGATTTGGAAAACTGACAGACTACAATAATCGTAATTCGTAGTATTTGCGCGTCATCTGAGTAACAACCCGGAGATCTGTCTGGGCTTTACGGCAATTGTTTATCGGAGAGAGGATATGGAAAACACGCTGCGCACAGTCAGGTGCCGGTGTGTTTTTTCTTGAGAATCTATGCGGATAGTGTTATAATGATGGAATCTGGCGGACACGGCGGGAAGCTTGAAGTGCGTGCTAAAGCACGCAAAGGGGTGTAAGTTTGGAAGTAAACTTCCAAATATTGATTAGAATACGTGCTAAAGCACGTTAAGGGGTTTAAGTTTGGAAGTAAACTTCCAAATATTGATTTAAGTGCGTGCTAAAGAGCGCAAAGGGGTGTAAGGATGAGAACAGAATGGATGAATGCGGGTGTGACCCGGGATACGGTCGAGCTTGTGCTCGCTTTTGACCGGAATGGCGCCATATCGTATGGGAACAGCTCTGCACTTGAGAAACTTGGCTATACGCAGGAGGAGCTGCTTTCTGAAAGTATGTGTGCAGTGTTCAGACAGGAGTTTCAGAAGGACGACGGGAATTATATTGATTTTTGTATGACAGATCTAAAAGACGGGGAGGAGACGGTCATGTACCGCAAGAATAACGCCTGCTTCCCGGTAATGTTGCGCATTGCACAGGACGAAGACGGGGGCGGTTATCTGCTGGCAGAAGACATTGCCTACCGGAAAAATACGGATGTCAGAATCAGACAGCTCAAAGAGGAAGAAGAGGCAAATCAAAAGGCACGTAATGAATTTACTGCGAATGTGACGCATGAGCTGCGCACGCCTGTCAACGGGATCAAAGGTCATGTCATGGCACTTTCCGAAAATGTACAGGATGAAGAAGTCAAAAAAACGCTGGACATCATTCTTTACTGTTGTGACAATATGTCGGCCATTATCAATAATATTCTTGATTTTTCCAAGATGGAGGCAGGAAAATTTACACTCGAGGAAAAAGAATTCGATTTTTATAAAATGATGGATCAGATCATTGCGACGCATACGGTCACAATCACGAAAAAAGAGCTCCAGCTCAGAGTACATATTGATGAAACGATTCCGCAGCTCATGATCGGTGACGAATTGCGTGTAGGTCAGATCTTAAACAATCTGCTTTCCAATGCGGTAAAGTTTACGGCTGTGGGTCAAATAAGCGTAGATGTGAGTAAAACAATGCAGGCGGGGGATGAAGTCGAGTTGTTTTTTATGGTCAAAGACAGCGGAATCGGCATATCCATGGAGGAGCAGGATAAACTTTTCCAGAGTTTTAAGCAGGTGGATGCTTCTATTACAAGGCGATTTGGCGGTACCGGATTAGGTCTTTCCATTACAAAGCAGCTCGTGGAGATGATGAATGGTACGATCCATGTGGAGAGTGAAAAGGGAAAGGGAAGCTGCTTTTCGTTCAGCGTTCGTCTCCGTACGGGACAGAATGTTGATGAGAGCCGGGATATGAGTGAGACGTACCGTAATTGGAATCATTTGACCGGAAGCATGGAGGAAAGCGGGCATGAAGAGCGTCTGACATTTGGAACAAAAGAAAACCGGGAAGAAATAAAAAAGCGTCTGGAGAAACTGGTTCTTTCCATCGAACTTGGCTCGTGGGAAAAAGCAGAGACGCTTACCCAGACGATTAAAGTGCTTACGCAGGACAGAGAGAGCGACTTAAAGAGACCGATCTTACAATTAGATATGGCGCTTAGAAAAGAAAATTACGAGAAAAGTATCGCCGCATATGAGCGGATGAAAGATGCGCTGGCTGTAATGTTTGCAGAGATGGAAGAAGTGGTCAGCTGACAGGGAAAGGGGGCTTACAAGGTGGCAGAAAACAAGAATCCGGCAAAAATATTGATTGTGGACGACCTGAGTGTCAATGTCAAGATTCTGGAAAACATCATACAGGCGGAGGGACATGAACCGCTGTGTGCGTTAAGTGTGCAGAGAGCGCTTGATATTATGAATCAGACGATGCCGCAGCTTATACTGTCCGACTTTTCCATGCCGGGAATGAACGGTCTGGAATTTTGTAAGCTGTTGAAAAGCAATCCGCGTACACGTGATATTCCCTTCATCTTTATCACGGTTGCAAATTCCGGTGAGGATAAACGGGCGGCATTTGAGGCGGGAGCAGTCGACTTTATCCCAAAGCCGTTTGAGCGTATTGAAGTTGTCATGCGTGTGAATAACCAGTTAAACAGTTATCGTATCAAGCAGGAAATGGAACATTATAACCATATGATGCACCGCATGGTTGAGGATCAGAAAAAGCAGGTGCTCGAAGAACAGGAACGTGTGCTGCTTGCTCTTGCAAAGATCGTGGAGCGGAGAAACACGAATATGGACAGTCATTTGGAGAAGGTTGGATACAATAGCCATTTGATCGCGCAGAGTCTGCAGCTTGTACCAAGGTATGAGAATCTGATAACGGATGAGTTTGTAGACACGATTTCCACAGCGTCTGTTCTGCATGATATCGGAGAAATATTTCTTTCAGACGGTGTGATTATTTATAAGGAGGAAGGCGGTATCAGCAGAGAGGATATCCGGCTGCATACGGAGGAAGGTGCACGGATATTGGAAGAGATCAACAGCGGTACTTATAAAAGTCCGGCGTTGGAAATGGCAATTCTGATTGCGCGTTATCATCATGCAAACTGGGACGGAAGCGGTTATCCGGAGGGAGTATCAGGGACAGATATTCCGCTTGAGGCGCGGATCACGACGGTTGCAAACGATTTTGATGCATGGCTTGGACGTATCCATGGCGGGGAAGGACACACAGTCGAGGAGAGCATCAGCATGATCAATGACGGAAGCGGGACAAAGTATGACCCGCATATTGTGGAAGTATTTAACAAAATATACAAACAGTTGCGTATCGTATGAGAATAAATACAAAATAACCATAGAAATTTTATTGACAGACAGAACCGAAACGATTACTATATTATAAAGCAGTAGTGAAATTTTCCTAAACTATGAAAGAGTGAATCACGCTCTTTCATAATCTTGCGTTCGCATATTCTTTTTGTTTGGGAGATTTCCTTTGCAAAATATAATAAATGCGGGTGATATAGGTGTTAACGGACAGTGAGTTTCAAAAAATAGTGGCTTATGTAAAGGCGCACTACGGAATTGACTTAAGCCAGAAGCGGGTTTTGGTGAACGGAAGATTAGAACCCTACCTCCTGCGGAACGGTTACTCCGGCTTTGACGAATTTATGAAAAAAGTGCTGGATGATCCAAAAGGACAGGAAGCAGAGACACTGATCAACGTATTGACAACGAACCATACCTATTTTATGCGGGAGTCGGAGCACTTTGAGTATCTGACGAAAGTGGTACTCCCCTATCTAAAGGTGCGGGCCGCAGGTACAAGGGATATCGGTATTTGGTCGGCGGCATCGTCTACGGGAGAAGAGCCTTACACGCTTGCAATGTATCTGACCGAATTTTTTGGCCTGGATCACAGATTATGGGATACAAGAGTGCTGGCGACGGACATTTCGACGAGAGTGCTGGAACATGCCATCAAGGGCGTGTATCTGAAGGAACAGATCGAACCGCTTCCTGAAAAGTGGAAAAGAAGATTTTTTCAGGATATCGGGAACGAGCAGTATCGTGCAAAGGATGAACTGAAAAGCCAGGTCATTTACCGACGATTCAATCTGATGGATCCGTTTCCGTTTAAGAGAAGATTCCATGTGGTCTTTTTGCGCAATGTCATGATCTATTTCAAGGATGACGTAAAATACAATTTGGTGCAGAAGGTATATGATTTCATGGAACCCGGAGGGTATCTGTTTATCGGGGCAACGGAATCCTTAGATAAGACAAAAATGAAATTCCAATACATACAGCCATCTATTTATAGAAAAAAGGAATGAGCCTATGAAACCAATTAAAGTGCTAGTTGTGGATGACTCGATTCTGTTTCGAAATCTGCTCGTGCAGAGCCTGAGTGCGGATCCTAATATTGAAGTGGTCGCACAGGTGGCGGATGCATATGCGGCGCGTGATGCGATCATTCAGTATAAACCGGATGTCATGACGCTTGATGTGGAAATGCCCAAAATGAGCGGCATTGAATTTTTAAGGAGATTGCTGCCGCAGTATCCGCTGCCGGTCGTTATGATCAGTTCTCTGAACGATAAGGTATTTGATGCGCTTGCCGCCGGAGCTGTTGACTTTATCAACAAGCCTTCTAATTTAGATATGGCGCAGTTAAGCGTATTCTTAAAACAGGAGCTTGTTACGAAAGTAAAGATTGCTTCCACTGCGAAAGTCGGCAAGTTTAAGCATGCCGAGGTAATGAATTCCGAACGGACACTCAATCCGGCGTATCGTGACAAGATAGTTGCGATCGGTGCTTCCACAGGAGGAACCGAAGCAATTTTTGAAGTTGTGAAGCAGTTTAAGAGGGATATACCCGGTGTTATCATCGTGCAGCATATGCCGCCCGGATTTACTAAAATGTATGCGGACAGATTAAATAATCAGTGTGAAGTGGCTGTGAAGGAGGCGACTTCCGGCGACAGGGTGCTTCCGGGGCAGGTACTGATCGCACCTGGTGACAGACAGATGCGTCTTGTCAGGGTCGGTGATGAATTTCAGGTAGAGTGCCGGGGAACCGATAAGGTGAGTGGTCATTGTCCATCCGTTGATGTTTTGTTTGATTCGGTTGCAAGGGTGGCAGGTAAGAAAGCAATCGGGGTTATTTTGACGGGAATGGGCGGCGACGGAGCGCGCGGACTCTTAAAAATGCGTGAAGCCGGCGCGCTGACGATTGGACAGGATGAGGCGAGCTGTGTAGTATATGGCATGCCCAAAGTCGCATATGATCTGGGAGCAGTTCAGCATCAATGTACACTGACGGCAATTGCTAAAAAAGTATATAGTCTGTTGGACGCAAAGTAGCAGATACCATACGGAAAGGAGAGAGGAAGATGAAGACATTATTGGCCGAAGATGATTTTGCCAGTAGGAAATTCATGGACAAATACCTGTCACAGTACGGTGAGTGTGATGTGACTGTAGACGGGGAAGAAGCCGTGGATGCCTTTATGATGGCGCTCGAGGACGGAGAACCGTATGATCTGGTCTGCCTCGACGTCATGATGCCGGTTTTGGACGGTTATCAGGTCTTAAAAGCGATCCGTGATATAGAAGCACAGAGCGGGACGCCGAAAGAAGAACGGGTAAAGATCATTATGACCACCGCATTGAACGAAGAGCGCAATGTTAAAATGGCGTTTGAGTTAGGCTGTGAAGCATATTCCGGTAAGCCGATCGATGTGGATAAGTTTGAGCAGGTGCTCAAAAAAATGAAGTTGATTTAATATCGGCTTTATGCCAGTAATTACGGCATGGATAAAAGCGGTGCGCGGGAAACGGGCGTCCGCTGGAAAGGGAGAATATGGCAGAAGAATTTAACACAGACGGAATGCTTGATATGTTCCTTTTTGAGAGCAGCCAGCTTTTGGAAAAGCTTGAGGGCATCATACTGGAAAAGCAGGACGCGGAGTGTTTTGATGATTCCGACATCAACGAAATTTTCCGCATCATGCATACGATTAAGGGTTCCTCAGGAATTATGCTTTTTGAGAATATTACAAAGGTTGCTCATAAGCTGGAAGATGTATTCTACTACTTGAGAGAATCCCGCCCGGAAAACGTTCCCCATTTGGAGCTTGTGCAGAAGGTGCTTGCCGTGTCTGACTTTGTCAATGCGGAGTTGGAAAAGATCAGGGCAGGTAATAAGTCGGATGGCGACGAGAAGGAAATCGTTGCAGACCTTGATGCGTTTTTGAAAGAACTTAAGGGAGAAATCAAGGATCAGGGAATCAAACTTCCGAGAGAAAACAAACATGAAGAACCGACGCAGTTTTACATAGCACCGGTAGCAAGTCCGGACAGCCTGTTTTACAGGATTGTGATCCATTACAGGAATGATACACAGATGAGCAACATCAGGGCATATTCTGCAACATACGCGTTGAAAGAGATTGCCGAAGATCTGTTGTATACACCGGAGGATATCATCAGCAATGAGGAGAGTTCCGATGTTATTTTATCGGAAGGTTTTTATATGCTGCTTCAGACAAAGTGCAGCAAAGAAGACATTCTTGCGCTGATCGACAGTGCGGAGGCAGAAAAGATTGATATTGACGAGATTACAGCAGAGCAGTTCGGCAGGGGACTTGCCGAGATCAATCATGAACCTCCTAAGCCTGACGAAGCCACTGCTGCTTCAGGAGCGTCAGCGGCTGCTGCAGGACCTGTAGTGGAAGTGCCACAGCAAGATAAGTCGAAACCGGTCGTCCCCGGTGATTATGTTGTGAAGTCAAAGGAAACCGGCAAAGGGAAGACACTTGCGAAGAATCAGCCGAAACAGCAGAGCATCATCAGTGTAAATATCGAAAAGATGGATGCCCTGATGGATCTGATCGGCGAGCTTGTCATATCTGAAGCGGTCGTATTGCAGAATCCGGACTTAAAGGTGCCGGGATTAGAGCTGTCCAATTTCCAAAAAGCTTCGGCACAGCTGGCAAAGATTACGACGGAGCTGCAGGAAACCATTATGTCGATGAGAATGATGCCGCTGACGAACGTATTTCAAAAGATGCGGAGAATCGTATTCGATGTATCCAGAAAGCTTGGCAAGGAGATTGAGCTTGATGTGATCGGTGAAAATACTGAGGTGGATAAGAATATTATTGAGCATATCTCGGATCCGCTGATGCATTTGGTGAGAAATTCCGTCGATCACGGTATCGAAGAGAATGCGGATGACCGTGTGGCTGCAGGAAAGCCTGCCAAGGGAACGATCACGCTGGAGGCAAAGAACGAGGGCGGGAAGGTTTACATCAGTGTTAAGGATGATGGTAAAGGATTAAATAAAGAAAAACTATATGCAAAGGCAAAAGAAAAAGGACTGCTTGGAACGAAAGAGATTACCGATTTTACGGAAAATGAGATTTACCGATTTATCACGCTTCCGGGATTCTCTACAAAAGAAGCGGTTACGGAATATTCCGGAAGAGGCGTCGGTATGGACGTCGTTGTAAAGAATATTCAGGGAATCGGGGGCAGACTGGATATTGCCAGCGAAGAGGGCGAGGGATCTGAAATGACGCTGATCATCCCGCTGACACTGGCGATCGTAAATGGAATTGTTGTGAAAGTAGGTAATTCCTCTTTTGTAATTGCGACATCTTCCGTGAAAGAATTTGTGAGACTGAGCAAGGATGCCATTGTGACAGAGCCGAGCGGTGAAGAATACATCGTTTTGAGAGGAACTTATTATCCTTTCATCCGCTTAAGCAGAAAATATCAGATAGAAAACTCCCATGAGGATATTGAGGACGGTATTGTTGTGATACTGGAGCATGAAGGGAAACAGATCTGCATCCTGATCGACGGTTTGGTACAGGAGCAGGAGATCGTTGTAAAACCGATTCCGCCCTATGTAAAGAAAGTCAGGGGACTGTCCGGCTGTACACAGCTTGGCGATGGCAGTATCGCATTAATTCTCGATATTGCGGGTCTGATAGAAGATGAGGAAAGGAGCTAACGAATGGCAGAAGAACAAAAAGAGGAGGAACTGCTTGAGGAAGATGCCCAAAAAGGCAAATTCATGACATTCCAGACGGGAAAGGAATTTTTTGGCATCAGTATCAGCTACGTCAATGAAATCATCGCAATGCAGCCGATTACTAAAATCCCGGAGGTGGAAGATTATATCAAAGGATTGATAAATCTCCGAGGAAAGATTATTCCCGTTATTGATGTCCGTGTAAGGTTCCGGATGGAACCGCTTGAATATACGGACAGAACCTGTATCATCGTCATCAATGTAAAATCGACGGTCATCGGGTTGATCGTTGAGAAAATCGCAGAGGTTGACACCATACAGGATGATGACATTGTACCGCCGCCTGCACTCGGTAAGAAAGAGAAAGAGCAGAACAAATATGTGTATGGTCTTGCGCGGACGGGGGATACGGTAAAGCTCCTACTTGATCCAGAAAGACTGATTAAGGAAGAGGATATCCAGGCAATTGAAGAAATACAGGATGAGGAAGAATAATCATAAAAAGGAGAGGTTACCATGAAGAAGAGATTTTCAATCAATGATATGAGTGTAAGAGCGAAGATAACGACGTTTGGTGTAGTCATGCTGCTGTTCATGGTCATTATTACCGGAGTCGGACTAGTTGCAGAAAGCACGATCAACAGGGAGCGCAAGGACAGATACGATAATTATGGTATGGGACAGTATTATTTAAGCGAGGCATATGGAAGCTTCTGTAATATCAGGGTTCATACGCGCAATATCGTATTTGCCTACTATGACGATGCAGAAAATCTGCGTGCTCAGAAGGCAAAGATCGATACATATCTTTCTGAGATGGAGGATTATCTGGTTCAGTTCCAGTCAGTGATGTCCGCATTCCCGAAAGAAATCCGTGAGAGATTTTCAGAAACCGGAACCTATATGACGGACTGGGTAGCATCCATGAATAATCAGATCAGCTGGGTTGAGAGCGGCGATCAGGAAAGAGCCGAAGAAGATTTGATGGTACATGGCGCTGAACTCGCACAGCAGGCGGAGAGCGGTTTGCGGGATCTGGCTGATATGATTCAGGCTGAGTCTGAAAAAAATGGCGAACAGGTTGAGAGAGTGATGGTCATTACAGAACTGGCGCTGATCGCCGTTGCCGTTGTTGCGATCATTGTAGCCATCTTCTACGCGATCGTATTGATCAAGAATATCACGATTCCGGTCAAGAAACTCGTTGTTGCTGCAGGCAAGCTTGCGAAGGGTGACGTTGATGTTGACTGCCAGAAGCTCAATAATGATGATCTCGGCGAATTGATGGATGAATTTGCCGAAATGGTTGCGGATATTAAAGTACAGGCGCAGATTGCAGATACCGTTGCCAAAGGCGATTTAACTGTACAGGTAAATCCGAGGAGCGATAAGGATATTCTTGGAACGGCTCTGTATCGTCTGGTAAAGGATAACAATGAGATCCTTGGAAATATCAAAGAATCCACGATGCAGGTAACGGTTGGTTCCGAGCAGGTTGCAAGCGCAAGCCAGTCGCTGGCACAGGGCGCGACAGAGCAGGCAAGTGCATTACAGCAGGTTACAGCTTCGATGGACGAGATTGCAGAGCGTACAAAGCAGAATGCATCTCAGGCATCCCAGGCGGATGAGCTGGCACACAGCGTACGGACAATGGCAATTTCGGGAAATGATCAGATGAAGTCCATGATCAGTGCTATGAATGATATCAATGAATCCTCTGAGACAATTTCCAAGGTTATCAAGACGATCGATGATATTGCGTTCCAGACAAATATCCTTGCGTTGAATGCAGCCGTAGAGGCAGCGCGTGCAGGCGTACACGGAAAAGGATTTGCAGTCGTTGCAGAGGAAGTTAGAAATCTTGCAGCAAAGTCTGCTTCCGCGGCAAGCGAGACAGAGAGCATGATCGAGGATTCGATCAATAAGGTAAATCACGGTACGAAGATTGCAGAGGGAACCGCCAAGGCTTTGGATGAGATCGTTGTATCGATCGAGAAGGTAGTTAATCTCATCAGCACGATCGCAACTGCTTCTAATGATCAGGCAACAGCCGTATCTCAGGTTGATCAGGCAATCGGCCAGGTATCTCAGGTTGTGCAGACAAACTCTGCTACGAGTGAGCAGTGCGCGGCAGCAAGTGAGGAGCTTTCCAATCAGGCAGCTATGCTTAGAAGCATGATGGCAAATTACAAGCTGCTTACGTCGGGCAGCAAACAGGGCGGATTCAGCGGTGTACCGATGGAGACGACAGGCTCCTTTGGCGCATCAAACCAGAATGAGCAGATTATTTCCCTGAACGGAGAGTTTGGTAAATACTAATTACCTCTGCGGGGTGATGATAGGAAGGTAATTGCGGAATGGAAGATAGCAGAAAAGAAACCCTGTTAAGGGCAGGTGTTAATTTGGATGAAGCATTAGAACGTTTTATGGGGAACGAAGAGCTATTGCTGCGTTTTCTGAAAAAATTTACTAATGATCCGAGTTATCAGTCGCTCAGTAAGGCAATGAACGAAGAGAATTATAAGGAAGCATTTGAGGCAGCACATGCATTAAAGGGCGTGTGCGGGAATCTCTCGATTTCAAGGCTGTTTGAACTAGTGTGCAAGGAAGTGGAACTTCTGCGCGGCGGTAATGGCGGCGAGGAGGCTAAACAGTGCTATCTTGAGGTCGTGGCGGAGTACGAAAAGGTGATTGCTGAATTGGAAAAGCTGTAAACGCCGCGGGCGAAAAAAGGAATGCTCACAGATTGTGTTTTAATCTGTGAGCATTTTTTTACAGATAATCCTGAAGCTTCATGCCCAGCTTTTCTTCGATATCGATCAGGCGGTGGCAGATGTCCTTTGCGGAATGATCAGCCGCCTTATATTGATGCAAATATTTGTGAAGGGATTTTACGCCCATATTGCACCCGTCTGTTATGAGATCCGCAATCGTGCGGTCGCTTCCGTCAAGACTCATTTTTACGCTTGTTTTGAATCGTGCCATACTCTTTGCCATAGGATTTGGATCTTTTTCCTCACTATGATTTTTTAATAACAGGCTATGCAGATCATTACCAAGTTTTTGATGATGGGATTTTGTTTCTTCTAATATTTTTTTTAAGTCTGTATTACTTACTTTACTGAGAATATCGTCAATGGTGGATACAGCCATTTTTGTCCCGGAATCACATTCCTTTAAGAGATAGATCGTATCTTGATTAACCATGTCTGATTGATACTCCTTTCTAATAGTCGGTTTATTGGCTATTGCATAGGACAGTCTGGTATGCAGACCAGCCGGTATTGAGTGTAAGTTGATCTGATTGTTTAGATTATCAATAGTTTATCCGTTTTTATCAAGGATATGAGATAAAACAGTTGAAAAAAATTTTCATGAAAGCTATAATAGAAATAGTAACGTGTATGAATTCATACGTTCGTAGAAAAGAAGAAAGAGTAGGAGAATATCTGTGAGACTGATTACAAGATCTGATTTTGACGGACTTGCGTGCGGCGCGCTGTTAAAAGAGGCCGGGATTATTGACAGTTGGAAATTTGCTCATCCTAAGGACTTACAGGATGGTTTGGTGGAAGTAAACGAGAATGACTGTCTTGCGAATGTACCCTATGTGGAGGGTTGTGGACTTTGGTTCGATCATCATTCCAGCGAGCATGAACGCCTCCAGTTAAAAGGGAAATATAAAGGAGAAAGCCGTATTACACCGTCCTGTGCGCGCATCATTTATGAATACTATGGAGGAAGAGAGCGCTTCCCGCAGTTTGATGATATGATGGTAGCTGTGGATAAGGTGGATTCAGGGGACCTGACGATTGATGAGATTCAAAATCCGAAAGGGTGGATCTTAGTTGGGTTTTTGATGGATCCCAGGACCGGACTCGGCAGATGGCGCAATTTTACAATTTCCAATTATCAGCTAATGGAAAAATTGATTGATGCATGCCGTACGATGTCTACCGAAGAAATTCTCGCTATGCCGGATGTGCAGGAGCGGATTGATACATATTTTGAGCAGACCGCGAAATTCAAGGAAATGGTTTTGGCACACACGGTTGTGGAAGGAAATCTCATTATTTCCGATCTGCGCGGTGTTGATCCGATTTATTCCGGAAACCGTTTTATGATCTACAGTATGTATCCGGAGCAGAATATTTCTGCATGGATTGTCAGCGGCAGGGGCGGAAAAGGCTGCAGTGCCGCAGTCGGTTACAGTATTCTGAATAAAACATCTAATGTGGACGTAGGAAGCCTGATGTTAAAGTATCATGGCGGCGGACATAAAAAAGTAGGTACCTGTCAGTTCTCGGATGAGAATATGGAGACAGAGCTTCCGAAAATGCTGGAAGAGTTGAAGACATTGAGCAACTCCTGACGGACAGGAATCATTTAAGGCAATGAAAAAAGAAAAGAGTTCCCAATTGATACGATTATCACATATCAATTGGGAACTCTTTTCCTATGATCTGATTGCAGATACAGAGTTATTATATCAATGGGGATCCTTAATGGCGGTCGTTTTTGTCGTAGATCAGGTGAAGATAGTCCATCTTAGCGGAGAGATTAGCAAGCATCAAGTCTAATAGGGATAATGCGGACATGGCCTCTACGACAACGACAGCACGTGGTACGATAATCGGATCGTGCCGTCCCCTGACGGAAACAGAAACGGGTTCCCCGCCCCTGCGGACAGTCTGCTGCTCTTTACTGATGGAGGGCGTCGGCTTGATGTGGACAGTGAGCAGGACATCTGAACCGTCGCTGATGCCGCCCAAAATCCCGCCTGCATGGTTCGTCGCCTTTTGAATACCCTGTGCTGCGGAAATAAAAGCATCGTTATTCTGAGAACCCTTTGCAGAGGAAACACGGGTTCCGTCTCCAATCTCAACTGCTTTTACCGCCCCGATGGACATAAGTGCGCCTGATAAGACGGCATCTAATTTACCAAATACGGGTTCGCCGATGCCGGCAGGCAGTCCGCTGATGACGCATCTGACAGAGCCGCCGGAGGAATCTTTTTCTGCCATACATTCTGCGAGATATTGCTCCGCACGTGCGCTTGCTTCCGGATCCGGCATGGCAGTCGGTGTCGTAAGGATCGCGTCTTTTGAGAAACAGGATTCACTGATCGTGACAGGACCGATTGAGTAGGTATAGGCTGTTACACGCACACCAAGCTCGGAAAGAATCTTCATGGCAATGGCTCCTGCGGCGACTCTGCCGATCGTTTCACGTCCTGAGGAACGCCCGCCGCCACGATAATCGCGAAAACCGTATTTTTGATCAAATGTATAATCGGCATGCCCGGGACGGTAATAGGATGCAATTTCTTCATAATCCGCAGAGCGCTGGGATGTGTTCGGTACAAGCAGGGAGATCGGAGTGCCCGTTGTCTTACCGTCAAAAACGCCTGAGAGAATACGCACCTCGTCCGCTTCCTTTCGCGGTGTTGTATAACGTGACTGCCCCGGTTTTCTGCGGTCTAAATAAGCCTGTATATCCGATGCATCAAGAGTGAGTCCGGCAGGACAGCCGTCGACCACGACGCCGAGTGCTTCTCCGTGGGACTCGCCCCATGTTGTGATGCGGAAATAATTACCGAAGGTGGAACCAGCTGACATAAAGATACCTCCTAAAGGCGTCCGCTTTGGCAGGAGCCCCTTTGCGGACAGAACATTTTGCAAATTCTTCTTTATTATATCGGCGAATAAACGAAAATACAAGTTTTCAATCAAAATTAAATATTTTGTGACAAAATCTTTGATTTTGATATAAGATCTAAGATTTTCCTGCAAAAGTTCTTGATTTTTCGTTTGATTTTGGTCAAAAGTGTGGTATAGTTATTTTGGATTATAGTGCAAATTGTACGAGTGGATAGAATATGAAAGACAGAGTACTTACCAAACTGATCAAAATTTCCAAAAAAAGAAAATGGCTGCGGTATCCAATGCTTGGCATGATATTTGTCTTTTTGGGCATATGCCATTTGGAACGCTTTTTCGTGAATCTTCTCCCGCGTATTGTGGGGGTGGCTTTCGTTGCCGTTGTTTTTCTTTTAAGCTCAAGCTTTGCATTGCCTGTATTGCTTGATATTGATATGGAGCATAGACCCGAGATGGTCTTTGAGTCAGATCTGGAAGGATTACTGCAGACCGGCGAGTTGAATGAAGTTGTGCTGGAGGACGATGATATCGCCGCCGACGGACTAAACGGTTATGAGACATATAATGTGAATGAAGTCGATACGTATTCCATTGACGAGATCTTGATGGAGCATGAGGAATATCTGACGGGCAGGGAAATGGAAGCGGATCAGGAGACGATGGAAGCGGCTGAGGAAAGCCAGATCTTTACATCGGATGATTGGCGGCTTGTATTGATCAATAAGCAGCACCCGATACCGGAGGACTATGAGTTTACGTTAACGACGATCACCGGAAGCATGAAATGCGACGAGCGTATCTTGGCAGATCTGTTATTGATGCTTCAGGCAGCTAAGAATGATAATGTCAATCTGATCATATGCTCCCCCTACCGGACGGACGCAAGTCAGGAGACTATTTTTGAACGTCATGTAAGGGCATATATGAACAAAGGTCTGAATTATATTGATTCCTTTAAGCTGGCCTCACAGGAAGCGACTGTTCCCGGATATAGCGAGCATCAGATCGGACTGTCGCTTGATATTTACACGGCAAGTCATATGATCCTGGATGATGCATATGGGGAGACCGAGGCAGGCAGATGGCTCGCAGAACATTGCAGCGACTATGGATTTATCCTGCGCTATCCGAAAGGAAAAGAGTATATTACAAGCATTGGATATGAGCCGTGGCATTTCCGTTATGTGGGAAGGGAAGCGGCAAAGATCATTATGGGTAACGGCATTACGCTTGAAGAGTTTTGGGAGCGTTATGTGGATGAATTGAGATAAGCCGGGAAGGGATGACATTATTTTGAAGTATAACATTATCAAGCAGGAAGGAGCAGCGAAGCGTGCCTGTCTGGAAACGGTGCATGGGACGGTGCAGACACCTGTTTTTATGAACGTGGGAACGGTTGGCGCGATCAAAGGCGCTGTTTCTACAGCCGATCTGGAAGAGATTGGTACACAGATTGAACTTTCTAACACCTATCATCTGCATGTGCGGACGGGGGACAGGCTGATCAGGCAGTTTGGAGGACTACATAAGTTTATGTCCTGGAACAGACCCATCCTCACCGATTCCGGCGGATTTCAGGTTTTTTCACTTGCGGGACTGCGCAAAATCAAGGAAGAAGGCGTCTACTTTCAATCCCATATTGACGGCAGAAAGATATTTATGGGTCCGGAAGAAAGTATGCAGATTCAGTCTAATCTGGCGTCCACGATCGCGATGGCGTTTGACGAGTGCGCGCCGAGCAGGGCAGAGCGTGATTATGTGCAGGCTTCCGTCGAGCGTACGACAAGATGGCTGTATCGCTGTCAAAAAGAAATGCAGCGCCTGAACAGACTTGACGATACGATCAACAAGGAACAGCTCTTATTTGGCATCAATCAGGGAGCTGTATTTGATGATATCAGGATCGATCACGCAAAGAGGATCAGCGGACTGGAACTTGACGGATATGCGATCGGCGGACTTGCGGTCGGGGAGACACATGAGGAGATGTATCATGTGATCGAGCAGGTAGTGCCGCATCTTCCGAAAGAAAAGCCGACGTATCTTATGGGAGTAGGGACGCCCGCCAATATTTTAGAAGCCGTGGAGCGCGGTGTGGATTTCTTTGACTGCGTATATCCTTCGCGAAACGGCAGGCATGGACATCTGTACACGGCACATGGTAAGATCAATCTCTTTAACGCGAAATTTGAACTGGATGAGAGACCGATCGAGGAGGGGTGCGGCTGTCCGGCATGCAGACGTTATTCGCGCGCCTATATCCGGCATCTGCTTAAGGCAAAAGAGATGCTTGCCATGCGGTTGTGCGTCACACACAATCTGTATTTTTATAATAAACTGATGTCGGAGATCCGGGATGCGCTTGACAAGGGCTGTTTTGCGGCCTATAAGCGGGAGAAGCTTGCCGGCTTTGCATCGGGCGAATCCTAAAAATCCTATAAAAAGCTTGATGCAGCGGACTTTTTTGTGTATGATGGATAGTAATGAAAAAATAAAGAATGATGGATGGAGGAGAACATGGGTATTTTAATGAATGAGACCGGCGCGGCAGCTGCGAGCGGCGGCATGGGACTTGGCGTGATCGTGATCTATATTATCGGTATTATTGCTGTTTTTTATTTTTTGATGATCAGACCTCAGAAAAAAGAACAGAAAAAAATGGCTGCACTTCTTTCCACACTGGAGATCGGGGACAGCGTTTTAACGAACAGCGGGTTTTACGGAATTATTATTGACATTACCGATGACACCGTCATCGTTGAGTTTGGTAATAATAAGAATTGCAGAATTCCGATGCAGAAATCGGCAATCGTACAGGTTGAAAAGCCTGACGCTGAATAGAAACAGAGTAAAAGAGGCGTTTGGTGTAGAACGCTTCTTTTTTTTGAAAGGACGGATAAAAATATGAACTATCGCATCACAAGTATACCGGGAGACGGGATCGGGCCGGAGATCGTTGCGGAGGCAAAAAAGGTATTGCAAAAAATCGGGGATCAGTACGGACACAAGTTTGTGTTCACGGATATTCTGATGGGCGGCGCATCCATTGACGTCCACGGTGTTCCGCTGACAGACGAGGCGATACGGATCGCGAAAGATGCGGACGCCGTGCTTATGGGCTCGATCGGTGGTAATACGGCGACATCACCGTGGTACCGGCTTCCGCCCGAGAGACGGCCGGAAGCGGGGCTGCTGAAAATTCGTAAAGAACTTGGTCTGTTTGCCAATCTGCGTCCGGCGATGCTTTATGACGAGCTTGCGGCAGCATGTCCGCTGAAAACGGAGATCAGCAGTGCAGGATTTGACATGATGATGGTCAGGGAACTGACAGGCGGCCTTTACTTTGGAGAGAGAAAGACCGAAGTGGTCAACGGGAAGGCGACGGCATATGATACGCTTACCTATCATGAAGATGAAATCAGGCGGGCTGCGGTGAAAGGATTTTCCATTGCGATGAAGCGCCGGAAAAAGGTGACGAGCGTGGATAAGGCGAATGTGTTAGATTCGTCGAGGCTCTGGCGTAAGATCGTTGAGGAGGTTGCGGCGGATTATCCAGAGGTGACATTAGAACATATGCTTGTCGATAACTGTGCCATGCAGTTGGTAAAGGATCCTGCACAGTTTGATGTTGTTTTGACCGAGAACATGTTCGGCGATATTCTGTCCGATGAGGCGAGCATGATCACGGGATCGATCGGCATGCTGCCGAGCGCATCCTTAAATGATACCAAATTCGGACTGTACGAGCCGAGCGGCGGTTCTGCGCCGGATATTGCGGGAAAGGGGATTGCGAATCCGATCGCGACGATACTGAGCGCGGCAATGATGCTTCGGTATTCGTTTGACCTGGATAAAGAGGCGGATGCTGTGGAAGCAGCCGTGAAACGGACCCTGAAAAATGGTTACCGCACGATCGATATTATGCCGCAGGACGGAAACAGGGACGGCGTGACGCAGGTCGGAACAGTCAGGATGGGAGATCTGATCTGTGAGCAGTTAGAAAGAATGTAGGGTATCTGAGGAAGAGAGGATGATCGTAATGAAAAGTGATAATGTAAAAAAAGGAATGCAGCAGGCGCCGCACCGCTCGCTGTTTCATGCCCTTGGTTTTACAGAGGAAGAGATGAATAAGCCGATGGTCGGTATTGTCAGCTCTTATAATGAGATTGTTCCCGGTCATATGAATCTGGATAAGATCGTCAATGCCGTAAAACTTGGCGTTGCCGAAGCCGGAGGCGTACCGGTCGTATTTCCCGCGATCGCGGTGTGCGACGGGATTGCGATGGGACACATCGGTATGAAATATTCGCTTGTGACGCGGGATCTGATCGCGGACAGCACCGAATGCATGGCGCTTGCGCATCAGTTTGACGCGCTGGTCATGGTGCCGAACTGTGATAAAAATGTTCCGGGATTGCTGATGGCGGCTGCGAGGATCAATGTGCCGACCGTATTTGTTTCCGGAGGCCCCATGCTGGCGGGGCATGTAAAGGGGCAGAAGCGCAGCCTTTCTTCCATGTTTGAGGCAGTCGGCGCGCACTCTGCGGGAACGATGACCGATGAGGAAGTGCGTGAATTTGAAGAAAAAGTATGTCCGACCTGTGGTTCCTGCTCAGGAATGTATACGGCGAATTCCATGAACTGTCTGACGGAAGCGCTCGGTATGGGACTGCCCGGGAACGGTACGATCCCGGCAGTTTATTCGGACCGTATCAAGCTTGCAAAGCATGCGGGCATGGCAGTGATGCATATGCTAAAACAGAATATCTGTCCTCGTGATATTATGACGAAAGAGGCAGTCCTTAATGCATTGACGGTGGATATGGCGCTTGGATGTTCCACGAACAGCATGCTGCATTTACCGGCGATCGCGCATGAGATCGGATTTGACTTTGACATTGCATTTGCAAACGAGATCAGCGAGAAGACGCCGAATCTCTGCCATCTTGCGCCTGCCGGCCCTACTTATATGGAAGATTTGAATGAGGCGGGCGGCGTCTATGCCGTGATGAATGAATTGATGGAAGCCGGTTTGCTTCATACGGACTGTATGACGGTAACGGGCAGAACAATTGGAGAAAATGTGGCGGATGCGGTCAATCGGAATCCGGAGGTCATCAGACCGCTTGACGATCCCTACAGCAAAACAGGAGGGCTTGCCGTATTAAAGGGAAACCTTGCTCCGGACGGTTCCGTTGTTAAGCGTTCCGCTGTCTGTGAAGAAATGATGGTACATACCGGTCCTGCACGCGTGTTTGAATGTGAGGAGGATGCGATCGATGCAATCAAGGGTGGAAGTATCCATGCAGGTGATGTGGTCGTGATCCGCTACGAGGGTCCGAAAGGAGGTCCGGGTATGCGGGAGATGCTCAATCCGACCTCTGCCATTGCCGGGATGGGGCTTGGTTCCAGCGTGGCGCTTATCACGGATGGAAGATTTTCAGGTGCGTCAAGGGGGGCATCCATTGGTCATGTATCGCCGGAAGCTGCGGTCGGCGGACCGATTGCACTGATCGAAGAGGGCGATATGATATCGGTAGATATTCCGAATTATTCGCTGAATATCAATGTTTCCGATGAAGAACTGGAAAGGCGGAAAGCAGCATGGAAACCGAGGGAGCCGAAGGTTACGAGCGGATATCTGGCAAGATACCGTGAACTCGTTACCAGTGGAAACCGTGGAGCGATTCTGGAATTTCCGCGCAAGGCATAAAAACTGTATGGTATCAAATAAGAATAGATGATAGAAGGAGTACGAATCTGATATGAAGCTGACAGGGGCAGAAATTGTGATCGAATGCTTAAAAGAGCAGGGCGTAACGACCGTATTCGGTTATCCGGGAGGCACGATCTTGAATGTATATGACGCGCTATACAAGCATCAGGACGAGATCAGGCATGTGCTGACATCCCATGAACAGGGTGCAGCGCATGCGGCGGACGGATATGCGAGAGCAACCGGAAAAGTCGGCGTCTGCATGGCGACGAGCGGACCGGGTGCAACCAATCTGGTAACGGGAATTGCCACTGCGTACATGGATTCCATTCCGATGGTTGCGATCACGGCAAACGTGAATCTGCCTGCACTGGGTAAAGACTCGTTTCAGGAAGTTGATATCGCAGGCGTGGTCATGCCGATCACAAAACACAGCTATATTGTAAAAGATATCCGTGAGCTTGCAGATACGCTGCGCAAGGCGTTTCTGATCGCAAAGAGTAAACGGCCGGGTCCGGTACTTGTCGATATCACGAAGGATGTGACGGCGAATACCTGTGAGTACGAACCGATGGAACAGGAAAAAGTCGGTCTCCCGAAAACCTACTCACAGGCAGACTTAAACCGCGCCGCAGATTTGATTTGCGAAGCAAGGAAGCCGTTTTTTTACGTCGGCGGCGGCGTGATCCTTTCCAATGCATCGAAAGAGCTAAGGGAACTTGTGGATAAAGTACATGCGCCGGTCTGTGACACCTTGATGGGAAAGGGAAGTTTTGACGGCAGAGATCCGCTTTATACGGGGATGATCGGTATGCATGGCACTAAGGCGTCCAATCTTGGCGTACAGGAATGCGATCTGCTGATCAGTCTTGGCGTGCGCTTTTCAGACAGGGTTGTCGGGAATGCGCAGAAGTTTGCGCCGAATGCCAAGATCCTGCATATTGACGTGGACGCCGCAGAAATCGATAAGAATATAAAGACGACGGCATCCGTTGTCGGCGACTTAAAAGATATCTTACAGAAGCTGAACGTGTTGATCCCCCAAAAGCGCCATGAAGAATGGGTTTCCCATATCATGGAGTATAAGGAGCGTTTTCCGCTCCAATATCCGAAGGAGGGACTCACCTGCCCGTATATCATAGAAGAGCTTGACCGTGTGACAAACGGAGAGGCTGTCATTACGACCGACGTTGGGCAGCATCAGATGTGGGCTTCGCAGTATTATCGCTATTCGGAGCCTCGGACGTTTTTATCATCGGGGGGGCTCGGTACGATGGGATATGGTCTCGGTGCGTGTATCGGTGCAAAAGTCGGCCGCCCGGATAAAATTTGCGTGAATATTGCGGGGGACGGCTGTTTTCGTATGAATATGAACGAGCTTGCAACAGCGAGCCGATATCATATTCCGATCATTCAGATCATTATCAATAATCATGTGCTCGGTATGGTGCGTCAGTGGCAGACGCTGTTCTATGAGAAACGCTACTCGCAGACCGTGTTGAATGACAGCGTCGATTTTGTTAAGGTTGCCGAGGGACTTGGCTGTAAGGCGATCCGCATTACCAAAAAGGAGGAAGTTGCCCAGGCGTTAGAAGAGGCGCTCAATGCCAAAGGTCCTGTTGTTTTGGACTGCATCATTGCCGAGGATGACAAGGTATTCCCGATGGTGTCGCCCGGAAGCTCCATCAGCGAGGTATTTGACGCGGAAGACCTGCAAGAGAGATAACAAAGGAAGCGAATGAAGACGAACAAAAGAAGAACGGTTCTGCTTACCATTGCCGGCTGTGCTTTTGCGACACTTGTTATGGGATATTTCTTTCTTGCCCTATACTATGCAAAAGGCTACAGCGTCGGAACCTATATCAACGGTATTTACTGTACGGGGAGAACTCCTGAGGAAGTGAATGCGCTCTTAAAGGAGAGGGCTGTCTGCAGAGAGCTTACCGTACAGGTATCTGAGGAAGAGCGGGAGATACTGGATCTGTCAAATGTCTCCTATCAGTCAGATTACATGCCGGCGCTTACACAGCTTCTTGCAGCACAGAATCCTTTTTTGTGGTGTAGAAATCTATTGGGGGCTGGGCACTATGAAGTGGAGCCGGATATACAGTTTGATGAGGAGGATCTGCTTGCGGAGATACTTTCTCTTTCCTGTATGAAGGAAGAGGAAGTGCAGCTTCCGCATGACATGATGATCAGAAGGACGGAGCAGGGATATGTATTAGAGGATCATACAAGACATATCTTTAACCGTGAAAGGGCCCTTGAAGTGATCCGGGAAGCGGTACTCCACGGCAGAAGTACTGTGGATCTGGTGCAGAGAGGGTGCTATTATGATATTGTGCCAACGCCGGATATGGAGGCACTTTATGCTGTCTGGGAAAAAATTGACGCGTTCCAGTCTTTTTCGATGAAGTATCTGTTTGGTGACAGTGAAGAACTGGTCGATGCTTCTGTGACAAGTAAGTGGATCACGCTTGACAGATCGATGAATTTCGTGACGGATGGGAATGGAGAGCTTGTATTAAACGAGCAGGCGGTTGCCGATTATGTTGCCGGGCTTGCCGAAAAGTATGACACATACGGATTGGAGCGGCGATATGAGACTTGCACGGGTCTGACTGTAACAGTCAATGGAGGAATCTATGGGAATCAGCTTGATCAGGAAGCGGAATGCGCATATCTGATTCAGGCATTCCATGAACATAATATGGCTGACCGGGAACCTGAATATGTGCATAAAGCGCTGTATCAGGGGCTTGATGACGTGGGTCCTGATTATATTGAAGTAAATCTGACCGAGCAGATGCTTTATTATGTGAAAGACGGGGAATTATACTTAAAGACCGATATTGTATCAGGAAATATCCGTTCGGGCCACAGGACGCCCTCAAGAATGTGTTATGTTCAGGGAAAATACAGAAATACCGTTCTTCGGGGACCGGGTTATGCGTCATTCGTTTATTATTGGGTCCCGGTATACAAGGCGATCGGCATTCATGATGCGACATGGAGAAACCGCTTCGGCGGTGAGATCTATCTGGCAGGCGGTTCGCACGGCTGTGTTAACGTGCCGCTTGAACAGATGAAAATATTATATGCGGATATTGAAGCAGGACTGCCGGTGATCCTGTATTATGAAGATGATGAATAGAAATTGAGAGCAGGGGGTAGTTATTGTAGTAGTTTACCACTTTAATTGATAAAAGTTTTTCTTGACGGATGGCGGCAGGAAAGGTAGAATGAAGTTTGTTAGCTGGCGGTTTTGCATGCATGGGCATAAAAAATTGCAGCGGGCAAGAATGAGGAGGAGGAAAGTAAAGTGTCCAGAGTGTATAATTTTTCCGCAGGACCGGCTGTGCTGCCGGAGGAAGTGTTGAAGGAAGCTGCAGAGGAGATGCTTGATTACAGGGGCTGCGGCATGTCTGTCATGGAGATGAGCCACCGATCCAAGGTTTACGATACCATCATTAAGGAGGCGGAAGCTGATCTGCGGGAGCTGATGAATATTCCTGACAATTATAAAGTGCTCTTTTTACAGGGCGGCGCAAGCCAGCAGTTTGCCATGATCCCGATGAATCTGATGAAACATAAGAAAGCTGCTTATATTGTGACTGGACAGTGGGCTAAAAAGGCTTATCAGGAAGCGAAGATCTACGGTGAAGCTGTTGAAGTGGCGTCATCGGCAGATCAGACATTTTCTTACATACCGGATTGTTCTGACCTTGCAATTCCCAAGGATGCGGATTATGTCTATATTTGCGAGAATAATACGATCTATGGTACAAAGTTTAAGAAGCTTCCGGATACAAAAGGGCATGTGCTTGTGTCGGACGTATCTTCCTGCTTTTTGTCAGAGCCGGTCGATGTGACGAAATATGGCATGATCTATGGCGGCGTACAAAAGAATATCGGTCCTGCCGGTGTCGTGATCGTCATTATCCGCGAAGACCTGATCACGGAGGATGTTCTTCCGGGGACACCGACCATGCTGCGTTATAAGACGCACGCCGACGCGGATTCTCTTTACAATACGCCTCCGTGCTACGGGATTTATATCTGCGGTAAGGTGTTCAAGTGGATTAAAAAGATGGGCGGACTTTCCGCAATGAAAGAATATAATGAAAAGAAAGCAAAAGTGCTGTATGATTTTCTTGATGAAAGCAAATTGTTCCGCGGCACGGTGAGACCGGAAGATCGTTCCCTGATGAATGTTCCGTTTGTGACGGGCAGTGAGGAACTGGATGCAAAATTTGTAAAAGAGGCGAAAGAAGCCGGATTTGAAAATCTTAAAGGACACAGAAGTGTTGGCGGCATGCGGGCAAGCATTTATAATGCCATGCCGATCGAAGGCGTGGAGAAACTGGTTGCATTTATGAGACAGTTTGAAGAAGCTAATCAATGAATTCTATAAAAGAAAGGATCGTTCCCATGTTTCAATATTATTGCTTAAACCCTATTTCCAAGATCGGTCTGGATGAATTCAGTGCCGACTACCAAGAAACAGAGACGCTTAGTCAGGCGCAGGGCATTTTGGTGCGCTCTGCGGCAATGCACGATATGGAGCTGCCGGAAAGTCTTCTTGCAGTTGCCAGAGCAGGTGCGGGCGTCAATAATATTCCGCTTGACAAGTGTGCGTCCCACGGCATTGTTGTATTTAATACGCCGGGGGCAAATGCAAACGGTGTGAAAGAAATCGTGATCGCCGGAATGCTGCTTGCCTGCCGCGATATCAACGGCGGGATCGAGTGGGTAAAGTCGGCAAAGGACGATGAGAATATTGCAAAGACCGCAGAAAAAGAGAAAAAGAATTTTGCCGGAACCGAGATCACAGGCAAGAAGCTTGGCATAATCGGACTTGGTGCAATCGGTGTCAAGGTTGCAAATGCAGCCAAGCATCTTGGTATGGAGGTTTACGGGTATGATCCATATCTGTCCGTGGATGCGGCATGGAACTTGAGCCGTGACGTGAAGCATGTTCTGAATGTGGATGAGATTTATGAAAAGTGCGATTTTATTACGATCCATGTGCCGCTGCTTGACTCGACGAAGAAGATGATCAATGCGGAAGCGATCGCAAAGATGAAAGACGGCGTGGTCATCTTGAATTATGCGAGAGATCTGCTTGCAGATGAGGAAGCGGTTCTTGAAGGGATAAAGAGTGGTAAAGTCAGAAAATATGTTTCTGATTTTCCGAATACGACTACGGTTGGACAGCCGGGCTGTATCGTTACGCCGCATCTTGGCGCTTCGACGGAGGAATCCGAGGATAACTGTGCAAAGATGGCTGTAAAAGAGCTGATGAATTATCTGGAGAACGGTAATATTACAAACTCCGTGAACTATCCGAATCTGGATATGGGTGTTTGTACGAATGTGGGGCGTGTTGCGATCTTTCACAAGAATATTGCCAACATGATTACGAAATTTACAGGCTGCTTTGGCGAGGCTGACATCAATATCAGCGATATGATGAACAAATCGCGCGGCGAGGTGGCATATACGATGATGGATATTGAATCTCCTGCGACGGATGAGATCGTGGAACGGCTTAAGAAGATTGACGGCGTGTTCCGGGTCAGGGTCGTGAAGTAAAAACGAATTTAGAAGTTTCCCATATGATAAACGGCTGTGCAGACAGATCTGCGCAGCCGCTTATTTTTTGACCTTTCGTACCGTATTTTTACCGTTCATTCATGAAAACGCATGAAGAGCCTTTTTTTAGGTATGATGATGAACAAGAGGAATGTCAAAGATTTAATTTTAGTCGGATGACAAGGGTTTCATGGCGGGGATGGGGGATCGATATGACTAAAAAACGCGTAAAGATCGCGAAATACACAAAAGAGAAGAATGCTGAAGCATGGCGCAGATATTATGAGGAGCAGGCGAAGATCAAGTATAGTATGTTCAATAATATGCGCTACATCCTGACGGAAACATGGCACAGTTCAAGGGGATTTTTTTATTCCATGCTGCTATGGCTTAGTTTGGAGCTTGCAGGAAATCTTCTTGCGACATATACGGACAAATATGTGATAGAGTTTGCGCTCGGAACCACATCCCGGATACGGCTGGGGATTATCTGTATCATACTGATCTCTGCCGGACAGCTTGCGGGGATGCTTATGAATTCGGGACATTTGTATGCCGTATATGTGGGGAAGATGCGGCTGAGGGGGCATTTTTATGGAAAGCTGATCAAAAAGAAAATGTCTCTTAATTATGAAAAGACGGAAAATACGAAAATCAACGATATGTTGAACAAGGCTTCCGAGGGAGCCGAGAACACGGCTCATGCGGCTCTCTTTGCCATGCGGGATACCGTTTTGGCGGTGTTGCAGATCGCATCCTATGGCGCAATTCTTTCCATGCTGAATCCGGTGCTGATACTCATCATCGGGCTCCCTGCTATTGTGGGATATCGTATTAACCGTCATAAAATGATGTGGATATGGAATATGGCTGACAATTGGCAGAATTATGACCGGCAGATGGATTATGTGACGCATATCGGTACGGACGCCAATTTCAGGGAGGCAAAGGATATCCGCATTTTTGGTATGCAGCAATGGTTTGCGAGCGTTTACCGCAGGGTCTTTGATCAACGCTTTGGCTGGTTTGCACAGCAGGATGAATGGGAATTCCGGCATAATCTGTTAGAGACAGCTGTCATGTCGATTGGGAATGTGGGGGCAATGGTTTATATTGTTTATCTTGTCATGAACGGGAGTATTGGTGCGGGAGATTTTGTGCTGTATTTTAATTCGGTTGCCATGCTTTGCATGGGTGTGCGGAATCTGTGTGATAAATTCAGTGTATTTAACTGGATGTCGCAAAATATTTTTTATGTGAGGGACTATCTGGAATTAGAGGAGAAAGAGGGGAAAGATAAAGGAAGATCAATTCCGCAGGGACCGTATGAGATAGAATTCAGAGATGTCAGTTATACCTATTTTGGTGCGGATAACCCTACGATCAGGCATATTTCTTTTACGTTGAAAAAGGGTGAAAACCTTGCGATCGTCGGATTGAACGGTGCAGGGAAGACGACGCTCATTAAGCTGATGTGCGGCTTGTATGATCCTACAGAGGGAGAGATCCTGTTAAACGGCATGCCGGTGCGTGAATATAACAGAGAGGATTATTATAAGATATTCAGCACGGTGTTTCAGGATATCGACGTTCTTCCCGTAACGGTTGCAGAGAACATTGCGGGGAAAAAATCGGATGGCATCGACCATCAAAAATTATGTGACTGTATGAGAAAATCGGGAATCTGGCAAAAGGTCATGAGTCTGCCGAAAGGGGGAGAAACTCATCTTGTAAAAAGTGTTTACGATGATGCAACGGATTTTTCGGGCGGGCAGATGCAAAAGCTTGCGCTTGCTAAAGCGCTCTATAAAGATGCTCCGGTGCTTTTGCTGGACGAGCCGACCGCCGCGCTTGACCCGATCTCAGAGCAGGAAATGTATCTGAATTACGCAGAATTTTCAAAAGGAAGATCGAGTGTGTTTATTTCCCACAGACTTGCATCCACCCGCTTCTGCGACAGGATACTGCTGATTGCGGACGGGCAGATCAAAGAGGAGGGCAGCCATTCTTCCCTGCTGGAGCTTGGCGGGGATTATGCAGAACTGTTTCAACTTCAGAGCAGCTATTACAATGACAGCAAGACGGAGGGGGAAGCGGATGAATAAACAACAAATTCGGGAAAATGTAAAAATGTTGAGGCGCTGTCTGAAAATAACAAAGTCAGCTGAAAAACAGCATACAAAAAGACAGATCGCGCAGCGGGTTCCCTCCGTTTTGCAGGAGTATCTTCACATTTTTATTACAATGAAGATCATTGACATGGTCATCACAAATGAACCGTGCTGGGATATTATTTTGTTTACCGTGATCACGGGATTCATGGAACTCCTGCTGTTTTGTATCAGACATGGGATCAATAGGGGATATAATTGCCGTGATTTTTCACTAAAGCAGAACAAGCAGAGAATGCTTTGGGAAAAACTGCTCCATATGGATTATGTTCATCTTGAAAATCCGGAAACGCATATTCAATATCAGCGGGCGGGCAACGGTATGGACAGATTGGACAGCGTATTGTTTAACCTTGCGGATGCGGCAGAGGGATTGATCACGGCAGCTGTGGGACTGATCCTAATAGCGCCTATGGCGTTTCGGGGAACATCTGAACTGACAGGCTTGTGGGGATTTATCAATTCAAACGGGGGGCTTTTTTTGGTGATTTTCCTGGCGGCGCTTTTGGAGTTGATCAGGGCGCTTGTACCGAACAAAAAGGCGCTCAAATACATGGCGGTGATCAATAATGACAGGGACATCCTTCAATACGAGAGAACGGCCATCTATTATGATCAGGATGTGCGCAGGAATTATCGAAACGGCAAAGATATACGCATTTATGCCGAGCAGGAGATGATTTTAGGTGAATATCAGAGAAATACGGACAGTTGGCTTGGTGAATGGGAGAAGGGAATTCATAAGGTCTGTCTTGCAAATATCGGAATCTATGCAATCACGTTACTATCCAATCTACTGATGTATAGTTTTGCGGTGGCACGGGCAATTGCGGGAACCCTGACAGTGGGGGAGATCATCGGCTTTGTCATGTACTTTTCAAGAATACGGACCGGTATCACAGGGGTTGCAGCCGGCATTGGGGAAATGTCTGTCAATCAGGACTATATCAGATATGCCCTTTATTTTCTGGATATTCCGGATGAAAAATATAAGGGCAGTATTCCGACCGAAAAGCGGGATGACAATGAATATGAATTTGAATTCAGGCATGTGCATTTTCGGTATCCAGGCTCAGAACAATATACGTTAAAGGATGTGAATCTCAAATGGAGGATTGGCGAAAAGATGGCGCTTGTGGGAAAAAACGGCTGCGGAAAGTCAACGCTGATCAAGCTGCTGTGCCGTCTGTATGATCCGACAGAAGGCGAGATCACGCTTAACGGAATTGATATCAGGAAATATCAATACGAAGATTATCTGGATTTATTTTCAGTTGTGTTTCAGGATTCCGGATTATTCTGCTTCAGCATGGCGGAGAATGTTGCTGCAAGTGCGGATTACGATTCTAAACGGGTTACGGATTGTGTGATCAGGGCGGGATTGGGGGAACGTCTGAACAAAATGGAGCAGGGGATTGAAACTTGTCTTTATAAGAATTTTGATGAGCATGGAGTTGAAATCTCGGGAGGAGAGGCTCAGAAGCTGTGTCTTGCAAGGGCAATCTATAAAGGCGCACCGTTCATTGTTCTTGACGAGCCGACAGCAGCGCTTGATCCGATTTCGGAGCATGACATCTATACGAAATTTAACGATATTGTCGGAACAAGGACGGCAGTGTATATCTCTCACAGGCTGTCTTCCTGCAGATTTTGTGATGAGATTGTTGTGATGGACGACGGTTCTGTTGTCGAGAGGGGCTCCCATAATGCGCTGCTTGACCGGGGAGGGGTATACAAGACCCTTTGGACTGCGCAGGCGGAATACTATAAAGATACGGCAGGAGACTTGTATTCATAAAAAAAGAACGCGTTGCGTTCTTTTTTTAGTTAAACTCCTTAAAGCGCTCGATCATGATGGCATACTGTTCTTTGATCTTTAAGTACAGACCGATCGTGTTTTCCTTTTCTTTTTCAAATTCGGCAATGACCTGATCATAATGACTCATCAGGCACTCGACGGTACTTTTATTGATCTTTCCGTTATCCGCGTCACCTTGTATGATACTCTGTATTTTTTCTTTTGGAAAAGCGTCTTTATAACTGCGCTTTCCATAGAGCGCGCTTAAGATATCTGCAACTGCGACGATCTGCTGGGGCAGCGACAGCTGATCACCGGTCAGGCCTTTGTGATAACCGCTGCCGTCCAGTTTTTCGTGATGCCTCACCGCGATCTGCAGCACGTCGTTGTCCACGATTCCTTCCAGGATCATTTCGGTGATCCGTACATGGGCTTTCATGATCTTCATATCCTGATCGGAAAGGCGCCCCGGAGATTCCAAAATGTTGAGCGGGATGGCAATTTTGCCGAGGTCATGGAGCAGTGCGCCATAATATAAGTCTCGCAGGTCCTTGCCGCTTAAGCGTTTCAGGCGGCCGAGCTGTTGTGCAAAATTGACGGTTGCCAGCGTATGTACGACGGTATGCTCGCTTCTGAAATCGATTGTATAAACGAGCATTTCCAGAAAGCCTTTTTTGTATTGTTCGGAAAATGCTCTTTTTGCGAGCAGTTCTTCCATTTCCTTCCGGTAACTTCCGTCTAACAGATTTGCAGTAATATTAAAACGTTCCTCCGCTTTCCAAAACAGATCGAGTGCGGCACCGGAAAACTTAATATCCCGATAAAGTGTAAAATATTCTTTTTCCAGATTCTCTTCTTTGAGGTGGAGAAACGTGTCCATCTTATCGGCAAGGCTGAGACATTCGATAATGTGCTTATACCGGCTCTGTATCATGCCGTGTTTGTTGTAATCCAGATGATGATACAGCACGATTTCTGCCTTGTCACCCATCGGGGAGAGATACTTTAGAAAAAGAAACCCGTATATAGAATGCGGCCAAAGGTTTTTGGTTTCAAAGTCAGCAACATTTTTAACATTGGACTCTTTATAAAGCCCAATGTCATGAAGGATACCGAGCATCGTATAATCGACTAACTCTTGTTCGGTATAACGCTGCTCGCATTCCAGCATCTTGAACAGAATATAGCCTGTAACATCCCCGTGATTCATGATTTTGGGATTGATGATGCTGAGTGTCTTTCTGATGATTTCGTTGACATCCTTGCTGCTTATGATACTCATAATCTGGATAGTTCCCTTCTTTAGAGCAGTATTCTTTAGTGTTCGGAGCCTAAATCGCCATACTGCGTCATGTTTCCTACCGTGTTCTGGAATTTCCGTTCCCGCTCGACTGAAGCTTCGCTTGCGAGATCCATATATTTGATAAAAACATCCTCAACGCTCATACCGTGTTCCATTGCAAGCTCCTGCATGACGGGGCGCAGTTTCTCAAGCTGGTAGCTGACCTGTGTTTTTTGCGGATCGATATGGTCAAGCACCTGATTGGCATAGTCGTTGATGCGGTCCAAAAACTGTTGATCTTCTTTTGTCATTTTATAATCCTCCTGAAAAAGAAATACTAGTGTCATCATAGCATTTGTGCATCATTATGTCAATTTGGCAAATTTCATCTTTCTGTTGTTTCTGTGTCTTTCTTCTGCTAAAATGAAAAAGAGTTTTAGAAAAAGGAGACAAAAGAAAATGGCTAAGATCAGACCGTTTCAGGCATGGAAGCCGGCAAAAGGGCGGGAGAGGGACGTCGCGGCGCTCCCGTATGATGTATATTCTTCCCTGGAAGCACGTGCTGCGGCAGAGGGACACCCCGATTCGTTTCTGAATGTGGACAGACCGGAATTGTTTTTTGAGCCGGGACATGATATGTATGCGCCGGAGGTGTATGAGCATGCAAGGACGCTTTTATGGGATATGGCAGAGCGCGGTGTGTTTGTAAAAGAAGAACATCCCTGCTATTATCTTTATCGCCAGACGATGAACGGACACAGTCAGACAGGAATCGTCGGCTGTGCGGCAGTGGATGACTATGTAAGTGGTGTGATCAAAAAGCATGAAAATACCCGGGCGGAGAAAGAAGAAGACCGGATACGTCATGTCACGGCGTGTGGTGCGCAGACCGGACCGATCTTTCTTGCATACCGCCGCAGCGAGGCGCTGTCCGAACTGACCGCACGCTGCACGGCGATGCCGCCTGCATACGATTTTGTTTCGGAGGACGGAATTGGTCATACAGGCTGGATCGTTGACGGGGATGAGGATATACGGACGATCTGTGAGGCGTTTGAAGCGATGGACGCCGTTTATATAGCCGACGGACATCATCGCTGTGCGTCGGCGGTGAAAGTCGGACTTGCAAAGCGTTTAGAACATCCCGATTATGATGGAAATGAGGAGTTTAATTATTTTCTGTCCGTTCTTTTTCCGGACGAGGAGCTGACGATCCTTGACTATAACCGCGTTGTAAAAGACCTTGGGGGATTGACGCAGGAACAGTTTCTTGCCCGGCTTACCGAATCCTTTACGGTAGATTTTTGCGGCAGCGCGCAGGTAAGACCCGATAAAAAGGGAACGTTTGGCATGGTGATGAGCGGCGGATGGTACCGCCTTACTTCTAAGAGGGCGGCTGGACCGGACGGGGATGCCGGAGAAAATCCGGTGGAGATGCTGGATGTATCCATTTTGCAGAAGGATTGCCTTGAACCGATTCTTGGTATTACAGATCCGAAAACGGATAAACGGATCGATTTTGTCGGCGGGATCCGCGGACTCGCTGAACTGGAGCGGCGCGTAAAAGAGGACTGTGCCGTTGCGTTTGCGATGTATCCGACTTCTATTGACGAGTTGTTTTGTGTAGCGGACAAAGGGCTTTTGATGCCGCCTAAATCGACATGGTTTGAGCCGAAGCTGAGGAGCGGTCTGTATATTCATGAATTCTAGGAAAGCGATGATCTGATCAGCGTTTCCCCAGAATGTCGGAAACGTGAAGTCCGTCCGGGGAGCATAACAGATTCTTTGATTCAAAATAAAATATAGAGAAGGGGATGGGCAGGATGACAAAAAAATTATACCGTTATATGAACTGGCGTGAAATGGAAGGCATTATCTATTCGGATACGGGCGAGCCGGGAGAACTGCTTGGGCCGCATGCCGCTGGCAGCCAGACGCTGATTCAGGCATTTATGCCGGCGGCGGACAAAGTCAGCGTGCTAACGGGGAAACCGGAAAAGGAATATCCAATGGAGCTTGCGGACGAGGCGGGTTATTTTGCCGTGCTGCTGCCGGAAAAGAAGCAGCCGGAATATCGTTATAAAATCGTGCTAAAAGACACAGAAGAGATGTTATATCTGCACGATCCCTACGCATATCCGCCTGGGGAATGCTTGTACTCTGAGACGAAAAAATCAGGTCAGTCAGACGATCTGCTCGGTGACCCTGCCCAGATACAGCTCTTTCATGACGGCACACAGTATCATGCATGGAAATATATGGGGGCGCACCGTGCAGTCTGCCGCGGCGTGGAAGGCGTTTTATTCCGCGTGTGGGCGCCGGAGGCGATGCGTGTCAGTGTCATCGGTGATTTTAACGGTTATGACGGGCGTGTGCATCAGATGAACCGCAGTACCGTTACAGATCTGTTTGAATTATTTGTACCGGATCTGGAAGGTGAAACCGGTTATCAGTATGAAATTCGCAAAAAAAACGGCGATATTATTATAAAATCCGATCCGTATGCGACAAAATACTATGATGACTGTGAAGGAGAATGTGCGCACTATCTGTTAGCGCGGTTGGAAACGTGCGGGCATGTCTGGAAAGACAGCGACTGGAAAAAGAAACGGATCTATCAAAAAGGCGGTGCGCTTCAGATTGCTGAGCTTTCTTCAGAAGCATTGTGGAACGGTGAAACAGAGGATCAGAAGCGCAGGGCGGCACTTTCGGCGAAAGCAAAGGAAATCAGGGAAGCCGGTTATACCCATGTCAGCCTGCAGCATACCATGCTCGAAAACACGGATAACCATCATGTTCATGAAACGGTGGCGTTTTACGCTGCGGGTATTTGTTTTGAGAGCACGGATCTTCTGAAAGCCGCAGTGGACGCGTTTCATGCCGAGGGGATATCTGTGATCTTCGAATGGGCGCCGGGATGTTTTTCGAAGGCAGAGGAACTGCTTTCGGAATATGACGGTAGCTGTCTCTATGAACATTTGGATGTACGGCAGGGATTCCATAACCGTTATCAGGTCAAGCTGTTTCAATATGCGAGACCGGAAGTCGCCTCGTTTCTGCTGTCCTCGTTGACTTATTTGGTTGAAGAACTGCATGTGGACGGCATCCGGGTATGCGATACCTCATTCATGCTCTATTTGGATTACGGTAAGCAGAACGGAGAATGGCTGCCGAATCTGTACGGCGGAAACGAAAATTCAGATGCGATCGGCTTTTTGAAACATGCCGTATCCATCGTAAAACGCCAATATCCTGATGTGTTGATGATCACGGACGAGGCATCCGGCTGGCAGAATCTGACAACGCCTCTTGCTGAGGACGGATTTGGATTTGATTATAAATGGAACTATGCGTTGGTCAATGATCTGCTGCGTTATCTGACGATTCCGTATGCAGACCGCAGAAATGCGCATCATGAATTGACGCTTTCCTATCTCTATATGTATCGGGAACATTTTATCAATGCGCTCAGCGAAGATTATATCTTAAAATCCGACTGCGGGCTTGCATGCATGAACACAGAGAATGAGATGCTCAGGGCAGCGACAGCGCGGATGATCCCCGCATATCTGATGCTGCATCCGGGTGCAAAGCTCCTGAATGAAGGCTTTCTGGCACTGAAAAACGGGTCATACCTTGCAGCGCTCAACCATTTTTATCTGTCCAATCCCGCACTGTATGAATGGGACGGACAGGAAGAGGGATTCGAGTGGATGAACGCGATCTCCGCCAATGAGTCGGTGCTGTTGTTTTTGCGAAGATCCAAAGAACAGGTGCTGTTAGTCGGGGTGAATTTTTCTGATCAGACATGGATATCCCATAAATCCGGCGTGCCGTTTGACGGAAAATATAAAGAGGTCTTTAATACGGATAGTGAAGAATTTGACGGGAGCGGCGTTGTGAACGCGCGGATCCTGAAAGCCAAGAAAGATGAGTGCGACACGCGGGAATATTCTGTGCGCATCAATTTGGCGCCGATGTCCGCTGCAGTATTTGAGTATATGCCTTATACAGAAAAAGAACTTTCACAGATGCGTGAAAAAGAAGAAGAACGAAAACGCAGGCAGGCTGAGGCGGAACGAAAAAAGGAGCAGCTCAAAAAGAAGAAAGAAAAGATCAGGGCTTCCTTAAAAGAGGAACTTGCTCGAAAGATCGCCCAGGCTGAGGCGGAGATCGCATCAGGCAGCGAATACGGAAACCGGAAGAAAAAATGACGTGTCTGAGTGTGTATGGATCGTGAAAGACCGGATGTTCTTGTGCTGAGTAAAAAGCGGACGGGAAAGGAGGAACGAAGGAGTGGATGAGAAAATGTTGGGAGAGCTGGCAGATCAAGCGCTTCATTTCGGGCTGAAAGTCGTATTTGCGGTTTTGACGTTTCTGATTGGCGTGCAGGTGATCAAATTGATCCGCAGGATCGTACAGAAGGCGCTGACCCGTGCCAATGCCGAAAAGGGCGTGCTTCAGTTTTTGGATTCGCTGTTAAAAGTAGCGCTCTATGTGGTTCTCATTTTCATGATCGCGACTTCGTTCGGTGTGAGCGTTGCAGGGGTCGTGACGCTTTTAGGATCGGCGGGCGTGGCGATCGGTCTGTCCCTTCAGGGAAGCCTGAGCAATCTGGCGGGCGGCGTGCTGATCCTTCTTCTGAAACCATTTAAGGTTGGGGATTACATTATTGAAGATACCAAAGGAAACGAAGGAACCGTCACGGAAATCCAGATGTTCTATACGAAGCTTACAACACCGGATCAAAAAGTGATCATTCTGCCAAACGGAACGCTTGCCAATAGCAGTCTTACGAATGTAACAGCAAATGAAGAGCGGCGTTTGGATCTGACGGTTGGCATTTCCTATAGTGCGGACTTAAAAAAGGCGAAGGAAGTTGCAGATCAGGTGCTGCGTACACAGGGACAGGTTTTAATGGATCAGCCTGTTATGGTATTTGTCGATTCGCTTGGAGAGAGTGAAGTCGTGCTCGGTATGCGCTGTTATGTGCCGGGGAGTGCTTATTGGGACGTAAAATGGGCGCTGACCGAACGGGTCAAACTTGCTTTTGATGAAAACGGCATTGAAATCCCGTTTCCACAACTGGATGTGCATACGAAATGATGTGGCTGGCGGGTAATCATGGAACTGTTTATATCAATTTGTTTCATAAGATATAAGGTATAAGAATTTTATCAGCTGCCCATAAAACAGGCGCAGCACGGAGGCTAACAATGAACTGCGAGGAATGGACAGCGTATTGTCAGGGACGTTTTTTAATATTAGACGGCGCCACAGGTTCGAACCTGATGCGTGCGGGTATGCCGGCAGGAGTATGTCCGGAACAATGGATATTGGAGCATCGGGACGTGATGTTGTCCCTGCAAAAGCGATATGTGGATGCGGGGAGTGATATCCTCTATGCACCGACTTTTACGGCAAACCGCTTAAAACTAAAGGAATACGGGCTGGATACCGGACAGGAAAAACTGATCCGGGAATTGGTGGGGATATCAAAAGAAGCGTCCGCAGGGCGCGCGCTGATCGCCGGCGATCTGACAATGACCGGTGTGCAGCTTGCACCGATCGGACCGCTTGATTTTGAAGAGCTTGTCGGAATCTATAAGGAACAGATCGGATATCTTTGCGAGGCGGGCGTTGATCTCCTTGTCGTTGAGACGATGATGAGTCTGAATGAGACGCGCGCGGCCGTAATTGCGGCAAAGGAAGTGTGCAGCCTGCCCATCATGGCAAGTCTGACATTTGAAAAGGATGGAAGGACATTGTTCGGAACCGATGCGCAGACAGCAGTTATCACTCTGCAAAGTCTGGGTGCCGCAGCGGTCGGCGCAAATTGCTCGACGGGACCGGATAAGATGCAGGGTCTGATCCGTGAAATGGCGCAGGTCGCCAATGTGCCGATCATTGCGAAGCCGAATGCGGGCATGCCGGTGCTGATGAAAGACGGTACGACCGACTATCCGATGACTCCCGAAACGTTTGCGCGGGAAATGCAGCTTTTGACGGAGGCAGGCGCTTCTGTTGTGGGCGGCTGCTGCGGCACGACGCCGGAGCACATTGCAGAACTTGTACGGTCACTGAAGGGCAGAACGCCGCAGAACAGCAAACGTCAGACTGAACCCGGCAGAGGCATCTATTACCTGACTTCGGAGAGAAAGACAGTTACTTTTTCATTAGAAAGTCCGTTTCTTGTCATAGGAGAGCGTATCAATCCGACCGGCAAAAAGAAGCTGCAGGCGCAGCTCAAAGAGGGGACGCTTTCGATGGTATCCGAATTTGCCGAAAGTCAGGAAAAAATGGGGGCGTCCATATTAGATGTCAACATGGGGATGCCGGGTATTGACGAAAAGGATATGATGCTGAAAGCAGTGGATCAGGTGACTATGGTCTCAAATCTGCCGCTTTCAATCGATTCGTCCCATGTGGAAGTGATAGAAGCAGCGTTGAGGCGTTATCCCGGCAGGGCACTGATCAATTCCATCTCTCTGGAAACAGAAAAATGCGAGCCGCTCTTAAGAATTGCGGAAAAGTACGGAGCGATGTTCATTCTGCTTCCGCTTTCTGATGAGGGACTGCCAAAAAATCTGGAAGAAAAATTTGAGATCATAGCTGCCATAGCGGACAGGGCGCAGGCGCATGGACTGACAAAACAGGATTTTATCGTGGACGGACTCGTTATGACAGTCGGTGCGGACCCGGAAGCTGCGCTTCTGACGCTTCAGACGATCGCAAAATGCCGTGAGCTTGGATATGCAACGACCTGCGGGTTATCCAATATTTCGTTCGGGCTGCCGGAACGCAGTTACGTTAATGCCTCGTTTTTGACGATGGCGATCCAAAACGGGCTGACGATGGCAATCGCAAATCCATCGCAGCATTTATTGATGAGTACGGCGTTTGCAGCCGATCTGTTATTGCATAAAGAGGGCGCAGACCTGCGCTATATCGAATATGCGTCTTATGTGAAAGAGCAGGAGGCTTTAGAGGAAAAAAAGAAACTGTCGTGCGCCGCAGAGAGCGGGACGGCAGGACGGAACGACCGGGCAGATATGCAGTCTGATACCGGAACGGAGAGCGCGGCATCAAAACCGGGGAGCATGGCGCCGGTATCGGAAAGCGCGGTATCCGGACCGTTTCTTCCGATCTATGAAGCGGTACTTCACGGAAAGCGGGGACAGATCGCAGAACTGACGGAGGAATTGCTGCGCGAACATCATGACGCACAGCAAATCTTAAATGATGCGCTCATGCCGGCTATAGATGAAGTCGGAAAGCTGTTTGACAAAGGTACGTATTTCCTGCCCCAGCTTATTAACAGTGCCGAAGCGATGAAGCTCTCTATTGCGGTTTTGGAGCCGTATCTTGCGCAGGGAGCCGGTGCCGAAGCGAAAGCCTGTGTCGTGATCGCGACCGTGAAGGGCGATATCCATGATATTGGAAAGAATCTGGTGGCGCTGATGTTAAAAAATCACGGCTTCCGTGTGGTCGATCTCGGTAAAGACGTGGAGGCGGAAACCATTATTCGGGCGGCAAAGGAGGAGCACGCGGAAATTATCGCGCTTTCGGCGCTGATGACCACAACGATGATGCAGATGAAAGAGGTTGTGCGGATCGCGCATGAGCGGAAACTTGCCGCAAAGATCATAATCGGAGGAGCAGTCATTACGCAGGACTTTGCCGATGAGATCGGTGCGGACGGATATTCCAGCGATGCGGCGGAGGCAGTATTACTTGTCAGGAGGCTGCTGCATCTGAAGGAATCGTGAGGGCATTCCCCTCAAATCTGGCTGGATCAATCATGATCAGACGGAAAAGACAGCAGGCAGAAAGAAAACCGAAAGAAAGCAAAAAACCGAAAGAAAGCAAAAAACCGAAAGAAAGCAAAAAACAGAAAGAAAACAGAAATAAACATTAAGTAAATAGAAAACAAACAGAAAGTAAGCAGAAAGGTATGGTAACAGATGATGATCGGTGCAGATGCAATGGTAAAATGTCTCGAAGAGGAACATGTCAGCATGGTGTTCGGGTACCCCGGAGTGGCAATCTGTCCTTTTTATAACAGCATTCTTGAATCGGATATCCGGACGATCCTTGTGCGGACCGAACAGAATGCGGCGCATGCCGCAAGCGGTGTTGCACGAACGACCGGCGGCGTCGGTGTCTGCGCAGTCACTAGCGGACCGGGGGCGACCAACCTGATCACCGGGATTGCAACTGCATTTGCAGACAGCATACCGCTTGTCTGCATTACCGGACAGGTGAACAGCGAACTGCTCGGCAGCGATGTGTTTCAGGAGGCGGATATCACGGGCGCAGTCGAGTCTTTTGTAAAATACAGCTATCTTGTGCGCGATGTGAATGATATTCCCAGGATTTTCAAAGAAGCGTTTCATATTGCGTCCACAGGCCGAAAAGGACCTGTTCTGATTGATGTGCCGATCAATGTTCAAAATGCACGAATAGATAAATGGAGCTATCCGGAGAGCGTTTCGCTCAGGACCTACAAACCGACCGTGAAAGGAAATATGGTACAGATCAAAAAGGTGGTCAGGGAACTGGCGAAAGCGAAGCGTCCGTTGATCTGCGCCGGAGGAGGCGTGCATTTAAGCGAAGCGCAGGAAAGTCTGCGGAGTTTTGTGGAAACTTACCGGATCCCGGTCGTATCGACCATGATGGGGATCGGCGTCATGCCGACTGAGCATCCGCTATATTATGGGATGGTCGGCAATAACGGGAAGCCTTTCGCAAACCGCGCGATCAACGAATCGGATTTATTGATCATGGTGGGTGCGCGCGTCGCAGACAGAGCCGTCAATCAGCCGGATCTGATCACGAAAGACAAAATACTGGTTCACATTGATGTGGATCCTGCCGAGATCGGCAAGAATGCGGGACCGACGATCCCGCTTGTCGGAGATGCAAAGCATATTTTTGAAGATTTATCCGCACAGGATATTACGGGAGAATACGGGGAATGGCTGAAGCTGCTTGAAAGCTACCGCGAACGGATGCAGCCGCGTCGTGAGGAATATGCCGGTCATGTGGATCCTGCGTGCTTTATCCGCCTGCTTTCCGAAGAAATGGAAGAGGATGCGGTGTATGTTGCGGATGTCGGACAGAATCAGATCTGGTCCTGTGCTTACCATATCGTGAAAAAAGGACAATTCCTCACATCGGGGGGAATGGGAACGATGGGATATTCCATCCCGGCAGCGGTGGGCGCCAAACTTGCCAATCCGCACAGACAGGTCGTTGCGGTGTGCGGGGACGGTTCGTTTCAGATGTCGATGATGGAGCTTGCAACCATGCGTCAGCATGACGTTGCTGCCAAGATCATCGTTCTGAAAAATAACTATCTGGGTATGGTGCGGCAGTACCAGCACTTTACTTATGACGACCGCTATTCGGTCGTTGACTTAAGCGGCAGCCCCGATATAGCGAAAATTGCAGCAGCCTATGACATGGACTGTATCGTGCTTCAAAATATGGAGCATGCAAAAGATGCCATTCGAACATTTCTCAATGCCAAAGAGCCGATTCTGATGGTATGCGAGATTCATCCGATGGATCTTGTCTAAGATGCCGGAATTTGGAAAGGACGTGATTGTTTCATGAAAAAAATATATTCCGTACTGGTGGAGAACCGTTCGGGTGTGCTCAGTAAAGTTGCCGGACTTTTTTCGAGAAGATGCTTTAATATCGATTCACTTGCAGTGGGAGAGACCGACGATCCGGCCGTTTCCTGCATGACGATCGTGAGTACCGGGGATAAGCGGACCGTCGAGCAGATTGAGAAGCAGCTTAATAAAAAGCTGGATGTCATCAAAGTCAAAACATTTGACGAGCCGCACAGCATCAGCAGGGAGCTCATGCTTGTCAAGGTCAAATATAATAAAAGCAACCGCAGGGATATCATGGAGACCTGCGATATTCTGAATGCGCAGATCGTCGATATGTCTAAAACAATGATGACGATTCAAATCTGTGATGAACCGGACCGCATCAATCTGCTGATCCAGATGCTACAGACGATCAGCATTGTCGAGGTGGCACGGACAGGCACACTTGCCCTGCCGAAATGCATGGAGTCGGAGAATTGACAAAACCGCTTTATATTGCTACAATAAAAACCGTATGCAGTAGAAAGGAATAAAGTCATGAATAAACGAGTATTTCAGTTGTTGGTTGATAACACTTCCGGCGTTTTAAGCCGCATTTCCGGTCTGTTTTCAAGACGGGGCTATAATATTGAAAGCATCACCGCAGGCACGACCGCAGACTCCAAGATTACCCGCATCACCATTGTGGCAACCGGGGATGAGACGATCTTGCAGCAGATTGAAAAACAGGTTGCCAAACTGGTTGATGTCCGCGATATTCATGAACTGAAGCCCTCGGAGAGTGTTTACCGTGAACTTGCGCTGATCAAGGTGCGGACGAATTCGGTATCGGACCGACAGTATATCATGTCGAATGCTGATATTTTCCGCGCGAAGATCGTCGATGTCAGTCCGGAAAGCCTGATGGTGGAGATTACGGGGGATCAGTCCAAGATCGACGCATTTTTGAACCTGCTTAGCGATTATCAGATATTGGAGCTTGCGAGAACGGGAATTGCGGGATTGTGCCGTGGAACAGAGGGAGTTGTGTGGCTCTAAATAAGATTTTGCGTTCCGCAAATCTCTTGGAAGAAATACCAGAGGCAAAAAAGAACGATTCGTGTTCTTTTGATAGATACATATTAACAAGACGTTTTCATTTAGGAGGAAAGAAGAAATGGCAAAGATTTTTTATCAGGAAGATTGTAATTTAAGCATGCTTGACGGCAAGACCATTGCAGTGATCGGTTACGGCAGTCAGGGGCATGCGCATGCACTGAACGCAAAGGAGTCCGGATGCCACGTGATCATCGGACTTTATGAAGGTTCCAAGTCCTGGAAAAGAGCGGAGGAGCAGGGATTTGAGGTATATACCGCGGCAGAGGCGGCAAAAAAGGCGGATATCATCATGATCCTGATCAATGATGAGCTTCAGGCTTCCATGTATAAGAAAGACATTGAGCCGAATCTGACAGCAGGAAAGATGCTGATGTTTGCACATGGCTTCAATATCCATTTTGGACAGATCGTTCCTCCTGCGGATGTGGACGTAACGATGATCGCGCCGAAGGGACCCGGACATACCGTAAGAAGTGAATATCAGGCAGGAAAGGGTGTTCCGTGTCTGATCGCGGTTCATCAGGATGCAACGGGCAAAGCACAGGACATTGCACTTGCTTATGCACTTGCGATCGGCGGTGCGCGCGCAGGAGTATTGGAGACCACATTCCGCACCGAGACCGAGACCGACTTATTCGGCGAGCAGGCAGTTCTCTGCGGAGGTGTCTGTGCGCTGATGCAGGCAGGCTTTGAGACTTTGGTAGAAGCCGGTTATGATCCGAGAAACGCATATTTCGAGTGTATCCATGAAATGAAACTGATTGTTGACTTGATCTATCAGTCGGGCTTTGCAGGCATGAGATATTCGATCTCCAATACGGCTGAGTACGGCGACTATGTGACTGGACCGAAGCTGATCACCGACGAGACCAAAAAGACCATGAAAAAGATCTTAAAAGATATTCAGGATGGCAGCTTTGCCAAGGAATTCCTTCTCGATATGTCTTCTGCAGGCGGACAGGCACACTTTAAGGCAATGAGAAAGCTTGCCTCCGAGCATCCGTCCGAGCTTGTCGGCGAAGAGATCAGAAAGCTTTACAGCTGGAATGGCGAAGATAAGCTGATCAACAACTAGTTTCTTCGCGCGAAACTGGCGGGTGTGATGAAAGCCGTGTAAATGCAGATACAGGCGCCTCCGTATGAATTGCGGAGGCGCTCGTCATAAAGCAGAGTCTGAATAAGTGCCTCCATGTCCGGCGTCGGTGCAATGGGAGGGTGTTTTGCAGGGTGAAAAAATCCGATTGATTCAGAAATAGAGGAATTGAAAGAAAGGCAGGGTTATACATATGGGAATGACGATGACGCAAAAGATTCTTGCCGCACATGCAGGCCTTGACTATGTGCAGGCGGGGCAGTTGATTGAGGCGGACTTGGATTTGGTCCTCGGTAATGATATCACAAGTCCGGTGGCAATCCATGAATTTGATAAAATGAACGTGGACGGTGTATTTCATAAGGACAAGATTGCGCTTGTACCCGATCATTTTGTGCCGAATAAAGATATTAAGTCTGCGGAACATTGTAAATGTGTGCGGGAATTTGCCCGCCGCAATGAGATCACCAACTATTTTGAGGTCGGACAGATGGGAATCGAGCATGCGCTTTTGCCGGAAAAAGGACTGACGGTTGCAGGGGATGTGATCATCGGCGCGGATTCCCATACTTGCACTTACGGCGCGCTCGGTGCGTTTTCAACCGGTGTCGGCAGTACGGATATGGCGGCAGGCATGGCAACCGGTAAGGCATGGTTTAAGGTACCCTCGGCGATCAGGTTCATTCTGACCGGAAAACCGGCGAAATGGATCAGCGGCAAGGACATCATTCTGCATATCATCGGTATGATCGGCGTGGATGGCGCACTCTACAAATCCATGGAGTTTACAGGAGACGGCATTGCACATCTTACCATGGATGACCGGTTTACGATCGCCAACATGGCGATCGAGGCGGGCGGAAAGAACGGCATTTTCCCGGTTGATGAGCTTGCAGAGGCTTATTTGAAAGAACATTCGACGCGAAATTACACCATTTATGAGGCGGATGAGGATGCTGTTTATGACGAGACGTATACGATCGATCTGTCAAAGTTAAGACCGACTGTTGCTTTTCCGCATCTGCCTGAAAATACAAAGACTGTGGATGAGATCAAAGAGGATATTCCCATTCATCAGGTAGTCATCGGTTCCTGCACGAACGGGCGGCTTGATGATCTGCGCATTGCGGCAGGTATCTTAAAAGGCCGGCATATTGCTGGCGGTATGCGTTGTATCATTATCCCTGCCACACAGAAGATCTATCTGGATGCCATGGAAGAAGGGCTGTTAAAAATATTTATCGAGGCAGGAGCGGTTGTCAGCACACCGACATGCGGACCGTGCCTCGGCGGTTATATGGGAATCTTAGCGGAAGGTGAGCGCTGTGTTTCTACAACAAACCGCAATTTTGTGGGCAGAATGGGACATGTCAATTCCGAGATATATCTTGCGTCTCCGGCGGTAGCGGCAGCAAGCGCGGTAACCGGTAAAATCAGCTGTCCTTGTGAATTGTCTTAATGGTTTAATGTGAGAAGGGAGTATAGGATGAAATCAGCAAAAGGATTTGTTCATAAATTTGGCGATAACGTTGATACTGACGTGATCATTCCGGCGAGATACTTAAACACTTCCAAAGCAGAGGAACTTGCGGCACATTGTATGGAAGATATTGATGCGGATTTTGTGAAAAAAGTAAAGACAGGCGATATCATCGTCGCAACGAAAAATTTCGGATGCGGATCTTCCCGTGAGCATGCGCCGATCGCAATTAAGGCGGCAGGCATAAGCTGCGTGATCGCAGAGACGTTTGCACGGATTTTTTACCGCAATTCCATCAATATCGGACTTCCGATCGTGGAGTGTCCGGAAGCGGCGGCGGAGATCAATGCCGGGGATGAAGTAGAAGTGGATTTTGACAGTGGTGTCATTACAGACGTAACCACCGGAAAACAATATCAGGGACAGGCCTTCCCGGAGTTTATGCAAAAGATCATAGACGCCGAAGGTCTTGTTAATTATATCAACGCAAAATGAGACGCAGGGATTTCTTCTTTGGTGCCGGCGTCGTACTGTTTGTGGTCATATGCTTTTTTCTGCGCGGTCTGCTGTATGGGGATCAGGCTGTTTATGTGGAGATCTTACAGGACGGAAGCCTTATCCGGCGTGAAAAACTGTCTGATTTAGAAGGACAGGAGCTTCGCATTGAATCTGCAGACGGAGGCTTTAATCTAATCGATTTTCAGGAGGGCGCTGTCTGGGTGAAGGAGGCGGATTGTGAGAATGGTGATTGTATCAGACAGGGCATGATCCGTCGCACGGGAGAGAGTATTATCTGCCTGCCGCATAAATTAACTGTCACGATTGTCGGAAATGTAGATAGTGCAGATACGGACGGAGAAATATATGACAGTATCGTCAGATAAAATGTGGTTGAAGCATAGCCGGGCGTATAATTTTATAGAATCATCTAAATTCACCAATCATTTTTAAGTACGAAACAGGAGCAGATGTCAGTGAAGAGGAAACGGCGGGAGAAAATGACAGGTACGTCGCATAAAAGCACGCAGGAAATCGCTTTTCTTGGTCTTTTCGTCTCGTTATCCATGATCCTGTCCTATCTGGAAAGTCTGATACCGGTTTACCTTGGTGCTCCCGGTATCAAACCGGGACTGGCAAATCTGTTTGTTTTGCTATTGCTGATGAAAAAGCGGGTAAGAGAAGCGGTCATCGTGAATCTGCTGCGGATTATATTGAGCGGATTTTTGTTTGGAAATTTGTTTTCTATTGTTTACAGTATCGCTGGAGCGGCGCTCAGCATGACCGTTATGTACGGGATGATTTTCGGAGTGCGGTTACATCCGGTAATGGCAAGTGTTGCGGGCGGTATCGCGCACAATCTTGCACAGCTCGCAGTGGCGCTCCTGATTCTTGACACGAATGCCATGCTGTATTATCTTCCCGTGTTAGTGTTGGCAGGCGGGATCTCCGGCGTATTTAACGGCGTGCTTGCAGAATTTTTGAAACCGTATCTGCGCGGAGTGTGGGAGCATTCGTGAACATTGGTCAATGTGTTTTGTATGATGGTTATTAAGCGGCAGATATAAAGGAGAGAAAGTTTAGAGGGCGGGAACATGTATGCATATGTAAAGGGCAGGCTGACAGACGCGGACGGGGAGAATGTGATCGTTGAAGCCGGCGGGATCGGATATAATATAAAGATGCCTGCAGAAGGCATATCGTGTCTTCCTCCTATCGGGAGTGAGGTAAAGCTCTATACGTATACGAGTGTGCGTGAAGATGCGATCTGGCTTTACGGTTTTCTTTATCGTGAAGAGCTTACGATGTTTAAGCTGCTCATTACAGTGAGCGGCATCGGGCCGAAGGGCGCGCAGGCAGTGCTGTCTGCGATCTCAACGGATGATCTGCGCTATGCGATCTATACAGGGGATGTCAAAAAAATTGCTAAGGCACCGGGCATTGGTGCTAAAACGGCACAGCGGATCGTTCTGGACTTAAAAGATAAGATTTCGTTTGATGATGTGCTGGATGCGGAAAGTGCAAAACAGCCCCGGATTGGCGGCGAAGAATATGGAGAAAACCGGAAAGAAGCGATCGAGGCGCTTACAGCGCTTGGATATGCGCCGTCGGACGCGGCAAAAGTGATCAACGCGGTTCCCGATGCCGATCAGATGGATGTGGAACAGCTGTTAAAGGCAGCGTTAAAGCAGCTCGCATTTCTGTAGAAAGTATTTTTAGGAAGTATTATTGCGGGAAATTACGGGAACAGTCTGTCGATTTGGCTAATGTTCCAAAAAGGAGAAGGAGCTTTGTATGGCAAAGCGGGTCATTGAAACGGAGTTACAGGAAGAAGATAAAAAGTTGGAGGGGAGTCTCCGCCCGCAGACATTGGATGAGTATATCGGGCAGGAGAAAGCCAAGAATACGCTGCGCGTCTACATTGAGGCAGCAAAAGAACGTCATGACTCATTGGATCATGTGCTTTTTTACGGCCCCCCGGGATTAGGAAAAACAACGCTCGCGGGCATCATAGCAAATGAAATGGGCGTCCACTTAAAGGTGACAAGCGGACCCGCGATCGAAAAGCCGGGCGAGATGGCGGCGATCTTAAACAATCTTCAAGAAGGAGACCTGCTTTTTATTGATGAAATACACCGCCTGAACCGTCAGGTAGAGGAAGTGCTCTATCCGGCCATGGAAGATTTTGCGATCGATATTATGATTGGAAAGGGAGCGACTGCGCGTTCGATCCGGCTGGAACTGCCAAAGTTTACGCTGGTAGGAGCTACGACAAGGGCAGGACTTTTGACGGCTCCGCTGAGAGACCGGTTTGGCGTGATCCACCGGCTTGAGTTTTATTCGACGCAGGAACTGAAACTGATCATTCTGCATTCGGCCAAGATCCTGCATGTTGAGATCGAAGATGAGGGTGCAATGGAGCTCGCGCGCAGAAGCCGTGGTACGCCGAGGCTTGCAAACCGTATCCTGAAAAGAGTCCGGGATTTTGCGCAGGTGCGCTATGACGGGATTATCACAAAGGAGGTTGCCGAGACCGCGCTCAATCTGCTTGAAGTGGATAAAATGGGACTTGATCATGTGGATCGAAATATCCTCCATACGATGATCGATAAATTTTCGGGAGGTCCGGTCGGGCTGGATACGCTTGCGGCGGCAATCGGCGAAGATGCTGGTACCATTGAGGACGTCTATGAACCTTATCTGATACAAAACGGCTTTATTAACCGGACGCCGCGCGGACGCGTGGTGACAGATTTTGCGTATCACCATTTGGGGCTTGAAAATCCTCTGTGAGTTGTATATAATAGATGTAGTATTCTATATGTGAACATGCGCAATATTTTGTATCACACAAGAGGGGTTCAAAAGGGGAACGAAAGAGATCGGGCAATCGGTGCCCGAGAAGGGTCCGGTACGATGGCAAATAAAAACGATACGGAAGTTGTGATTGGCGGCAAACTGTATACGTTGAGCGGTTATGAGAGCGAAGAATATTTGCAGAAGATAGCCTCCTATATCAATAATAAGATTTCGGATTATGCAAAGATCGATGCTTTCAGAAGACAGCCGCTGGATACGCAGAATGTATTGTTGCACCTGAACATTGCGGATGACTATTTTAAGGCCAAAAAACAAATTTCTTTGATGGAAGAAGATTTGCAGGCAAAAGAGAAGGAACTCTATGACTTAAAACATGAGTTGATTGCTACGCAGATCAAACTTGATAATTCTGAGAAAAATCTAAAAGGCGTTCAAAGTGAACTACAGGAAAATGCCAAGCAGATCGTCCGCTTGGAAACGGAGTTAAAGGATTCCAAAAAATAAAGGAGGGGGCTGTCATTGGACAGCCCTTTTTTGACTGATGGCAGAATGGACGGGAGCCGTACCGCCCACTGGGGCGGAAATACAGGCGCAGCAAAATTGTATAAAAGAGGGCAGGGAAAGAACTCACTGTCCTGAACTGCTTGCACCGGCAGGAAATTATGCATGTTTTTTGGCGGCGGTTAATGCCGGTGCGGATGCGGTCTATTTGGCAGGAAAACAGTATGGCGCACGTGCCGCGGCAGATAATTTTGATGAGGATGAGCTGGTATCGGCAATCCGTTATGCGCATTTGTTTGAACGCAGGGTCTATCTGACAGTCAATACATTATTAAAAGATGATGAGCTTGAGGGACTTGCCGCGTACTTAGAGCCGTATGTAAAAGCCGGGCTTGACGCGGTCATTGTACAGGATTTGGGAGTTTTGTCCGTAATACGGAGAGAATTCCCCGGACTGGCGGTGCATTGCAGCACGCAGATGACGATCACGGATGAGTGGGGCGTCCGGCTGGCGAAAGAGCTCGGCGCAATGCGGGTGGTACCTGCGAGGGAAATGACCCTTACGGAGATACGGCGGATGAAGCAGATATGCCCCGATATGGAGATCGAATGCTTTATACACGGGGCGATGTGTTACTGCTATTCGGGACAGTGTCTGATGAGCAGTCTGATCGGCGGCAGGAGCGGAAACAGGGGCGCATGTGCGCAGCCGTGCCGTCTGCCATATGATGTGGAATGGCAGGAGATGCCGGCAACGGAGCCGTTAAAACAGTCTGATATGACGGGGGCACGCTGCAGCAGCCATGCCGGAGAGCGGGGCATTTATCCATTGAGCTTAAAGGATCTGTGTACGGTGCGCATGATACCGGAGCTGATCGGTGCGGGAATCGATTCATTTAAGATCGAAGGCCGCATGAAAAATCCGGAATATTGCGCAGGAGTGACAGCGGTATACCGCGCCGTGATAGACCGCTATTTTGCAGAAGGGGAAGCAGCGCAGGGCGTAACGGCGGAGGAATTAGAGCTTCTTAGCGGTTTATATATCCGAAGTGGTATCGGAGAGGGGTATTATCGCGGACAGACGGGAAGACAGATGCTGACACCGGACAAACCGGGGTATCGGGGCTGTGATGAGTCCGTACTGAATATGATCCGTGAACGGTATCTGGAGCGAAAGCTTACGATTCCCGTAACAATGACACTCTCCCTAAAGGTCGGAGAACCTGCATGTCTTGTAGTCCGCCATTTCGAGGAAGAAGTGAGCTGTACCGGAGAGATCGTACAGGCAGCGGCAAAGAAACCATTGACTGCAGATGACTTGAAAAAACGGCTTGCAAAAACAGGAAATACGCCGTTTTCAGCAGAGGACATCCGGATTTTAATGACGGAACCGGCTTTTTTGCCGGTCGGAGGGGTGAATGAGTTGCGCAGGAAAGCGCTATGCCTCATGGAAGAGGCGCTGCTTGTGCGTTATGAAAGGCAGAGGAGACAGATGCCGAAGCCGGTGTGCGGGTCGGAAGATGCAGATGACCGGGGCTGCTGCCATGGAAAAGAAACACCGGCAGGCAGGGCGGGACAGCACAGCGGGTATCTTGCTTTTACCGATCAGGCAGAACAGATTGCCGTCTGTGAAGCACATCCGCTTTTGCAGGGGATCTGTGCACCCGCTGAGGTGTATGAAGCTTATTGGAAAAAGCGGTATCAGGGCATGACCGAAACAGTCAGTGAAAATACATGGAACGGAAAGCGGCATTATCTCTGCCTGCCTCGCATCCTTCGCTATAAGGATACAGGCGTTTTGGAAGAAAAGATACAGACCCTTATCGCAAGCAAAGTTCCGATCGACGGGATTTATGTGCACACGGCGGGAGAATATCGGTATGCGGTATCGCTTGCAGGATTATTTGGGAAAGAGCCGCAGGAGTTTTTATTTGGTTCTCCGTTTTTGTACTGTATGAATGCGGAATCTGTAAAATTTTGGAAAAAAAGGATGTGCGGGATGTCTCTGCCTTACGAATTGTGTGAGCGGGAGATCCGTACCCTTTTGAACCGGATTCGGGAGGATGGGATCGCCGGTTTGGAAATGCCTGTTTACGGGCATATTCCGATGATGGTCACGGCAAATTGTATTGTCGGATCATTTGACCGGAACAAGTGTCCAAACGCTCAGAAGCAGATCTGGCTGAAGGACAGAACGGGAAAGAGGATGTATGTGAAGACCGAATGCGGTTATTGCCTGAATACGATTTACAACAGTGTGCCGCTTTCCATGCATAAGCATATGCCAAAACTGCAAAAGCTATATGAGAATGGTCTGCTGTCTTCATTTTCATTATATTTTACAATGGAAAATGCAGAACAGACAAAGAAAGTGCTTGATCGTTATCTGTATCCGGATCAGGGGATATGGGCGCCCGGCTCCTACACAAACGGGCATTTTCAGAGAGGTGTCGTTTAATGGTGAATCTCTATTATGATGCAGCAAGGTATATCATGGCGATCTTGTTTGCGCTCTACACGTTAGAGAGCCTTCTTTCGCTGTCACGCGAAAAGAAGAGCGGATATACGCGGCAGTATGTATACATTTTTCTCATCCATTTTGCAGGCTTTTTTGTTCTCTATCTGAAAAAAGAAGATTATTTTTTCCTGATCTTCTTTGCAATTCAACAGGCAGTATTTTTGATGCTTAGAAATCTTTACAGAATCGCTTATCCTCAGTTTGACAGGGCGCTTCTCAATCATATGTTTATGTTTTTATGCACCGGAATGATCATGATCACGCGGATTTCCGTTACGAAAGCCGTGCGGCAGTTTGCAATCATCATTGTTTCACTTGCCCTTGCGCTTTTAGTTCCGGTGCTGATCGGGAAGGTAAAGCTGCTAAAAAAGCTGACATGGGGATATGCGTTATGCGGGCTGGCTGCATTGGGTGTGGTCCTTTTGCTCGGAGCGGTAACAAACGGTTCGAAGATCTCGTTCTCACTGTTTGGTTTTACATTTCAGCCGTCGGAATTTGTGAAATTGTTGTTTCTCTTTTTTCTGGCGGGACTATTATGCGACAGACCAAACTGGCAAAAGGTTTTGCTGTCAGCAGTCGTAAGTCTGCTCTATGTGATGATCCTGGCTGCCTCTACTGATCTGGGAAGTGCCGCCATCTTTTTTGTCATGTATGTATTTGTGCTGTATATTGCAACCGGAAAATTCCGCTACATCTTTTTATCGGCAGCGGCGGGGCTCGGCGGGTGTATGGCGGCATATAAACTGTTTTATCATATAAAAGTGCGTGTGGCGGTATGGCTTGATCCGTGGCGGGATGTGACAGGCAAGGGATACCAGCTTGCCCAGTCTCTTTTTGCGATCGGTACGGGCGGGTGGTTCGGATTCGGACTATGTCAGGGAAAGCCGGAAAGCATTCCTTATGTGGAAGCGGATTTCATATTTTCGGCAATATCCGAAGAACTTGGCGTACTATACGGGATATGCCTGATTCTCTTGTGCCTGATATGCTTTCTTAATTTTGTACGGATCGCATATGGGATCAGTAATACATTTTTGAAGCTTCTTTCTTATGGCGTGGGCATTACTTATATTTTTCAGGTCTTTCTTACGGTTGGTGGCGGGATCAAGCTGATACCATTGACTGGTGTGACGCTTCCTCTTGTCAGCTACGGAGGAAGCTCCGTCATGGTGACGATTCTTATGTTTGCCGTTGTGCAAGGGGCTGCTGTCTGGAACGAAAGATGGGCGGAAGAAGCAGAAGTATCGAAAGAGGCAGAAGAACCGGAGATCCTGTGGGGCGAAACAGATGAAAATTCTGAAAAACCGACGGCAGAAGAAACGGCTGATATGCAGGATGAAAAAACGGCAGATACGGCGGACAAAGAACTGGCTGATACGGAAAGCAAAGAACCGGCTGACACGGAGAACAAAGTACTGACGATAACAGTGACTGGGGAGACGGATGAAGCGCCGGACAGAGAGCGGGATGAACCGGATAAGGAGAACGCTGCAGCGCTTATAGAGGCAGTTTCCGTGAAGCGGCGCACCGTGTTCTTAACGGGAGTTTTTTGTGTGCTGTTTCTGGCGATGACGGTGCATATTCTGATTTTCATGACGATGCAGAGGGAAGAGGTCGTAAATCATCCGTTTAATATCACAAGGCAACAGGCATTATCGGAGCTGAACGTCCGTGGAACGATCAAAACGGAGAATGGAGAGGTGCTTGCTTATACGAGACCGGAAGAGGACGGAACGGAAACGCGGCGTTATCCTTATGATGCCATATTTGCGCATGTTGTCGGCTATGCGGCAAACGGTGGAATGGGGATAGAAGCCGCCATGAGCTATCGGCTTGTCAGCACACATCAGTCGATCGGAGGGCAGATCACGAACGATCTCAACAATGAGAAAAACAGAGGAGATACCGTGATCACGACATTAGATGTCAGTCTGCAGGAACTGGCGTATCGGCTTTTGGGTGACCAGGACGGTGCAATCGTAGTGATGGAGCCTTCAACAGGAAAAATCCTGGCTATGGTATCAAAGCCTGATTTTAATCCGAACGAGATCGAGGTGGTCTGGGATGATCTGATTGCGGAAGAGGAAAGCTCTGTGCTTGTAAACCGTGTCACACAGGGATTATATCCGCCCGGTTCTACGTTTAAGATTTTTACCGCATTGGAATATATGAGGGAGAATCCGGACGGAATGCAGGAATATTCGTATCGCTGCAGAGGGAATTACCAGACGCAGGATGGTCATACCATTCACTGTTACGGACATCATGCACACGGAACTCTTTCCTTTGAACAGTCGTTTGCACGTTCGTGTAATTCGTCATTTGCCAATATTGGTATGACGCTTGACCGCGAGGCATTTGCCAGAACACTTGATGAACTATATTTTAATCGTGAGCTGCCAGGGGCGATGCGCACAAATATGAGCCGGATCCTGATCAACCCGGATACGGAAGATTATGGGATGCTGCAGACCGCGATCGGTCAGGGTGAGACATTGATCACGCCGATGCATCTGTGTATGGTGACATGTGCGGTCGCAAACGGCGGGGAACTGATGGCGCCCTATGTGGTATCCCGTATCGAGAACTGTGAGGGTGATATCGTGCGCAGTTATGAACCGCAAAGCTGTGGAAACATGATCAGCAGTGAAGAAGCAGATCAATTGGCAGAGCTGATGATGGCGGTATGTGAATATGGGACGGGCTATCGCCTTGAGAACGAAGCTTTTGTAGTGGCAGGAAAAACCGGGTCGGCAGAGTTTGATTCAGATTCTGACGGCACCCATGCATGGTTTACGGGATATGCGCCGGCCGACGATCCGCAGATTGCCGTGACCATTATTATTGAAAAAGCAGGTGCGGGCGGAGACTATGCGGTGCCCATTGCACAGATGCTGCTTCGTGAATATTTGAATCGTCAGGAGGATATACAATGATTGAAGCGACGAGCTGCGGCGGCGTAGTGATCTTTCGGGGTAAAATCCTGCTCCTTTATAAAAATTTTCGCAATAAGTATGAGGGCTGGGTATTGCCGAAGGGAACCGTGGAACAAGGAGAAGATCATATGGAGACGGCGCTGCGCGAAGTAATGGAAGAGTCAGGTGCCAAAACTTCTATCATGAAGTATATCGGACCGAGTGAATATACGTTTACGGTACCGGAAGGCATTGTCTCTAAATGTGTACACTGGTACCTGATGATGGCGCAGAGTTATTACAGCAAGCCGCAGCGTGAAGAATATTTTGTGGATTCGGGGTTCTACAAATATCATGAGGCTTATCATCTGTTAAAGTTTACGAATGAAAAGCAGATTCTGGAAAAGGCATACGAGGAGTATCTGGAGATGAAAAAGGCAGGAAGCTGGCATTGTCCGGTAGTACAGACTCCTGAAAGATGATTAAAGCAATAAAAAAAGAATACGCTCATGAAAACGGAACTGTTTATCGTGAGCGTATTCTTTTTGTCACTCTTGAAATCATGATAGTTTTTATAATATAGCGACGATCTCCAGATTTGGGCGTTCCCGGAGATCAACGATCCCGTCCGCGGTTTCGATGATCGGACGTGCTAGTTTATCGGGATTGATCATGCGGACTGTTGCGTGGGAGTTCAGGCCATCATTAAGCGTAACAACATGTCCGACCTGATGCGCCGCAAGATGCATGAGGATCCTTTTAACAGCGGCTAGATCATATTGATACAGTCCGCCGTGTTCAAAGTTTTGAATGACTTGAAACGGGTTAAGTGAATTCCGGTAGCTCCGTGCGCTTGTCATGGCATCGTAGCCGTCAACGATCGCCATATATTTGGCAAAGCGGTCGATGGAATCACCCATGAGTTTATTTGGATATCCGGTGCCATCGTCACGTTCATGGTGCATCAGGGCTGCGTTGATGATATGCTGGTCGATATTTTGGTTCTTTAACAGATCATATCCGATCGTTGTGTGCGTTTTCATCCAGTTAAATTCAAAATCGGTGAGCTTCCCGACTTTCCAGATCAGCTTATTTGGGAGTCTGAGCTTACCGATATCATAGAGGAAACCGCAGAGAATCATCAGGTTCGTATCGGTTTCGTCAAATTCCAGCCATGATGCGAAAACGCCTGAGATCAAAGCAGCATTCAGGCAATGTGCGTATGTAATATTGTCCTCGCTCGGCAGCATGCTGTAGAGCATGTCCAGAAGCAGATCGCCGTCCGCGACATTGTCATAGAGAGAGTTGTAGACGGTGAGCATCAGCCCGGTATTGATCGCCGCTTTCCCCTCCAAAAAGTCATTGATCATGTATTTATAGGCATTCAGCTGAGTCTGGTATTGTTCGGAGAAGCTTTTGAATGCGCGGCTGCACGCAATCTTTTCGTAATGAGTCGTTGTGTAGTCTTCAGGCTCCATCACGGTAACGACCATGATCTGATAGCGCTTTAACTTTTCTATCATCATTTGGTCAAGCTTTGTGTGAGCGGAACAGATCACGCCGTTTCTCATGGAAATTGCATCTTCGGCAAGCTCCATTCCTGGCTCTAATGCGACAGTAGCAATACTGATCATTTGTGAGAACCCCCTTCTTTCTATATCATACTATCAATTATTCTGATAGATTGTCAAATAAAATTCTTGACTTTCAAATTGAAATCTTTGGTTTTATGAAAAAGTTTTTGATTTTACTTGATAACTGTTAAAACTTGTCAAGATGTGTTATAGTAATTATATTATGTTTTTGAGGAAGCAGCCTATGTGGTTTTATCATCCGCTCCTGATATCGGAGAGTCTGAAGAAAAAAGAAAAGAAGATTTGCAGGAAACTGCGTTTTGGAATCGGAATGACGAACATTTATGTCATTGTTCTTGGCAGCGGCACAAATCTGTTCGACATTTATCATTGTGCCTTTTTTAAGTTTCGTTTTCTGCGCAGACGCAGACTGTGTGTGATCGGTCTGGCGGATAGTCATGACGCGGCGGTCTCTATGCTGGCTGAATTTATGGGAGATATTTATCAAAAAACGGGCAATACTGATTTTAAGTCTTATTTTGAAACTTGAGGTTATTATGCTACATATCCTGTTACTTTTGTTGAAAATCATAGGAATCGTACTGCTTGCGCTAATTGGACTGTTCGTGCTGGTCATTCTGCTCGTGTTGTTTGTTCCGGTTCGCTATGACCTGCGTGTGGAGGAAAAGGAGAGTATCTTTGTGCGGACGCGCGTGTCGTGGCTTTTGCATCTGTTGCATGCATCAGCAGTGTACGATGGCGAATTTCGTGTGGTCATCAGGCTGTTTGGCATTCCGGTCAGACGGATTCCGGCGCCGCAGAAACCTGTTAAGGAAAAGAAACAAAGCGGCAAAAAACAGACCAAGAAAGATGCAGGAGAAGCGTCTTACGCCGGACAGGGGATATCAATACCGGAGGATGCCGGACCGGATACCTGTAGTATTGCGAAAACGGACGGGGCGCAAAGTGCCGGCAGTGCCGCGATACCGGCCCCGGAAGCAGACGAGGGCAGCAATGCGGACGGGAACGAGCCGAAAGAGAACGGCGCCGATACGGAAAGTATCGGGCAGACGGAGGCGGACGGAACCGTATTCGGGGAGTCAGAAGCCGAAAAACGGTCGTTTTTTCAAAAGCTTGCGCGGTTTTTCAGGGCTGTACGCGCTTTCTTTTCTAAGATTTTATACACAATCCGTCACATCTGTGATAAGATAGAAACGGTCAGGGAGACGATCGCATATTATTTGGAAGTATTAAAGAGCGATGAAGGGCAACGGACGTTTGCATTGGTGAAACAGGAGCTTGGGAAGCTGCTGCGCCATATCGCCCCGACAAAACTGAAAGGGAACCTGACGATCGGCATGGACGATCCGGCGGCAACCGGACAGATCATTGCTATTTTGAGTATGTTCTATCCGATCTATGGGGATAATGTGAGCATCACCCCCGATTTTGATGAGAAACGGATCGAGGGCAGCCTGTATCTGAAGGGACGCATCCGGGCGATCACACTAATCCGCATTGCATGGCGTATTTATTTTAATAAGGATATGAAAAAATTTCTGCACATGTTAAAAAGGGAGGAAAATAAAGCATGACGGAGAATAACTTTGCACAGGTAATGGAGTCGCTTTTTAAGGGCATGGACGCTTTTTTATCCGCAAAGACGGTAGTAGGAGAGGCGACGAAGATCGGCGATATCATTATCCTGCCGCTCGTGGACGTTTCATTCGGCGTCGGGGCGGGTGCCTCCGCAGGGGAAAAGAAGAATGGCGGTGGCGGCGGCATGACAGGGAAAATGTCGCCGAGTGCCGTGCTTGTCATCAAACCGGACGGTTCGACCAAACTTGTAAATGTCAAGAATCAGGATACGATGACGAAGATCCTTGATATGATACCGGATGTGATCGATAAGATTACCAAAAAGAAACAGGGCGCGGATGATGATTTCAGCGACGATGACGCGATCGACGCGGCATTTCCCGAGGAATAAAGAAATCCGCACGGCGGATCTTTTCGGGGTAACAATTGGTAACAAAACGGGTTCTATGCGCATATCATTATAATATGAAGAAACTGATCGGTTTTGTCCTGATCTGGATTTCTGTCGGAATGGTTTTTATGATGTTTCTGCCGAACCTGTTTTGGGGGATTTTGTTCAGTGTACTGTTGTTTATTGTAGGGTATCGGTTATTTATGTGTGACTGCTGATGGATAAGAATTGGGACAGACAAAACAAACAAAATTTCATAGACGTAGAGCGGATGCGGCTGGATATGGAGCGACGCGTGCTAAAAGAGCAGAGTGCGCTGTTCGACCAAAAGCTTGAGATTTTGAAGGAAGCTTATGTCCAGCTCGATAAGGACAGACGTAAGGTTGAGTGGGAAAAGCTGAAACTCAAAGCGGAGCAGGATCATCAGGAACACCAGAAGCGTGATGAAGCGTATGGCGCGCGGCATGAGGCGGACGCATCCGTGTTTTTTAAGGGTGCGAACAATCAGCTCGCCCTGAAAAAACGTTACCGTGACCTGATCAAGATTTTTCACACGGACAACCTCTATGGAGATAAGGAAACGCTGCAGGCGATCAATCGGGAATATGAGCGGCTGCAGAAGCGTTATGACGTTCCGTGGCGAAGATATTCATAACTTGTATTTTATAATAAATTAAAGATTTTATTATAAAATGATATTTTTCTCTTGAAATATAGAAACGTTTCTGCTATGATACCATTGTTGTGATTTTTTAGAAATACATCGTGTGGGAGGTGTTAAGATGGCTAAATGTGACGTTTGTGGCAAGGGTGTTCATTTTGGTAATGCAGTCAGCCATTCTCATAGAAGATCGAATCGTATTTGGAATTCTAATGTGAAGAGCGTAAGATGCAAAGTAAACGGCGCGTCTAAGAAACTGCATGTCTGCACAAGATGTCTGAAATCCGGTGCAGTAGAAAGAGCATAAGAATGGCAGACCGGAAAGAGTTTCGCTATGCGGGACTCTTTTTTTCGTAAAATAATTTTACTTTTGCCTATACATGTGTATAATATACATAGATGCTTTTGCAAGGAATGGAGGGTTATTATGAAGGGTACGATGAACACACATCTTGGTAACATCGTGATCGACGCAGAAGTCATTGCCCAGTATGCAGGAAGTGTAGCTGTCGAGTGCTTCGGTATTGTCGGAATGGCATCCGTCAATGTAAAGGACGGGCTTGTAAAGCTGCTTCGCAGGGAGACGATCACACACGGAATCCAAGTTGCGGTGAACCATAATAAGCTTTATCTTGATTTTCATGTGATCGTTGCGTACGGCGTCAGCATCCTTGCCGTTTCCGACAATCTGATCGATAATGTAAAATACAAACTGGAACAATTTACCGGACTTGAGGTTGAGGAAATCAACATCTTTGTCGAGGGTGTCCGTGTGATTGATTAAGGAGGATAGAGTCGTGGCTTCAAATTCAGTGGATGCTAAGATGTTGACAAAGATGTTCTTAGCCGGCGCTAAAAATCTGGAAAGTAAAAAGGAATGGATCAATGAGCTGAATGTATTCCCTGTACCGGACGGAGATACCGGAACCAACATGACACTGACGATCATGTCTGCGGCAAAAGAGGTAACTGCGCTTGGCGACAGTACAGATATGAAAGCGATCTGCAAGGCGATCTCCTCAGGGTCACTGCGCGGCGCGCGGGGAAACTCCGGTGTTATTTTGTCCCAGTTGCTGCGTGGGTTTACAAAAGTGGCTGCGGATTTCGATGAGCTTTCGATCCCTGTGCTTGTCGAAGCGATGGATAAAGCAGTGGAAACGGCGTATAAGGCCGTTATGAAGCCGAAAGAGGGAACGATTCTTACGGTCGCAAAGGGAATTGCAACCAGGGCAGGAGAGCTCTGTGATGAGGGTGTGACAGATCTTGGTATGTTTATCGAGGAGTGCATTACATACGGTAATGAAGTCCTCGCCCGTACACCCGAAATGTTGCCGGTATTAAAGCAGGCAGGAGTTGTTGACTCTGGCGGTCAAGGACTGATGCAGGTCATGGCAGGTATTTATGACGCTTATTGCGGGAAGGAGCTTGATTTAACGATCCAGGATGCTCCGCGGTCTGCGTCTGTTGGAGTCGCGTCTTACTCTTCCAATCTTCAGGTACAGGCGGATATGGAGATAAAGTACGGCTATTGCACCGAATTCATCATCCTTCTGAGTAAGACATTTAATATCAAACATGAGATTGATTTCAAAGAATTTTTGGAGTCTATCGGCGATTCCATTGTACTGGTAGCGGATGATGATGTCGTGAAGGTTCATGTGCATACGAATGATCCGGGACTTGCGATCCAGCGTGCTCTGAAATACGGTCAGCTTTCTAATATGAAGATTGACAATATGCGCATGGAGCATCAGGAAAAGCTGTTCAAGATGAGCGAAAAAGGTCAGATGCAGGAGATTTTGCAGGCAGAGGAGATCTCCACCGCAACACCTGTTCAAGATACAGCTATGGCACAGCCGCCGAAGGAAGTCGGATTTATCGCGGTTGCTGCCGGCGACGGCATGGCGGAAATCTTTCAGGGACTGGGCGTTGATTTTGTGATCTCCGGCGGACAGACAATGAATCCGAGCACGGAGGATATGCTGGAAGCAATCGCGAAAGTGAATGCAGAGCATATTTTTATCCTTCCAAATAACAAAAATATTATCTTGGCGGCTAATCAGGCTGCGGATCTGACAGAAGATAAAAATATTTATGTCGTTCCGACGAAAACCATACCGCAGGGTATCACTTCGGTGATCAACTATACAGCGGATGTTTCGCCCAAAGAGAATCTGGAGGTCATGAAACAGGAAATAGAGTCGGTAAAGACCGGTGAAGTGACTTATGCGATTCGAGATACGATTTTGGACGGCAAAGAAATCCGCAAAGATGACTTTATGGGTATCGGCGATCATGGATTATTGGCAGTATCAACGGAGCTTGTCAAAACGACGTGTGAGATGATCGATGCCATGATGGATGATGATGTTGAACTGATCAGCATCTATTATGGTGCGGACGTTACGGAGGAAGATGCCGAGAAACTTCGCGGGATTGTTGAAGAGCGCTATTCTTCCTGTGATGTGGAGCTGCAGTATGGAGGTCAGCCTGTATACTACTATATTGTTTCCGCAGAATAAAGAGGATGCGTTTTGCTTTTTCTCCACAATATGCAGGCAAAAACAGATGGGGCTGTCGGGACAGCCCCATTTTTGCAAATCATAAATGGTTCATATACCCGTCATTGTGCGAAAGCAGCGCAGAAACGGGATAAGGATTGAAAAATAACAGCATGGAGGCTGACGATGACAGATTTGACAAGCTCTGTGACCGAATTAAAGGGAATCGGTCAGAAATATGCGCAGCTGCTTGAAAAGTTGAACATTGTTACCGTATATGATCTGCTCACGTATTATCCGATGCGATATGAGGCATATCCGAAAATCCAACGCATTCAGGATGTAGCGGCTGATGAAAAGCAGGCGGTAAGCGGAATCGTGACAGGTTCTGTCAGCATTCGCAGGGTCCGGAGCCTTTCCATACTGACATTTTCCCTGAGCGATGAAACGGGCGTCATGCCGATGACGATTTTTAACATGCCGTATCTGCGTAATACCGTAACTGCCGGGAAACGGTTTGTGTGTTATGGCAGGGTACTGAACAAGGGAAATAAAAAAGTGATGGAGCAGCCGGTATTGTTTAAGCCGGAGGATTATCTGTCACTTGCAGGAACCCTTCAGCCGCGGTATCATACTGTAAAAGGTATCACGGCTAAAACGATCCTTGGCGCAATAAGAAAAGCATTGGATTCTGTTTCTGATCTGCCGGATGCAATGCCCTATGAGATCCGAAAGCGCTATGATCTCATGGAATACCGTGCAGCGGTAGAACGGATTCATTTCCCCTCTACGATGGATTTTTATATGGAGGCCAGACGGCGGCTTGTTTTTCAGGAATTCTTATATTTTCTTGTGCAGATGAAAGCAGAAAAAGCAGCCGGCGTGCAGATACCGAACGCTTACCCGCTTCTTGCAGTGGCGCAGACAAAGCGGCTGATCGAAAGCCTTCCGTATCGTCTGACTGATGCACAGATGAGAGTATGGGGGCAGATCGAGGCCGATCTGCAGGCGGATGTCGTCATGAATCGTCTGGTTCAGGGAGATGTCGGAAGCGGAAAGACGATTGTTGCCGTGCTTGCCCTGCTTATGACTGTGTCTAACGGTCTGCAGGGGGCAATGATGGCACCGACAGAAGTGCTCGCAAGGCAGCATTATACCGCGGTCAAAGAGATGACGAAGCGCTATGATCTCCCGTTTGTGCCGGTTCTTTTAACGGGCTCGCTCACAGCAAAAGAAAAGCGGGATGCTTATGCTGCAATGGAGGAGGGGACCGCAAATGTCATTATAGGAACCCATGCACTGATACAGGAAAAGGCGCGGTATCATAGTCTTGCGCTTGTGATCACCGATGAGCAGCACCGTTTTGGCGTACGTCAGCGCGAAGCATTGGCTGAAAAAGGGGCGATGCCCCATATTCTGGTCATGAGCGCGACGCCGATTCCGCGCACACTGGCGATGATACTATTTGGAGATCTGAGTATTTCCACAATCGATGAGTATCCTAAGAACCGCATTCCGATCAAAAACTGTCTGCTGAACAGGAATAAAAGGGAGAGCGCCTATCATTTTATAGAAAAACAGGTGAAAGAAGGCAGACAGGCCTATGTGATCTGTCCGATGGTGGAGGAGGGCGTTTCCGAAGAGCTGGAAAATGTTGTAGCGTACACGGACAAGCTGAGAGAAGTTTTTCCCGAAAGCATCCGGATTTCTTATCTGCATGGAAAAATGAAAAACGCGGAGAAGAACCGCATTATGGATGCGTTCGCGGCGCATGACATTGATATTTTGGTATCCACGACAGTCGTGGAAGTCGGTATTGATGTGCCGAATGCAACGGTCATCCTGATCGAGAATGCGGAGCGCTTCGGGCTGGCAGGTCTGCATCAGCTTCGCGGCAGGGTCGGCAGGGGCGTCCATCAGTCGTATTGTATTTTTATGACGGACAGCAGTGCAAAGGAGACGGAAGAACGGCTTGATATTCTGGTTCATTCCAATGATGGTTTTTTAATTGCAAATGAGGATATGCGGCTGCGTGGTCCGGGTGATCTTTTCGGTATTCGTCAGAGCGGCATTTTATCGTTCAGACTGGGCGATATTTATCAGGACAGCGCACTCTTAAAACAGGCGGCGGAATGCGCTGATGCCGTGATCGCAAAAGAGGAGCTGCTTACGCCGATCATGCAGGATATTTCACGGTATACGGGAAACATGCCGGATTATAGAACGATTTAACAAGACGACAGGGAGGTTTTTCATGGAACAGAAAGCAAAGAAATTTGGTTTTTTCAGGCAAATAGCGACAGCGGTTGCGCAACCCAACAAGTATGTACGTTTTTTGCGGTTGTCCACGGGCAGGGTGATTGCTTTTACTGTAATTCTCATGCTGATCACTACTTTTGTGGGGTATTATCTTCCGTTTATTGTGTCTCAGGTGTTTGGTAAGAGTTACACGGATATGATTGACGAGTATGTCCCTGAGTTTACCTTAAAAGACGATATTTTGACTTTGTCCGAGCCGGTGGAATATGACGATGGCTATATGCTGGTGATCGCAAACAGCAATATTGAGGAATTTACCGAGGATCAGCTGGAGGAGTATACCTCTGACTATGAAAATGTGTATCTGATCGGAAGAACGAATATGATCTTTTATGCTTCGGGACAAAGTACTACATACCGATATGCGGATCTGTCCATCGAAGAGCTTGACAGGGAAGGTCTGCGTGCCTATGTGCCGAGCGTATATATGATGATGGTTATGTCCGGCGTGATGAATTTTATACTCAGGACGTTTTGGTACTTACTTGGAACGATGCTGCTCATGCTGCTTGCATGGTCGATGAAGGGATTTTGGAATATGCAGTTCCAAATACTTGAACTGTTCAAGCTTTCCGTATTTTCCAAAGTATTGTATGAGATTCTCGCGTCCATTTTGCGGATACTCCGTTTTGCGATCCCGATGGATTTCTTTATTGCACTTGCAGTCGGATTTATTTATTTGAACCTTGCAGTGAAACAGCTTCGTGCGGATGGATATGAGAGTGGTTCCGAACCGTCTGAACGGACAAGATTCGGCGCGCCTTCCGCGCCTGCGTCAAAAGGCATTTACAGCAGGGCGAGTATGCGCACGAATGTGGAGGATGATAAAGGGAACGGAGACGTTTCTAAGGTGAAAGAGGAAGAATCCCAAAAGAATCTGAATGATCAGAAAGATACAGAATCATAGAAGGATGCACAGATATGAGTACAGGACAGCGGTCAAACGGGGCCAAACGGAGCCTTACAAAAAGTAAACAGACGAAAGAATCGGCTCATAGAAAAGAAAAAACGGTTCGAAACAGAGAAGAAGGGCTTTGTCCGGCTTCAAAGCGCTGCGGCGGGTGCACGATGATCCATGTCCCGTATCCGGTTCAGCTTGAAAAGAAACAACGCAGGGTGGAAGAATTACTGAAAGGTGTCTGTCCCGATATCCATAAGATAAAAGGAATGAAAGAACCCGCCCATTATCGGAACAAAGTGCATGCCGTGTTTTCCTACCAAAAGGGTAAGATCATTTCCGGTATTTATGAAGAGGGAACGCATCATGTGATCCCGGTTGATTCCTGCCTGCTGGAAAACGAAACGGCGGATGCGATCATCCGGGATATCCGCACGCTGCTCGGACAGTTTCGAATAAAGGCTTATGACGAGGACAGCGGGTACGGTTTGTTCCGTCATGCCCTGATCCGTGTTGGCTTTCAAAGTAAAGAAGTCATGGTCGTACTTGTGCTTTCAAACCCGATCCTGCCGTCTAAAAATCATTTTGTCAAAGCGCTGCGCACGCTTCATCCCGAAATCACCACGATAGTACTCAATGTAAATGATAAGCGGACGAGTATGGTGCTCGGCGAGCGGATGATCACGCTGTTTGGAAAAGGCTATATTGAGGATCAGCTCTGCGGATTCACGTTCCGCATTTCTCCGTCTTCTTTTTATCAGGTAAATACAAAACAGACAGAGCTGCTATACCAAAAGGCGTTGGAGCTTGCGGAGCTGACCGGGAAGGAACGTGTGATAGACGCATACTGCGGTACCGGAACGATCGGCATCCTTGCATCGAAGTATGCAGGGGAAGTGATCGGCGTTGAACTGAATCAGGATGCAGTGCGCGATGCAGTTGCCAATGCAAAAAGGAACGAAAGAAAAGGTACGGCATCCAATATCTGTTTTTATCAGGCGGATGCGGGACGATTCATGGTGCAGATGGCAGAATGCGGTGAGACGGCGGATGTCGTAATCTTGGACCCGCCGCGCAGCGGAAGTACGGAAGAATTTATAAAGGCGGTCCGGAGGCTTTCGCCGACACGCGTTGTCTATATTTCCTGTGATCCGGAAACGCTTGCGCGCGACTTAAAGATATTCCGCGCGCATGGATATATTGCAAAAGCGGCGTATCCATACGATATGTTTCCGTTTACGGAGCATGTGGAGACGGTAGTTCTCTTGTCCCAATAAAAATGATACAACTTCAAAGATCATTGAATACATTCCGGGTTGTTCATTTTTTCATGTTTCATATCGTCCATTACGTCAATCCCCATAGGGCAGACATTATTGCTTTTTTCATTGACTGCAAAAACGCATTCCTGCAATCCACCTGCCGGACAAAGGTAGGAACAAAATAATCTTCCGAAGGGAATCGACAGCAAAAACAGGAAAGCAAAAACGATAAAACTTCCGTTGATGATTCCGTTCAATCCTGCGTTTATGATTAAGACGGGGCTGAAATAGTATAACGTGATCGGAAACAGGAGCAGTGAAATGATAAGCAATAGCTTTCTAATTTGTTGTCTTTTCATAGATGGGCACCTCCATGGCATGATATATCAGATTGATATATCATGCCATGTTCGATTTCATAATGCAACTGGTTATTATAGCTTTATCTGAAGCTGTTTATCGATATTTTGATACGGCTCGTAAAAGCGAAAATTGTCAAACCTCCCAATGACAAAACGGGATAAGTACGCTATAATAAGGGCAGATTCGTTTGACAAATACGGATATATAAAGAAAAGGTCAATAATCTGTTACATATGGCTAAGATAAGGGGAATATCACTATGAGATATTATCGGGTCCATTCAGCGGATATTGCATATTTGACGAAGCAGCCGAGAGGAATCTTTACTGCAATCTATAAGCTTGTTGAATCGAAGATCCTGACGGACGAAGAAATCAAAATGTACTGGGAAAATCGGGCATATTTTGAGCAAAAGCTTCCGGTTCCGCCTTTTTATGAAAAGGACAATCCTGATCATGCGGTTACATGGTTTAAGGATACGAAAGAAGGAAATCAGATCTGGAAGGAGATGCGATTTTATCGGGAAATGGCTTTCAAATATGGATTGAAACTGTATATGTCCGAATGCCATGAAGTTCCGGGCGATATGATCTACGAGGATGATTTTCAGATCGCAGTTAAAAATCCGTATCCGGCAGTTAAAATTGAGACACATGAGATCAAGCCGTAAAATGATGAGGGGAGCGGTCACAATGACTTGCAAAGAGATTCGGGTCAGGGAAATTCAGATCAATGAAATCGTAGAGCATATTTTCAAAAAAGAATTATATTGCGAAGCCGTGGAGTCGGCAAAAGAACGCGTAACTGCGGCTTTCCAAAACGAATATGAAAGGCTTTCCGCAGAGCACAGTGAGATCCAGTCTATCGGGATACTGCTTGACCGCTACGGAACTGTAAAAGACGCCGCAGTATTTGCAGGTTATACGGCGGAGCAGATTGCAGAATGGCAAATCGACAGACATGTCAGCAACAAAAAGGAAATTGCGCATACATTCAGAAAAGTAAGAGCCGGAATTTATGTTGGTTCTCTGTCCTCCGTCTTTATGGCTGTTTCCATTGTGAATTTGATCCTGCATCCGAATCTGTTTTGGTCGGTCAATACTGCCGCATATGTGCTGATCGCAGTATTATGCGGTATTTTTGTCTGCAAAAATGGAGAAGCTTTCCGTTATCAGAATATCTGTTTGGACGCCAAAGCGGAACATTATATCAAAAAACTGTCGGATCAATATTTCAAACGAATGATCAATAGTATCGGCGTGGCGGTCACGGGATTATTTTGCTTGATTTATATTTTTATCATATCTATCCTAAAAATGGGGATGAACTTGGGCGAGGTATTTTCCTCCATTTATTCTGCCGTATTTTTGATCGAACTTGTTGTCTACGCCATGATCAAAAATATGGTTTGTGCATGGTGGATCGGGCGTGCATTTCCGGCAAATAGAAGAAGATCCATGGCAGGATACAGCCTGCGCATGATTCTTATTTCATTGTTCTATTGGAGTGTGTGTGCGCTGCTTATTTTCCTGTTCAGGGATAAGGCAGAGAATCTGTTTGGGATCTTTTTTTCCATGGTGGCAGCTTACGGTATTCTCTGTATTGTTGCAAATCTGACGATACGGCAGGATTATGTGTTCCGGAATATCCATATGAATATCAGGCGTGCGGCAGTGATCGGTCTGTGTCTGATTTTAACAGCCAGCTATCAGCTGATGCAGGTAGACCGGTACCTGCTCCAGCCGTATATTTCCACAGTCGGCAGACTATACAAAGAGCCGGATCAGATCGAATATCATGATAACAACGGCGTTTATACGATCACGACGGATAAGGAAGATTTTAAGATTCTTCAGTTGACAGATATTCATCTGGGCGGCAGCCTGCAGTCCGCCGGAAAAGATTATCAGGCACTCACAGCCTGTTACCGCCTGATGAAGGATACGAGCCCCGACCTTGTGATCGTTACCGGAGATCTGGTATTTCCGTTGGGGGTCATGTCTTTTTCCTTCAATAACACGGCACCAATGACGCAATTTGCTTCTTTTATGAGAAATACCGGAATTCCGTGGGCATTTACTTACGGAAATCATGATACTGAGTCGCTTGCAAATGCTACGGCGTGGGAAGTGAATGAACTGTTCAAATCACTTTCCTTTAAGACGTCGGGCAATCTGCTGTATCCGTATATGCAGCCTGATATTACGGGTAGAAATAATCAATTGATCGAGATCAGAAATGAGGACGGAAGCTTAAATCAGGCGCTGTTTTTATTGGATTCCAACGATTATATCAATGGTGTGATGAATGATTACGATTACATCCATGATGATCAGGTGGATTGGTATCGGTCCCAGGTGGAGCGGCTAAATGAGCAGGAGGGAGAGCTGATCTCATCCCTTTTATTTTTTCATATGCCGCTGCAGGAATACCGGACTGCCTTCGAATTATATGAAGCCGGAAGCAGTGAGGTTACTTATTTTTTTGGTGAGAACCGTGAAAAGATGATCAATAAAGTATGCTGCTCGGAATACCCGAGCAGGCTCTTTCCGGTTGCAAAGGAGCTTGGCAGTACGAAGGCGATGTTTTGCGGACATGACCATTATAATAATCTGTCGGTCACTTATGACGGGATCAGACTGACTTACGGTATGAGCATCGATTATCTGGCGATGCCGGGAATCGAAGAAGACACGGAACAGCGCGGCGCTACGCTGATCACGCTGCATCGGGATTCTACTTATGAGATCGAACAGATTAAATTGACGGATCTGTAAAAGGATATCTTGATTTAACGGGAGTGAAGGAAATCACGAAGTTCGAAAAATACCTTGCTGGTTGAAAATGATTCGTTTCAATCTCCCTGATAGGTATATTGGCATTGACCGAGCCTCCAAAAAACTTTGGAGGCTTTGATTGACTACGGAGAAGAAGATGAATGAATTTTTTTAATATTTCTGCAAACCGATTTCTCACTTATTACAATGTATAGGTGAAGGGCCAAAAGAATGAAGCTGTGTATGAATCTTTTGTACAGCAGCCCCATTCAGACATAGGAATTCCTATTACGAAAAAAAAGAAATGCATGGAGGAACACATGGACAGGGCGCAATTGGAACAATGCATAGAGGATTATGGAAAGGACATATATGCATTTTGCAGCCGGATGGCCGTAAACAGACAAGAGGCGGAGGAGCTCTATCAGGATACGTTCTTAAAGGCAGTTGAACTTGACTCGAAAATCGATTATGAGAATAATCCGAAGAGTTATCTTGCGTCGATCGCTATGCGGCTTTGGAAAAACCGGAAACGAAAATACGCATGGAGGCAGCGCATAGCTGCAATGAAGCAGTTTATTGACGAAGAGGCGTTGAAAGATGGAGACGACGAAACTGACGTGCAGGAAAATCCTGTGGAAGAAAGCTGGCTTGAAAAGGAACGCAAAATTCAGGTGCGGGAGGCGGTAGCTGCTTTGGATGAAAAATACCGCATACCGGTGTATCTTTACTACACCATGCAGCTTTCGGTCCCTGAGATTGCCAGGCTGATGAAGATTCCGGAAGGAACGGTAAAGAACCGGCTGTATCATGCGCGCAGCATGTTAAGACCAAAATTGGAGGTTGTATGGAATGAATTTTGATATGGATCAGATATTACAACAGACCCTTTCTCCAGAGCAGGAGCCGGACTGGCGGCTCAACCAAAAGATCTTGCAAAAAGCGGAGGAGGCAGAAAGAATGAAGAAGCAGAATCATAAGAGAATACCGGCAGCTGCACTTGTGGCGGCGGCGACACTGATGTTCGGTTCTATAGGCGTGTTTGCGGCATGGAAATATATGACACCGGATGAGGTCGCACAGGATATGAATGATGAGGGACTCGCGGCAGCATTTGAGGGGGAGGATGCAATTTCGATCAACGAGACACAGGAGTATGGCGGTTACAGGATCACATTGCTCGGTATCGTGTCCGGAAAAAATCTAAGCCAGTATATGATGCAGGATGATGCCGGAATCAGGGAGGACCGGAGTTATATCGTGACAGCCATTGAGAATGTGGACGGGACGCCCAGACCGGCTGTGTCCGACGAGGCATACGGGGAAGACCCGTTCTGCGTCTCTCCTTTGATCGGCGGCTTAAATCCGTTGGAGTATAACGTGATTACGATGAACGGCGGATATTCTGAAGACGTCATAGACGGAATCCAGTATCGGATCGTGGAATGTGACAATGTGGAAATATTTGCGGACAGGGGATTGTATCTTTCGGTCAACGACGGCACATTTTTTGAAAACAGCGCTTATCAGATGGATCCGGCTACGGGCGTGATCACAAGAAATGAGGCGTATACCGGTGTAAATGCATTATTCCGTCTTCCGATTGATGCATCAAAGGCAGATCCGGCTGCTGCGGAGGCGTATATCCGTGATCTGTGGGCGGAGGATGAAGCGGATACGCAGGCGCCTTTGGATGAAACAGCCCCTTATGCTGCGCGCGAAGCCGCGATCAACAGCTGGACGGAGGAAGATTTTGCCGCAAAAGCCGAGCTTTTGGAGTCTCAGGTATTGACGCCGGCTGACGGTTATATCAGCTACAGGTATTCCATTGCTTCGATTGATGGGGGTGCGGAGTATGAGTCGATGACGCTTGAAAGCCTCATTTTTGAAGAAGGACAGACCGGACTTTCCGATTACCGGTCGTATGTGGAGCATGAACCGGACTGCTCTTATGTTGAGACCTATACGAGGAATGAGGATGGAACCGTTACGCTTCAGATATGGAAATGTCCGGATGTTCAGTCAGAACCGGCACTGCAATCATAATTAATAATTATGATATAGTAAATATGTCCTTTTTCAGGTAATTGTATTGACATGATAAGTCCCTATAACATAGAATCATTTTGGGATGCGTTAAGACGGAAAGGAAGATGATAAAACATCTTTCTTTCTGTTGTGCGTGCCGGATGATACGTAAAGCGACTGAAAGAGGGATATTTTTACATGAAAAAGAAAAATTACTTATATAAAGTGATCTATGTGATCCTGTTGATCATCGCCATTATAATCTTATTTCGCTGGTATGCGACGCAGAACCGAAGCCGCATGGAAGAAAGGAACAAAAACTATGCTGCGGATTCGGCACGGCAGATAGCAAATAAGATTGATGATGAGTTGAGTAATGCGCTGGATCTGATGAAAACATTCGCCCAATTTTTGGAGAAAAGCCTGCAGTCTCCCGATGTTTCTGCGCAAATGCTGAAAGAAGTAAACGAAAATATGCTGTTTGATGTTCTGGTTTATACAGATGCGGACGGGATCAATCATTCCTCTGACGGGAAGACGTCTGACGCGTCGGGAAGGGATTACTATCTTTTAGGGATGCAGGGAAACAGCGGCATATCCGTTGTGTTTGATTCGAAGCTTTACAGTGAGACGATGCTCTGCTTTTATGCGCCGGTTGTGTATAACGGCGAGATCATCGGCGTCTTACGCGGGGCGTATCTGGCGGAAGAATACTTAAAAGATATGCTTGCCACAACTTATTTTGGAGAATCGGCGTCCGTTCATCTGTGTATGCCGGACGGACAGATTCTGGCGTGCTCTGATTCAAAGATGCACGAGGGAAGTCTGATTGACGTACTGGTTCAAATGGGGATGATCGACGAAACGACGGCAAAGCAGGCAGGGGCTGTGTTCGAAAATGGCGGGGAAGGCGCATTTATCTGTAAACCGGGAAGCAGGACGGACAATATCTGCGTGAGATATCTCTCCAACCATAATTTTGTTCTCGTTCAGACATTCCCCAAAAGTGTTACGGAAACAATGATTCGTGATGAGAATCTGGTCGGCCTCCGGCTGGAGACAGGACTTATCGTGTTATTTATTCTTTATATCGTTGCAATGTTGTTAAGTGCAGGGCGGGAAAAGAGATATCTGGAACACGAAAACCGTGAAATGGGTTATATTATCAGCGGGGTCAATACGCTGTTTACCCGTTTTACCATGGTTGATTTTGATACGGATACGTATTGTTATCTGGCAGGCACCAAGCCGGAAGATGAGGCCATTTCCGTCAAAGGAAGCTATCGGGAATTGTCAGAGCATTTATGTGAGATGCTGATTGAGGAAAGCGACAGGGAGGCTTTTGCCGAGTTCCTTGATAAGCACACCATCATTGAGGCAATGAAAAAGCATAATGATCTGCTTTTTGAATGCCATATCATGCATGATGGAAAACCACAATGGAAACATTTTAACGTGATATGTCTAGAGCGGAAAAATGGTCTGGCAAGTAAAGTGCTGTTTACAAGACAGAATATTACCGAGGCGAAAGAAAGGGAACTGCTCATCCAGTCTGAAATGGCGCTTGCGAACCGGAAAGAGCGTCAGTACCGGATTGCGATCACATCCAACGCAATCTGTACTTATGATTTTAACCTGACAAAAAATCTAATTGAAAATGATGTTGTGTGCGAGCTCAACGGAAAGATATTGTCACTGCTTGAAAAAACCGGTCTTGAGGCACCGTGCAGGGCATCTGATTATTTTGAGCGCTGGCGGGAGTTTGTGCTGGAAGAGTCCAAGGAAGAATTTGGCAGGATCGTCAACGTGGACTATCTCAAAAACTGTTTTGACAGAGGAGAGGCCGAAGTCAATATCGATTACTGGAGCTGGGGTTCTGCTGAAAAACATATCTGCATTAAACAGACCTTTATTATGACAAGGGATGATGAGTCCGGTGATATCATGGTCATGGTCGTATTAAAGGAGATTACGGAGCAGGTTCAGAAACAGCGCGAGCAGACTCAGGCGCTTCAGGATGCGCTGCTGCAGGCACAGCATGCCAATGAAGCCAAGACAACATTTCTTTCCAATATGTCCCATGATATCCGTACGCCGATGAACGCGATCATCGGTTTTACGACGATCGCAGTCAGCCATATCGACAATAAGGACCAGGTCAGGGACTGTCTGCAAAAAGTGCTTTCTTCGAGTAATCATCTGCTCAGTCTGATCAATGATATTCTGGATATGAGCAGAATTGAGAGTGGAAAAGTGCAGATCAAGGAACAGGAATGTAATATTTCCGAGCTGATGCATAATCTGGTCAATATCATTCAGCCTCAGGTAAAGGCAAAACAGCTTGATCTGTTTATAGACACGTTTGAGGTCGTCAATGAGGATGTGATCGCAGACCCGTTAAAGCTCAATCAGGTATTTATCAACCTGCTCAGCAATGCCGTAAAATATACGCCCGCGCAGGGAAGCATCTCCTTCCGGATCCAGCAGAAGACAACGTTCAGACATGGGTATGGGGACTATGTCTTTATCATCAAAGATACCGGTATCGGCATGGCGTCCGATTTCCTGCAGCATGTTTTTGAACCGTTTGAACGGGAATCCACAACGACCCGGACCGGAATAGAAGGCACGGGGCTCGGCATGGCTATTACCAAAAACATTGTCGAGATGATGAACGGAACGATCTCTGTTGAGAGCGAGGTCGGAAAGGGAAGCACCTTTAAGGTATCGCTGAGCTTAAAATTACAGGATGTAGAAAAGAATGCCGCTCAGATCAAACAGCTGTCCGGCCTGCGGGCACTGGTCGTAGATGACGATTTTAACGTGTGCGACAGCGTGAGCAAAATGCTGGGACAGATTGGTATGCGTTCAGAATGGACGACTTCCGGCAGAGAAGCAGCATACCGTGCAAAAAAAGCGTATGAAGAAGGAGATTCTTATCATACATATATCATTGACTGGCAGATGCCGGAAATGAGCGGTGTTGAGACGGCGCGTAAGATTCGCAGTGCAGTGGGGGATGAGGCGCCCATCATTATTTTGACGGCATATGACTGGACAGATATTGAGGAAGAGGCAAAAGAGGCCGGCGTTACTGCTTTTTGTGCAAAACCGCTTTTCATGTCGGACTTGAAATCTGCATTGCTTTCAGCGAATAATCTGATTGAGAAGGACGTGTCGGATATGTCGTGGACTTTGAATGATTTCAGCGGAAAGCGGGTTTTACTTGTAGAAGATATCGAATTGAACCGTGAGATTGCCGAAGTCATTCTGACGGAAGCAGGCTTTGAAGTAGAATCGGCGCCGGACGGTACGGATGCGGTTGAAATGGTGCGCAGATCGGAAGAAAACTACTATGATGTGATACTGATGGATGTGCAGATGCCGATCATGAACGGGTACGAGGCGACCAGAACGATCCGGAATCTGTCAAGAAACGATGTAAGGAATCTTCCCATTATTGCCATGACGGCAAATGCGCTGGAGGAAGACAGGGAAGCGGCCATCAAAAACGGTATGAATGCACATATTGCAAAGCCGCTGGATATCAAAATATTTATGAATGTACTCAGTCAGTATCTTCAGTAATCCTATTTTATAAGATATGTTATCAAAAGAGTCTGCAAGGAATGCAGGCTCTTTTTTTGTATATGGACCAGAAATGCGCTGACAGACTTAAGAGTCTTTTTGTGCTATTCCATAGGCTGTCGGTGTCATGCAGGTTGCTGTGGCGGAAATTGGCACCGATATAACATTTGAAAGCATTGTGCTGTAATGCTATGGAGAGCGGCAAAATTCCACGGACGGAAAAAACGGAGGGATTTTGTCGCTTTTTTGGGCACAATTGCCTGGCAAATCATGGGACAGAGAGGAGACGGCAGATGAGAATTACGACGCAAATGTTGAATGAAACTTCAAGGAAAGCAGGTGTTCCTGTTCACACGACCAGTATGTTAAGTTACGTGTTTAACAAGGATAAAACGAATGCGCTTCCCTTTGAGCGGAATCTGGGAGGCGAAATGGATACCTCACTAAGACAACAAAATTATGAAAAGCAGGAGGATATGGCAAAACACTTAAAAACCATAGCAGAGGAGCTTGCCGCAGACGGAGATAAAAGCATTTATGACAGTGACGGGACAGCCGAAAGCAAAGAAGCACTTGAAAAGAAAGTGCAAGAACTTGTAAAACACTACAATGAGGTCCTGAATACATTTTCTGGAAGCAGCGATCTGTTGAACAACTTTTACAAAGATAGTTTGAAATCATTGGTGGAGGAACATGAAAAACAGTTAGAAGCGATTGGAATCACTGCGGACAAAAACGGGAAACTTATGGTCAATGAACGCAAACTGGCTGCCGCGGAGCAAAGTGCAGTAAGGCAGGCGTTGGCAGGAAAAGACGGATTTGCGGATACACTAGTCTTTTTATCCGGAAAAATTGCAGATTATGCGGCATCGAACCAAAAAAGCGTTGGAAATCTATATCGACAGGATGGGAGTGAATCGTCTGCACTTCAATATACCAAAAGCCGATACAATGCCTGGGGATAGACTGCGTAGGAGAGAAATAAGAATACGGACTTAAAGTGAGGGCGGAGCATGAAACTAGCTGTTTGCGATGACAGTCAGGAGGACAGAGAAAAACTCAAGGGATTGATCGGTGAATATGGAAGATTAAGGGAACAAGATATGGAGCTTAGGGAATTTGAATCGGCGGAATCGCTTTTGGAACCGGATGACTGGATGCGGGAATGCCGTATCGTTTTTCTAAGCATAAGCCCAAAGGCGGCGGACGGCGGTTTAGATGTGGCAAAGCATCTTAAGGACCGCTATCCGGAATTGTATGTCGTTTTGGTGAGCGGTCATATGAGTTATGCAATCGATGGATACCGTGTGAAGGCGGCGCGTTTTCTGATAAAAGACCATCTGGAAAAAATGTTGGTGCAATGTCTCGACGAGATCATCGGAGAATTTGCTGAAAAAGAAAATAAAATGCTTTTTTCTTTTGTGGAAGGCGAGTATACTTTGAAAATATCCGACATTTTTTATGTTGAAACGGATCGGCATAAAAATGTTTTCCATACGGCGTACGACTCCTACCGGATGTACCGGAAATTAGACGAAATCCAGGAGATGCTTGCACCGTACGGGTTTGTGCGTGTCCACAGAAGCTTTCTTGTCAACATGCGCTATATTTACAGAATCAGCAGCTATGTGCTATATTTGACTGGCGGTACGGAAATTTCCGTACCGAAATCCAGATACACATATGTAAAACAGAAATTTGCAGCTTATCAGAAGTCGTGCAGGAAAGGAGAGTGATGATCCGGTTGAATACGATTCATGTAAATTATATGACGAGAACCTTCGGACATTTTGGGGGAAGTGAAAATACGGCGGGACGATCAGGAAAAAACACGGCGCCTGCGGATGGTATAAGAAATGCTGAAGTCCCGGCACATACTGACAGGATGGCAGATGCTATTTTAGAGGCGTCGCGCCGTGCCGAAGGGCAGACACAGACAACGCAGCTAAACACAAATAGTCTGCAGACCGCCGATGCCCGCAGCAGAGAATTGCAGCCGTTTGACCGTTCTGCGGTCGAAGCGATGACATTGGATGAATATAAGGAATATATCAGGGAACGGATTCTGACACTTCCGATGCATAGCTCCCATATGCAGGATACGATCTCTGTTTTCATTTCGGACGAAGGTTTTGAAGCGATGAAGAAAGATGCGGATTACGAGGAGTGGGTGCTGAACGATCTGCGTACGGCATGGACAACGGAAAATCCGTGGGCGCGTTTCATGGGAGGCGTATATTCCATCATTCATTATGGCGCAACAAAAGAAGAATGCCATGCTGAAATGTGGAACGCGGGCTTTCGGAACGGTAATGGAAAAAGCATGCTGGAAAACATGTCGGGAGACGAAGATAAGGATGATAAGAAACGGAAATCCGAAATTGTCGTGAGACCGGATGGCACAAGATATTTAGTGATCAGCGAGGTGATTGCCGGCATGAAAGTGACTGTTATGAGCATAAAGCTTTCTAAACCGGAGGAACTGTTCAAAGACGGCACAAAACCGCAAACGGGCACGGATATGCCGCCGCTGCCGCCTGCTCAGGGCGCTGCACCAGTGTAATGAATTAAGAAAAATGCTGCTTGGACTTGATCAAAGGAAGCGGCGTGTGCCTTATGGCACGATCCGGTTCTGACTGACAGAGGAACCGGACTGATGACTTAAAACAGGCGTCTCGCAAACGCCTTTTGAATCAAACATGAGAAGGAGGAAGATATCATGTATATAGATTCGACCGGATCAGTCAATACAAGATGGGGGTATCAGACAGCCTTTCAAAAAGGGGCTTTACACAAGACGGGTTCTCTCGGAAGCACTCAAAATGCATTGCAGACTGCGGGTGCATCCAATACAAAAAGTACGGGATTTACTCTGCATATCGGAAGCGGAAGCGAAGGGGACAGAATGCTCTCTGCCGTTGCCGGTAAAGGAAAGGGCGGTATGACTGTCTTTGAGCCGGCAGATTTTGATCCTGCAAAACCGGTATATAAAGTATGCACATGGGATGAAGAAGGGAATCTGACGGAGCATATGGTGGATGTAACGAAGGTGAATGCCGCAGACAGTGACGAGGTTTCCATGTTTGCGTATTCCTGCTATTTATCGGAAAGCGGGCAATATCCTGAAGCGTCCGATACCTTTTTGAGAACATACGGTTATGCGAAAACCGGGACAGACGGGATCGGAGCAGCGGCATTTGGCATGGATGGGGAATTGTCGGACCAGACAGGCAAAATGTTCGGAATGGTAAAAAGAGACTGGACAAAATTGGCTGCCCGCCTCATGCAGATGCAATATGATGCAGGCAATCTGAAAGGATATCTGGATTACAAAAAATTCTATGATTTCTTTTCCTGACTGTATGCTTCAAACTAAACAGACAAAAAACTAAACAGACAAAAAACAGAATAGACAGAAAGGGCAGAATCGATGCAAATAGGAACGATCAATCCATACATACAAGTACAGAACATACCGTCTGCACAGACGGATCATGCAAAGACAGAAAGCGGTTTTACAGAAAAAGTCATGACCTGCGTATCCGCAGGCAGTCAGAAAGTCATGTTGAGATCGGATGCGCTAATGTCGTACGCCAGTCCCCAGACCGGGGAGTCAGTCAATATTTACCGCTCGGACCGTTATACGAAGGAAAATCCGATTTATCTTCTAAAAGGACTTGATGCGTCGGGGCGCGAATTCTCCTACGAAGTGGACGCGTCCAAAATCAATCCGAACCGATGCAGTTATAATGAACTGATGGTGTTGAATTTGGAAACCGGAGGCAATACGCCGGAAAACTATCTTCATGCGGTTATGATGCGGGATAAGGCCGGGACTTCAAGCTATTTTGAACAGGCGGATTATATGTCCTCCGGGAAAGCGGTACTATCCGATTTCCGCACACTTGGCGCATGGGATTCTTATTTATCGTTTGATAAATGGTTACAGAGCATTCTTGCGTATGCAGGCAGACATGCGGCGGGAGCAGGAAGCGCCGCTTTTTGAAAAACATGATGGGCTGTCTGTGCTATTTCTATTAGGAAATCTGCTTTTTTTGACGATATTAAGATAACGGGTACAATTTGTCTGAATCAGGGAGGATGATGACATGGCGATGGATGTAAGGGGATGGAACTCCGGGTCGTTCACAAAGACCTATCAGAGCGGAAATCGTGAAATCAGGCGCATCACTTATTACGATAAGGAAGGCAGAGTGACGGGAAGCGTTACAACAACGCGTTCCAAAAAGCCGGACAAGACTAAAACAAAGAAGCTTCCTTATAACTTTAAGGAAGTGTCGGCAGTTATTATCAAATCAAAGACCTCGGGCAGCGCAAGACGCGCTGTGGCTCTGGCGCAGAGAAAAGTGATCATGCTGCGCAAAAAGCGCAAAAATGAAGACTATAATGAGCAGGAGCTGGAGGGAGCGATCGCGCATGCGGAAGCAATCGAGCGGGCAGCGAAAAAGCATCTGAAAAATCTGCAAAAAGAAGAACGGACCAAACGCCGGATGCAGAGCGAAGATTTTGAGGAAGATTTTTTTTCGGAAGATTCCGGAGAATCGTATGATGACATCATGAAAGAGATGATGCAGGACGGCGTTACCGGAGATTCTTTGGAGGATGGCATGCAGCGGATGGTACAGGACGCCATGGATCATGGGATGCCGGATACCTTTGAAGAGCAGATCGCATTTGGTGCGGAGCAGTTAGAACGGCTGACCGAACTTGTGTCTCAGGGTGTGCAGGAGACGATGGAAGAACTTCTGTCCGATACGGTTGAGGAAGTTCTGGTTGTGGGAAACGGTCAGTTTGAAATGACAGAGGAATCATTGGAAGTCATACCGCTCAAACCGGAGCCGGAAGAATTTGCCTTAAAAAAGAAAAAGCATCGTTCAGATGTGATGCGCGATATTGTGGAAGCCGATATGAAATATCTGCGGGCATTCTTTGAACGGCTTCAAAAAGAAAAACAGAGCGCGTCAGGCGCCGGTTTTGGCAGTTCGGGAGGGCAGAGCACAGGCTTCTCCAATCTTGGGGCAGGCGTATCATTGGAGCTTAGCGGCGTGTCGGTACCGGTGCAGACACAGCCTCCTGCCATGCCGGAGGGCGGCAGCGTCGATATGTGTGTTTAACAGATATTTTAGTGAAAAAGGACATTCCCTATATATTGGGGAATGTCCTTTTTGTATACACTAAATTATTTCAAACTCTTGACATGATTCTGAAAATTGTTATAATAGCATGTAACATATGAAACAATTTTGTAACATTTAATAATTGCGTAACATTTGTAACAATTTTGCAACAAGCGGGGTCGGTATGAAAAACAAAAATATACATAAAAGCGGAAATCAAAGACTGATGGGTAAGAGAATTTATCCGTGTGTACTTGCATTTTTGGTGATGTTCACATCAAGCGGGATCAATCTTTCCGCTGCGAATTTTGAGGCGGCTGCCGTTATGGGGGTCGACAACGTTGTTGAGAATATTCTTCAGGAAGAAGAGATCGATGAGGCGGATCCGGATGAGTATATTGTAGGAGCCGGCGTCGAGTTGATCATTGGCAGTATTGACAGTATGACGAAACAAGATTTTGAAGATATGATGGAAAATCTTGCAATCGTTGGGGAAGAAGAGCCGAAGGAAAATTGGGGATATGAAAATCTGGGTATTGCGGATGTGTCCGAAAATCTGAATATCCGGAGTGCTGCCGGTACGGATGCGGAGAAGGTCGGGGAATTGCCGGCAGGCGCAGGCTGTGAAGTTTTGGGTATGGCGGACGGATGGGCGCATATCCGGTCTGGTAAGGTTGAAGGATATGTCAGCATGGAGTATCTGGCGACTGGCGGGCATGCAGAAGAGCTGGCGGCACAAAATCAGACGTTGACTGCAACTGTGCTTGCGCAGGCATTAAAAGTCAGAAAGCAGCCCGATACCGAACATGGCACATGGGGGCTTGCTGCCAACGGCAGGGAATTGGAGGTCGTTGAAGTATTGGATAACGGCTGGGTATCGGTCGTATATGGTGACGGTACGGACGCCGCATATGTGAGCGGCGAATATGTCGATGTTGCTTACAGGCTGGATACGGCGCTGACGATGACGGAGGTCCGTTATGGCAAGGGCGTGACCGATGCGGGAATTGACCTTGCAAACCGTGCGATTCAATATGTCGGATGTCCGTATGTTTATGGCGGTAATAGTTTGTCAAACGGAACGGATTGTTCCGGATTTACGATGCTCCTTTATGCGAAATACGGCATCAGCCTGTCTCATTCCGCAAGAGCGCAGGCGCGCTGCGGAAGCGAAGTGTCCATTTCCGAGCTGCGTCCGGGTGATCTTGTCTTTTATTCCCGCGGAGGCGGAATCGATCATGTGGCGATCTATATCGGCGGGGGACAAGTATGCCATGCAAGCAATCCCACCAATGGCATTATCATTACGCGCGTTGACTATCGTACGCCGGTATGCGCGAGAAGACTTCTGTAAACGACGAAAATTCACAACGAAATTTCATGGATCATCGGGGTTTACATCCGGACAAGATTGTGATACAATGTAGCGGTGTGAATTTGCCATACTCGGATACGGGATACTCCAACCTGTTTCTTAGTATCGGCAGTAACAGGCGGTCTGCCTAGTAAAAAGCAGGAGGGAAACAGATGATTTCAAAGGAAAAGAAACAGGCTATCATGAAGGAGTATGCGCGGTCTGAAGGCGATACGGGTTCACCGGAGGTACAGGTTGCAGTTCTTACGGCGAGGATTCAGGAGCTGACAGAGCACTTAAAGACGCATCAGAAGGACCATCATTCAAGAAGAGGTCTTTTGAAGATGGTAGGTCAGAGACGAGGATTACTTGATTATCTGAAGAAAACTGACATTGAAAGATACCGTGCTTTGATCGAAAAACTTGGAATCAGAAAGTAAACAGGTTTCATGGAACAACATGTTCCAAATGATGAGGACGGGTTTGCCGTCCTCATTTTTATGAATAGGACATCAGGTCCTGTTCCGTAACTTGATCATTGGCGTTTCAGGCGGGAGCGGAGCCCGAGACCACTGATATGCACATGAAATGTGCTGATACATGGATGTAGGCTTGTCTGTGAAACAGGCAATGTATAGGAAGATGCATATTCGTATCTATTGCATTTCATATGTATATCAGTAGTTTCGGCTTCTTCTGCCCGAATCGGAACAGAAAGGAGCAATCTATGTACAAAACTTATTCAATGGAGCTTGGCGGACGCACGCTGAGCGTGGACATCAACAGAGTCGGAAAGCAGGCGAACGGCTGTGCATTTATGCATTACGGGGAGACTACCGTTTTGTGTACGGCGACCGCATCTGAGAAACCGAGGGACGGAATTGATTTCTTTCCTTTAAGTGTGGAGTATGAAGAGAAATTATATGCTGCGGGTAAGATTCCGGGCGGCTTTAATAAGAGAGAGGGTAAAGCGTCCGAAAACGCCGTGCTGACAAGCCGCGTGATCGACCGCCCGATGCGCCCGCTGTTTCCCAAGGATTACCGTAACGACGTTACGCTGGACTGTCTCGTCATGTCTGTTGATCCGGAGTGCCGCCCCGAGCTTACCGCAATGCTCGGCGCATCCATCGCGACAAGCATTTCTGATATTCCGTTTGACGGTCCGTGTGCAATGACACAGATCGGTATGGTTGACGGAGAGTTTATCGTAAATCCGTCTCAGGAAGACTGGAAAAACGGCGACTTAAAACTGACGGTCGCTTCCACGGCGCAGAAAGTCATGATGATTGAAGCAGGAGCCAACGAAATTCCCGAGCAGAAGATGATCGAGGCAATCTACAAGGCAGATGCGATCAACAAGCAGATCATTGAGTTTATTAATGGTATTGTTGCAGAAGCTGGTAAGCCGAAGCATACCTATACAAGCTGTGCGATTCCCGAGGAAATGTTTGCAAAGATGAAGGAGCTTGTTCCGGCAGAAGAAATGGAAGAAGCGGTCTTTACCGATGAGAAGCAGGTTCGCGAGGAGAATATTCGTCAGATCACCGCAAAGCTTGAAGAAGCGTTTGCTGATAATGAAGAGTGGCTTGCCATTTTAGGCGAAGCAATTTATCAGTATGAAAAGAAAACAGTCCGCAAGATGATCTTAAAAGATCAGAAGCGTCCGGACGGACGAAAGATCACTGAGATAAGACCACTTGCGGCAGAAGTTGATATCATACCGCGTGTGCATGGCTCCGCAATGTTTACGCGCGGACAGACACAGATTTGTAATGTCTGCACGCTTGCACCGCTCTCCGAGGTACAGAGAGTGGACGGGCTTGACGAAAATACGACGGCAAAACGCTATATGCACCATTATAATTTCCCTTCCTACTCCGTTGGGGAGACGAAGGTCAGCCGTGGACCGGGACGCCGCGAGATCGGTCATGGCGCGCTTGCAGAGCGTGCGCTTCTTCCCGTGCTTCCTTCTGAGGAAGAATTTCCGTATGCGATCCGTACCGTATCCGAGACGTTTGAATCGAACGGTTCGACTTCCATGGCGTCCACCTGTGCTTCCTGTATGTCTTTGATGGCGGCAGGTGTTCCGATCAGAAAAATGGTTGCAGGCATTTCCTGCGGACTTGTGACCGGAGAGACGGACGATGATTTTATACTGTTGACGGATATTCAGGGACTGGAAGATTTCTTCGGTGACATGGATTTCAAGGTAACGGGTACTGATGCCGGAATTACCGCGATCCAGATGGATATTAAGATCCATGGTCTGACAAAGGCGATTGTGGAAGGCGCGATCGCACGCTGCCGCGAGGCACGCATGTATATTATGGAGAATTGCATGAAGCCGGCGATCGCAGAGCCGAGAGAGTCCGTTGGCAAATATGCGCCGAAGATCATTCAGATCAAGATCGATCCGGAGAAGATCGGTGACGTTGTCGGACAGAGAGGAAAGACGATCAATGAGATCATTGCCAGAACCGGTGTGAAGATCGATATCACGGATGACGGCGCGGTCAGCGTATGTGGAACTGAGCAGGAAATGATGGATAAGGCGATCGAAATGATCAAGATGATCGTTACCGATTTCCAGGAAGGTCAGATCTTCAAGGGTAAAGTTGTCAGCATTAAAGAGTTTGGCGCGTTTATTGAGTTTGCACCCGGGAAAGAGGGTATGGTTCATATTTCCAAGATTGCAAAACAGCGCATCGAGCATGTGGAAGATGTGCTGACGCTTGGGGATATGGTGACAGTGGTATGTCTCGGTAAAGATAAGATGGGCAGGATCAGTTTCTCAATGAAGGATGTTGCACAGAAATAAAAAAGAGTTGCGTTCTCCCTGACTTTGTCGGCGATTACATGATTTTATTACAGTAATTTTCTTTGTTTCGGCTTTAGGTACAGTATCTAGTAATCTTCTATAAGATTCAACTAGATACTGTATTTTTTTCCTTTTCTTATTCAAAGGGACATGCTATAATGAGAACGTAGTATGCGCGGACGGTAGATTTTACCAATAAATATCGGATCGGATGGAAAAATATCTGCCGTGCTGTGAATTTCGAAAAAGAGGTACGTTATGGCAGGCGAAGTAAAATATGACGCATCGAGTATCACTGTGCTGGAAGGACTCGAAGCGGTCAGAGTCAGACCGGGTATGTATATCGGCAGCGTTTCAACCAAGGGATTAAATCACTTGATCTATGAAATCGTGGATAACGCGGTGGATGAACACCTTGCCGGTTTTTGTGACCGTATCACGGTCACGCTGAATGCAGATGGTTCGGCAACCGTTTCTGATAATGGGCGGGGAATTCCGGTCGGCATGCATGAAAAAGGCATGAGCGCAGAGCGGCTTGTTTTTACAACGCTGCATGCGGGAGGTAAATTTGACGATTCTGTCTATAAGACGAGCGGCGGTCTTCACGGTGTCGGTTCGTCCGTTGTCAATGCACTTTCTACTTATCTGAACGTTACGGTAAAGCAGGACGGTCATATTTATGAAGATCATTATGAGCGCGGCGTCCCTGTCATGGAGCTTGTAAACGGACTTCTTCCAATCGTCGGAAAGACGAAAGAAACAGGAACCACAATCAATTTTTTGCCGGATGATACCATTTTTGACCGCACACGTTTTAAGGCGGAAGAGGTAAAATCCAGACTACATGAAACGGCATACTTAAATCCTGCGCTGACGATCGTATTTGAAGACAACCGTGAAGACGAGCCGGAGCATATAGAGTATCATGAGCCGGAGGGCATTGTCGGATTTATCAAGGATATGAACCAGTCGCGGGAGACGCTGCATGACGTGATCTATTTTCAAGGCGAGAGCGAAGGAATTTCCGTCGAGGCGGCGCTGCAGTTTGTGAATGAATTTCACGAGAATGTGCTTGGGTTTTGCAATAATATTTATAATGCCGAAGGCGGGACGCATATCACAGGATTCAAGACAATGTTTACAAATGTGATCAATACCTATGCGCGCCAGCTTGGTATTTTGAAAGAAAAAGATGTAAACTTTACGGGAGCTGACGTCAGGAACGGCATGACTGCCGTGATCTCGATCAAACATCCTGCGCCGCGTTTTGAAGGACAGACGAAAACGAAGCTCGACAATCAGGATGCCGCAAGAGCGGTCAGCAAAGTGACCGGAGACGAGATCGTACGCTACTTTGATAAAAATTTAGAAACGCTCAAAAGCGTCATTTCCTGCGCAGAGAAAGCGGCAAAGATCCGTAAAAGCGAAGAAAAAGCCAAGACGAATATGCTGACAAAACAGAAATATTCGTTTGATTCCAACGGCAAGCTTGCCAATTGCGAGAGCCGGGTTCCCGCAGAGTGCGAGATATTCATTGTTGAGGGAGATTCCGCGGGCGGTTCCGCAAAAACCGCGCGCAACCGGATGTATCAGGCGATCCTGCCGATCCGCGGAAAAATCTTAAATGTCGAAAAAGCAAGTATTGATAAGATTTTGGCAAACGCTGAGATCAAGACGATGATCAATGCATTCGGCTGTGGATTTTCTGAAGGATATGGAAATGATTTTGATATCAGCAAGCTTCGCTATGACAAGATCATCATCATGGCGGATGCCGATGTGGACGGCGCGCATATCAGCACGCTGCTCCTGACGCTGTTTTACCGTTTTATGCCGGATCTGATCTATGAGGGACATGTTTATATCGCAATGCCTCCGCTTTATAAGGCAATGCCGAACAAAGGAAAAGAAGAATATCTTTATGACGATAAGGCGCTTGAACGCTATCGGAAATCGCATAAAGGTCCGTTTACACTTCAACGGTATAAAGGTCTTGGAGAGATGGACGCGGAGCAGCTTTGGGAGACAACGCTTGATCCGCAGCAGCGCAGGCTGAAACTTGTTGAGATTGAGGATGCCCGCAGGGCGTCCGAAATGACGGAACTGTTGATGGGCAACGATGTCCCCCCGAGAAAAGCGTTCATTTACAGCCATGCGGCGGACGCGGAACTGGATATATAATGAATTGGCCTGTGGCAGATTCATCGGAGTCTGCCTGCATCATATTCCTTGGGGATCTGAAAAGAAGTATTTTGGGTACTAAAAGAAAATTCCGGTAAACGGATCGTTAGGAGAAAGATATGGAAGACCGTATCATTAAAACCGAATATTCTGAGTTGATGCAGAAATCTTTTATAGATTATGCCATGAGCGTCATCGTTGCGCGTGCGCTGCCCGATGTGCGGGACGGCTTAAAGCCCGTGCAGCGCAGGACGCTTTATGATATGTATGAACTTGGCATCCGTTATGACAGACCGTACCGTAAAAGCGCGCGTATCGTCGGTGATACGATGGGTAAATATCATCCGCATGGGGACAGCTCTATTTATGACGCGCTTGTCGTTATGGCACAGGACTTCAAAAAAGAGCTTCCGCTCGTGGACGGGCACGGCAATTTTGGTAATATAGAGGGTGACGGCGCTGCGGCAATGCGATATACGGAGGCACGCCTGCAGAAAGTGACACAGGAGACTTTCCTTGCCGATCTCGATAAAGACGTGGTGGATTTCGGACCGAATTTTGATGAGACGGAAAAGGAGCCGCTTGTCCTTCCTGTCAAAATACCCAATATTCTGATCAATGGGTCAGAGGGCATTGCAGTCGGCATGGTGACCAGCATACCGCCGCATAATTTTGGGGAAGTCATCGACGCTGCAAAAGCGTATATGATGGATGAGAATATTACGACGCGTGAACTGATGCGTTATTTGAAAGGACCGGATTTTCCGACCGGGGGCATGGTCTGTAATAAGGACGAACTGCTTGAGATCTATGAAACAGGTCAGGGAAAACTGCGGATCCGCGGGAAGATCGAAGTGGAGAAGGCAAAGGGCGGCAAGACCAATGTTGTGATCACTGAGATCCCATATACGATGATAGGCGCCAACATTACAAAATTTTTGCAGGATGTCGCAGCGCTTGCCGAAACGAAGAAAACAAACGATATTGTCGATATCACAAACCAGTCATCCAAAGAGGGCATCCGCATCGTTATCGAGCTGAGACGTGACGCAGATGTGGAGAATTTCAAGAATCTTCTCTTGAAAAAGACAAGGCTGGAAGATACTTTTGGTGTCAATATGCTCGCGATCGCCGGTGGCAAGCCGGAGACAATGGGCTTAAAGACGATCATCCGGCACTATGTGGACTTCCAGTATGAGACGACGACCCGTAAGTATTCCAATCTTCTTCAAAAAGAACTTGAGCGCAAAGAAATACAGGAAGGTCTGATCAAAGCGTGCAATGTCATTGATCTGATCATTGAGGTGCTGCGCGGTTCGAAGGACCGCGCAATGGCAAAGGCATGTCTTGTCGAGGGAAAAACGGACGGTATCCGGTTTAAGTTCAAGGAATCCCGCATTATGGCGCAGCAGCTCCAGTTTACCGAGCCGCAGGCGAATGCGATCCTGGAAATGCGGTTGTACAAATTGATCGGTTTAGAGATCGATGCGCTTATGAAAGAGCATGAGGATACGATCGCCAATATTTACCGCTATGAGGATATTCTGGCGAGGAAGGATTCTATGGCGCAGGTGATCATGAATGAACTTGACGCCTACAAAAAAGAATATGCCCGGCCGAGGCGCACAGTCATTGAAAATACGGGACAGGTCGTATTTGAGGAAAAGAAGCCGGAGGAAATGGATGTCTATTTCCTGATGGACCGCTTTGGCTACAGCAAAACAATCGATACCCCGACCTATGAGCGCAACAAAGAGGCGGTGGAAACTGAAAATTCCTACGTGATCCGGTGTAAAAATACGGGGAAGATCTGCCTGTTTACAAATACCGGGCAGCTTTATACGGTAAAACTTTCGGATATACCGTTTGGAAAATTTCGTGATAAAGGCATCCCGATCGATAATGTGAGCAATTATGATTCCTCCAAAGAGGATATTCTCTGCGTGGCAAGTCAGGCGGACTTAAATCTGTACCGCATTCTTTTTACGACAAAGCAGGCTATGATGAAGGTGGTCAGCGGCGGAGAATTTGATGTGGCAAAGAAAACAGTCGCCGCGACAAAACTGAATGACGGGGATGAAGTAAAAAGCATTGCGTTACTCGTAGAACAGCGCAATATTGTGCTTCAGACGCACGAGGGATATTTCCTGCGCTTTCCCATTGAGGAAGTTCCTGAAAAGAAAAAGGGCGCTGTCGGCGTCCGCGGCATGAAGCTGGGCGTAAATGATTATATTGAAGAAGTATATTATACGCGCAATGCACAGGAACAGACGATCGAATATAAGGGGAAGAGCTTGGAACTAAACAAGTTAAAGTCTGGTTCCAGAGATTCGAAAGGTGTAAAGGTACGGATATGAGAGTCATTGCAGGGACAAGGCGGAGCCTGCGGCTTATTTCACCGGATGGACGGGATACAAGACCGACACAGGACCGCATCAAAGAAACATTGTTTAATATACTGCAGAACGATGTACCCGGAAGCGTGTTTCTTGATCTGTTTGCCGGCAGCGGCGGCATCGGTATTGAGGCGCTGAGCAGGGGAGCAGTCCGTGCTTATTTTGTGGAAAACCAAAGAAAAGCATGCGACTGTATTGCGCAGAATCTTAAGACAACACGTTTTTCTGAAGAAGCAGTACTCTTAAAGCAGGATGTACTGTTTGCTTTGACCGGATCGGTCAAAGAACGCGTGGACATTATTTTTATGGATCCCCCGTATGATCAGAATCTGGAACGACAGGTATTAACCGTTCTTGCCGGAAATGACCATATTGCGGACCGCGATACTTTGATCGTGCTTGAAACCTCACTTCATGCAGAAACAGACTATCTTCCTGCGCTTGGGTATGATATAATCAGACAAAAGCGCTACAAGACGAATCAGCATCTGTTTGTCCGCAAAAATTCTTCAAAAGCATAATTGGTTCAAAGCATCGGCATGTACTGAAAGGTGGTGTGATTCCTTGAAGATTGCAGTTTATCCGGGAAGTTTTGATCCCGTAACGTATGGACATTTAGATATTATTCACAGAGCAGCCCGGATGTTTGACGAGCTGATCGTCAGCGTTTTGAACAATAAAGCGAAAACTCCATTGTTTTCGGTGGAGGAACGTGTTAGAATATTGGAGGAAGCTACCAAAGAGTTTCCAAATGTCAAAGTGGATTCTTTCACCGGACTACTCATTGATTATGCGGCGGCAAAAGATATTCATGTATCAGTCAGGGGGCTTCGCGCCATTACTGATTTTGAATATGAGCTTCAGATCGCACAGACGAACAAAAAGCTTTCGGGTGGAAGTTTGGATACGATTTTTTTGACTACGAGTTTGGAGTATTCTTATCTGAGTTCTTCGAGTGTCAAGGAAATTGCTTATTTCGGCGGAGATATCTCTCAATGTGTTCCGCCGTTTGTGGCAGAACTGATCTTAGAAAAATACAGGCATTAGGATCACTTTTCAGGTCAACGGATGGGAGTGTGCAATGAACAGTAAAATCGAACAACTGATTGAAGAAATTGAGGATTATATCGACAGTTGCAAATTCAAACCCCTCTCAAGTACGATCATTATGGTCAACAAAGAGGAGATGGAAGAGCTTCTTCGTGAACTGAAGATGAAAACGCCTGATGAGATTAAGCGTTACCAGAAGATCATAAGCAATAAAGAAGCCATCTTAAATGATGCAAGACAGAAAGCTGACGCACTGATCAATGAAGCGACGATTCATACAAATGAGCTTGTCAATGAGCATGAGATCATGCAGCAGGCTTATGCGAAGGCTAACGAGATCGTTACGCTTGCGACAAGGCAGGCACAGTCTATTTTAGATGCGGCAACCATGCAGGCAAATGATTTTCGGGCACAGGCGCTTCAATATATGGATGATTCCCTCGGGAGTCTTGAGGATATTGTAACCAATGCAATGAATGATGCGTCTGCGCATTATGAAAACCTGATAAACTCCATGAACAGCTATAAAGAGCTGATTCAGTCGAACCGTGCACAGCTTTATCCTGTTGATGCACTTGAAGAGGCTGCAGGGGAAGAGAACCCTGAGGGGACAGCGCAGATTTAAGAAATGACTGAGCAGTATCAGATTTTGAGTGAAAAGGATGCCCAAAAAGCCGCGCCTTCATCAGGCGGCGGCTTTTTTCAAAAAGTATGGACATACCTTAATAAAGCCATCCACAGTAAAAGCATAAAGAGTAAAACATCCCTGCCATGGCTGCAATCAGCAGGCGCCGGGCAAGATAGACGGCAGGGCTTAATGATACTGTGTGCATAAAGCAGTCGCTCTGACCCGCACAGCAGAGTCCGCCAAAGCTAAGTGCTGTCAGCATGATCAATTGTAGAAATATTCTTTTTTCAGGCATTAAGACCAGATATCCCTGCAGGACACGGATTCCGCCGGAAATCTCAAAAACAGAATGCAGGATTCCGCTTGTAAAACCGTCTGCATGCAAAGCATAGAGCGGCAGCATCAAGACGTTGAACAGGATCATATAACCGCAGAGCCGCAGGATGGATTTCCCGGCATGGGAAATCGATTCATCCATCACAAGAAACAGCGATGGCAAAGTTTCATTACCGGGCAGGGCGGCAGCCGAGGCTTGACGTATAACATTTTTTTTGTGTATACGGGCATGTAATTGGGATGAAAATATGCCATATAAGAGCGGGATACCATACATACCGAATGTGAGAAGCGGTATCGTATGATAGGATGGTCCTGCTAAACCAAGCATCGGCACTGCAAATGAATAGAAATAGACGGGACCGATATTGTTGCAGAACGGAATGAGCCGGGTGGATTCTTCCTTTGAAAGAGCACCCTTTTGATAGAGATCTGCTACACAGAACGCCCCCATCGGAAAGCCGCAGAGAAATCCCATGATGATACAATATGCTCCGTTTTGTGTTGTATGAAACAGACGTCTGAATAATCCACGGAGCGGACGGCAGAGCGGTTCCTGAAGTTTTAAGCCGGTCAGGATCCCGGATAAGATCATAAATGGTAAAAGTGTCGGCACCATATTTTCAAACCAAAGAGTAAGCCCGAGTGAAGCCAGCGCAAGTGCGGTCTTGCTGCTGATGATGAGCAGGGCGAATAACAAAAGGAACACAGGAAGAAGCAGTGCCATATCATCCGGTCTCCGTGACTTTTAATCAATATATGAGAAAGTAAGGAAAGAAATGCTTGAAGCAGGATAAGGAACATATGATCAGACTTGATAAATATCTTTCGGATGCAGGAACCGGTACAAGAAGCACAGTCAGGGACTATTGCAGAAAAGGGCTGATAACGGTGGATGGCGTGGTCTCAAAACATCCGGAACAAAAGATCGATCCCCGGAACATGAAGATCTGCTATTGCGGAAAGCCTGTTTGTTATGAACGGGATGAAAGCATATGCTATATGTTAAATAAACCGGCCGGATACATCAGCGCGACAAGGGATGACAGGGAGCAGACGGTATTTTCTGTCATGCCCGGTGTTGATCCGGATCATTTTTTTCCGGTCGGGAGGCTGGATAAGGACAGTGAAGGACTCCTGCTCATCACAAACGATGGCGCGCTGTCGCACAGATTGACGAGTCCGCGTGCACACGTGCCGAAGACTTATGAAGTCTGGATAAGCGGTATATTGACGGATATAGAGCTGGCTTCCCTGAGGGAAGGAACAGATATCGGAGACGAAACGCGCTGTCTGCCGGCAGAGGTGATGATCCTGCATACGGAAACATCGTACAAACTTACTGAAAAGGAGCGGGAATGTCTGCCGGACTCAACACCGGCTGTCATCACTGCAAGTCATGTGAGGATCACGATCTATGAGGGAAGATATCATCAGGTTAAGCGGATGTTCCATGCAAACAGACATGAAGTGTTCCGCTTGAAACGGGTTTCGATCGGTCTTGTCCCCCTGGATCCGGAACTGCAGCCGGGGGGATTCAGAAAGCTCAAACCGGAGGAATTAGAACAGCTGATGTCAGTGAAGGAAAGGCAAGGTTGAGATTGCATCATAAAATTTATGATTTTATTTTAATTTATGACTATATTTGAAATCTTTGGTTTAGAAAAATATTGTAATGATGTCGTAAACAGGATAAGGAGTACGAAGCGTGGGAGAGAATACAAAGAATAAGCGGATTGCAGTTATTACGGGCGCGAGCAGCGGTATCGGGTATACATTTGCCAAGACACTGGATCGTATCTTGCATACAACGGATGAAATCTGGCTGATCGCCAGAAGCGAGGACCGCCTCAGAGAGCTGTCAGAACAACTGCGGATCAAGTCACGCATCGTTCCAATGGATCTGACGAATGCGGCTGACTTTGATTCGTTTGAACGCCTGCTGAAAAAGGAGCTTCCCAGCATCCGCATTTTGGTGAATGCTGCGGGACTTGGCTTTATGGGGGCATTCATGGATGTGGAACAGCAGTGTCAGGAGGAGATGATACTCTGCAATTGTATCGGTCTTACTAGAATGACACGGATGTGCCTGCCCTATATGGCATGGAATGCGCGGATCATTCAGCTTGCCAGCAGTGCGGCATTCCTTCCGCAGCCGGATTTTGCAGTATATGCGGCAAGCAAGGCGTATGTACTCTCACTGTCGACCGCACTTGGCGAAGAGCTGAGAGGGCGCGGTATTTATGTGACGAGCGTCTGTCCGGGACCGGTATCAACGCCGTTTTTTGATAAAGCAGAAGTATTTGGGAAGACGCTTGCGATCAAAAAGTATGTCATGGTCACGCCTGAGCGTGTTGTTATGAAAGCGCTTCGTGACAGTAAGCGCCGCAAAAGGATGTCCGTCTGTGGTATACCAATGAAAGCTTTTTATGCGCTGACCAGATTTGTACCTAACCGGTTTATTCTTTTTTGCATGCGCATCATGAAGGTTGCACGCTAAAAAAGTTTGTAAATTGCTATGGGACGACTGTATACAAATTTTCATGGAGAAGAATCATGTTTGTAAAAAAAGGGCATTACGGTTATATTCGGAACCGGAAAATATGGACAAGCTTATTTACACTTGCCTGCTTTGGTGTATCGTTATCTATTTTTCTGATCGGCTGGCATGTGATCGGGACAAAGAAGAATCTATGGACGGTCATTGCGGTACTTGGGTGTCTGCCAGGTGCAAAAAGTGCGGTCAATACGATCATGTTCTTAAAAGCAAAGGGATGCCCGGCAAAAACATATGAGCGGATCGCCCCGCATGCCGGCGGTCTCTGTGTGTACTACGATCTGCAGTTTACGTCCTATGAACGAACCTATCAGGTGGATTCGCTTGTCATCGAAGGAAAAACCGTCTGCGGCTATACGGGCAGTGCAAAATGCAGTCCCGAGCTGTGCGAAAAGCATTTGCATACGCAGCTGGACTCATCCGGACACAAGGATTATACGATCAAAATATTTACGTCTTTGGATAAATACATAGACCGTCTGGACAGCATGCAGAAAAGGGAGACTTCTTCCCACACCGGCGAAGAAGTCAGACAGCAGATCCTTGCGCTTGCTTTATAATAAAGAAGCGACCGGAAGACGTTTTATGCTGCGCAAACACTTATGCTATTAGCTGCCAAAAAAGCCGCGGCGTGGAGGCTGACGATGAAGGAAATGATTGTGGACGGAGCCGAGGCCGGTATCCGGCTTGATAAGTTTTTAGAAAAGCTGCTTCCTTATGCAGGGCGGGCTTTCCTTTATAAAATGTTGAGAAAAAAGAATATTACCTTAAACGGTAAAAAGGCTGAGGGCAGTGAACGGCTCCGCGCACAGGACCATATTTATATTTTTTTCTCAGACGAGACTTATGAGCAATTCCGGCATGGACAAAACCGGAGTGGACAAAATCATGCGTCCGAAGATCAACAAAGGCCCGTTATGCGGTCCTTATCGGGTCACGGACGAAGCATGGATAAAGGGAATGCCGCCGGACTGAAGGCAAAAGCCATGCAGGTGCCGATTCTGTATGAGGATGGGGATATGCTGCTTGCTGATAAACCCGCGGGACTTTTGACACAGCGAGCCGCAAAAGATGATAACAGCTTAAACGACTGGCTGTGTGCCTATCTTGCCGAAAGACAGATGAAATCTCCTGATAGGAAAGAAGAGCGGTTGTCATATACGCCGTCTGCCGTAAACCGTCTCGACCGCAATACAAGCGGACTTGTTCTTTGTGCCAGGACGTATCAGGCAGCGCGTGTGTTAAGCCGGATGATCCGCGACCGGGCGATTGGAAAATATTACCTTGTACTGGTCAGGGGAACTGTTGCAAAATCGCAGGAATTAAAAGGTTTTTTGAAAAAAGATATCGCGCATAACAAGGTAAAGATTACTGAGAATGGCGCAGGTGATGAGATCCACACGGCTTACACGCCGCTGTTGTATCTTGACCGGCATGATATGACATTGCTGAGCGTGCAGTTGATCACGGGAAAGTCACATCAGATCCGCGCACATCTGGCAGGCTGTTCCCATCCGGTCTGCGGCGATCCGAAATATGGCGACGCGCGTGTAAACAAGGAGTTGTCCGCAAAATACGGGATCCACAGACAGCTTCTCCATGCATTTGCACTATCATTTCCGGAAAACGCAGCATGGGACGAAGGGCGGCGGATGCCGCTTGCAGGTAAAACAGTTGTTGCGCCGCCGCCCCAGGATTTTAGAAAGCTGCTTCATTCATACCCGACAGGAGAAACAATATGGCAACGTGGAATTCAAGAGGACTTCGCGGTTCCACCCTTGAAGATATGATCAACCGCACAAATGAAAAGTATCTGGAACATCATCTGGCCCTGATTCAAAAGATTCCAACGCCGATCACACCGATGCAGATCGACCACGAACACCATCAGATCACGCTTGCTTATTTTGACCAAAAAAGTACCGTTGATTATATTGGAGCGGTACAGGGGGTTCCGGTCTGCTTTGATGCAAAAGAGTGCGCTGCCAATACCTTTGCGCTGCAAAATATCCACGAGCATCAGGTCGCATTCATGCAGGAGTTTGAACGTCAGGGAGGGATTTCCTTTTTTATCATTTATTACTCTGCGAAAGATCTGTTTTATTATCTGCCGCTTTCACAACTTCTGATCTTCTGGGACCGCGCCCGGACGGGCGGTCGCAAAAGCTTTCGCTTTGATGAACTGGATTTGTCCTATGTCCTGCCTAAAAAGCAGGGGATTCTGGTGCCTTATCTGGATATGCTTCAAAAAGATTTGGCAGAGCGGGGTTGACAGCTATGCAGGAGTCCGCTATACTGGCAATAGTTTATTTGGATGTCGCGATAACACGGCAGCGTGGCGTTGCGGTATCACGTTAATTCGATAAAGTATTGTGAAAAACAGAATCTTCAAAGGAGATTTTTTTGTCATGTATAAACAATTGTTACATACGCCAGTAGGCGTTAGGGATATTTACGGATCAGAATTTGACGCAAAACGAAGGTGTGAGCAGGCGATTCAGGAGACCATGCACAGTTATGGTTTTCAGGATATTCAGACACCGACCTTTGAATTTTTTGATGTGTTTGGAAAGGAGATCGGGACAACGCCGTCAAACGAATTATATAAGTTCTTTGACAAGGAAGGGAACACGCTTGTACTGCGCCCGGATTTTACTCCTTCCATTGCACGTTGTGCGGCGAAATATTATAGTGATACGGACAGGCCCGTGCGATTCTGCTATCATGGGAATACGTTTACGAATAGTTCCGATCTTCGAGGAAAATTAAAGGAAGTCACACAGATGGGGGCAGAACTGATCGGCGACAACAGTATTGCTGCTGATGCTGAGATGATCGCTCTTTGTGTCCGCTCGCTGCTGAGTGCGGGAATTACGGAATTTCAGCTGAGTATCGGAGAGGCGGGCTATATAAAGGGCTTATGTGCGGAAGCCGGTATGGATGAGGATACGGAGGTGCGGTGGAGGGAACTTGTTGCCAACAAGAACTTTTTTGGCGCGCAGGAGCTTTTGACCGGTGCAGATTCCGGTGACCGGTGCAGGGAAGCGCTGCTTCATCTTGGTGACCTTGCCGGAGGCGCGGATGTGCTCAGGACGGCGCGCGGCTATGCATGTAATCAGATTTCCATGCGTGCGGTCGACCGTCTGGAAGCGGTATATCGTGTATTATGTATGTATGGTGTTGAAAAATACATTTCTTTTGATCTTGGCATGGTGAGCAAATACCATTATTACACAGGGATTATTTTCAGGGCTTATACCTACGGCGTTGGTGATGCGATCGTCAGGGGCGGACGGTATGACAAGCTGTTGGAACGGTTCGGCAAACCGGCTCCTGCCATTGGCTTTATGATTGTGGTGGACGATTTGATGACAGCCAAAAAAGCATCGGGAAAAAATGATGCGGTTAAGCAGCCAGTCAAGATGCTCTTATATCGTGAACAGCAGCTTCCGGAAGCGATCGCTTATGTGAACAGGGCGCGCGGAGCGGGAGAAGCTCTCGGCATGATGCCGGTTACGGACGATGCGGATTGTCTGAATGCGGAAGCGTTTGTGAAAGCACAGAATATGATACCCGTAATGTTATCGTAAGGGGTAAAACAATAGAAAGGCATTGATATCGATATGCAGAATGAACAACGTTATTTAACCTTTGCGCTTGGGAAGGGGCGGCTGGCAAATCAGACGCTGGATTTATTGGAGCGCATCGGGATCACCTGCGAAGAAATCAAAGATAAGCAGACACGTAAACTGATCTTTACCAATGAAGAGCTGAAGCTTCGTTTTTTTCTTGCAAAAGGGCCGGATGTTCCAACCTATGTGGAATATGGCGCTGCTGATATCGGCGTTGTAGGCGCGGATACGATTTTGGAGGAACAGCGCCGTGTCTTCGAGGTGCTGGATTTGAAACTTGGAAAGTGCCGCATGTGCGTATGCGGTCCGGCTTCAGCCAAAGAGCTTCTTTTGCACCATGAAATGATACGCGTTGCAAGTAAATATCCGGTCATTGCACGTAATTATTTTTATAATCAAAAGCACCAGACGGTTGATATCATCAAGTTAAACGGTTCTGTCGAATTAGGTCCGATCGTCGGTCTTTCCGACGTGATCGTGGATATCGTGGAAACCGGTTCCACACTCAAAGAGAACGGTCTGGAAGTGCTTGAGGAAATCTGCCCGTTGTCTGCGCGCATGATCGTGAATCAGGTCAGTATGCAGATGGAATCGGAGCGCATCAAGAAGCTGATCTACCGGCTCCGCGAGGTAGTAGGCTGAAAAATCATAGATTTTTCAACCGGCTATTGGCGACACGGATGATAGGCTGACAATATATGCATGGGGATTAGGATGAAAGGAACGATAAACAGGAGGAAAACAGCATGAGGATCGTTGATCTGACACAGGATACCAAACAGGATCTGCTCGGTACACTTTTGAAACGGAGTCCGAATAACTATGGTTCTTATGAAAAAACCGTTGCAGAGATCGTGGGCGATGTTCGCGCGCGCGGGGATGAAGCGCTGTGTGAGTACACGGAGCGTTTTGATCACTGTCATCTGACAAGCGATGCGATGCGTGTGACAAGGGCTGAGATTGAGGAGGCATACACGCAGGTCGATGAAGAATTTATCCGTGTCTTAAAGAACAGCGCCGCCAATATCCGCGCTTATCATGAAAAGCAGCTTCGTACAAGCTGGTTTGACGCAAAACCGGACGGCACGATTCTGGGGCAGCGTATCATGCCGCTTGCTACAGCCGGCATTTATGTACCGGGAGGAAAGGCGGCCTACCCGTCAAGCCTTTTAATGAATGCGGTAACGGCGCGTGTGGCGGGAGTCCCCCGTATTTTGATCTGTACGCCGCCGGGACAGGACGGAAAAATCGTTCCGGTCACACTGGTCGCAGCGGATGTCTGCGGCATTGACGAGATATACAAATGCGGTGGTGCGCAGGCAATTGCTGCCATGGCGTTTGGAACAGAAACAATCCCGAAAGTAGAAAAGATCACGGGACCGGGTAATATTTTTGTGGCGCTTGCCAAAAAAGCTGTTTTTGGTTATGTCAGCATTGATTCTATAGCCGGGCCAAGCGAGATTCTGGTACTGGCGGACGAAAGCGCAAATCCGCGCTATGTGGCGGCGGACTTACTTTCTCAGGCGGAACACGATGAGTTGGCATCCGCCATTCTGATCACAACGAGCAGGGAATTGGCGACTGCTGTATCCGCAGAGGTGGATGCTTTTTTGAATAAGCTTTCCAGAAAAGAGATCATGACAAAGTCTCTTGAAAATTATGGATATATTCTGATCGCTGACAGCATGAAAGATGCTATTGATGCGGCAAACGACATTGCCTCCGAGCATTTGGAGATCCTTACACGCGACCCGTTTGATGTCATGACAAGGATCCGCAATGCCGGAGCGATCTTCCTTGGTGAATACAGCTCGGAACCGCTTGGTGATTATTATGCGGGACCGAACCATATTCTTCCTACAAACGGGACAGCAAAATTTTTCTCTCCCTTAAATGTGGATGATTTTACGAAAAAAACAAGTATTATTTCTTATTCAAGGGAGGCGCTTGAATGCGCACACAAAGAGATTGAGCTGTTTGCCGAGAAAGAGGGTCTTACGGCGCATGCAAATTCGATCAGGGTGCGGTTCGAGGAATCCTGAATATTTGCTTTTCAACCATATAAGACGCATGGGATACGGGATGCAGCCGGACAAATCTGACTGCATCGGGAATGGAGGGTACGATGATAGAAAACAGAATGGCGGAAATCACTCGCGACACAAAGGAGACGCAGATCAGTATGAATCTGCAATTAGACGGCAGCGGCGCCTGCCATATCGATACGGGCATCAGTTTTTTTGATCATATGCTTGAGGGCTTTTCAAGGCATGGTTTTTTTGATCTTGACCTAAAAGTCTCCGGCGACTTAATCGTGGACGGGCATCATACGGTGGAAGATGTCGGGATTGTGCTTGGTTCTGCTGTGAAGGAAGCACTCGGTGACAAGGTTGGGATCAAACGGTATGGTTCCTCGCTGATCCCGATGGACGAGACACTTGCGATGTGCGCAATCGACCTTTGCGGCAGACCGTATTTTTCGTTCGAGGCAGAGTTTCCCCAGGAACACTGCGGTTCCTTTGAGACATGTCTTGTGAGGGAGTTCTTTTATGCAGTCTCTTACAGCGCAGGCATGAATCTTCATATGAAGATGTTATCGGGCGTCAACGCCCACCATATGGCGGAAGCGCTCTTTAAGGCATTTGCGAAGGCACTTGACGAGGCGGTCAGCATCGATCCGCGTATCAAGGATGTGTTAAGCACAAAAGGTACCCTGGGCTGATGGATCCTGACAATAATGCGTTTCTAAAAACACGCAAGAACGGATGATCGTATGATGAAAAAATTATTTATCCCCTGTATTTACTTAAAAAAAGGATTGGCATTAAAGAGCATGACGGACGCGGCGGTCATATCCATGGATCCGGCACAGCTTGCAAAGACATATAGTCAGAACAATGCGGATGAGATTCTGGTATTTGATCTGTCGGACGGTGATGCGGAGCATGAAGAGGCTATCGACGTGATCAAACAGATCTGTAAGGAGAGCGAGGTGCCAGTGATCGGCGCGGGACATATTGTGCGCATGGAAGACGTCAAAAAGTTACTTTATGCAGGCTGCGCAAGGGCATGTCTTGATTATGAAAAGCAATCCAATATCGATCTGACAAAAGAAGTTTCAGAAAAATTCGGAAAAGATAAGATTCTTGCATCGTTTCGGGATCCTTCCGTGATCACGGCAAATCAGCAGCTTTTGGATACGTATGTGTCTGCGGCGCTGCTCACAGAACCGGCTGCGCTCCTTGCGAGCGTTACGGATATCAATATGCCGTTTATTGCGAGTCTTGCCGATATTTCGCTTGACAAGGCGCTTGAATATCTTGGCGTGCATTCCATCTGCGGTATCAGCGGAGAATTTGTGACGCAGAACAGTTCCGATATCAGTTCGCTCAAACACCTGTGCTTTGAGAACGGAATTGAAGTCAATACTTATGAGAATTGTATTCCTTGGGAACGGTTTCGCACGAACAGCGACGGAATGATTCCGGTTATTACGCAGGACTATCAAACAGGCGAAGTGCTCATGCTGGCATATATGACGAAAGAAGCTTACGAGCTGACGTTAAGAACGGGGAAAATGACCTATTACAGCCGCAGCCGTAAGGAACTGTGGATCAAAGGAGAGACAAGCGGGCACTATCAGTATGTGAAGTCTTTAACGGCTGACTGCGATATGGATACGCTGCTTGCGAAAGTGTCCCAGACCGGAGCTGCATGCCATACCGGAAATTATAGCTGCTTCTTCAATGAGATCATGAAAAAAGAGTACGACGATGAGAATCCGCTCACGATATTCAATTCGGTATTCGAAGTGATCTTAGACCGGAAGGCGCATCCAAAGGAAGGGTCTTATACCAATTACCTGTTTGAAAAGGGAATCGATAAAATCCTGAAAAAAGTCGGAGAGGAGGCGACGGAAATCGTTATCGCCGCCAAAAATCCGAATCCGGAAGAAATCAAATATGAGATTTCTGATCTGCTCTATCATCTGATGGTGCTGATGGCGGAAAAAGGCGTTACCTGGGAGGAAATTACCAGAGAGCTTGCCAACAGATAGCATGTTTCACGCGATGGTTTCATATAGTAAACTAAAATATACCACAGCAGGAGCAATGTCTGTATGGAGCTTTCCATTGATGAAAAAATGCGGCTTGTCAGGGAAATGCGGGAGAAAATAGCAAGAGAGGAAGAACAAAACGCCCCCATGTTTCAGCGGACGCCCTACGATGCTGCAAGAAGGGATTCGGAGGATGAGCGCGCTTTGCAGGGTACGCTTGGTCTTCGTATATTTTTAGCGCTCTGTCTGTTTGGCGGATTTCTTTTTTTACAAAAACAGGATATGGCTATTGCAGATAAAAATGCGCAGGACATCGTCGAGCTGATCAGCGAGGATGACAGCCTGTTTCCCATACCTTGAAGAAGCCCGGAGCCTTAAAGAATGTTTGCATATGGAATTTTTAGTGATGGATTACTTTTACAGAGACAGATAGGAGAGACAGAAGAAGATGCGCAGACTTGCACTTCCGGAAGAAATATTACTAACAATCGAAAAACCCGCCAGATATATCGGTGGAGAGGTAAACAGCGTCATGAAAGAGAAATCCGGAATTGATGTTCGTTTCTGCATGTGCTTTCCGGACGTCTATGAAATCGGTATGTCCCATTTGGGAATACAGATTTTATACGATATGTTCAACCAGTGGGATGATGTGTGGTGCGAACGGGTCTATTCGCCGTGGATCGACGCTGACCGCATCCTGCGCGAAAAGGGAATCCCTCTGTTTGCGTTAGAGTCGCAGGACCCGGTAAAGGAATTTGATTTTCTCGGCATCACGCTGCAATACGAAATGTGTTATACCAATATTTTGCAGATTCTTGATCTTTCGGGCATTCCGCTTTTGGCTGAGGAACGCACATGGGAGCATCCGGTCGTGATCGCGGGCGGTCCCTGCGTATATAATCCGGAGCCTGTCGCGCCGTTTTTTGATTTGTTCTATATCGGCGAGGGAGAGACCATGTACCGCCGGCTCCTTGACCTGTATAAGGAGATGCGCGCAAAGGGAGCGGACCGCGTGAGTTTTCTTCGGGAGGCGGGGAAGCTTCCCGGTATTTATGCACCGCAGTTTTATACGCCGTATTATCATGAAGACGGCACGCTGCGCGCATTTACGCCTGACGATGATTCGATGCCCTCTGTGATCAGAAAGGAACTCGTCACGGATGTCAGCAATACCTATTATCCAAAGAAGCCTGTTGTGCCGTTTATCAAATGTACGCAGGACCGCGTTGTGCTGGAGATTCAGCGCGGCTGTATCCGTGGATGCCGGTTCTGTCAGGCGGGGCAGTTATACCGTCCTGTGCGTGAACGGAGCCTTACCATGCTGAAAGAACAGGCGATCCAGATAATTGACTCAACAGGTCACGAGGAAATCTCCTTAAGCTCACTCAGTAGTTCCGACTATTCCATGCTGCCGGAATTGCTCTCTTTTTTGATCGAGGAATGCAAAAAGCGAAAAGTAAATATTTCACTGCCATCACTAAGGATTGATGCTTTTTCCCTTGATGTGATGAGTAAGATACAAGATATCAAAAAAAGCAGTCTGACCTTCGCTCCTGAGGCAGGCACCCAGCGGCTGCGCGATGTCATCAACAAGGGTTTGACCAAGGAAGTCATCTTGAATGGCGCCATTGAAGCTTTTAAGGGCGGATGGACAAGGGTAAAGCTTTACTTTATGCTGGGACTTCCGACAGAAACAGATGCAGATATCCGTGGTATTGCCGAACTTGCCAATGAGATCGCGGCAGCATTTTTTGAAACGGTTCCCAAAGAGCAACGGCGTGAAAAAATCCAGATCGTTGTCAGCACGTCCTTTTTTATTCCGAAACCGTTTACACCGTTCCAATGGGCATCCATGCATCCAAAGGAAACCTATATTGAAAAGGCGTATGCCACAAGAAAAGCAATTTCAGAGCAGTTGAATCAGCGCAGCATTAAGTACAACTGGCATGAGGCGGATGTTTCGGTGATCGAGGGGGTTCTTGCAAGGGGAGACCGCCGCGTTGCAGACGTGATCCGGAGCGCCTATCGGCGCGGATGCTTTTTTGACGCATGGAGCGAATACTATCATCATGACAGATGGCTTGCGGCATTTGGGGAATGCGGACTTTCCACAGACTTTTATACGATGCGTGAGCGCGCGTTGGACGAGCTGTTTCCATGGGATTTCATAGACTGCGGCGTGACAAAACAATTTTTGAGGCAGGAGTGGGAACGCGCAATGGCGGAAGAGATCACACCAAATTGTAAGCAAACATGCAGCGCCTGTGGTGCTGCACGCTATGGATGCGGCGTCTGCTTAGAACCGAAAGGGGGCGCTTAAACATGATGCTTCGTGTCAAGTTTACGAAAAGCGGCTGTTTGAAATTTATCGGACATTTGGATGTCATGCGATACTTTCAAAAAGCAATGCGCCGCGCACATATTGATGTTGCATATTCTACCGGTTTTTCCCCGCATCAGATCATGTCTTTTGCCGCTCCCCTCAGCATTGGTCTGACCAGCGACGGAGAATATTTCGATATGGAGGTCCATTCCGTAACCGGTAGGGAGGATATGAAAGCGCGCCTGAATCATGTGATGGCGGAGGGTATCACCGTAACGGATATCCGTCTGCTTCCGGATCATGCCAAAAACGCCATGGCAAGTGTGGCGGCTGCCGGTTATACGGTCCGTATCAGGGAACAATATGAGCAGGGCGTTCCTCTGAAAGAAGCCATGACTCGTTTTACGGAGTCGGAACATGCTTTTTATGTAAAGAAGACAAAGAAAAATGAGATCACACTGGACTTAAAAGAGGGTGTTCATGAGCTTTCCTATGAAAACGGCACGGTTTCCATGTTAATCGATACCGGGAGCAGCAGTAACCTGAAACCGGAAGTGGTCATGGAAATGTTATATTCCTATTATGGAAAGCAGTGCGGGGAATTTGATTTTATCATCCACCGGACAGAAACATACGGACGGACGGATGACGGCAGGTTTGCACCTCTGATCGAAGCAGGGGAGGTGTTTTAATGTATTCCGGTAATGCGAATATCAGTTACTTTATCACCCATTATGAGAAACGCCTGCTATCAGCGCTTTGCGTGAATGATTTTCCGGTGCAGGCGTCGTTTTCAGCGGCAATTTCCGGAACGAACGGGAAAGCGGATAATGCCTCATCCTTTGCAGTCGGTACGATCCTGATCGGCAGGGTGAACCGGGTCATTCCTAATATTCAGGCAGCTTTTGTGGATATTGCACCCGGTGTACAGGGGTTTCTGCCGTTTCGAAATCTGGCGTTACCGTCCGGGAATCCGTCTCTGCCGTCCGGAAATATTCATCAGGACCATCCGGCACAGAAAAACGGCATCAGGCAGGGGGATCCGATTCTCGTTCAAATTGATAAAGCGGCAGTCAAGACAAAGGATGTCGTTCTCACGACACATCTCACGATTTCCGGACGCTACGCTGTGCTCGACTGTGTGGACAGCGGGATTCATCTGTCACGTAAAGCTTCTCCCAAACAGCAAAAGCGCATTCGTGATTTTTTGACTGCCAATCAGATAACAGAATCTGTATTCGGTCAATATGGCTGTATCGTGCGTACAAACGCATTTGCGCTTGACGATTTGGCGCCGCTGATCACAGAGCTTACTGAACTTCGGGCTTCGTTAGAGCATCTGCTTGATTATGCGCCGGCGAGAACATTGTACAGCGTGCTTTATAAACCGCCGGCTGACTATCTGCTTGCCCTGCGCGATACATACGCGCTGTCGTTTGAACGCATCGTGACAGACATTCCAACGGTTTATGAAGAATTGACCGCTTATTTTACGGAACATGGCGATACGGAGAGCCTTCAGAAGCTTTCTTTTTTTGACAATGGAAAAAGAAGCATGTCCCTTTTGAATTTTTATCGTTTGGGAGAACATATCAAAGAAGCGCTCGCAGGGCATGTATGGTTAAAGAGCGGCGCGTATCTTGTTATCGAGCCAACGGAAAGTCTGACGGCAATTGATGTGAACAGCGGAAAATGTACAGGAAAAAACGGAGTGGAAGAGACGTTTTTTAAGATCAATGCAGAAGCAGCAAAAATGATTGCCCTGCAGCTCCGGCTCCGCAATCTGTCCGGTATGATCCTTGTCGATTTTATCAACATGAAAGAGCAGGAGAATAATGAGCGCCTGCTTGAATTGCTGCGTACTTACACATCGGATGATCCTGTGCATACCAGTGTCATTGATATGACGCCGCTCGGACTCGTCGAGATCACCCGCAAAAAAATAAGAAAGAGCTTAAAGGAGCAATATCATGAAACTGCTTTCCATGAATGAAATTGACGGCGGACATTATCTGCACCGCTATGAACTCGTATATGAAAACCGCGCAGGAAAAGAGAAGCATTATGAGATTGTCAGCCGGCGTGCGATCACGTCAGCGGAAGAGCTTGGCCGCGTATCAAGCGGCATTTCCATGATCGTGACACAGAATGACCGCATGCTGCTATTAAAAGAATTCCGCATGGCGATCAACCGTTCCGTCTATAACCTCTGCGCCGGTATGCTGAACGGGAATGAGACGATCGAAGACTGTGTAAGAAGAGAATTGTTTGAAGAAACAGGGCTGCGGGTGAAAGAGATCAAGAAAATACTTCCTGCCTCTTATTCCGCCGTTGCGATCTCGGATATCATGACAAATATTGTATATGTTGAGGCGGAAGGTGAGATCAGCAGCGAATATGCTTCCGCAAATGAGGAAATCAGCGCCGCATTCTATCGTGCGGACGAAATAGCCGCCATGCTCGAAACAGAAGCTTTCAGCAGCCGCAGCCAGCTTGCCGCATATCAGTTCTGTATGACCCATTTTATATGACACATTCTTTGCGTAACTCATTTTGTATGACTCATTCTTTGCGTAAATGAACGAGTTTGCTCGCCATTCTGCCGCGTTCTTCTTCAATCGCCGCATAATGCCTGCGGGTTGTATTGACATCCTTATGACCGAGCACATCTGCAACCAGGTAAATATCTCCGGATTCCCGGTAAAGATTGGTGCCATAGGTACTTCTTAATTTATGCGGCGTGATCGTCTTCATTGTCGTCACGCGGGACGCATATTTTTTGACAAGATTTTCGACGGCGCGCACGGTGATCCTGCGCCGCTGCATGGAAAGAAACATTGCTTCTTCGTGACCGCTTTCCGCGATGATATGCTTGCGTTTTTCATAGTAGGAGAGCAGTGCTTCCCGAACTTCTTCGCCAAAATAGACATATGCCTCGTAGCCGCCTTTGCGCCGCACTTTTATACGATCATTATCATAATCAATATCGCCGATGTTCAAGCCGACAAACTCCGACACACGGATTCCCGTGCCAAGCAGCAACGTCATGATCGCAAGATCACGTTCCTTTGTGAGTTTATGATAATGAGATTCCGATTTCGTGAGTTTTTCCCCTTCTTCGACCTGATCGAGCAGAATGGCAACTTCATTTGCATCCAGACGCACGATTTCTTTTTCGTGGATCTTCGGCGTTTTTACAAGAGAAGGGGGATTTGTCGTGATCAGTTCGGCCTGATAGAAAAAGTTATAAAAGCTCCTGATCGTTGCCAGTTTTCTTGATTTTGCACGTTCCTGATTCGATAATTCTTTTCCGTCATGTTCATAATACGTACAGTAGGAGAGATAATCCAAAACATCATCACGCTTGACTTTGTCCAACACGTCAATCTTCAATTCCCGCATCGGAACTGTACAGATATCCGGTCTTTTTTCGTACAGCCAGTTAAAAAATACGCGCAGATCATAGGCATAAGCAAGTCTGGTGCGCGTGGAAGTCACTTCCTCAACACCGTGAAAATATTTGGATACAAATGGTGGCAGTTCTTCCAAAATCCCTCTTAAGGTCATTGTATATTTTCGGTTTTGCTGCTCATGGTAATTTTGGTTTTTATCGTTTGCCGCTGCCATGACGTGATTCTCCTTTTTGCTGATATAAGCGACCGTTTATACATACCAGTCGTTTTTCAAGTATTATACATGTTAATCGCTGCCTGCTGATGCCTTGTATAATGAATTGCAGATAGCTGTAAACATGCGTTCTTTGACGCCGGGATTCTCCTGATTTAAGCGCTTCAATAAATCTTCCGCATATTTCCGCTTTGTATATCCATCCGCAGGGCATGCGCTTTTGGCGACCGGAAGTTGATTGTGGTTGACAAAACCGATCACCTCTGCCTCCTGAACATACATCAGCGGACGTATCACGGTCAGATCCATACGGTCCAAATATGTAACCGGGCGGAATGTGTGAAAACGTCCTTCATAGATCAGGGAAAGCAGCATTGTGACGACGATATCATCTTTATGATGCGCATAAGCAACTTTATTACAATTCAGTTCTTTTACTTTGGTGTTAAGCGCGCCTTTACGCATTTTGGCACAGAGTGCACAGGGGTTTTGTTCTTTCCGCTCATCAAAGATGATTTTACCGATATCCGTGTTTACTTTTATATAGGGAACTTTTAATTCATCACACATTTGCGCGATTTGGTCAAAATTCTGGATACCGAATCCCAGATCTACAGTGACCGCAGTAAGCTCAAAGCGGGCGGGGTAGAAGCGCTTAAGACCTGCAAGCGCAGAAAGAAGCGAGAGAGAATCCTTTCCGCCCGAGATTCCGACAGCGATATGGTCTCCCTCATCAATCATATGGTAATCGTCCAATGCACGCCGCACAGGACTCATTAGCTGCTGAAGTGTCATCACAGATCTCCTTAAAAAGGATTCTAGTTCTATATAACCACATTATAGTCGAATTTTAAGTGCGAGACAATAAAAAGTGTACGCAAAAAGTATAGATTTTTTCGTCAGTCTGTTATAAGATAAAAGAGTCGGAGAGAGGACCGAAGAAAGAGAGCGTATCTGTATGAAGTATCGTGGTGATCGAAAATATCTGCATTGGGGCTTAACGGCTATCTGCGTTGTATGTGCGGGTATCGCGTTCTATTATATCCTGTTTCACGGAACAAGGCTTGGAGCAATACTGAATAAATTTCTGGGCATCTGTTTTCCAATCATAGTAGGGTTTGTTCTGGCATATTTATTTACTCCGATCGTCAATACGATCGAGTATCGAATGCTCATTCCGATCTATCGCCGTATTATCAAAAAAAAGAATAAAGGGGCAGCTGACGAGATAGAGATGCCAAAGACAGAAATACCCAAAATGAAGCGGCGGCATAAAAGCATGATTCGTGCCATTGCAATCTGTCTGACAGATCTTTTAGTCTTTTTATGCTTCTATGGACTGTTTGCCATGATCATTCCAGAAATCGGAAAGAGTATATACAGTATATCCGATCAGTTTCCGCGGGCGTTTAACAAATATTATGAAATGGCAGTTGATTATTTGGAGAAGAATACGGTTATTTCCAATTTCCTGCGCAATAATCTGTCTCTTGATCTGTCAAATATCAATTCACAGGAGATCATTGACTGGCTGCTGCAGAACATCCAAAATATTGGTTCCTTCCTTTCAACACTGTCGGCAACCATTTATGGAACATTGAAAACATCGCTTAATATCATTATCGGTTTTATTATTTCTGTTTATTTGGTATTCGGCAAGGAAACTTATGCGGCACAGGCAAAAAAAATCTGTTATTCTTTGTTTGAGATGCATAATGCCAACCGCCTGATCAAAGATTGTCGGTTTATTCATAAAACGTTTATCGGATTTATTTCCGGAAAGATCTTTGATTCTATCATCATCGGCTTTCTGTGTTTTATTGGAACAACGCTGATCGGACTTCATTATCCGGTACTTATCAGTGTGATCGTCGGTGTGACGAATGTGATACCGTTTTTTGGACCATATCTTGGGGCTATTCCGTGCGCATTATTGCTGTTGCTGATCGCGCCTATCGAAGCGGTTTATTTTCTGATTTTTGTGTTGGTTCTGCAGCAGATTGACGGGAATATCATAGGACCTCGTATTTTGGGTGATTCCACGGGTATTTCCGGTTTCTGGGTTATATTTGCCATCACGTTTTTCGGGGGCATTTACGGTATTATGGGAATGATCATCGGCGTTCCGGTCTTTGCCGTGATCTATGCTTTCACCAAACGTTTTGTCAACAGAAGACTGGCAAATAAATCGCTTCCTTCCGATACGTCGCTATATCGTGATGCTTATGAGATCAAAAACGGAGAGTTTGTTACAAAAGAACATTTGTTTACAGAGATCAAGAATCCGAAAGGAAGCAGTCAGACGAAAAACTCTGGGGAAGATAGCGAAAAATATCATTTATTCCGTACACTTTTTGGCCGCGGACATAATTCGGGTTCCACAGATGATATGGCAGACAAAGAGAAGAATGATAATAATGATGCGGGTGCAGATCAGGAAAACGTGCCCAAACATAAAGAAAAAAACTAAAGGAATTAAACTAAAGCAATTGCAGAACCATAATATTATTGTAAAAAGCGGTTTCTTCGGTAATAACACTATAAAGAAAGGTCATCAGTTATCATGCGTTTTTTAGTACAACGAGTATCGGAGGCTTCTGTCAAAGTTGATCAAGAGATTATCGGTCAAATAAAAAACGGGCTTCTTGTCTTTGTCGGTGTCAGTAATGATGATACAACAGATATTGCCGACCGCATGATCGGGAAACTCTTAAATCTGCGCATATTTGAAGATACTGCCGGAAAAACGAATTGTTCACTTTCGGATGTAGGCGGTGAGGTTCTTGTCGTGTCACAATTTACGCTTTATGCAGACTGCAAAAAGGGTAACCGGCCGTCTTTTACCAATGCAGGGTCTGCTGAGTTTGCAAATTCTCTTTATGAATACATATTACAACAGATTACGGCAAAAGGCCTTTCTGTACAGCATGGTGTTTTCGGTGAACTTATGGAGGTGTCGCTGATCAACCATGGTCCTTTTACAATTTGGATGGATTCTAAAGAACTGTTTCATGAAAATTGAGTAGTGTAAAAGATACGTCTCCAAGTATTCGTTAAACGACAGTTTAACGAATACTTGGAGGTAGTAAATTGGCCGTTTGCTTATTATTTAAGAATATCTGTCTGCTTATTGGATATGTTTTATAGGATATGCAGGGTTCATGCTTATTGCAAATGCTCTGATGAATAATAAGGAATCAGCAAAACGCTGCCTGCACGAATCTCATCTATGTTGTCTATATGGTTCATTCTTTTTACTTCATCAATATAATCTGAAATTCCATCATAATGAGAATCCGCATAGAAAGATGCAATTTCCCAAAGTGTTTCATTGTAGCTGACTGTATATGTTGTAAAATATTTATATTCCTGAGGCTGGCTGGTGATCGCTTTTGCACTTGACATAAAACTGCCAAAAACAGATCCTAATGTCATGATCAGTATAATGGATATGGTAACAAAAAATAATTTACGCTTAGTTTCCTGCAAATGTTTCTTTTGTAGATTTCTTTTTCTGCGTAGTTCGTCACGGTTATATGTAACACAAGACCAATGATTCCTATATACAATTGTACTCATATTCATTACCTCCTTTACGCACAGCTTTTAGCGTTTCTTGATCATGTGATCCGCAGTATTGGTTATATCATCAAGATTCCAGGAAACATATTGTGCGTATCTCTTATTTGCAAAGAACATCCGTTCCGAATGTTTGTTCTCTTTTTTAATATAATATCGAACATACATTTGATTGTCAAGCCATTTACTCAAAAAATCGAACAAGTTTTCGGAATATATGTTTGCTTTTCATGATTTCATATGCTATAATGAAAAAAGATTGGAGGTATTTTTTATGGCAAATGGAAAGCTTTCCGCTAAGCAGGCAGAAATATTGGAATATATAAAAGAACAGATCTTACAGCGCGGATATCCTCCTGCTGTACGTGAGATTTGTGATGCAGTACATTTGAAATCAACCTCATCCGTCCACTCGCATCTTGAGACTTTAGAGAAAAACGGCTATATCCGGCGTGACCCGACGAAACCGCGCGCAATTGAGATCTGTGACGATTCTTTTCAACTTGTTCGCCATGAGATGGCAAGTATTCCTATTGTCGGCACGGTCGCTGCAGGGCTTCCGCTTCTTGCACAGGAAAATATTGAAGGATATTTCCCGATACCGGTTGAGCTTTTGCCGAATGCGGAGACCTTTATCTTAAAAGTTAAGGGTGACAGCATGATCAATGCAGGAATCTTTCATGGAGATCAGATTTTTGTGGAGCGCTGTTTTTCTGCCCAAAATGGAGATACTGTTGTAGCTCTTGTAGAAGATTCTGCAACAGTGAAGACTTTTTATAAGGAAAACGGGCATATTCGTCTTCAGCCTGAAAACGATGAAATGGACCCAATCATTGTTGATGATTGTACAATTTTGGGTAAGGTATTTGGCGTATTTCGCTTGTATCGTTAATCATATAAAAGACCTATACTACAAAAGACGCGCTGTCTGCTTTGATGATATTCTTTCACACGAATAGAATCAGGAACAGACAGCGCTTTTTATTTTACATAATGATGACAGAGTAACCCAACTTGCTTTATGAAAATTCTGTGAGTGAAACTTCTTTTCCGTCCCGCCAGATGCGTTCAAGATCATAAAACAGACGGTTTTCTTTATCGAAAATATGCACGATGATATCATTATAATCCATTAAGATCCAGTTTGCCGTATCGTAGCCCTCACTTTGCCGTTTGAAATATCCGGCTCTCCCAAGAGTCTCTTCCACTGCGTCACACAAGGTCTGAATCTGGCTTCGGTTATTACCGCTTGCAATCAGAAAATAATCCGCGATCGTAGAAACCTCATGGATATCGATCACTTTGATATCCTCTGCCTTTTTTTCTTCCATTGCAGCAATTGCAAGTTTTGTCATTTCATATGCTGTATTTGCAGCTTTCATACTTCTCTCCATTTCTGCGCTGATTTTTCGCATAAACGAGTTTATGACAAGCCATAAATGTCTTTAACATTTATGGCTTTGACGTCTATGGCGTTGCAGCGCTCAGACACAAATCTTGTGATTGAAAATTTTTAATTTTATGGAAAATTTCAATTTTCAATCTTTACTCCTCTTCTAAAATTGTTGCCATATAATAATCATAAGTATCCTGGGTTGTCGGGTCTACGGACTTTTTTTCACTCAGATAAAAGAGCGTATCATGCAGGATACGCCGCAGGCCGTCATCCAGATTTTGAAAACAGATGCCTCGAACTTCATCTAAATGAGGCTGTTTTTTTCGGTTTGGCTCAATATAGTCTGCAATATATATGATTTTTTCAAGTAACGTCATTCCTGCATGTCCGGTCGTATGCCAGCGTATTGCAGACAAAATTCCTTCGTCTGTAACGCCGTACTCATCTTTCGCCAAAAAGCTGCCAACCTTTGCATGAAGCAGCACGGGATTTTCTTTTTCAAAATCGGTAACCGGTATCGCATGCTTTTCACAGAGTGACATCATTTTCTTATGATCTATATTTTTAGACTTGGCGCAATCATGCAGCAGCCCTGCAAGAAATGCATGCTCCATATTTTCCCCGTAACGCATGGCAAGACACGCCGCCGTATATGCGACGCCGAGCGTATGAATATAACGACTATCTTCTAATTCCTTTTTTAATTCCTTCTGCAATTTTTCCATAGCATTCATAGGTAATCCATAACCCTTCGAAACATATTGATGAAAAAAATCATAGCAATCGCTTACTTAGGAAGGATGATCTTCGGGTTATCCTTAAACGGCTTATACAGAACGATCTTTTTTCCGATTACCTGTACGACCTGAGAATGCGTCCGCTCCGCCACGGTCTGGGCGAGTTCCTTCGGATCATCCATACAATTTTTCAAAACGTTCAGCTTGATCAATTCTCTTGTATGGAATGCTTCGCCAACTGCTTCTGTCACCTCAGGCGTCAGACTTGACTTTCCAATCTGAAAAACCGGTTCAAGTGTGCCTGCAAGTGATTTCAAATATGCTCTTTGTTTGCTTGTCATGTTTATGATCACGCTCCTCTGGTTTTTTATCAACATTGTGTATTTATTTGTAATAATCAAATGCCAGTCCGTACATCCTGACTGTGTCCCCATCCTGTATTCCTAACGCCTCTAATTCCTTTAGAATGCCATTCTTTTTTAGAAATTCCTGAAAAAAGCGAAATCCTTTTTCGGATTCTAAATTTGTATAACCAAGCATTTTCTCAATACGCGGTCCCTCAACAACATATGCCTGTTCTTTTTCATCAAAGGAAACGGTATACGGGTCCTCTGCATATCCGTTTTCAAATTCGGGAAAGTATTCCTGTTCAAAAACAACCGGCGTATCCTTCGTATCTTTCAGGCACTGGTAGGCATAGGACAGAAGCTCCTTTACCCCTTTCCCGGTCACGGCAGAAATCGGAAAAACCTGAATACCCTGCGGATCAAACCGGCTGTGCAGACTGTTCATGACCTCATCCAGTGCGTCCTGATCTAACACATCGGTTTTGTTCGCCGCGATGATCTGTGGACGGCTGCTCAAACCTTCCTGATACGCTTCAAGCTCGGCGTTTATCGCATCAATATCCGCGAGCGGATCACGTCCCTCTGTTCCTGCCGCGTCCACCACATGAATGAATAGTCTTGTACGCTCAATATGACGCAAAAACTCATGTCCAAGACCGACGCCCTCGGATGCCCCTTCGATCAGCCCCGGAATATCTGCCAAAACAAACGAACTGCCATCGCCAAGATCCACAACGCCAAGATTGGGGCGCAGCGTCGTAAAATGATAGTTGGCGATTTTCGGACGCGCATTTGTCGTCCTTGAAAGAAAGGTCGATTTTCCTACATTTGGAAATCCGATCAGACCAACATCCGCAATAACTTTCAATTCCAATATCAGAGACAGCTCCTTTGCGGGCTGGCCGGGTTGTGCGTATTTGGGAGCCTGCATCGTGCTTGTGGCATAATGCTGGTTCCCGCAGCCTCCCCTTCCGCCTGTCAGAATCGTATAGCGAAGCTGGCTGCCTGACATATCCGTGATCACGCGTCCGGTCGTTTCCTCACGAATAACGGTTCCCTTTGGCAGCTTGATCACGATATCCGCTCCGTCTTTTCCGCGGCAGTTTTTCTTCCCGCCTTCTTCTCCGTCGCCCGCAGCATATTTACGCGTATGCCGAAAGTCAATAAGGGTATTTAAGCCTTCGTCAACCTCAAAGATGACGTCGCCGCCACGCCCGCCGTCGCCGCCGTCAGGACCGCCGTCAGGCACATATTTTTCTCTTCTGAAAGAAACATGTCCGTCACCGCCTTTACCGCTTCTGACATAGATTTTTGCTCTGTCTGCAAACATCGTTCCAAACCCTTTCTTTATCCAAACCGAAACAGAGCTCCAAACATTCGTTTGAAGCTCTGTCAGATCGTTTTATTTCTCTACCGGATATACACAAGCCTGTTTCTTATCTCTGCCTTTTCTCTCAAAACGCAGAACTCCGTCAACTAACGCAAACAGCGTATCGTCGCCGCCGATACCGACATTCACGCCCGGATGAATCTTCGTACCGCGCTGTCTGTATAAGATATTGCCTGCTTTCACAAACTGTCCGTCAGCCCGCTTCGCACCTAATCTTTTTGACTCGGAATCTCTGCCGTTCTTTGTGGAACCGACTCCCTTCTTATGAGCAAAAAATTGAAGGTTCATATGAAACATGATCTACACCTCCTCAATGTTTACTTGCAAATATTTGCTGCCATACTGCTTTACAATGCCCTGTAGTCCGAGAATCATGGAATCCATGAGCAGGCTTCCCTTATCTGAAATGCCGCTTACGAATTCACATCGAAGAAATCCTTCCGCCTGATTCTGCGTGATCTTCAGCTTCTCCGATGCAAGCGTTTCCAGTGAATTTACTGTATTGATCACTAATACGGATACCGCCGCACAAATCATGTCTTTTTCAAAAAAGAAATGCTTGCTTCCGGCATGTCCCATACAGTAAAACTCCTGATATACCCCCGAACCCGAACGTTTGACTGTAATAGTTGTCATAAACGATTCCCACTGACTTTAACGCACAAGAATGCATTATGCGTTGATCTTATTGATCTTCACTTCAGTGTATGCTTGTCTGTGACCATTCTTCTTGTGGTAACCGGTCTTTCTCTTGTATTTGTAAACGACTACTTTTTTTGCCTTGCCCTGCTTTTCAACAGTTGCCTCAACGGTTGCATTTGCTGCATCAGCACCAACCTTAAGCTCCTTATCGCTTACTGCAATGACCTTGTCAAATGTAACGGTAGCTCCGGCTTCTGCGTCAAGCTTTTCAACTCTGACAACATCGCCCTCGGATACCTTATACTGCTTACCACCTGTTGCAATGATTGCGTACATAGGGACTCTCCTCCTATATCTAACCGTTTCCGGTTTTACTCGCTAGCTTCGGCGCCATTCCTGATGGAATGAACTTTTGCCACGCTATGCGGCATACTCATATATGATACCAATCGTTTTCTGGTTTGTCAACCGATTTCATTGCTTTTTCCTATTTTTTTATCCGCATGCAGGATATGATTGATCAGCCATTCCGTTAAAAAATGCATGAGTTCTTCCAAGGTATCCTGCTGATGTGTATCGATCTGTTCCAAATCCATATTCTCAATTTTGGCAATGAACGCGTCGTGCGCACGTTTTTGTGCCGGAAGTCCTTCATATTGAATGCTTTCCATATATTTTTCTTCATCAGCGAAATGAAAGATCGTATATCGCTTCATTTCATCAAGTAAATAAACGATCTCATCATATTTATCGGGAATAAATTCATCTTTGATCACACGAGATACTTCGCCAATAATGCGGAACAGTTCTCTATGCTCCTGATCGATCAGGGCTACTCCTGTTACATACTCGTCTGTAAACCTTATGGGTTCTGCTGTTTTTTCAGCAGACTTTATCTTACCGATCATGAGATCGGAACCGATGATATGCCTGTATAACCATGTTATTAAATATTTTAGCAGATCATCTAAAAATTCCTGCTGTTTATCGTTTCCCGAGGGCATCCTGATATCCGCTTCGTGTATTTTTTCCCGGAATGCAGCATGCTGCTTTTTCTGTAGTTCCAGTTCCGGATGGCAGAGCTGCTCCATATATGCTTCTTCATGCTCAAAATGTTCCTCTGCATACTGCTTTAATTTCTCCAAATGTCCGTGGATATAGTCGTACTTGTCTGTAATGATATCATTATCAAGAAGTTCATGGATCTCGTTGATCATTCGGAAAAGTTCTCTGTGCTCCTGATCGATCATTTCTACGCCAATCAAACAATCATCCGTAAAATAGTACATTTCTTTCCCTCCCTGCCGTGCGCCTCATGCATAAAAAGCTAAAAGATCTGTCAGACAGATTGCCCGCTTTAGCAGCATACTTCCGTGCATGGGACTGCGCATAATAAGAGAACGCCTCGTCTGTATCTGACAGGGCGTTCTCTGTTTTCTTATTTACCATTAAAAATGATCGTATCTTTTATTACTGCTTATTTCCCATTACCTTCGGTAATACAAGAATTGCGACAACCTCAACAATGGAAAGGATCACAACAAGCCAGAAAAATATGTTCAGGTTATAGCTTGCCATGCTGGAATCTGCACCTATGGAAGCTAACTGCTTTTTGCCGTCAGCTAATTCCTGAATCGCCTTAAAGATACAGAAAACGGCATTGACTGCTGCAGGTGCCACTGCGGAGTTGGACTTCTTCAAAAACAGACAGATTGCAGTAACGGCAAAGAGTACCAGCATAAAGATACCATACTTCCCTTCGCTCAGAATGGAAAATGTCTGCTTTTGTGTTACACCAAATACGGATACTTTCAAAACAGTCTTTGACAGGAATACACAGACAAAACCCACAACCGCTATGATCAATGCGATAAAATTGATGCTGGTATCTGTCTGCTGCATGAACGGAACCTTGGCAGCCGGCGTTCCAAACGGAACCTGCGTGCCTCCGTTAACAGGTGTTCCACAATTCGGGCAGGTTGCGGAATTGTCAGGAATCTGGTTACCACATTTGTTACATAACATACTTCTTCCCTCTCTTTTCTTATTTTTTATTATATAAAAAATGATGAATCATTTTTTACCATATCTTATATCTGTACCTTAGCTCTTTTTCACTTTGCCCCATACAAACGGTGCGATCACCATTGCGATCGTTGCAAACAGATAAAAGTAAAAACCGGCACTAAGATGTCCGCCAAAGCTCTTAAAAGCCGAGCCAAGCGTCCACATATGTACGAATACGAGAAGATTCAAAACCGAAACAAGAAATGCCAGCATCTCCAACCTGAGCACATATAATACGACTGCCCCGATACTCAGCACGATCACCATCCATGTAGAATTCACATCAGCCTCTGACAATTTCACCATGCTGACCGATTCTCCGTAAGCGGATATAAACGGAAGAAATACGCTGATAAAAGCAACCAATGCACCGATAATACCGATCAGATCCATGGTTGTGATCTTAGAAAGAAGCGCTTTCACAGAGAAAATTCCTTTTAGCGGGAACGGTTCTCCCGGATGTGACGCAGTCAAAAAAGCAAGCGGATTTGCCTTTGGCTGCACTGGCTGTCCATATCCCTGAACCGGCATACCATTATTATACATCTGTCCGTTTGGCTGCTGCATCTGCATGCCCTGCTGACCATATCCATATCCTGTACCGCCCATGCCCATTCCTGCATTCGGCTGCGGATTCTGACCTGCATTTACAGTTTGCACCGGCTGCTGCGGTACCTGAACGGATGAAAGATTCTGTCCTACATTTGCTCCGCAGTTCGGACAGACCGAAGCATTATCCGGCACCTGCATGCCGCATTGATTACAAAACATATTTTAATCCTCACTTATAACTTTATAATTTTTTTATTATTGTATCATAACATTCTAATATCTGCAATCAAAAAAAGAATAAAACAACATAGTACTGACAATAAACGCCAAATCATTGACTTGTTTTCCAAATTATGATAAATTATGAAAGAAATCATCTTATTTTGAAAGAGAGGTTTTGATATTACATGTCTGTTCAAAGCAAGGTATCCGTACCGACATTTCTTTTTATTATCATGCTTATCTCCGTGCTGCTGCCTGTGTTAACATCCTGTGGCAATATCCCATCTCAGGAAACCAGTATTTACCAAAACGACATGACGGATTTCACAAATAAGATCATAGATATCGGAAATCACATAAACCAGATCGATGCGGATTCAGATTCTGCTGTCAGTGATCTGCTCTCTTATTATGATGAAATGGATGCCGCGTTTTTTTCACTGACCGAGATGAATATTCCGGAAGAATACTCGGATGCGGAAATTCTGGCAGAAAGGGCAAGCAAGTACATGACGCAGGCGGTTCTTTACTATCATACTGCTTTTGAGGCAGAACCCCTTGACGATATGGCGTTAGAGACAGCAAATACCTATTATGAACAGGCTATTACTTATGTTAACTATATTGGGGAAGTATTGCTCGGCAGTCATGTAACCTTTGAAGATACCGGCGCTGCGGCGACAGAGACAGAATGAAATGCAGGATAAAACATAATAAAAAAATAGCAAGATATGACAAAACATAGTAAAAAACAGTAAAACATAACAAAACATGAAAAAACAAAACATGATTAAAAAGAACAAAGTATAAAAGGCTTTCGTTGAAGCGAAGGCCTTTTATACTTTGTTCTTGAACCTTGATGATGTACTTTTTAGATATTATCCACGGCTTTCTTGATTTCGTCCGTCTTTCCCTGAATGTTCAGCGATTGTGCGGAAATCTCCTCCGAATTTGCAGCAATGGTGGCTACGCGCTGTGTCATATTGTTCATATCTCCGATCAGCTGCCTGATCACATTCATACTCGCGTCGATCTTTGGTATTGTTTCTTCCGCACGCCTGGTATTACCAACGATCAGTTCTTGTGTGGAGGACGCCAGATTACGGATCTCACTTGCAACGACTGCAAAGCCCTTGCCTTGTTCACCGGCTCTTGCCGCCTCGATCGATGCATTCAGGCTAAGTAAATTCGTCTGATTGGCAATTTCTGAAATATCGCCGTTCGTCTTTTGGTAAATCCCCACAAAATCAGACATTGTAGCTAGTGATGTATCCAGCTCTGTACATAATGAGGATATTTCCTGTATATACCGGGCAAGTTCCGTTGCCTCGTTTGCCGATGCTTCATTTGCCGCACTTAATTCACGGATGGCGACGGTTAATTCCGTAAACTGCTGTATAATCTGCCCTAAACGTTCATCCCGGTCTTTTTGTGCTTCCTGCTGTGCCGCATATACTTCCTGTACTTTCGCACGTTCATTCTCGGCCAGTTCTTTAACATAATGGATACAATTCTCACGGACATTAACACCGTTATAAATCGCTCTTGCCATATCTGTACAAGACTGATAACCGCAGGCGCTGCAGTTGATCGTTCTGCTTGCTTCATCCGTCTTGTTCATATCGTTAAAAATCGCATTCAGTTCCGAACTTGCCGGTTCTTTGATCGTAACCTTCTTGTTTGTATAGCTTCGCATGAAATCCTGAATATTCAAGCCGCTGAAAGCTTCCATAAAGTTTTGCAGCCGTTCTTCATGGGAAATATCGCTTGTCCATGGACTCTTGTTTTTACTTGTAAACGGCGAAGTTTTGCGCATATCTTTTTTATTCATACTGCGCATGGCAGAAAGCGTCAACAGCACATCATCCGTATTTCGTGAAAGCTCGGTCGCCGTCCCGTAAATACAGCCCTTACTGCAATTCAAAATATCGACCATGAACGGAAGCTGTTGTTTGTTTCCGATACGCTTCACATATTCCTGCAGATAATGATATGCTTCCGATTCCCCTTCGACCTGTCGTACGACCCGCTCTTTGCCAAGAAAATGTTCCACGTTCTCACGAAGTCCTCCCGGCATGGGATAAAGAGAACCGAGTCCGTATTCCAATTCGTCAAGATACTCAGGCGCTGTCTGAAAGCCGTCTCCGATATGTTCCATCAGCTTACGGAAAGTTACGTTATAGGATACATAACCGCCGCAGTTTTCATCCGTAATCTCTAATTTTTTGGCAATACACGGACTCAAAAAGGCAAGTTTGTCGTCATTGCGCAGATACTTTCTGGCATAAACAGCCATACACATCATCGGACTGTGAATGGGAACGAGCCGTGGGATCAGTTCGGGAACATATTTCTCCACATAGCTGACGATCGCCGGACAGGGCTGGGAAATACCGCCCCAAAATTGGTGCTCGGTTATGTATTTCAAATACCCCCATGTTGTGATATCTGCGCCAAACGAAACACTGTAAATATGCCGGACACCTTTTTGTTTCAGATAACCGAGCACGCTCTTGTATTCCCTCGGATAATTTGCAAGAAATGCAGGTGCCACGATGACCGAAATCGGCTTGCCTGCCGCCAGATCATCAAAAAAGACTTTTGTATCGTCATAATAATCTCTTGCGTTGTGTGCACATGCATCAAAGCAGGCACCGCAGGCAATACAATGTTCGGGATCGACCGACACTTTTCCCTGGACGGTCGCAATATTTGATATCAGCACCGGACATGCACGTACACATTTATTGCAGCCGCTGCACTGATCATTTGTATAAACAAGTTCCATAAATGGTTCCTCCTTTACATCGAAGAAATCAAACAAGAAATGTTACTTTGATCAATGGAAAAAGCTGATGGATTTCTTTAGTCCTTCTGCAAGTTCGAGCATATCCTGTGAAACTCTGCCGATCTGCTTCATATCTTCGTTAACAAGATTTGCGGAAGCCGTCGTCTCCTCAGAAGCCGCCGCATTTTCTTCCGAAATGGAGGAAAGGCTCTCAATCGTCTCACCGATTCCGTTCTTCACGGCATCAATGCTTTCAACCTCGGTACGGATTCGGTCCGTCCCCTCGGAAATCTCGCTGATCGCATGCAATACTTTGTCAAACATCTCTCTAGTATCCTGAATCTTTCCGAGCTGCTTCGTTGCACTCTCATTCAGAACATCCGAGAGGGAGCTTGTCTTCTGAATATCTTCGACAAGACTGACGATGATATCCTGAATCTCTCTCGCCGCGGAAGCACTGCTTTCTGCAAGGGAGCCGATCTCTTTTGCGACAACCGCAAATCCACGGCCTGCTTCTCCCGCTCTGGCCGCTTCGATCGATGCATTCAAGCTGAGCAGATTCGTCTGTGAGCTGATCTCCTCGATCGTTTTCAAGATCACATTGATCTTGTTGACCGCTTCCACATTTTTCTCGGACTGATCGACAATATTATCAATGTCTGATTTGGTCTGCGTATTGATGTGGATCAGTTCCGCCATTGTCTCTTTTGCCTGCGTGGATACATTCATGGTCTCATCGGACATCTTCGAAAGCGTCACGACCTTATCGGTTATAATATCCAGCGTTGCGTTTAATTCCTGTATATTGGCCATTGCTCCGGCTGTATCCTGAGCCTGTGTCGTAGAGCCTTCCGCAACCTCCTCGATTGCTTTTGTTACCTGATCGATTGCAGATACCGTTGTATCGACCGAACCGGACAATTGTATGGAGCAATCGTTAAGTGTTTCTGCATCTTTCCGGATCCCGCCTATGATATCGCGCAGATTGACAACCAAACTGTTGACATTATCCGCCAATGCGCCGATCTCATTGCGGGCATTAAGTGAATCGACATGAAGTTCCACGTTCAAATCACCGCCGCGAAGTTTCGTTACCGCGCCGGACAGATTTGTCATGGCCCGCACGATTATACGGACAAGAATAATGACGACAACCAAAATGATCGCCAAAACAACGGCATACCCCACAATCAAGGAAATAATGGCACTGTTGACTGCCTTTTGCGCGAGCGTTCTCGGATATCCGACAAAAACCATACCCGCTACGGAACCGTCTATATTGCGGAGCGGCTCGTATGCGACATAGCTTGCCATGCCGTTTACTGTTAGATTTTCATTATAGTACGAGTTCCCGGCCAGTACCTGCGCTGAGACCTTTTCATCCGCCTGAGTACCCACGATATAATCGCCGTTTGCATCTTTTAAGGTCGTAATAACGCGCGTGTCACCATAAAACAATGTAACATGCAGCTTTCTCTCCTCCTGAAACTGATTTAACAGATCCTGCGTATGTCCGACATAGTTTGCGCCTTTATACAACTCTCCGCTGATCAGACGCCAATCCCCCTCATACATCGTGTTATACGCTTCCCTTAAAGAAAAGCAGACGGATTCAACCGCTTGCTTATTGCTTTCCTCTAATGAATTTTTCAGCTTGCTTACGCTCAATACAAAGCTGACGGCGGCAAGTAATACCATCGGCAGCATCGTCAGCATGACAAGCAGTACAGAAAACGGAAGCTTCAATCTCTTTTTTTGCATAACAGAATTACCCCTTCCTTCCCCCTGCCTTTTCAGGCCAGATTGATAAAGTTTTAACTAGGTTATTATATAATAGCTGACACATAATGTCAATATATGTCAGCCAGCCTTTTACAAAAACATAAACATAATGCACAATAATACCATCGGTAACGACGCTTGTTTTGTATACTATTTTGCTTTTTGCTTCTTATTGTATCGACGGTGTGGTTGTTTTTCGTCATTAGCACTAAATACGAGAGGCCCACGGATTTTTGTCCGTTGGCCCCTCTTATACCTGTCCATATATAGGATCGTGAGATTTCGAATTGGAGTTAGAAACGATTTGCGTTTGCTGCTTCTTCTACGGAAACTGCAACTGCAACGGTAGCTCCTACCATCGGGTTATTGCCCATACCGATCAGTCCCATCATTTCCACATGTGCCGGCACGGAAGACGATCCCGCGAACTGCGCATCGGAATGCATACGTCCAAGGGTATCCGTAAATCCGTAGGAAGCCGGACCTGCAGCCATGTTATCGGGATGAAGCGTACGTCCCGTACCGCCTCCGGAAGCAACCGAGAAATACTTTTTGCCCGCTTCGGTGCGCTCTTTCTTATATGTACCTGCCACCGGATGCTGGAATCTGGTCGGATTTGTGGAGTTACCGGTAATGGATACGTCCACATTCTCCTTCCACATGATCGCCACGCCTTCGGGAACGGAATTCGCACCGTAACAATTTACCTTGGAACGAAGGCCGTCGGAGTATGAAATACGCTCCAACTCTTTTACTTCATTCTTATACGGGTCATATTCGGTCTCCACGAATGTAAAACCGTTGATACGGGAAATGATCTTAGCCGCGTCTTTTCCAAGACCGTTTAAGATGACGCGAAGCGGTTTCTTGCGGACTTTGTTCGCTTTTTCAGCAATACCGATCGCACCTTCCGCCGCCGCAAAGGACTCATGTCCTGCAAGGAAGCAGAAACAGTCGGTATCTTCCTCAAGAAGCATCTTGCCGAGGTTTCCGTGTCCAAGACCTACTTTACGCGTATCTGCAACGGAACCCGGAATGCAGAATGCCTGTAAACCCTCTCCGATCGCGGCTGCCGCTTCGGAAGCTTTTCTGCAGTTTTTCTTGATTGCGATCGCTGCGCCCACCGTATATGCCCAGCATGCGTTCTCAAAACAGATCGGCTGAATCTTTTTGACCTGTTCATACACGTCAAGGCCCGCATCTTTGGTAATCTTTTCCGCTTCCTCAAGTGAAGCGATCCCATAGCTGTTCAATACGGAATTGATCGTGTCAATTCTTCTTTCATATGATTCAAATAAAGCCATTGATTTGTCCTCCTCCTGATTTATTCTTTGCGCGGGTCAATGATTTTTACTGCGTCATCGACACGGCCGTACTGTCCGCTTGCTTTCTCGTAAGCAGTGTTCGGATCGTCGCCTTTTTTGATGAAATCAGTCATCTTTCCAAGGCTTACGAACTTGTAGCCGATGATCTGATCGTCCTTGTCAAGCGCGATACCGGTTACATAGCCCTCTGCCATTTCCAGATAACGGGGACCTTTCTTTAATGTGCCGTACATGGTGCCGACCTGGCTTCTAAGACCCTTGCCAAGATCTTCGAGACCTGCCCCGATCGGTAATCCCTCCTCGGAGAATGCACTCTGCGTACGTCCGTAGACGATCTGTAAAAACAGCTCTCTCATAGCAGTATTGATCGCATCGCACACAAGGTCGGTGTTCAGCGCCTCCATGACGGTCAGACCCGGAAGGATCTCCGCCGCCATCGCTGCGGAATGCGTCATACCGGAGCAGCCGATCGTCTCCACAAGCGCCTCCTGAATGATTCCTTCTTTGACATTCAGCGTCAACTTGCATGCTCCCTGCTGAGGCGCACACCAGCCCACACCGTGTGTCAGACCGGAAATATCTTCAACCTTTTTCGCCTGTACCCACTTGGCTTCTTCCGGAATAGGAGCACAGCCGTGATGTACGCCCTGTGCTACGGTACACATTTCTTCAACTTCCTTTGAATAGATCATGTGAAATCTCCTTTCGATTTATGGTGTCCTTACTGGCGCGCGGCAAATTCTTACCTTGTCGCGCCACTGCTACAATTTTCTCACAATCTGACAAAAAAATCCAGTATTTTTCGTACACTATTTTACTTTCTTTTGATGAATCCGGAAACCAGCAGAAAAACAGAACCGATGATCATCAGGTAATAGCCGATGCCTTTCGTGTACACATCGCCGAATTCATGATGCCAGAACGACACGATCTCAATACAGCTCAATACGCATGCCGCCAGTCCCGCAATAATAACAGGTATGTTCTTCTTTACTAACGCGCCGACCACGCCAAGCGTTGCGGCAATCAGAAAGAAAATGCCGTCTCCGTCGATCAGGGACGCGCTGGCGCCCCAAAACGATACATACGGCAGAAACATGGCGACTGCGAGCACACCGGATGCAACAAGTGCAAAAATATTGATCTTTCCCGCAGATTTTTGACCCTGATAAGGCATTCCCGCACCATTTGGATCATAGCCGTACGGCGTGTTGTTCTGATTTGGCACGTTGTTTTGATACTGCATCTGATTCTGGTACTGCGTGCCGACATTCTGCCCGCTCCCGCTTTGCCCGTTTCCTGATACGGCGCATCCGCAGTGTTTACAGAACAGCGCGTTCTCATCGATTTGCATTCCACAATTCTGACAGTACATTTTTAATTCCTCCCCCTGTGTTTTTCATTCATGTTATTGCAGTTCCTTTTTTACGATATGCTGTGCATCCTTAAAAATATGCTGTGCCGGTATCACGCCACGCACGCTGGATAGCGGATAAACATTAGAATTTCTTCCGATGACCGTGCCGGGGTTTAAGACCGAATTACAGCCGACTTCCACATAGTCGCCAAGCATGGCGCCGAACTTCTTCAATCCGGTTTCGATCGTTTCTCCTGACAGGACATCTTTCACCGTTACAAGCGTCTTATCGCTCTTGACATTGGAAGTGATCGATCCGGCACCCATATGGGCGCGGCAGCCTAAGATACTGTCGCCGACATAGTTATAATGCGGCACCTGAACATGATCAAACAGGATCACATTTTTTAGCTCCGTGGAATTACCGACGACCGCGCCCTTGCCGACGATCGCATTCCCGCGGATGAATGCGCACTGTCTGACCTCCGCATTTTCGTCAATGATACACGGCGCGCCTAGATACGCGCTTTCAAACACCCTGGCGTTTTTTGCGACCCAGACATGTTCGGCACGCTCCTCGTACACGGATGTGTCTAATGTTTCACCAAGAGAAACAATAAATTCCCCGATTTGCGAAAGCAGTTCCCACGGATAGGTTTTCCCCTTGAACAGCTCCGCCGCTATGGTCTTGTCAAGATCATATAAATTTGCTATTTTTGCCGATTCCATACATTTCCTCCATTCTGACTTTTCAGACTTTTATTACTATTCTGTCCGTACGCAAATTGCATACAGATCCGCATAAATTCTCAGCCGCATCCATTGACTGTCCGGGTCGATCAACGATAAAATCCGGCAGCTTCATCAAATTTGCGATAAAGATGGCTCTGGTCCGTAATCTGTTTGACATATTCCGTGCGGCGCGTCACGAAACTGTTTAGTTTCTCTAAGTATTCCGTCTCCGTAATACTGCCGTCCGCAACACCGGAGAGTCCTTTTTCCCAACTTGCCGTCAATGCCGGATCAAGAAGCGCCTTCATGGAACTGTCCACTACGTCGTAAATCATCTCGCCGAGCAGCGTCGGTGTGATCATCTGTGTTTTTTTATTGAGCTTCAGGTATTTGATATGCACCAGTTTCTTTAGAATTTCGGCGCGTGTCGCGCTTGTACCGATTCCGCTTCCTTTTATTTGCGCACGCAGTTCCTCATCTTCGATAAACTGTCCGGCATTTTCCATCGTCAGGATCATGGAACCGGAATTATAGCGTTTTGGCGGCGTCGTTTCCCCCTCCTTGACCGAATATCCTTCTGACTTAAGTACGTCCCCCTTTTTTACGTTTTCAAGAATCGCCAAAAACGCTTCATCGCATTTTATTTCGTCCCCGGAACCCTCGTTCTCCTTTTCTTTTTTGAAAAAGGAAGGACGTGCAACAGTCAGGTATCCTTCTTTTTTCAGGACTTTGAAATTTGATGCGAACCTCTCTGTATCTACTTTACTTACAAGCGAGACCTTTTCATAGACAGCCGCAGGAAAAAAGATGCTCAAAAAACGTCTGGCAGCCAGTTCGTAAATCTGTACGGCGGTCTGCGGCAGTTTTTCCAGTTCCCGAAGTCCCTGGCCGGTCGGAATGATCGCATAGTGGTCGGTGATCTGTTTATCGTTGACATAGCGGCTTTTTCCAACACCGCGGTATGCATTTTTCTCAATCAGCAGCGACGCATAAGCGCCAACCGGTCCATATTGTATGAGTCCGCGGATATTTTTATCGATTTCTTTTGCAACAGCGCTCGAGAGCACGCGCGCGTCCGTACGCGGATAAGTCAGAAGCTTTTTTTCGTACATATCCTGTACATAGGCAAGCGTCTCGTCCGGACTGATCTTAAAATATTTAGAGCAGTCATTCTGCAGCTCTGCAAGATTATATAAGAGCGGCGGGTTTTTGTTTTCTTTTTTACGTTCTATTTTCTCGACGGCCGCCGGCTTTCCTTCCACATGCCGGATCAATGCGAGCGCGTCTTTTTCCTGCAAAAATCCGTTTTCTTTATACAGAGCGGGAGATTTCTCATAAACGGAACCTTCTCCGACACGCCATTCGCCGTCGAATGTTTTTTCGGAGAGCGAAAAACTGCCGGTCACACGATAGAACGGTGTCTTAACAAACGCGCGGATCTCGCGTTCCCGTTTGACGACCATCCCGAGCACACAGGTCATCACGCGGCCCACGGAGACGGAGGCGCGGTCAGCCTTCAGGTAATTTTTGATCGGGCCGCCGTATTTTAATGTAAGGACGCGTGAGAAATTGATTCCCATCAGATAATCTTCCTTCGCGCGCAGATAGGCAGCCGCGCAAAGATTGTCATACTCGGAAAGATCTTTTGCCTCGCGTACGCCGCGCAGAATCTCCTCCTCTGTCTGGGAATCGATCCATACGCGTTTTCTGATCTTATTCTTGACCTGAGCCTGCATTTCCACAAGACGGTAGATATACTCTCCCTCACGCCCCGAATCCGTGCATACATAAATCGTCGCAACATCCCCCCTGGTCAGCAGACCGCTGACAATGCGGAACTGTTTTGCCACATTGTCTATGACTTCATACTTATATTCTGTCGGAATAAATGGGAGCGTGTTCAGACTCCAGCGTTTTAATCGTTCATCGTAGGCGTCCGGATAGCTCATCGTGATGAGATGTCCGACACACCATGTCACGATCGTGTCTTCTGACTCGATATAACCGTCTTTATTGGAGCCGTTCACTTTCAGCGCTTTCGCAAATTCCCTTGCAACACTCGGCTTCTCGGCAATAAATAATCGTTTTTCCATTGTTATCCAATCTTTTTACTGAAAAGTGAAAAAAGTGGCATGACATGCGCATAGTCGTCTACCGCCCCGTCATGAATGCCTTCCGTAAAGATCAGCATATTTTTGGAGGATAATCGCGCCTTCTTACAGCTGAACGCATACCATTCCGTGTCCTGTGTAACAAGAGGCTTGGTTTCGCAATAAACAAAGATCGGAATCGCATCACCCTGCTGTGTAATGGCTACAACGGGGATCTCTCCGGATTTTCCGTACCATTCTTCGCAGCGCACGATATGTCCGGGACGAAAGATTCTGCCCTCTGTCAGCGCCTGTGCCGCCACACGCGCATAAGCGCGTTCCATAAACGCCGGGAGATTTGGCGCGATCATGCGGTCATAAAACGCTTCGGGATCTTCATTTGACAACATGCTTTGATCCGCATACAGAAAACGATACCAGAAATCAACTGCAGGATAACTGATACGATACAGCCCTTTTTGAGAATCGTCGCGCGGTCCCGCACCGTAAGAATATACTTTTTCGATCAGGTCAAGCTCCATCAGGTTTTTGAGATACACGCTGATCTTTGCCCTTGAAAAGCCGGTTGCAAGGTGAATCTCATTCAGCTTGCCTTTTCCGCAGGCAATGGTATACAGAATCGTTGCATAAACACCGAATTCACGCAGCTCGCCGGCAAGCGCGGCAAATCCGTAATCATGCAGCATACCTGTCCGGTCCAAAAACAATCCGCAGATGAGCTGTTTTGCAGTATGATATGCCTGCGCCGCGGAAAGCAGATGCGGATTTCCCCCGAGAAGCGCATAAGCTAAGAAGTTTTCTTCCACCGTTCTTCCTTCTAAGTACACGCAGGTCTGTGCAAAGGATAACGCACGAAGTTTATGGATCCCGCTGATCATTGCCGCACATCCGCCCAAACGTTTTCCAAGTGAGTTTGCAACAAAACTCAGCGAAGAACAGGACAGCAGAACAACAAAATCCGTATCCGAATACCCGTGATTTAGGAGGATGCGAAGCGCGGACGTAAACTGTTCTCCCGCTTTCAGAATGTGTTCCGCCTCATCGATCATAAACAGGATTTTCGGCTGCTTATACTGCTCCGTGAGCGCGGTAAAGACCGTATGATAGACCGCTCCCGCATCGGGTTGTCTGCGAGGCTCCCCCAACCTGCGCAGAAACAGTCCGGCCTGCTGGAATTCAGAAGCCGGAACCGCATGATAATAGATGCTTTCATATCTGTTTGCAAGCTGTAAGAGAAGCTTCGTTTTTCCCAGTCCCTTCTCCCCGTAAAGAACAAGGATCCTTCCTCCTTGCATAAGAAAGCATTGTTCAATTTGTTCTATGATATCCGTTCTCCCAGAAAAGTCCATTCCGACAACATGACCTCCTGAAAACTAGATTTGAGACGTAAGAATCTGTTCTACTTCATCTTTCGGCATCGGCTTTCCAAGGTAAAAACCCTGAATATTGTCGCAGTGAATATCGCGCAGATATTCGTACTGTGCTTCCGTTTCCACGCCTTCCGCCACGGTTTCAAAGCCTAATTTTTTTACCATTGACACAATGGATTCTGTAATGATGCGTGTAGAATCGTCCGTGATGACCGTATCAATAAAGCTCTTATCGATCTTTAAGGTGTCGATCGGCAATCCTTTCAGATAGGAAAGGGAAGAAAAGCCTGTTCCGAAATCGTCGAGCGACACGCGGATCCCGTATTCCCGAAGCAGATTCATTTTTTCGATCACCTCGGCAAAGTCATCGATCAGCACGCTTTCCGTGATCTCGAACTCGATTTCCTTGGACTCGATCTCATATTTCTCCATCAGGGAGATCACATTGGATACAAAGTCTTTTCGTTTATATTGTATGGCCGAAATATTGATGGACATGATCAGATGAACGCCAAACTTATCGCGCCATTCGGCATAAGTGCGCAGCGCTTCCTCCACGACCCATGCGCCAATGCTGACGATGCTGCCGTTTTTCTCGGCAATCGGGATAAATTCGGCCGGACTGATCAGCTTTCCGTTTTCGTCCTTCCAGCGGATCAGCGCTTCCACGCCGCGCAGCCTTCCGCTCTCCACATCATACTGCGGCTGGTAAAAAAGCGAAAACTGCTTTTGGGACATTGCGCCTTTTAACATGTTTTCAATCTGGATATGATGCAGAAAATCATGGATGATCGGTGCATCAAAATACTGAATCTCATTGCCGCCAGTGCTTTTTGCCTTAAATAAGACGATCTCCGCATTATTGATCAGCTCGATCGCATTAGATGCAGACTCCGGGAACTCTGCCACGCCGACACAAACCGTGATCTCAATCTCCTGATGACCGGTCATTACGAACGGACTGCGGATGCGATCCTGGATCGCACGGTATATAGTATCCACATTACGTGTTCCGCAAGGGTCATAAATAGCAATGCAATAGGTATCGCTGTTAAAATGAGATACCATCACATGCTCGGAACGGAATTCACCAAGGAACTGACCGAACATCTGTACAAGCTCGTCCCCCATCAACATGCCGAGACCGTCGTTGACTTTGCGGAAATTGTCAATATCTATGAACATGACGGATACAACGGATCTTTCTTTTTTGGCCTTCTCGATCCATTCCGAAAGTCTTCCCACAAAATAATTCCGGTTATAAAGACCTGTCAGCATATCGTAATATGCCATATACGTCAGCTCATCGTTCTGTTGCTTAAAGCGTGAAATGTCGCGAAACTTGATCACTTTGCTGCCCGGCTTTCCATCGGTGTCAAGACCGATGACAGTCTCGCACTCCAGCCACTGCTTTTTGCCGCGCAGTTTGCATTCACAACTGACTTTTTCTGTTGACGGTGTTTCCCTGTGCAGGACTGTCCCGAGTTTCTCCGCGTCGTCTTCTTCCACATAGTCAAAGATCCGCTCCACATCCTGGATATGCCTGATATCTAACGGAAAAAACGTCTGCCAGTCTCCAAGCAGCGTGATTTCCCCATCTTTATAGTTGTAATAGAGATAAGCACAGGATGACATATCGCACACCATCCGGTACATTTTTTCACTGTCTGACAGCCTCTTATTCATCGCCGTAAGGTAATCCACCTGATAGCGCAAATCATTCATTCCGGCCCATCTCCTCTCATTATCAGGGTACCCTGACGCGATATCCCGCATCATAAAAGGGCGCCCGTCTTTTCTCTGTTCCTGTTTTTCGTCAGTCTTTTTTTGCGATATATCCCTGTGCTTTTAAGAGCTCCGCACAGAGGACAGCGCCGCCTGCAGCGCCGCGCACCGTATTATGGGAAAGTCCGACGAACTTCCAGTCATAGACCGTATCTTCACGCAGTCTGCCAACCGAAATGCCCATGCCGTTCTCGTAATTCACGTCAAGCGCAACCTGCGGCCGGTTATCTTCCTCCAAATACCGGATAAACTGTTTTGGCGCGCTCGGAAGGTTCAGTTCCTGCGGCATGCCGCTGAAAGAAACAAGCTTTTCAATCAGTTGCTCTTTGGTCGGTTTTTTCTTAAATTTTACGAAAACCGCAGCCGTATGACCGTTTAGCACGGGCACGCGGATACACTGGCATGTGATGACCGGAGAAGACGCCGGCTCGATCACACCGTCTTTGATCTGTCCCCAGATACGAAGCGGCTCTTTCTCGCTCTTTTCTTCCTCGCCGCCGATATATGGAATGATATTTCCGTTCATTTCAGGCCAGTCCGCAAATGTCTTGCCTGCACCGGAAATAGCCTGATAGGTCGTTGCGACAACCTCATATGGCTCAAATTCCTTCCATGCGGTCAGTACCGGCGCATAACTCTGAATCGAGCAGTTCGGTTTTACGGCAACAAAGCCCCTCGTCGTCCCAAGGCGCTTTTTCTGAAATTCAATGACATTCATATGCTCCGGATTGATCTCGGGTACGACCATCGGAACATCCGGCGTCCAGCGGTGCGCACTGTTATTGGATACGACCGGCGTTTCCGTCTTTGCATAAGCCTCCTCGATCGCCCTGATCTCCTCTTTCGTCATATCAACTGCGGAAAAAACAAAATCGACCTGACCAGCAACCGCATCCACCTCATTCACATTCATAACAACGGTTTTTTTGACCGCCTCCGGCATCGGCGTATCCATTTTCCAACGTCCGCCGACCGCCTCCTCGTACGTTTTTCCGGCCGAACGCGGACTTGCCGCAATTGTCGTCACCTCAAACCACGGATGATGTTCGAGCAGGGAAATGAATCTCTGTCCGACCATTCCCGTTCCGCCTAAAATTCCCACGCGCAATTTTTCATTCATAATTGTTTCTGACTCCTTTCGCCCTTAACCGGGTTTCTTTATAATGGATGTATGATTTCTTTTTATCGGGTTCTGTCTGCCTGTCGGCAATGACCTTCCAATTTTATTTGAAGTCCGCGTTCAGATACGCTTCGTTATCGGCAATCACCTGTCTCATAGCTTCCGTTCCCGGCGCGCCAAGCGTTAACCGCTTTTCCACGCAAGTCTTTAAGCTGACCGCATCGTAGATATCCTGTTCAAATACCGGACTGAGCTCTTTGAACTGCTCAAGCGTCAGATCTTCGATACTGCACTGCTTTTCGATACAGGTCAGTACAAGCTTTCCGACGATGCCGTGCGCATCACGGAACGGAACACCTTTTCCGACCAAATAATCAGCCGCATCCGTTGCATTCGTAAATCCGCCCAATGCGCTTTTTGCCATCACTTCCCTGCGGAATCCGGCCGTATCCAGCATGCCTGTAAACAGTTCCAGACAGTTTTTGACTGTATCGACCGCATCAAATGTCAGCTCTTTATCTTCCTGCATATCTTTATTATAGGCGAGTGGCAGTCCCTTCATCGTCGTCAAAATGCTGACGAGCGCCCCATATACCCTTCCGGTCTTACCGCGGACAAGTTCTGCAATGTCGGGATTTTTTTTCTGCGGCATAATGCTGCTTCCGGTCGAATAAGCGTCATCCAGTTCAATAAACCGGTATTCATTGCTGTTCCAGATAATGATCTCTTCGGAAAAACGGCTTAAATGCATCATGATCGTGGACGCCGCAGATAAAAATTCAATGACATAATCCCGGTCCGAAACCGAATCCATACTGTTTAAGGTCGGTCCTTCAAATCCGAGCATGGAAGCCGTATAGCTGCGGTCCAGCGGATATGTTGTCCCTGCCAGCGCTCCCGCTCCGAGCGGGCAATAGTTCATCCGCATAAAAATATCATGCATTCTGCTCCGGTCCCGCTTAAACATTTCAAAATAGGCACCCATATGATGCGCGAGCGTAACCGGCTGCGCCTTCTGCAAATGGGTAAATCCCGGCATATAAGTATTCAGATGCTCTTTTTGGATGCGCAAAAGCACACAGAGCAGTTCCTTTAAGAGCCCGTCCACGGCAAGGATCTCCTTCCGGATATACAGGCGCAGATCCAGCGCCACCTGATCGTTGCGGCTTCTGCCGGTATGCATCTTCTTGCCTGCTTCGCCGATCCGCTCAATCAGCTTTGCCTCGACAAAGCTGTGTACGTCCTCGTATTCTTCCGTGATCGCAAGACGCCCTTCAAGCACTTCTCTGCGGATATCGCCAAGTCCTTTCACAATGCTGTCTTTTTCCTCATTTGTCAGGATCCCCTGCTTGGCCAGCATGACGACATGCGCAATGCTGCCTTCAATATCTTCCTCAAAAAAACGCTGATCAAATGAGATCGATGCATTAAAATGATAGACCAGATCATCCGTCTGCTTTGTAAATCTGCCGCCCCACAACTGAGCCATAATTTGTCCCTTTCCATTCTAAACGACGGTCATCCGCCTCTTATGCGCATGTCCCCGGCTTGCGGGCACAATGCGCTATGATGCATATTGTAGCATGCCTGCCGCTATTTTTCAACAAAATGGTAGGAACTTTTTATCGTTGTCTCATACTATAAACTATAATCAATATGAGGTCAGCTATGAATACGCTTCTTTCGTTTCAGGATGTTCAATATCATTATCATACTATTTCAGGTGAGACGCAGGCGTTAAAAAATATTTCTTTCTCTGTTCGGGAAGGGGAGTTTCTTTCCATCGTCGGTCCTTCCGGCTGCGGTAAAACAACATTATTATCCATGATCGCAGGTCTGATCAAACCAGAAGCCGGCGAGCTTTACTTTGCGGATACGCTGAAAAACAACCCTTCCAGCATCGGTTACATGCTGCAGCATGATCATCTGTTTGAATGGCGCACAATCTATAAAAATGTTCTTTTGGGTCTCGAACTGCGTCACAAAAACACAAAAGAGAGGCGCGGAGCGGCGCTTGACCTTCTCAGTCAATATGGGCTTTCCCAGTTTCGCGATAGTTATCCGGACGAATTATCCGGAGGGATGCGCCAGCGTGCCGCACTTATCCGGACGCTTGTCTGCGAACCGGAACTTCTTTTATTGGATGAACCGTTTTCGGCACTTGACTATCAGACAAGACTTACCGTATCGTCTGATATCGCGGATATTATCAAAAAAGAAAAGAAGACAGCCGTGCTCGTCACGCACGATCTGTCGGAGGCTGTTGCACTCTCGGACCGGATTCTGGTTCTCTCTGCCCGTCCTGCCAGTGTACTGCGCATGATGGATATCCATCTTACAAAACAAGGCACGGGAGCAGTTGCTGCCCGCAAAGCCCCCGAATTTTCAAAATATTTTAACGAATTATGGGAGGAACTCCATGGAGAAGAACAAACAATGCTCACCCCAGCAGATTCTATATGAAAAGAAGTGGCGCCGAAACCGGATCATTAACAGAAGCGTTCAGATTCTGGTGTTTTTTGTGTTTTTTATACAATGGGAGGTTACAACGGCATGCGGCATCGTAGACTCATTTTTTTTCAGTTCACCGTCCCTGATCATCAAAAGCCTGAGGACCCTGACCCTGAACAACGATCTCCTGACGCATATCCGTGTCACTCTGCTGGAAGTTCTGTTAAGCTTTGCTCTTGTAGTAATTATCAGTCTCATCATTGCTATACTGTTTTGGTACTTTGACCGGTTGTCTACAATATTTGAACCCTATCTTGTGATCTTAAACAGCCTGCCAAAGTCCGCTCTTGCTCCGCTCTTCATTGTGTGGCTCGGCACTGGCATGAAAACGATCATCGTGGCAGGTATGAGCGTTGCGATCTTTGGCTCGATCATTAGTCTCTATACAGGGTTCCGTCAGGCGGACGGCGGAAAAATTCATCTTGTTTATGCACTCGGTGGGACAAAACGCGACGTACTGAAGAAAGTCATCTTACCTGGCAGTATTCCGCTGATCGTCAGCACCATGAAAGTGAATATCGGACTGTCGCTCGTCGGCGTCGTCATTGGAGAATTTCTTGCTGCAAGACAAGGGCTTGGTTATTTGATCATTTATGGTACACAGACGTTCAAAATGAGTATGGTCATTACCTCACTCGTCCTGCTCTGCCTGATCGCTGTGCTGCTCTTTGTTATGATCGATCTGTTTGACCGATTGATCAACCGTCAAAAAAAGAGCTGCGCTTAGGCGCGGCTCTTTTCATTCAACAAAAAATCCGCTTAAGCAGCGGATTTTGAAAGCTCCCGGCCGGACTCGAACCGGCGACCTACGCATTACGAATGCGTCGCTCTACCAACTGAGCCACGGAAGCCTGTCACAACGAATATTATTATATAAGCTTTCTCTTCATTTGGCAAGATGTAAATTGCATTTTTTTCAACTTTATAAAAATAAATTTAGATGAAAAAGATAAGAACATTCCTCCGTATGACGGTGGAATGTTCTCTTTTGCAGGACACTCTTTTTAAGAGAAAAAGCTTTGTTTCGAAGATTCATGTGCGCTGCAGAGTGCAGCCGCGAAGCATGCTTTGATAAGTTTTTGCTTGTTAATGACGCAAGAAAAACAAATGTCGCTGCGCGTCGCTTGTTTTTCTTTTACGTTCATTATATCACATGCTTAATATAGTTACAATTGTCCTGCATTGGATAGAACCTTCGATTCCTCATCATCAGGTTAAATAGAGCTTATAGTTCCTATTCGTAGACTGTCCACTTCCGTTTGTTCCATATGACACCTTTTATGACAAGCACTAAAAGAATATCAAGGATAAGCTGCACCGCGATCCATCCGATCTCTGAGGACAGAAACGTCTCACTTTCAGATACAATCCTGAGCAGCTTTACGATCGGCGGAAAGACCCAGAACAGACATTTTAACACAGGAACCCTTATCAGTGACTGACGCATAAAAATCCCAATGATCGTTATGAAAAACAGCATCAATGCCAATCGCCGTTTTCTAATCATTTTCGATTGAAACAAACTGCTGAGTTCATATCCAAGCAATGCCACAAGCAAATGCAGAGAACAGAGCACCGCCAGTTCCGCAGGCACCGGTTTTGATAAAACGATCTCTCCAAACAGGAACGCCGCTGCCGAATACAGCAGGATCAGCAGCATATAAATAAGGGCAAACAGACTCAGAAACACTTCTTTTGAAAGATAATATTTTATAGCACTGCCCGATTTCAGTATTAACACAGCATCCATATCATCAGAGTCTGCCCTGTGCAAAAAGAAGCCGTCAGCCAGACAGACCGTAAAAAGGATGGCTAAAGAGTACACAAAACAACTAGATACCAGAACTGAAAAAAACAAACATAAAAGAATACTATAGATCAAAACAGGCAGAAAGGGAGACATAAAGTGAAAACCTGACATATACATATCAATGTGATATTTCAGCAAAGCCTTCATCTAATATCTGTCCCCTTTAATCTCACCGTGTTCAATATGCCAAATTTTATCGACAAATGCCGTCTGCCATTCATCAGCCTCTCTTTCTGATGGCAGAGAGGTAAAAAGAATCGCCGTATTTTGCTGCTTCATTTTTACCATATCCGCATAAAATATTTTCTGTTTGTCATGATCAATACCGGTAAAGGGAGCGTCAAGAGCCAAAAGCCCGCATGGCCGCAGCATAGTCTGCGCAAGCATCATTGTTCGCAAGATCCCGTCAGAAAGCCGGTTTATGGCAATCTGTTCCATTCCCGAAAGCTGATAATGGACAAACAGCTCTTTACAAAGTTTTTTTGCCTCTGCGTTTGAGAAGCCATCCACCATCGTCAAAAGTACCAGATATCGAAATGCGGACATTCCGGTATTAAGGATATACTTTGGCGGGACATATTGTACCGATAACTTCTTCTGCAGCCGGACAGTTCCTGTCGTAGGCAATGTTGTACCGGTAAGCAGCCGCAGAAGAGTTGTTTTACCGCTACCGTTGTTTCCGGTTATCAACACGCACTCTCCTGCATGCAGCTTAAACGTAGCGTTCCTTATCACAGGACGCCCCCGATATATTTTGTATGCTTGATTCACTTCCAGTATCTTTTTACTCTGATCCATCGTTTTATTCTTGTGTGGTTATCATAGTTACGTAGCCATTTTCGTCGATGACATAGAGCACGCCGTCCGCTTCCATCTGCTGGTTAACGACCAGACGACCCTCTGCATCAAACAGATAGATCTGCTCTCCGATCTGCTTCATGCCAACATACATTTGTCCCGATACAGGATCAAAGCAGTACATAGATCCACCGATAGCAGCCCATCCCTTCGCCATTGCACCTGTTTCCGGATTAAAATAGTACATAGAAACGCCGTCACTGACAAATCCAACCTGGCGCTTTCCTTCTGTATTGAAGAAATACGTTTCATTGCCGATCTGCTGCATACCGATCTGCATCCTGCCGTCCGTGCCCATATAATATACGTCATTTCCGACAACGATCAAACCTGTCTGCATCTGTCCGTTTTCATTTGTGTAGAAGATCCCGGTACCGTCATTCACGAAACCGAATGCCATCTTCGCATCAGCAGGATTGAAGTAATAAAGCTGTCCGCCGATATTCTGCCAGCCGACCTGCAAAATTCCATTTTCGTTAAAGTAGTACAGATCTGAAGCAATCTTGGATAAGCCGATTGCCATATGACCGTCTTCATAGAAATAGAACAGATTGTCTGCAGCAAGCCATCCGGTATACATACAACCGTTCGCATCGAACAGGTAGACCGAATCTCCGATCTGCTGCATGCCGACTGCCATCTTTCCTTCCGTACCAAAGTAATAAATATTGCCCGCCAGCGACTGCCAACCAAACTGCATCAGACCGTTTTCGTCAAAGAAGTAAATGCCGTCTGCGACCTGTGCAAAACCGGAAACACGCCGTCCAAGCTCATCCACATAATAAATGCCTCCATTGTATTGAACAAACGTATTGGCTTTCATCTTATAGTTCTCGTAAAAATAGTAAAATCCTTTACGAAATGCAAAACCATTTCCTACAATACTTGTTGACAGATCCTTGTACTGATAATTGATATCTACATCTCCGTTGATCCCCGGAATCCTGCCGGTGCTGGATGCCTGCCAAAAAGCTGCATCCTCGATATCACAGTTGGTATGATACTGCGCGACCCATTTGTCATACGCGATCGGTCCGATGTAGTTCTGATACCAATATTTGCTTCCGTATACGACCGGATAATAGCCGGCGTTTTCGATGATTGCGCAGAAGGTATTGGCGATCTCCGCAATCTGCGCAGGTGAAAGCGTGCGTTGTACCGAATCTTCAATGTCGATCGCCACCGGCATGCTGACCGTATAGTTCGAGATTGCCTGCAGTACGAAGACCGCTTCCATCGCCGCTTCCTGCGGTGTTGTCGCATAGGAATAAATATATACTCCCGTTTTGACCCCGTTTGCTGCCGCCTGCCTCATATTCTGATCAAACTTGACATCCAGACCGTATTTTACTGATCCGACCCTGACGAATGCATACTGTACGCCGCTTGCAGCAACTGCCGCCCAGTTTATATCCCCCTGCCATCTTGATACGTCGATACCAATGCTGATCGCTGTACCTGCGTTCTTTGCCTCTGCCTGTATATTTCCGGTCGTAAGCATGCAGACACAGCAGAGCAATGCAACAAGACGCTTTTTTATTTTTTTCATCCTTTATGTACACTCTCCATTCCGTTATCTGTTATTGTTTCTGTAAGTTTTCAAACTCCTCAATATAGCGGATCAAAAGTTCTACCGAACCCTTGATTCCAAGTTTTGCGCTATTAAATGTCAGGTCATAGCTGTCAGCTCTGCCCCATTTCTTAGAAGAATAGTAATTATAATAGCTCTGACGCTGCTTATCCTTCTTGACCATCATATCTTTTGCTTTCGCAGCACTGATCTGATGACTCTCCATGATATTTTTCAGTTTGAAATCTTCATCTGCACTGATAAATACATGAACACAGTTCTTGTAATCGGCAAGTGCATAATCGGCACATCTTCCAACGATCACACACGGGCCTTCATTTGCAATCTTCTTAATGGTATCAAACTGCGCCAGAAACACCTTCTGGCTGATCGGCATGTCCACAAAAGAAGATGCATTATAGCCGAACGAATAGGTATCCATGACCAGGTTATATAAAAATGAATTGGTCGGACGCTCATCGTTACTCTTGATCATCTCTTCGCAAAAACCGCTTTCCTTTGCCGCGCGCGTCAGCAATTCTTTATCATAATATGCGATTCCGTAATGCTCTGCCAGTTCTCTTCCGATCTCATGTCCATAAGAACCGTACTGCCTTCCGATTGTTACGATTGTTTCCATAAATATACACCTCATTTCTTTTATGTATCAGGATAATGATCCTGTAGCAATAGTATATGCGATATAAAGCATTGTTTCAACCGAAATGCAAAACTTACATAAATTACCGCTCATAATATGGTCAGCAGATGCTTAAAATAATCCGGCAGCGGCGCATCGGTTTCGATGTACTCCCCGCTTCGCGGGTGTTCAAAACCCAGCAGCTTTGCATGCAGTGTCTGACCTTCTAAGCGAAACGGACATTTTTTATTCCCATATACCCCATCCCCCAAAAGAGGATGTCCGATACTTGCCATATGTACCCTGATCTGATGTGTCCGTCCCGTTTCCAACCGGCATTCCACATAAGTATAACCCTTTAATTGTTTCAGCACCCGGTAATGTGTAATGGCACGCTTTCCATTCTGAGACAGAACGGACATCTTTTTACGGTCGCCCGGATCCCTGCCGATCATGGTATCGATCACGCCCGACTCCTGCCTGAGCGTTCCGCAGCAGATCGCATGATACGCTCTCGTCACCCGGTGCTCTTTTAACTGTTCCGCAAGAGACAGATGCGCCGTATCGTTTTTGCAGACGATCACGGAGCCGGTCGTATCCTTATCGATACGATGCACAATACCGGGGCGAAGGACCCCGTTGATTCCTGAAAGAGAATCGCCGCAATGATACATGACCGCATTTACGAGCGTACCGCTGTAATGTCCTGCGGCAGGATGAACCACCATCCCTTTCGGCTTATTTACTACAAGTACGTCCTCGTCTTCATATAAAATATTAAGCGGGATCGGCTCTGGTTTTAAGTCCGGTTGTACACAGTCAGGAACACATATGACGATTTCGTCCCCCTCTGTCACACGGGCGCCGGGCTTCACGAATACAGATCCGATCTTAACGCCGCCCGCCCTGATCTGTTTCTGAATATACGAGCGGGATGCAAAATCCATCAGTTTTGTCAGCGCTTTATCCACCCGCTCTCCCTCAAGCTCTTCGGACACGGAAAAGCAATATTCTTTCATTCCGGATGATCCTCTTTTACAGCTTTCTTAACCGATTCTTCTTTGACTTCACGATATTTTTTCGGTCGGACACTCAAAAAACGAAGTTCTTCATCCTTGTATACAAATAAAAGAAAAATCGCAAGCAATATGGTAGCACAGGTTACATAAATATCCGCTACGTTAAAGATTGGAAAGTGTATCAATACAAAATACAGGAAATCTACTACATAGTCATAGCGAAAACGGTCGATCATATTGCCGACTGCCCCGGCAGCGATCAGAACGCAGAACAGATTCATGCTCCGGTATCTCTTCCGGTCAGGCATACGAAACAGTACATAACAGATTGCTGCAAGGATGACCACTGCTATAAAAATGAAAAAAAATTTCTGGTTTTGCAGCATGCCAAACGCCGCCCCGCGGTTTTCCAGATAATGCAGTTCAAATACGCCGTTTATGACCGGCACCGGTGCCCGATCCTTTAAGTTCAGGACCGCAAGATATTTTGTTCCCTGATCAATAAATACCAGCAGGATAAATAAAACAAAATCAAATACCAGCCGGATGATTTTCTTTTTACTCATGCACGTTCATCCTCTTCATCAAAATAAATTTCCCGGACCGCGTCGAGCATTTCCTGCTCTGTGACACTTGTGTCGATCAGGGCTTTTCCAATCTTCTTCAAAAGGATGAAACGGATCGTTCCGTGTTCCATTTTCTTATCAGACTTGGTAAGCGCTACGATCTTTTCCGGTTCAATATGGTCAATGCTGATCGGCAGATTAAACGGTACAAGCATATCGCGAATCTCATAATACTCTTCCATGGACAGCAGTTCGCGCTTCCATGAGATATATGCTGCCGCAACAAAGCCGAGAGAGATACTCTCGCCATGCGACAATTCAAAATCCTTATATTTTTCAATAGCATGCCCAATCGTATGACCAAAATTCAGGAGCGCACGATCCCCTTTTTCCAACGGATCTTTCTCGACAACCAGCTTCTTTATGGCACAGCTCCTCATGACCATCTCTTTGAGCGTCTCTGTATCCCTGTCATGGATCTCATACATATGATCAAGAAGCCACTCATAAAACAATGCATCCTTGATCAGTCCATGCTTCATGACTTCTGCAAATCCCGAGTAAAACTGTCTTTCATCAAGTGTTTTTAACGTTTCGATATTCATATAGACTAAACGCGGCATATAAAATGCGCCAACCATATTTTTGTATCCGTCAAAGTCTACACCCGTTTTACCGCCGATGGAACTGTCGGACTGTGCGATCAAGGTCGTCGGTATCTGGACAAAATCAATGCCGCGCAGAAATGTCGCTGCCGCATAACCCGTAATATCACCCACAACTCCGCCGCCAAGCGCGATCAACATATCGGCCCTGTCATAATGCTGCATGATCAAAAAAGTATACAAATCGCGTACCGTATCTAATGTCTTATACTTCTCCCCTTCCGGAAATGAGAACACATCCACCTGTTTTGCATGCGGGCAAAGCAGATTTTCAAGCGTATCGGCATATAATTCCCTGACATGAGAATCCGTAATGATACAGAGTCTGCGTGAAGAGATCCCCATACCCGCAAGTTCTTCGGGAAGTGCCGCAAAATCTGTTGCATAAACAATGTCATACGCGGGTTTTTTATTCATCATAACTGTAACCCGTTGTTCCATATCTGTGTTCATCCTTATACTCCTTTGTACGCCCAAGCGCATATCAATCTATATCGGAAGCTTGTTAGATACTATTTATATCAATTTTTGATTTTCTGCATACTTTTACTATCTGTTTGAATACATTTGATTCAAAAAACTTCCCGCTTCCGATGTACGTCTGCGGGAAGTTTTTATTTTCGTGTTCAGTTTCATTTTCTAATACGTCTCACAAGACCGTTACTTATTTCTGATCGGTACGTCGAAAGAGCCACTCAATATCTCTTGAAAATCCCCTGATATATCCACGCTCGCCGGCGTGATGATAAATATATAGTGTGATATTTTCTGAAGGTTGCCCTTGATCGCATAAGTCGATCCCGATGTAAAATCGATAATGCGCTGGGCAACATCAACATCTAACCCTTCTAAATTCAATACGACTGTTCTGTTTGATAAAAGCGTATCGGTGATCTCCCGCGCTTCCTCTACGGTAGTCGGCTTAATGACGCACACTTCCATCCCGTTTCCCTGAGAGCGTCTTGTCTGTTTCATCGGTGTTACCTTTGACACAGGCTTTTTCGGTGGTTTTTCCTCATAATCACTCTCGTCATAATCGCGTTCCCGCTCACGTTCCCGATAACTGTTCCTCTGCGGTTTCTCCTCTACAGGTTCGTCGCTCTCGTAATCATCATAGTAATCGTCCTCATCTTCCGGATTGAGCTTCATCGCGTTAATAAACTTGTCCATAACACCCATATCAGTACCTGTGCCTTTCCATCACTAATTTCATTATCATTGTTTTTTGTCTCTCTGTCAACATATAAAATAAATATTTAATGAGTAAAGTCATCTTCTAGCACTGCAGACGCGTCTAATACAATATGATCATACACGCATAAGCCGTAAGTTGTGTTGGATTTTACGATCGCATAATCCTCGTTTTGATAAAGAATACTGATCTGCCTGAAATCGGCATAGCCCTTGTTGATATTGTATACGCCACGCAATGTTGCTTTTGTACCGACCGTAAACGTCTCCTCCGAGTCTTCCTTTTGCAGCACGTCTCCGCCGCGCAGCAGATCTTCTCCAATATACAGATTTCCTTCGCTTTCGTTGTAAACGGTAACAGGAACGCTCTCCCAGCTCAGCCCGCCGTCCTCTGTATAGATCTGTCTAGAGACAAATCGTGATTTTCCGCTATCCGCTGTATATACATATTCGGCGGGAATCAGATAAAACTCCCGTTCTACAATGGATGATACCGGTATCTTTAGTCCTTTCTCTTCCTCCATGATTAATTCTATTTCGATAAAACGCTCCATGCAATAAGTCAGCATGGACGTATGAAAACCAAGTACGCCATAAACGCCATCCGGAAGATGCAGGATCTCAAGCGAAGCCCACGACTGCGTCTGATCCTTTAAGAATTTGACCTGTACATAGCTCTCATCGGCAAGAGCCCGCTCCTGCTCCTCATCAAGAGGTATGACGATCGACCAGTTTTCCGAGGTACAAAGCTTATATGCCTCATCTCCCTGCGAAAGAAGTTCATTATTTGCAAGTCCTTTTTTTTCATACAGGTTCTGATCAAACCGTTCTTTTGTGATTTCCGTTGGTGTTAAGTTCTCATATCCGTCTACGGAGTAAATGACGGCTCCGGGTTCCGGCGCATAGTAAAGATGCACGGAACCTGCAATACCTGTATCGTTGATATTGCCGATATTCTCAAGCGTATTTGCCGTTGCAAGCCGCATGACGGCGCCGTTCATCACATGCTTAAAATCATAAGCCGAATAAAACGAGCGGTCATGAAAACTGCCGGCAAACGATATGCATTCCTGTCGTAGCTGCAATAATTCCGCGTCGTTTAAGGTGTTTTCCTCTCTTTCCGGAGACATCAGCTCTGCAAGCCGTCCGCTGCCGTCAATCGTGTAAACAAGCTGATTTGCACCTATTTTCTCTCCCTCTCCCGCAAAGTAATTCACATATCCGTCACCGGCAGAATAAATAACCTGTTCTTCCCTGATCGCAATTCCCGTATAGAGATTGCTAGTTGAAAGAGAACCCATCGTGACTTCATAGCCTGCAATGTGTTCTGTTCGGAAATAGGTGATGATACAGACGATGATATAGATAAAAATAAACCCAAATATGATCATCCCAATATTCAGATTCACAGGTTTTCGATATCTTACTACTTTTCCGGATTTCGCCATTATTTCCCCAATCCTCATTTATTTACACAAGTCGTGTTACTGACCGTATATTTCTTTTAAAAGAGCATTCATCTTTTCATAAAGGGCAGCGCGTTCCCTTGCACGCATGATCACCGCTATATACTGGTTGCCGGAAGTATCTTTTACAAGAAGAATCAGGCAGTTTCCCGCCGCGTTCGTGGTACCTGTCTTTCCGCCAAGTATCGTAATATTACCGGGCACCGGATAATTGCCTGTCTGATACTGAATCGTCGATCTGACTGTGGCTTCGCAGGGCGTTCCCTCCGCATTCGTATACACGGTCGTATAGGAGTCCATGGCGATGATCTGCTTAAATTCCTCATACTGCAACGTCTCCTGAAAAATCAAATACATGTCGTAAGCAGTTGTGTAATGTTCTTCGTCATGCAGACCATGCGGATTTGTAAAATGGGAATTGGTCGCACCAATGCGTACCGCCTCCGTGTTCATAAGCTCCGCAAAGCCCTCCACACTTCCGGCAATGTGCTCGGCGATCATAATGCCGATATCGTTTGCAGATTTGATCAGCAAAATATGCAGCGCCTGATCCAGCGTCATCCGGTCCCCTGCCTGAATTCCAAATGTCTGTACCCCGTATTCATCGATCACTGCATTTTCCGAAGCCACCAGCATATCGTCCAGATTGCCATATTTCAGTGCGACAAGCGCAGTCATCACCTTCGTCATACTTGCAGGATACAGTTTGCCGTGGATGTTGTTTGCATAGATCACACGGGACTGGTTCAGATCAAACAAGCCCGCTGATCCGATATCGTCAGGAACAAACGTCGTATTCTCTGTCACACTCCCCGCAGTCACACATAATCCGGCGGCAAACGATTCGGCGACCGCATAGCGGTCATTCGTCACAACACGAAAACTGCTGACCGGATAATCAGGATCATACACCATGTCATATGGCAGCTCCCCGCATCCCGTCAGCAAGATCAGCAGGCATAAAGCAACTGCGAGCATACTTCTTTTTTTATTTGTATATTTCACGCCACTCAAGGTCTCCTCTGTCTAATGACTTGATCAACAGCTCCGCTGTCGCTAAGTTCGTCGCCAACGGTATGTTGTAAGTATCGCACAGCTTGACAACATTATTGACGTCAGGCTCATGAGGTTTTGCAGAAAGCGGATCCCTAAGGAAAATCGCCAGATCGATCTGATTATGTTCGATCTGTGCCCCGATCTGCTGCTCACCGCCTAAATGCCCTGCAAGATATTTGTGAATGCTTAAATTAGTAGCCTCTGCGATCAAACGTCCAGTCGTTCCGGTCGCATACAGCTCATGCTTACTTAAAATCCCGCGATACGCAATGCAGAAATTCTGCATCAGCTTTTTTTTCGCATCATGTGCAATCAATGCAATATTCATCTGTCCCACACACACCTTCTCTTAGTATTTTTTTTCGCATTGCAGTCTTACATTTAAGACAAAACCGATCCCCATATACAAACAAAGAAGTGAAGTCAGACCGTTGCTGACAAACGGCAACGGAATTCCCGTATTGGGAAATAAGCCCGTCGCTACGGAAATATTCGTAAAGCTTTGAAAACCAATGATGATACCGACGCCCGCACAGATCAGGCTCCCCGCCATATCTTTCGCTTTTCTGCCCGTATTAAAACACATCAGGGAAATCCCGAATAACAAAAGAACTGTGGAGGTACTGCCGACAAATCCAAGTTCTTCCCCGACAACGGCAAAAATGAAATCGGTTTCCGTCTTCGAAATAAAATTTCCGCTTTTTACGGATCCAATGGATGTACTGTTCAGACCCTTTCCCATCAACTGCCCCGAACCGATTGCCATGATCGAATTCTGCTGCTGATAGCCTTCTGCATTCTCGTATTCATCCGGATACAGCCATGCAAGGATCCGCGTCTGTTGAAAATCACGGATCAGTTTCTGGTCAGGCTGCAGAATCAACATAAAAAGGATCACGAACGTCGGGATCACGACCGCCGCCACGCCCGCAATGATCTTCCAGCTCAATCCCCCAACAAAGAGCAGGACGACAAAAACCACGACAATGACAATGCTTGTTGACATGTCTGGCTGCAAATAGACAAGCGCAAGAGGCGGTATGAACAGCAGGATCATCGTAACAAGCGTTTTTAGTCTGTTCAACTTCTCCTTATGTATCATGATATACTGTGCATAAAATAAAATCAATAAAATTTTCGCAAGTTCAGACGGTTGAAATTGAATTCCCAGGATCGTCACCCATCTCTGTGCGCCGCCGGCGTCACTGCCGATCAGACGCACAAGCAGCAGAAATACAAGATTCAATCCGTAAATCACCCAATAAAATTTCAAAAAGAATCCATAATCAAACAGAGAGATGACAAGCATGATAAAAAAACCCAAGATAACCCCCATCATCTGCTTGTTCTGCAGGGATTCCTTCGCACTTCCGATTGCCAGTACGCCGATAATGGATACGGCGACCACAAATATGACAAGCAAAAAATTGTAATCCCTTACGCGGTACTTCTTTTTCATGCATTTCCTCTCCGATCATCCTATGATCATGATATTCCGTGCTTTCCGATCTCCAAAATCGGCATATTGATATAAAGCACGGGCTTTCTTTCTGAACGGCGTCCGTTTCCGTCCGTCTGTCCAATCTGTACTTCCATCTGTTGTTCATCGATCTTCATATACTTAGAGATCACCTTAGAGATATCATTTTTTAGTAATTCCATCATTTGAGGAGAACAATTTACGCGGTCTGAGATCAACAGGATCTTCAAACGTCCTTTTGCGATCGTACGTGTTTTTTTGTGGCGAAACAGTATCCTCATAGCTTCGCCCCCTGACTTTTTCGAAATACGCCGCTAAGCTTTGATAAGACATGGCGCCCGCTGTCAAAGTTTAGAAGCGGCACATCCTCTCCGACAAGTCTTGCACAGATATTGCGGTACGCACGCCCCGCCATGGTTGCAGTCCCGACAAGCGGCTCTCCCTGATTCGTCGCGATCACGACATTTTCATCATCCGGAACAGCACCCAAAAGAGGAAGTGCAAGAATGTCGATGACGTCGTCAACACTCATCATATTCCCGCGGCGCACCATTTCCGGGCGGACGCGGTTTACGATACATTCCATCTTTGCGATCTCATGAGCCTCCAAAAGCCCGATCACTCTGTCTGCATCCCTGATGGCGGATACTTCGGGCGTTGTGACGATCACCGCATGATCTGCAGCTGCGATCGCGTTCTGGAATCCCTGCTCGATTCCTGCCGGACAGTCCAATATAATAAAATCAAACTGATCTCTCAGAAATGAGATCATTTTTATCATCTGTCCGGGCGTTACTGCCGTCTTATCCCTCGTCTGTGCCGACGGCATCAAAAACAATCCCGGATACCGCTTGTCCTTGATGAGTGCCTGCTTGATACGGCAGGTTCCTTCTATGACATCTACCAGATTATATACGATACGGTTTTCAAGTCCCATCACAACATCCAGATTGCGCAATCCGATATCGGTATCGATCAGGACGACCTTTTTACCAAGCGCTGCAAGACCGGTTCCAATGTTTGCTGATGTTGTGGTCTTTCCAACACCGCCTTTTCCTGACGTAATGACAATTACTTCGCTCATACTATATCCTCCGTTTTGATTGAAATAGTTGTCCCCTAAATGTGTCAGGCGTTAAAACAGTTCCAAGCCGGAATCATTTAGTAATTCTTTTGTAAGCAGTTCCCTGACTACTTCGTGGTTTTTTACAACCGCGATCTGCGGCTGCTTTTTGGGCCGCGAAAACCATTTACCCTTTTGTCCTTCCGTCCTTTCACTCTTGCAGCCGGCAATTGTGATCTGTTCTGTCTCCATGATCAGTGCCGCAACATAATGATTTTCATTTGTATCTGTTCCTGCATATGCCTCTCCGTACAATCCTCCCAGCACAATGATATTTCTTGCTGAGATCACACGACAGTCCTCTCCGACGTCTCCGATCACGAGAATTGTCTTTTTGTTATTTTCCAACACCTCCCCGTCAGTCAGGCTGCCCCTATGTATGAGATAGGGTTCCTCTGCAGCACGCGGTTCCGCTTTCTGCAGAGCGCGCACATAAAATTCGTCTCCCCGGCCATTTCTCTCAACGACACAGACAATGGCCGGTCCCCCATGCAGTGCCAGCGCCTGGATCAGCTGACGCTCCTCCTGCGGGGTGACTCTTCTGTCCTCAATGGATAACGCAAGTCTCGCCCCCTGAAAGAATCCGGAGGCATCCTTCAACTTCTCTTCAAGTTCCTCAAGAATATCCGTAAACGGCGCATCGGCATCTAAATGCAATGCGATGCCGTGCGGGTAACTTTTAATCATGACTAAAGGATTATTCAATCTGTTTTCACACTCCTCTCTGCACAAGCCGAAAATTGACTCCTCTCATCAGAACACATAGCATCCAAAAAAATCGCTTCTGCGCCGATGCCTAGATATCATTCGCCATTCCCGTAACAAGCTCCTCTCTGGGTGCGAGCTCAAAATAATATTTGATCACATCCCGCGTCATTTCTGCCGCATAAGAGGAAGCATAACCGTACTCAATGCGCGCTGCGATCGCAATTTCAGGGCTGTCATACGGTGCATAGCAGACGAAAAGAGCATGGGGCGGTCTTGTCCTGCTCTCCTGCGCCGTCCCTGTCTTTCCTGCGACCGGAACTTCCATTTCTGAATAATAGCGCATATTTTCGACCACCTGACGCATCCCCGTATGAATAGAATCCCATGTTGAATCTGCGAAATCAAGTGTATTCCGGATTTCTGCATGATTCTCACGCAAAACGGTTCCCTCCGCATCCTCAATGCGGTCTATCAATGTTAAATTATAACACGTTCCGCTGTTCGCGACTGTTGTAACGTATCGCGCAAGCTGAGCTGTGGAATAGTTTGCATTTCCCTGTCCGATCACAGTAATAACCGGATATTCGTCCGATATTTTAGGTGCGGACTCATCTATTTCCACGCCTGATTTATCCCCTAATCCGTAAAGCTCCGCATATTTTGTCAGTTCGTCGATTCCCAAATTCTCGTTATAGACACCGTCCTCCAAACTCATGCGATATGCCGCTTCATAAAAATAGCAGTTACAGGAATGGCGGATGGCTCCTGTTACATTTAAGGAGCCATGTACACCGGTACAGCGGTTTACCGCGTCAAGACGGTCAAACACACCATGACAGACGATCCGGTCCTGCGTCGTCAGATATCCGTCTTCAAGAACGGCAGATGCCGATACCATCTTAAATGTAGAGCCGGGAGCCGTTCTGCGCTGTGTTGTATAATTTAACATCGGATAAGACAGATCCGTATTGATCTGATTCCAGTAAGCCGCATCCGACACGCGATTGGTATCATACCCCGGATAAGAGACCATCGCAAGCACATCCCCTGTATTGACATCCGTAATGACCATATCTCCGGTACACGGATCCAATGCAAGCTGCGCCGGTGTAATATCCAGATTCTTAATCCGGTTTCGCATAAACTGATAGGGGCTTACCGCATTATTGACAAATGCGGCGAGTTCATCATCGGTCAGATGTACGATCTCCCTGTCGACCAAAAGCTGACATACCTGTTTCCCGGTCAGTCTGTCCCCCAAAATCATATACTTGATCATGCGTTTGCCAAAATCCGTATTCTCATTCAGGTAAGAGATAATGAAATCAACAAGAACCGTATAGACTTCCTCCGAATCCGCATACTGGTTTTCAAGAGGAAGCCTTGCCGTATCGATCCAGTTCATGGAAATGGCATGCTTCAGAAATTCCTGCAGACTGATCGTCTCGTCGTTTCTCCATGCCTTATAAATTTCATCCGACGTATCGATCAATTCCGTCTGCAGAATTCCTACATTATCTGACTGAAGCATCGATACGATATAACTCTCATAGACCGCATATTCCGTGTCCAGATCGCTGTAGACCGTTCCCGTCTCCAACAGCTCCTGCCGGAGTCTGGCTAACACGATATCCTTATTGTCCAGATAGTTTGCGTAGACAATGCTCTCCGTCTCAGACGCATCTTCATGGTCAAAATCTTTCATTTTCAGGATATTGTTATCGAACAGTGCAAAATACACATCGTAAATCGGGATCTGGATCTGGCTCTCTGTCGCGTGCTCTGCCGGGATGTACTCTTTGATGTTCTTGATCTTTTCAAGCAGTATGCCTGCGATCTTCTGCTCCAATATGTGATATGCCGTCTCCTGCAATTCCATATCGATCGTTAAATAAATATCATTTCCGGCAACCGGTTCTGTGCGTTCAGCCGTTTCGATCACTCTGCCAAGGTTATCCACATACACGATCTCAGAGCCTTTTATTCCCTGAAGCTCCAGTTCCATACTCTGCTCAATACCGGTCTTTCCCACAATGTCATTGCTTGCGTAATCATCACTTTGTGCCTGATAGCTCACAAGCTCCTCTGACGAGATCTTTCCCGTGTAGCCGACAACATTACTGAAATAGACGGAATCCACGTATTTACGCATGGTATCTTCAAAAATAGATACGCCCGAAAGCACATCGCTATTTTCCATGACGGCAACAATGGTCTCCTCGGAGACATTTGTTGCGACCGTTGTCGGAATATATTTCTGATAGCTGTTTAAGCTCATGGCATACCGGATCGTCACGATCTTCAGCAGTTCCTCTTTTGTATACCCCTCACCAACAATAAACTGTCTGTTTCCGGACTCGTCAAGAAGATAGCCGCCGTCTTCGTCATACAGATATTTTCCGACACCGAACCGTCTTCTGCCCCCCAGATATTCCATAACCTCGTCGGGAGTCGCCGTCTTTTCCGCATATGTCAAATCCTGAATACTGCTGTGCCCGTAAATATCTGCCAGAAAACGCAGCAGTACATTTCCCGTTACTGTATAGGAAAACTTACCGTCCTCATCGATCACGATTGAAAAATCATTGATTATGGAATCCCCGTTATCTTCTATCATATGGATCAGACGGTAAATGGTCGTATTCAACTCTTCATTTTTGGTCGAACCCGAATCATAGACATCTTCAATGATCACGGAGTAGGCAAGCTCATTATAGGCAATGATATTTCCGTTGCGATCAAAAATCTGACCGCGGGTGCTTGCGATCGACCGCTCTTTTCTGATGCGAAGCCTGAAGTTTTCCATGTAAGATTCTCCGCGGACGATCTGCAGATCAAAAAGACGGTAGACAAGCACCGCGCACAGACCGGTCACGAGCAGTGAAAGAATGAAAAAACGGGAAGTGACAAACCGGATCAGCCAGTCCTTAAAATTGCTAAACAAACTTCTTTTCGCTCCTTTTCTCTATCTCATCAAACTTCTGATTGATTTTCAGGTTCATTGGATAAAACAATACCGTTAATACGATGGTATATACCGTTTCCGGCACGATGACATGCAAAAAATAAAAAGGCAGTTCAAACCGCCCTCTCAGCAGATATAGCAGAACATAAACCGCAAAACCATACGCAAGATCGCTGACGGTGATCAAAAACAGCGGCAGCTTGATATCCTCCGGGAAAAACACACGGTGGAACATTCCGTTTGCATAGCCGATATACATATAAATAATCGCATAAAATCCAATGACCTGTCCAAAAAAGATATCCGTCAGCAAGCCGCAGAAAAATCCGACCAGCAGACCATTCTTTTTTCCCCTCATAAAGCCATAAGCGGACGTGATAATGATCAACAGATTTGGTGCGACCCTGCCAAGTGAGATCCATTGCATAAGCGTCCCCTGCAGCACAAAACAAAACATCACCATCAGTGCTATCACGATTTTTCTCATATTATGGTCATGCTCCTTCTATAGTCCCCAGGCTCTGTACAATGTTAAAGAGCGCTCCATGCCAAACAAACCCTGTCCGGTCTTAAGATTCCCCGATCGTCTGTTTCTTTTCAAGAATGACCAATACGACCTCTAAATGCTCAAAATCGACCGCGGGCGCTAAATACCCTGACTTTGACAAATTGTTTGCATCTGTATCGATCTGCGTTATGTAACCGATCACGATGCCGGGAAGATATTTATCTGAAATATTGGAGGTTACGATCTTATCGCCGATCATGACTTCATTGTCCGAATCGATCAGCTGGGAAAATGAAATCTTTCCAACCGACATCAGCTCCAGACTGCCCGATACGATCACATTATCAGCCGTTGACAGTACCATACCGCTGACATTGATATTATCTGCAATGATAGATTCTACACGCGCCCAGTTAGGTCCGATCACCGTAATGCGCCCTACCAGACCGCCGTCTGCAATGACATTCATATCGACGGCAAGCCCGTCATCCGTTCCCTTGTCGATGATAAATGACGAAAACCAGTTGCCTGTATCTTTTGCGATAATACGGGCTCCGACTTTCGTATACCCTTCATAAGACTGATCCAGCTCGTATAATTCACGAAGCTGGTAGAGTTCAAAGCGATCCTGCTGCAACATTGTATTCTGCAGGGTCAGCTCGTCGAGCTGACGTTTTAAGTCCTCGTTCTCCATGAGCAGGTCGCGGATCTCTACCAGTTCATCCACACGTTTTGACAGATAGCTGCCCACCTCGCTGATCCCTGCCTGAAAGGGTGCGATCACGGTACCTGCGATTCCGTTTAACGGTCCTTTTGTAAAATCCGTCGTCAGCGTGATCAGCATCATACCGATGCAAAGAACAGTCAGGATCAGGAGAAGATATTTACTTGGAAGGTGAAAATGCTCTCCCTTTTTTTTTATGACAGGACTCATAGTTATTTGCTCATTCCCTCAATCGCGTAGGCAACAGATTTATAGTTATCTTCTTTGATGATTTTCGCAAGTCCGAGTGCAACACTCTTCATCGGCGCATCGATCGAATTGATCTTTAATCCGGTTCCCTTTGCAATCAATTCCGCGAGATGCATGACCTGTGACGCTCCTCCCGTTAAATAGACTCCATGGCGATAAATATCCGCCGCAAGCTCCGGCGGCGTCCGCTCCAGGATCACCTTGATATTATCAATAATTGTTGCAAAATGCTCCTTCAGACATTCGTCCACAAGTGCTGTCGGTATCTCACGTTCGACCGGAAGTCCTGTTACGATATCACGCCCGTATACGACTGCATTCGCTCCGTTTTCCTCCAGTTCGCATAACAAGATCTTGACTTTTTCCGCTGTTTTCCCGCCGATCAGCAGACTGTATTCTCTTCTGATCGCATTGCGGATCGCTTCGTCAAATTTCTGCCCGCCCACTTTGATCATTTTGCTTAAAACGATTCCGCCGAGCGATAAGATTGAAATCTCCGTGGTATCATAACCTACGTTTACAACCAAAACCCCCTGTGAATTCTTCACATCTATATCCAGTCCGAGCCCGTCTGCAACCGCCTTCTCAACCACCATGATCTTGCGAGCCTTTACGCCCGCGTCCTTGACCAGATCATAAAAGGCTCTCTTTTCCACTTCCGTCACATCCGTCGGCACGGCAATGTAATAGTCTGCGGGACGAATGGTTCCTTTGCAGATGTCGCTGACGAAATATTTTACGAGAAGCTGCATATTTTGAATATCTGCGATCACACCGTTACAGAGCGGATAGGAAATATGAATATTGGACGGCGCTTTCTCGAACATCTCATACGCCGAGTTGCCATAAGCAAACAACGTATTCTTATTCTCGATCGCGATCATATTTTTTTCCACAAGAATCGCATCTTCGTTCCTGCTGTAAATTTTGATATTACTCGTTCCAAGGTCGATGCCGAATATATTATTTCCCAACCTCATGTACCCCTTTCTAACCGTAACGCTCTTCGTCTTCTTACAGAAGTTTTTCCTCAAGAAAGCTCATATACCTGCCGTCACCGATGATAATATGATCCAGCAGCGGAATCTGAAGGAATGACCCCGCGGCCTTGATTCTTGCCGTCATCGTAAAATCTTCTCCGCTTGGCTTCGGATCTCCGCCCGGATGATTATGCAGGAGCATAATATACACCGCCCTGTACTCGAGCGCCCTGATAAACATGTCGCGCGGCGAAAGAACAGAAAAATTCACCGTTCCGGTTGACAGCACCGTGTCAATGATCAGGCGGCACCGGTTATCAAGCAGTAGCATGCGCACCTGTTCATTTTCAAGATGACGCATCTGCTCCATGTAATAAGCGGCGACCATCTCCGGTCTGCTGAAATCCAGACGCTCATGCATGCGAGACGCTGCGATCCTGTTTGACAGCTCGGCAACACATTTGATCCGCACCGCCTTCACTTCGCCAATTCCCTTGACAGACTTCAACTGCTCCAGATGGATATGCTGCAACTGTAACAGTCCGCTCTGATTCGCATTCATGCTCAAAATCTTTTTCGCCAGACTAAGCGCATCTTCTCCCTTCGTCCCCGTCCGTATAATAATGGCAAGAAGTTCTGCATCTGTAAGATTCTGCGCGCCATATGCAAGAAATTTTTCATATGGCAGATCTGTTTGATTTTTCATAAGTATACCCTCGTTCGCATCAAAATACTCTCCGGGTACATCTTACGCGTTATGAGGGTACCCACAATTGATACTATTCTAACACAAAACCCAATTCATGTATACCTCTTTTTCGATGCTCTTTGCCTATAGCCTGGAAAGCGCCGAAGGGGAGATCAGTCCCTCATCTACAAAGCGCTGAAATGTCTTTAAGATGCCGAATCCGGCATGCTCCCAGGTAAGTCCTCCCTGAAAAAAGACGTTGTAAGGCGGCTTCATCGGACCGTCCGCCGAAAGCTCGATCGACGAACCGGAAACAAATGCGCCCGCCGCCATGATGACCGGACTGTCATAGCCAGGCATATCCCACGGTTCCGGCACAACATGACTGTCAACGCCTGCCGCAGCCTGTACGGCCTGGCAGAATGCGCGCACACCCTCAGGCCTTTCAAAGCGGATCGCCTGAATAATATCAAAACGTTCTTCCGACGCATCCGGCGTACAGACAAAACCGCACGGTTCATAAAGATTTGCGGCGAAAACGGCGGCTTTTAAGGCGCTTGCCGTAACCGTAGGCGCCAGAAACAGCCCCTGATAAAAAGAAGTCAGCACACCGAGCGACGCGCCGACTTCCTTTCCAAGCCCCGGAGAAGTCAACCGATACGCGGCGTTTTCCACACATTCTTTTCTTCCGGCAATATAGCCGCCGATCGGGGCGAGCCCTCCCCCCGGATTTTTGATCAGTGAACCGACTGCCATATCCGCACCAACATCTGTCGGCTCGATCCTCTCTACAAACTCTCCATAGCAGTTATCGACCATGCAGATGATATCCGGTCTGATGCTCTTTACAAAAGAGATCAGTTCGCCGATCTTTGCTACAGACAGGGTTGGACGCGCTAAATACCCCTTGGAACGCTGGATCGTGACAAGCTTTGTCTTTTGACTGATCGCCGCCCTGATCCCGTCATAGTCAAATGAGCCGTCCTTTGCCAGTTCGACCTGCCTGTATGTGACCCCGTATTCGGCAAGCGATCCCCTGGACGGGCGGATACCGATCACTTCCTCTAAGGTATCATAAGGCTTTCCAACCGGGGATAAGATTTCGTCTCCCGGTCTTACATTGCTCATAAGCGCAAGTGCAAGTGCGTGTGTACCGCATGTGATCTGCGGGCGTACAAGCGCATCTTCCGCATGAAACAACTTTGCATAAACCTGCTCCAGTGTATCCCTGCCGACATCACCATAACCATAGCCTGTCGTGCCAAGCAGACACGCCTCTGAAACACGCGCATCTTGCATGGCCTTCAGCACCTTGAGCTGATTATACTGCGCTGTCTCATCTATTTTCATAAACCGCCCGCGCAAGCGTTCCTGCACACGTCCGCCTGCCTCATAAACTTCACGGGAAATTCCCATGCTCTCATACATTGCCTCTAATGTGGTATCTGCCATTCCTGTTTTGCCTCCGGTATTGTATATTATTTATATATTTTGCAGGCGTTTGAAAACGCCCTTGAGCCAGTCCTTAACCGCATTTGCGTATTTATTGGATGATACCCTTCTCTTGCAGATATGCGCACATTCTTGCAAGAATTTCATCTTCCGAGGCAAATGCCCCGCGTTCCAGCCAAATGACGTCCCGCTCCCGCTTAAACCATGTGATCTGACGCTTTGCAAAATGCCTCGTGTCCCGCTTTATGCGGTAGACTGCCTCTTCCAGGCTGATCTGTCCGTCCAGAAAATCAAACAGTTCTTTATAACCCAGCCCCTGCATGGAAACCATGTTGCGTGTACAGCCTGACGCCCGTAAGCTTTGAACCTCCTTAAGCAGCCCTTCATCCATCATCCGGTCCACGCGTTCATCAATACGCGTATACAGTTTTTCACGTTCATCATTCAACACAAAGTAGCAGAATGCATACGGTGACTGCCTTTTTCGCTGACTCTCATTATGTGCGGAGATCGGCGCATGATTTTCCTCATAAAACTCGATTGCCCGTATCACACGCTTTACATTGTTTTTGTGTATGCATTTTGCCGATTCAGGATCGATCACCAAAAGCCGGTCATAGAGCGCCGCCGCTCCCTCCGGCGTTTTCGCCTGTTCCTCTAATTTCCTCCTATAAGGGCTTTCCTCATGATGTTCCAAAAAATCAACATCGTAGAGCACGGACTGGATATAGAAACCAGTTCCGCCGACTAAAACAGGAATATGCCCTCTCCCATAAATATCATGCATTTCATTCTTTGTCATTGACTGAAAACGTACGATATCAAACGGCTCATCCGGTTCCAGTACATCGATCAAATGATGTGAAATGCCTTGTGTTTCTTCTTGTTTAATCTTGGCCGTGCCAATATCCATCCGGCGGTAAACCTGCATGGAATCGGCGGAGATGATTTCTCCGCCGATTGTTTTTGCCAGTGAGATGGAAAGTGCTGTCTTTCCAACTGCAGTCGGCCCCGTAAGAATGACGAGTGGTTTCCTGCTCATCCGCCCCGCTCCCCTCTCTGCTTCAAAGTCTTTTTTAGATGATCCGCTTAAATTTCTTCTCCAGTTCATATTTAGACATTGCAACGATCGTCGGTCTGCCGTGCGGACAATGATAGGGATTGTCTAAGTAAAGAAGCTCACTGATCAATACCTCCGCCTCGGCTGCCGTCATAGACATGTTTCCCTTAACGGCAGATTTACATGCCATAGAAGCCAGCTTCTCATATATCACATCAGGCGTTCCACGGACAGGACCGTCAACAAGCTCATCCAGCATATTCATCAAAAGTTCACGCTCATTGCAGCCGTACAGATCCATCGGTACCGTGCGGACAGCCACCTCATTCCCGCCAAAATCCTCGATCTCAAATCCGAGTTTCAAAAAGTGTCCGCGGTATTCCGACAATACCTGATACTCCCTTGCGTTCAGGTGAAGGATCATCGGCGGTGTGAGCATCTGTCCCGGCATGTCCTTTTCTTTCAAATGCTTCATCAAACGTTCAAATTTGACTTTTTCATGCGCGGCATGCTGATCAATGATAAACAGCTTGTCTTCATACTGCACCAGCCAGTAAGTATCAAATATCTGCCCCAAAATCTTGTGTCCCGGCTTTGCCGCTTCGCTTAATAATTTATCGTTAAACAGTTCCATCTGGTGTGGTTTTCCGTTAATCAGACTATCGCTTGTATCGATAGGATTTGCATGAATATCGTCGTTTTCCGCGATGCCCGCAGCATTTGGTTCCTCAATCAATCTTGTTTGGCGGTTCGTTTGAAAGAAATCTTGCAAATCCGGTGTTTTTTCCCCATAAACCGTCTCCTCCCGCAAGACGGGAACCGGACGCCTGTTTGTCTCAAACGGCTCCGGAGCACCTTCGCTTAACGATTTTTTCTCCGCCACAATATCTTGTAGATGCTCCTTTTCGTCTAAAATAACCTGCGGAATAAATTCATTTCCTTTCAGCGCTTCAGACACAGCCTGATAAACGATATCGAAAAATTCCTGTTGTCTGATAAAGCGGATCTCCATCTTCGACGGATGAACGTTCACATCGATTTCATCCGCCGGAACCCCGACCGCCAGCATACAGACCGGGTATTTATGCTTCATAAGATAGGACTGATACGCCTCCTCAACCGCTCTTGCTATGATGTCGCTCTTAATATAGCGGCTGTTGACAAAGTAGTTTTCCATATTCCTGTTTGCGCGGTTCATCTCGGGCTTACCGATATAGCCGCTGATATGGATGCCATCCCGCTCATAGTCGACCGGAATCAGGCATTCTGACACGTCCCGCCCAAAAATACGATAGATCACTTCGCGCAGATCACCGTTTCCGCTCGTATGAAAACGTGTATCCCTGTTCATGACAAATTTGAACGAAACCTCAGGTCTTGACATTGCAAGATGTTCCATCAGATCAGCAATATAGCTGCCTTCTGTTGCAAACGATTTTAGAAACTTCCTTCGCACTGGTATATTATAGAACAGATTTCTTACCATGATCGTTGTACCGTCCGGCGCACCCACCTCGGACAGTTCCTCCTCTGCGCCGCCAGAAATCAGGTAACGTACCCCTGCATAATCGTCAGCCGTCTTGCTGATGATCTCCACTTTGGAAACTGCCGCGATGCTGGACAGTGCTTCGCCGCGAAAACCAAGTGAACGAATGGAAAGCAGATCTTCCACAGAATGGATCTTGCTCGTCGCATGTCTTAAAAATGCCGTCCGGATCTGATCCTTCGGAATACCGCTTCCATTGTCCGTTACACGGATGAAACTTGTGCCGCCCTCCGTGATCTCAACAGTAACGGCATCTGCCCCCGCGTCCATCGCATTCTCCACAAGCTCTTTCACCACGCTGACCGGACGCTCCACAACCTCGCCCGCCGCGATCTTGTCTATCGTCTCAGAATCAAGTACTGCGATCTGCGCCATGCCGCACCTCCTTTTTACCAGCGGTTATTCAGCTTATTTTGCAGCCGATATAAGGTATTCAACGCATCCAACGGTGTCAGATTGCTAATGTCGATCTCTTTTAATTCTTTCACGACGTCTTCGTCCTTCACTGCATCAAACAGAGACATCTGCCCTCTGTCCACCTCGTCACAGATCACGGGTTTACGCTTTACATTTCCTCCGGCAGGCGACGAAATACTCTGAATCTTGTCCGTTATATCGTTATCAGACAGCTGCTCTGCAATTTCTTTTGCCCGCCCGATCACGATATCAGGAACGCCCGCCAGCTTAGCCACCTGAATACCATAGCTGCGGTCTGCGCCGCCCTTCATGATCTTTCGCAGAAAAACAATGTCGTCCCCCTTCTCCTTTACGGCTATGCAGTAATTATTCACATTATCCATTTTTCCCTCAAGCTCGGTCAGCTCGTGATAATGCGTTGCAAATAATGTTTTTGCACCCAGGACATTCCGGTTGCTGATATGTTCGATGACCGCCCATGCGATTGAAAGCCCGTCAAACGTAGATGTACCTCGCCCGATCTCGTCTAGGACAAGCAGGGACTTAGACGTCGCATTACGCAGAATATTGGCAACCTCATTCATTTCGACCATGAACGTACTCTGCCCCGAAGCAAGATCATCCGAAGCTCCGACACGCGTAAAAATCCGGTCCACCAGACCGATATCGGCAGTTTTTGCCGGAACGAACGAACCGATCTGCGCCATGAGCACGATCAGCGCCGTCTGGCGCATGTAAGTCGATTTCCCCGCCATGTTCGGTCCCGTGATCACGGCAATACAATGCTTCCCGTTATCCAGATGCGTATCGTTCGAAACAAACATATCATGTTCGATCATCTTCTCTACGACCGGATGTCTGCCATCTTTAATGTCAATGATGCCTTTTTCGTTAATCGCCGGCCGCACATAGTGATTCCGTTCCGCCACAAGAGAAAGCGATGCGAATACGTCAAGCGCAGCAACGGCTTTTGCCGTGCGCTGGATCCGGTCAAGCTCCGCAGCGATCCGGTCACGCACGCTGCAGAATACATCGTATTCCAATGCAGTCAGCTTATCCTCCGCATTTAGTATCGTATCCTCCAGCTCCTTTAGGCGCGGCGTCGTATACCTCTCTGCATTCGTCAGTGTCTGCTTCCGGACGTAGTCGTCCGGCACCATGTTCTTAAACGAATTCGTGACCTCAAAATAGTATCCGAATACCTTGTTATATTTAATGCGAAGATTTTTGATGCCGGTGCGCTCCCTGTCCTCACTCTCCAATCTGGCAAGCCAGTCCTTTCCCTCGGTCTTTGCCTTGCGCAGTGTATCGATATTCTGGTCATAACCGTCCCTGATGATACCACCCTCCCTGATCGTGACGGGCGGCTCCTCATCATCAATGGCTTCTCCGATCAGCGCACATACATCCTCCAGCGAATCGATCTCCTGATCAATACCAGAAAGCAGCTTTGATGAGAAGCCGCCAAGAACCAGTTTGATCGCGGGCAGCATGGCAAGCGAATTGCGGAACGCGATCAGATCACGCGGATTTGCGCTCATGTAGCTGACCCTGCCAAGCAGCCGCTCCAGATCGTAAATCGGTCCCAAATACTCCCTGATCTCATCCCGCGCAGTCGGATCAGCGCAAAGCTCCGAAACCGCCTCCAGACGTTCCACGATCGCATCTTTCTCAACAAGCGGCTGCTCGATAAAACTGCGCAGTGTCCGTGCTCCCATCGCCGTCTTCGTTTTATCCAGTACCCATAAAAGACTTCCACGCTTTGTTTTTTCCCGCAGAGTCTCCGTCAGCTCCAGATTACGCCTTGTTGCGCTGTCCAAAAGCATATATTTGCTTGTCAGATACGGACATAAATGGGTGATATGGGACAGTGATATTTTCTGCGTTTCGTTTAAGTAGAGCATGACCGCGCCTGCCGCGACAAGCCCGTTCGGAAAATCTTCGACGCCGAGCCCGGTCAGGACCTGTACATGAAACTGCCTCATCAGCGCTTTTTTGCAGGCATCCTCGTCAAAATACCAAGGTTCCAGCCGGTTGACGCAGATATGTAATCTGCTGCGAAGATCCTCCAGATCAACGCCGCAGAGCGTAAACGCATCGTTACAGATGATCTCGGACGGCAGATATCTATTGATTTCGTCAAGCAGGCGTTTCGTATCCTCCACCTCAGTCAAAAAGTAATCTCCGGTGGAAACATCTACAATAGAGATCCCGATCCGGTTTTCAATATAGACGACCGCCATCAGATAATTATTTTTTCCCTCATCGATAAACTGATTATCGACATTTGTACCGGGCGTGACGATGCGGATCACTTCGCGTTTCACCATGCCCTTCGCAAGCTTCGGATCCTCCACCTGCTCGCAGATCGCAACTTTATACCCTTTTGTAACCAAACGATTTATGTAGCTTTCTGCCGCATGAAACGGCACCCCGCACATCGGTGCACGCTCCTCCATTCCGCACGCTTTCCCCGTCAGCGTCAGTTCCAGTTCCTTTGATACAATTTTGGCATCATCAAAAAACATCTCATAGAAGTCGCCAAGCCGGTAAAAAAGAATACAGTCTTTATGTTTTTCCTTGGTATCCAAATAATGCTGCATCATCGGTGTGATCTCAGCCATGTTCCATTTCCCCCATATAATAAAAGCCCCGGCATTCCGTAAGTCTGACCGTTCTGATCGTACCAATCATTTCAGGAGTTCCTTTTAGATGGACGATCATATTATTGGAAAGCCTGCCGATCACAAGAGACGCGTCTTTTTCATTCACTTCCTCGATCAGCGCCGGCAGTGATCGTCCTTCAATGAGCATCGCACGCTCCCGCGCAGTCTCCTGTACCGCGCTAAGAACACGGTCAAACTGCCTTGTAACCTCTGCCTGTGGAACCTGTTCCATCGCTGCCGCCGGTGTTCCGGTGCGTCTGCTGTACTGAAATGTAAATGCATTATCAAACGCCACTTTGCGGATCACATCGATCGTATCGTCCACATCCTCTTTTGTCTCTCCCGGAAAACCGACAATAATATCTGTAGAGATCGCCATGTCCGGTATCTCATTCCGTATTTTAAGTGCAAGAGCCAGATAATGATCCTTGTCATAACGGCGGTTCATTGCCGCCAAAATCCTGCTTGAACCGGACTGTAACGGCAGATGTAAGTGACGGCAGATCTTCCCCGACTCTTTCATAACACCGATCAACTCATCCGAAAGGTCCTTCGGGTGGGATGTCATAAAACGAATGCGCTCGATCCCATCCACTTTCTCCACTTCCCGCAGCAATCCTGCAAAAGAAATTTCATCTGAAAGTCCCCTGCCATAAGAATTGACATTCTGTCCAAGCAGCATGATCTCTTTAACTCCGTCCGCTGCAAGCGACTCGATCTCCCGAAGGATCTCGCGTGCATCCCGGCTGCGCTCCCTGCCTCTGACATACGGCACGATACAGTAGCTGCAGAAATTATTGCAGCCGAACATAATATTGACACCTGACTTATAAGAATATTTCGGTCTGACCGGAAGCTGTTCGACGATCGTGTTTGTATCTTTCCAAATATCGATCAGCATGCCTTCCGATTCATACATGGCACAGAGCAGCTCTGCAAATTTATAGAGATTATGGGTACCAAATACCAGATCCACAAAAGAATAGCTCTTTTTTAATGTTTCTATGACATTCTGTTCCTGCATCATGCACCCGCAGAGCGCGATCTTCTTGTGCGGATTTCTTTTCTTCATTGCGTTAAGATGTCCGAGCCTGCCATAAACGCGCTGATTCGCGTTATCCCTCACGGTACAGGTATTATAGATCACAAAATCCGCGTCCTCCGAGTCCGTAACCGCATAACCGGCTTTCACCAAAATACCGAGCAGCTTTTCGGAATCGCGCGCATTCATCTGACAGCCAAAAGTAATGACTGAACAAGTCAATGAACGGTCGAGACGTTCGTTTTCCTCCTTCACGATCTGCCTGCACTTCGCCATAAAGTAATATTGACGCTGTGGTTCAAAATCAGGAGGACTGCAATGAACATTGACCCTGTCCAAATCTATATGCTTTAATTCTTCTGTCGTAATATTTTCTAAATCAATATAAGAATCCATCTTTCATCCTTATGCGTATGTTTTTACTTTCTTAATCCCAATTTATTACAGCTCCCTGATCTGCCCGTTTCCCACGATCTGATACTTATAAGAGGTCAGTTCCCTTAATCCCATCGGTCCGCGTGCATGCAATTTTTGCGTGGAGATCCCGATTTCCGCGCCAAATCCAAACTCAAAACCGTCCGTAAACCTTGTTGATGCATTGACATACACACATGCAGAATCTACTGCGTCTAAAAAGCGCTTTGCCGTCTCTTTATTTTCGGTAAGGATCGCGTCGGAATGTCCCGTATGATAATGATTGATATGCGTGATCGCTTCCTCAATATCACTTACGGTTTTAATTGAAATGATATAATCCAAATATTCTTTTGCAAAATCTTCTTCCGTCGCTTCCATGCAGTCTCCGATCACCCTGGCTGCCTGCTCATCTGCGCGCATTTCCACATGATACCTGCGCAGTTCCTCTGCAAGCTTTGGCAAAAAAGCATCCTTAATCTTTTCATGAATGACCAGCGATTCACAGGCGTTACAGACGCCGATGCGCTGGGTTTTGGCATTAATGATGATCGGGACCGCTTTCTCAAGATCCGCATCTGCATCCACGTAAATGTGACAGTTTCCTGTCCCAGTCTCAATGACAGGTATACTTGCACTTTCGACGACAGCGCGGATCAATCCCGCCCCGCCGCGCGGAATGAGAACATCCACATATTGATTCATTTTCATAAACTGCGCCGTGACGGCTCTGTCCGTATCCGTGATAAGCTGTACGGCATCCGCACTGATACCAACATCCGTAAGACTGTTTCTGATACTTTCCGTAATAGCCGTGTTGGAGCACACCGCATCGGAGCCCCCTTTCAGGATCACGGCATTTCCTGTCTTAAAACATAAACCAAACGCATCCGCGGTCACATTGGGGCGTGACTCATAGATGATACCGATGACTCCGAGAGGTACACGCACCTGCGATATTTCCATACCGTTTGGATGGGTGAAACGCTCTATCACTGTCCCAACCGGATCGCTTAACCCGGCGACCTGACAAAGTCCCTCCGCCATCGCCAGGATCCGCGCATCGGTCAGCTTTAAACGGTCCAGCAGTCCCTCATGCATGCCTCGTTCTTTTCCTTTTCGCATATCCTGTTCATTCGCCTTTAGAATCGTCTGCGCATCCGCTTTCAGCCCTTCCGCCACGCGAAGCAGCGCGCTGTTCTTTTGCTTTGTTGTAAGCGACTGAAGCTCATATTTGACCTGTACGGCACGCATGCCAATCTCTTTCAGCCTTTCTGACTGTTCCCTGTTTATCCCATCCATACGATATTTCCCTGTTACCTTTCCAAATCTTCTCTGAAGAATTATTGCTTACTTATCGTAACTCATTTCCACGTTTTATGCGCTGTGTTGATACAAGAAAATTCTTTATTGATCGCCCTCACGTCGTCCGCCAGCCATTCTCAGTCAATATCAGATCCGGTCTCATGTCATGCAATTCTGCCCGAATCCCTGTATCGCTATGCTGACACTCAAAAAACAACGCGATCGTCCGCATCGGATTTTCTGACAAAAAACAGTCATAAAATCCGCCGCCGTAGCCGATCCGGTTTCCGTGATCGTCAAATGCACATCCCGGCATCAGCATCAGGCTTCTTTCCGGCTCATACGCATAATGCGCACACATATCCGCATCAGGCTCGGGTATTCCAAGAGCGCTTTTTTTCATGGCAGCTAGTCCTATGCGCATGATCTCTCCGACAAGATGACCCTCCAACATGCAGAATACCATTTTGCGCTTTCCGGTCACGACCGGACAACAGACCTTCTTCCCGTCCCTGAATGCCTGACAAATAATCTCCTGCGTCGAAACTTCGCTTTTGCAGGAAGCATAGACAAGTAAAAATGCCGCCTCACGATACCATGGATGCATCAGCAGCTGCTCCCCGATCCGGGCACTCTTTTTCGCCCGTTCTGATTCCGTCAGCTGATTCCTCCGAAAAAGCGCTTCTTTTCTAATCGCACGCTTCAAAGTACCGGCTTCCTGAATCCCGGCTGTCTCAATTCGCACTGTTTCCATGTTCTTTTCCCAGATCAGTGATACTCCCATCCTCATTCTGAATCCGGATGGAGCTTAACTGCCCGCGCAGATTCGCACGCACATTCTCAATATACTCCTGACGCAGACGCGCCTGTTCCTCTTTTTCTTCTTCGGTCAGACCCTCTGCTTTGGATTTGTGATACAGCTCGTTGATCCGCGCCGTCAGTTCTTCTACTTTCATAGGCATACTCCATTTCTGTTCCTGTCTGCATTTAAGAATCCATGCATTTTCAGCATAAGCTGCAAAAAACCGATCCTTCCCTGCTCAGTCGTCATGCATCTTCTTCACAAAATCAGTCAGATAAAAATCATCATCTTTATGCGCCGTAAACAGCGTCCCATATTCCCTGCCGTCCATGATCCGGTGAATGATCCTCACATCCGCACTGTTCGCGATGATCATATCCGCACCCGACGCCGTCGCGATCTTCGCTGCCGCAAGCTTTGTGTCCATACCACCCGTACCGACACTGCTTCCCGTCTCGTGTTTGCCCATCCGCAGGATATTTTCATCGATCTGATGCACGACCGGGATAAACCGGGCATCCGGATTATTCCTCGGATTATCCGTGTACAGCCCGTTGATATCCGACAACAGCAGGAGCAGATCGGCGCCGATCAGCGCCGCAACGATCGCAGAAAGAGTATCGTTATCGCCAATTTCAATCTCATAAGTCGCAACCGTATCGTTTTCATTGACGATTGGGATGACGCCAAGCTTTAAGAGTTCCGTAAACGTGTTGACCGCGTTAAACCGATTCAGATTATCCACGATCGTATTTTTCGTCATTAAGATCTGAGCGGCCACCTGATTATATTCCGCAAATATTTTTTGATAGGTCATCATGAGCCGTGCCTGACCGATCGCCGCACATGCCTGCTTAACCGCGATCGGGTTATCGCCGTCTTTGATCTGCACTGCTTTCCTGCCGCAGGCAATTGCCCCGGACGTCACAAGCACAACATCCTTTCCCTGATTGCGCAGATTACAAAGCTCACGGACAAGCACCTCCATTTTTATATAGTCCAGATCCCCTGTTTCCGGATGCTGCAGGGAAGATGATCCTATTTTGACTACAATTCTTTTCTTGTTTCGAATTGCCTCCCTTATCTGGTGTTCCATATGAATCCTCATTCCTTCCAAAGTCCGCAGATTTAAGGAAACGCTGATGAAAGCGTTTCCCGCGCCGGATTTGAGCTGCAAATCCGTACACATCAGCCGAAAGCTTAAGTGAAACGCTGATTTAGTCAGTGCTTCCTTAGACATAAGCCATCATTCTGCCACTACCCACCTTATCACATTCCGGAAAAAAAGTCTATCTTTCTTGCGACTGCCTCCGCCACGCGCACACCGTCCATTGCCGCCGACACGATCCCTCCGGCGTAACCCGCTCCCTCTCCGCAAGGAAACAGATTAACCGCCGCAGGGCAGGCAAGCGTCTCATCCCTCAGGATTCTGACAGGAGAGGACGTTCTGCTCTCCACGCCTTCTACCAGCGTCCGGTCATCGTTATAGCCTGGGATCTTTTCGCCGAATGCCTCCATTCCCTCCACAAATGCTTCTGCCAGCTCTTTCGGAAGGATTTCAGATACCTTCGCATAGGTATAGCTTCCCTTGATACATGGTTCCCATTCGCCGCCTGCGGAATCCTCGACCAGATCAGCGCAGTACTCTTTCCCCCGCACATCTCCGTCTTCTCCGGTATCCCTGTTTCTGCCGCACACCTCCGCTTTATAATCCCCATAGCGTTCAATCGGGATGCTTCCGTTTCCGATTTTATATGCTTTGTGTTCCAGATCACGCTGAAATACAATTCCAGAAAGCGGGCTGCCGTCTCCATAATCCTTTGGGTCCACTGTAACAATGACGGCACTGTTTGCGTTTTTTCCGTCCCGCCCCGAATAGCTCATTCCGTTTACGGCAAGCATACCGGATTCTGATGATGCATTGACAACATAACCGCCCGGACACATGCAGAAAGTATACACACCCCTGCCGCTCTTCGTCCGTGCTGTCAATTTATATGCAGCCGCTCCAAGCATACCTTCCTTTGCCGTCCCATACTGACTTTTATTGATCAGCGCCTGCGGATGTTCCACACGCAGCCCGACCGCAAACGCCTTTGCCTCCATCGGGATATCCGCCTCATAAAGCATCTGCAGCGTGTCCCGTGCGCTGTGTCCGACAGCCAGCACGACAGCACCGCAGGGCATGCTGCGCTCTTTCCCGTCACTGACAACGGAAATATCCGTCACTTTTCCGTCTGTCATATGCAGTCCGTTCAGTTTTGTCCCAAAATGAATCTCTCCGCCATGTTCAAGGATCGCATTCCTCATATTTCGCACGATCGATACGAGCGCATCCGTGCCGATATGGGGCTTATGATCGTAACAGATTTCCCTGTCTGCCCCATGCATGCAGAAAATCCGAAGAACTTCCGCACATCTGCCGTCCTTGTCCTTGATCAGGGTATTCAGCTTTCCATCAGAAAACGTGCCCGCGCCTCCCTCACCAAACTGCACATTAGAATCAGGTTTCAGGATGCCTTCTTCCCAAAAACGCAATACATCTTCCGTCCGCTCTTCCACGGCCTTCCCACGCTCAAGCAGAACCGGACGATACCCGTGCAGCGCAAGTTCATATGCACAGAACAAACCAGCCGGTCCCATACCGGCAATCACAGGACGGGACTGCATGCTCTGTCCGCATTTTCCCATATAGGGAAATTCGTAACTGACCCAAGGACTTTGCCGGCAATTGGCATTCCGGTTTTTCTTTAGAATCTGCGCTTCATGTTCTTCGGTTACGACAATGTCCACACTAAATATGTAAAAAATCTGCGGCTTCTTTCTCGCATCTATGGAGCGCCGTCTGATAAAAAGCGCCCTGACCTCATTCGGTTGAATTCGAAGGAGCGCGGCAGTCTTTTGAATCAGCAGCGCTTCATTCATACTGCCGTCCGGCATTGTCACCTGCTCCGGCACACATTTGATCTGATCAACCCGGATCATACCGTTTTCCTCCCGTCACTTCCCGCAGCCGCTTTCCCAGCCGCATATCCACTCGACCACGCCCATTGCAGATTATATCCGCCGCAGATACCATCTACATCAAGTATCTCTCCCGCAAAAAACAACCCGCTGCACAGCCGCGATTCCAGATGTCCGTCCACTTCGTCAAGCAGAACGCCGCCGCTTGTGACCTGCGCATGATCCAATTTCCCATGCCCGGTTATCACGATCCTGCTGGAAAATAAAAGACGCGTCACCTGCTCAGCCAGACAATCTTCCCTTGTCTTATGCAGTATAAAATCTATGACCTTATCATTAACTATTCCGGTCAATCTTTTCTTTATGCAAATTTCTTCTTGTAAATCCCCGTTTTTGCCAGCGTCTCCCCGCGCAAGCATGCGCTCCACCAACTCACGGATCGTTTCCTGTTTCCTTTCGTTCAAAAAACAGATTTCGGCTTCCACGCACTTTCCGTCAGCCAGGCTATGTACGGCGGTCCGGCTCAGTTCGAATACCGGTATTCCTGAAATCCCCTGTGCCGTAAACTGCAGTTCCCCGCACGCTTCACCCGATAACATGCCTTCCACGAAAAGACGAAGCCGCGCTTTTGCGCGCACTCCGGAGAGCATCTGCCATTCCGGCTCACTTGTATAAAGAGGAACAAGTCCCGGAAGCGGCGTGGCAATTTGGTGCCCGAACCGCTTGGCAATCTCATATCCGCTTCCGTCCGAACCGGTCTGACGCTCGGATTTTCCACCGCATGCAAGGATCAGGCAGTCATACCTTTGACTTCCAATGACAAAATATCCCATATCCTTCTGATACTCCAGCAGCGGATAAACATCCGTGTCGTAATGGATCGATACGCCCGCGATCAGGCATTCCCGCACAAGGACATCCCGCACAGTGACCGCCTGCTCTGACTGTGGATAAACATATCCGTCCCGTTCATAGGTCAGCAGACCGATCTCATGAAAAAACGCGAGCGTCTGCATTTCGTCAAATCCCGCAAGCACGGAACGGATCATATTTTCTCCGTCCTTACAGCCGCTGTGATAATACCGTGCGTCCATGCGTCTGTTTGTGAGATTACATTTCCCGTTACCGGTCATTAACAATTTTCTGCCTGCCTCACCGCGATGTTCATATACGGTGACCGATGCGCCCGCGCGAGCCGCCGTGATTGCCGCCATCATGCCTGCCGCACCGGCTCCGATGACCGCAATATTTTTTCTTTTCATTCTTTTCACACTAATCACCATGCATATCGCAAGCAAAGCCTGCGATACTGCTTAATATAGAAAATTGAAAAATCTTTGATTTATAGAATTAAAAATTTTTAATTTTTCAATTTTCTATTAGCTGCTGTATGATTCCAGAAAACCGTACAGCTCCTCCTCTGTCTCTATCATCTTGATCTGCCGGATCTCCCGCTGCAGACGTGCAGGCAGATCATCTATCTCAATTCCTGTCTCGCAGAACAGCGTTCCCATATTGCGGTAATAGACCACAACAAATCCCTGTTCTTCCGTCAGATAATAGCAGTCCTTTTCAGGTTCAATATAAAAGCTCTTTCGTACCATGACCCGCTCGGATGAAAAACTCACAAGCCGCATATCTGTAAGACCGCGCTCTACATCCTTTAGGGACGGCGACTCTAAATACAGGGCAATGGCAGCCTCCAGCTCCTGTCTGTTCATTCCAATATATTGTGCCGGGACACGTTCCGTCACGACAGAGACCTTCTGCGTATGACGGTCATATTCCTCAATTTCATAAACAGTCGTTTTCGTGACCACATGTTCCGATGCCTCTGTATGAACTGCCTGAACATTCCCGTCTTCCACCGCCTGTATGCTCTCTGTCTGATCCATAAAAAGATTCTGATCCCCGGATATTTGAGGCGTCGGCAGTGCATAAGCCCGCGTAGATTGATTTGCCTCAAGCTCCTCCTGATTTTCATATACCTGCGGCAGCCTGTCCCCGATATCCTTCACATTCAGCACAAATCGGTCAAATAAGTAAACAGCGAGCAATCCCGTTATGATGCATACGGTCACAAAAATGCCGATCCTATACAAATTCTTCATAAGAAACTCCTTTTTGCATAGTATCGGCAGTTCTTTTTTTCTTATTCCTGTTTTAATACAGCATTCTCATAATGAATTCACCGCCCGGGATCCTTGAAATTTCCTTTCTCGTAAGTCCGCGCAAAAAAATGATCAGCACCAGATATACGATCATAAATAACACACCTCCGATCAGCAGCGTCATCAGACTTCCCAGGGAACTGCCGGCCAGCCTCACAACAAGAAAACCAACAAGCCCGCCTCCTGCCGCACTGACAAGCGGTTTTGAGATGTTCAGAATATGGTACCTGTAATTAAGCTGCATGGAAACGACAAATCCATATGCAGCCGCCATGACAAGCGAAGAAGCCAGCCATGCAATTCCGAGTCCCATATAATGAGCATCACCGGATTTTACAAAAATTTCTAACGCGATCAGATGTGTCAGAAAGCCCGCCGCATGAATCGCAAGGATATAGAGCTGTTTTTCCAGTCCAAGAAGGACCTGCATCAGTACAAATCCAAAGCCAAAGAAAAAAATGGAAAAAGCTCCCGCACTGAGTGCTCCCGCGCAGAGCCTGCCTTGTTCACCATAGACAAAGCCAAGCAGAGGCTCAGAAAACACCAATACAAATACAGCCATCGGAAAACATACCAGACAAAACCGCCGCATCTTTGCCTGTATGGTATCGCGTACAAACTTTCTCTCATCTCTTGCAAGCGCGCGTTTATAGCTGTACCATGTCCCCCTCACATACAGGCAGATCGCGGCAGCCGGCAATGCCAAAAACGGAAGCGCTGCGCCTGCGTAGATACTCCATATCCCGGCAATGGTGTTTTCCGGCACCGCAGCCGCTTTCATTTTGCTCACTAAAACACGTTCCCCCAATAGCAGGCAGAGCGGCAAAAGCATGCTGTTCAAATAGTGCAGCGTGGAGGAAATATACAGATACCGGGTATAAACCGCGTCCGGCTCATATCTGCTCTGCGTGTCTTTGATCAGGATTCTCTTCATAGATACCTTCATCTGCAGATAAAGAAAGAAATAGATCAGCATGCACAAAAACGTGGCAACACTGACCGCGAGTGCACAGCCCTGCGCTCCATAAATTCCGGCGAAAGCATCCTGTTTTAAGAGTGCTCCGACTGACTGCCCCTTTCGATACAAAAATCCGGACATGACAATACACAAAAGCGTGACAAGCAGTTCGGTACCAAGACGGACGATCGAATCGTTGATATGCTCACCCATCCCTTTCAGGTACGAGGAAAACGAAGCCGAAACCGTCGCAAAGCAAAATGCCGGAGCCAGATAGCGCAGCACCTTCTCTGCCTGAGTAAACCCAAGCAGTTTCCCTGCAAGTACCGGAGCCAGCAAAAAGACGATCAGCGCTGCAAGCAGTCCCGCAGCCAACGATAAAAACATTGCAATATCAAACGCCTGCTCTGCATCCTGATACTGTTCACGTTTGACTTTGGCATTCATCAGTTTGGTAAGATTTCCGGAAAAGATTTCCCGTACAAAATAGTCATAAAGAAAAAACAGCAAATACCCTGCCGCAAACATCCCTGCGCCCAGATCGCCGATCGCATGATGGATTGGAACCAGTCGAAACAGGATCACGACATAGGTAACCGTCAGCATAAAATTTACGCTTCTCTTTTGTTTTTTCAGATCCATCATGCGCTACTTTTCCTCTTCTCTTGTGATGTGAAGCGCATTAAGCGCCTGTTCCTGTTTCTGCTCCATAACGCCTGCTTCCTCCTGCTCCATATGATCATAACCGCATAAGTGAAGCATGGAATGCGCGATCAGGAATGCAAATTCCCGTTTTACGCTATGTCCGTATTCCCGTGCCTGCGAAAAGACATGTTCGCCTGAAATAACAATATCCCCCAGATTCAGCACACCCGTATCCGGCTCAAAATGGTCCGCAAACAATTCCTCGACGTTCGAAAAGTCGCCCGGCGCATCAAAGCTGATGTTCGGAAAGGATAATACATCCGTCGGTCTGTCTATATGGCGGAATTTCCGGTTCATTTCATGAATTCCGGCATCATCCGTAATGAGCAGGCTGACCGAAGCTTCATAGGGGCACCCTTCGCTTTCTAATATGTAAGCCGCAGTCTGTTCTCCGATTTCCTCTGCCGAAAACGGAAAATCATATACCGCATCCTGATCAACGTAAAAAATCATAATACAGATTTTCCTCCACCAGTATCTTTTTCATCAATGTCATATCTTCCATTGTAATATCGCACTCCCAAAAGCGTCCCCTTGCCATCTGTTTATGAAAGAGATTCTCGATCAGCTCCTTATAATTGACCTTTGCCTTTGGATCCTCCGCAAACAGTTCCATCAGCGTATCTACGACCAACGCCGACATAAACAGTACCGCGGTCTCTTTATGCCTGAATCTGCCGTTTTTCTTATATTCAATCAAAATCTCACAGACTTCCGGCGGAAATTTGTACTCCACGCGCAGGACTGCCATCAGGTTTTCTTTGGTATTCTCTCCCAAAAGAACTCCGGCTTCATGGTAAAATCCTGCGGCACGCACGATATCCGTATTGACCTGCGTCCGCGATGCGATCTTATTGCACAGATACGCAGTGTGGATCGCATGATAATAATACTGCATGCCTTTCTCTTTGATGCGCGTCATCAGATCGTATTCCGGATCATTGATCTCGACATAACGGTTTTTTTCCCGCGTCACGACTCTCGTATTGATATACCATAAAAGCATCAGCATCAGCACAACGTTCAGGAAGAGGCTGATAATGGGAATGACAAACATTTCAAAAGAAAGATTGCTGTTGCGGACAATAATCGTATTCGCACACATGCTTGTCACATATACCAGACATGACAGAATGATCGGTATCTCCACGCGAAAACTGTCATCCAGCACAGAAAACAAGGTGACTACACAGAGTCCGCAGACAAAATACATGACAAAAACAGGTACGGGAGCAGCACCAAGCAGGCAGGATGCAGTAAGAAGCGTTGTAAATGACACCATACCGATCATGGCATTGCTAAACAACGTCAATGCGACCGCAACACTCAAAAACGGCCATCCCATCTGCGTAAACATCGGAAACAGGCAGGACAACCCAAACAATGGCAGAAATACTACCGTAAAACGGTTCGGATGCATGTCATTATCATAGAGGTAATCTTTGACGATGCGGCTTCTTGCCTTAACAAACTGGATCAGCAGCAAAAGCAATCCCATCAGAACGCCTGTCCTGATCTGTTCTGCAGTCTCCAGTTTATACAGGATCACGCCTGCCGCGGTCATTCCGCCAGGAAAAATGACTTCAGCGGCGCCGCGCAGCAGAGCCGCGGCCTTTTTCCCCGTATGCTTTTCCTTTTGTCCGATGCTGTTCTTTTTCTTCATAGGTTTCATAAGCCTTTACGATTTTCTGTACAAGCGGGTGTCTGACAACATCCTTGCTCGTCAGTTTACAAAATGCGATCTCATCCACGCCGCGCAGGACACTCACTGCGACATCCAGACCTGATTCTGCTCCCGGCGATAGATCCTTCTGCGACTGGTCGCCCGTAATGACGACCTTTGACCCGAATCCGATCCTCGTCAAAAACATTTTCATCTGCGCCGGCGTCGTATTCTGCGCCTCATCCAGTATGATATAGGCATTATCCAGCGTTCTGCCGCGCATATAGGCAAGCGGCGCGACTTCGATCAGACCTTTTTCCGTATTTTTCACGAAACTTTCCGCTCCCATGATCTGATACAGCGCATCATAGAGCGGGCGCAGATACGGATCGACCTTGCTCTGCAGATCGCCCGGAAGAAATCCAAGTTTCTCTCCTGCTTCGATCGCGGGTCTGGTTAAGATGATCCGTCCGACCTCCTCATTCTTAAACGCTGTGATCGCCATTGCCATCGCAAGATAGGTCTTCCCTGTTCCTGCCGGTCCCGTTCCGAATACAATCATGTGATCGCGGATCGCATCAACATACCGCTTCTGTCCAAGCGTTTTGGGTTTGACGGGTTTTCCGTTTACAGTGTGGCAGATACGGTCGGAATCAATTTCCAGTATTCCGTCGTCCTCCCCGTCCCTGCTCATATCGAGCGCATAGTTTACATTTTGTTCTTCTATCATATTTCCCCTTCTTGAAAGCTCCATCAGGCGCTCCAAAATGCCGCGTGCTTTCACTGCCTGTTTTTCCTCTCCGGTAACCCGTACGACGCCGTCGCGGCAGATGATATCGACTGAAAGCTCCCGCTCCAGCTTTCTTACATAAGAATCATTCATGCCGAATACATTCTGCATATCGTGCGCGTCCGCACTTAAGTCAATCGTTGTTTTCTCCATCCTGTGTCAACTCCACCGTTGTCGGGCAGCTTATGCCGATCAGTCTCCTCATCGTAATATCTGCCATAATCTCCATACTCATTCCATTCTTTATTATTTTAACATCTTTCGCAATAATTTGTACCCCTTTTTCTGATAATTCGCTTAAATATTTTTCAAGACCGGACATCAGCAGCGTCTGGGCCTCCTGTTTTGTATAATAGGAAAGCTCCCATTCATAGGCACTCTGCTTTGTGATCTGTGCAAAAAAAGGCAGCTGCAGGTATCGGAATAAACGAAGCTGATAGCTTTTGGACTGGCTCTCGACGCCCTGCGCAGAGATTCCGTCTCCAAATACAAATCGCGTATCAAACGCGCCGAGACTTATGATCGTTGCCTCCTGCCCCGTATATACTTTTTTTTCATAGGAAAGCGGAAGCGTATCTGTATAGTGCTGCATCGTCTCCACAAGAATATCCGCCTGAGCGTGATAGTATTGATATCCGCTGACCAACTGGTTCTCGTCGTAAACAGGAACCGCACCGCAGACTAAAATATCCCCCACATTGACCGTATCCCCTATTTTCACATAGGGAACCCCCTCTTTCACGACCATGGATACGATCACACCTTCCACATCTGACACAATATCGGTGCGGTCGTCATAGCGCTGTGACACTTCCGTGTATTCACGTTCCCTGATCCGTATGATCAGCGTCGTTCCTCTTTGCAAAACGCTCGCCCATGTGATTTCCGGAAATTGCTCCCGAAGTCCCTGCTCTAATGCCTCATAATCAAGCTCCTTCGTCTTTGTGCCGATCGTGACCCCCTGACTCTCCAGATAATCCACGATCTGTTCATCCGTGATCCGTTTGTTCCCCTCGAACTGGAACGCCCAGACCGAACGCATCATAAAAAATATAAATATAAACCCGAGCAGCGCTCCAATCACAAATACCTTGCGCCTTCTTATTTTTTTCAACAAAAAAGGCAGCCCGTTCTTTGCTTTCACGGCCACCTTAACGCCGGTCTTCCGGATGGCGCTCTTACTCTCCAAAAAATCCTCTCTGTTCATGCACATGGTGATGACGTCGTTCTCTTTATCCGACTGAACATCCCAGACCGGAAAATGCCTGGCCCGGCACATGTTCAGATAACGTTCCTTCGCGTCGCCTTTGACATCGATGCGCACTGTTGCCCTCATCCGCTCCAAACCGTTCATAGATTTTTACATTCGCCAAGAAACTGCAGTCCGCTGATCCTGCCTTTGATCTTAATCTCATCCTCCCTATAATAGAGAATTTCAAGCCGGCTTCCCTGTACCAAAAGGCGGTCATGCTTTAAGGCGATCACAATGCAGGTTTCCTCAAACAGGCAGATACTCCGATAGTTCTCGATCGTCAGCTCGGTGTTCCCCGTCATCGTGATCAGACATTCCCCATACACAAGGTCTTTCGGCAGGGAAAGCCGCTCTGTCAGCTTAAGAAACCGCCGCTCATCACGGCGTTCATTCTCTTTTTCCATTGCCGCAGCTTCCACGCATCTTTCTTTTTCTATCAGTGTATGCGTTGATACAGAGCAAAAGAACAGTCATGACTCACTACGCCTGTGTGATCACCTGCCTGATCAACGGCGTTTTCGCCACAGGCTCTGCACTGATCGTAACCGCGCGTGACAGCCTTTCTTTCGCCGCGGCAAGCTTTGCTTTGTCATTTGCATGGAGCGTTGCGACCGCTTCACCCTTTCGCACCGCATCCCCCTTTTTCTTATGAAATACAATGCCGACCGACAGATCGATCACATCCTCCTTCGTCTCTCTGCCGCCGCCGAGCATCAGCGAGCAGATCCCCGCCTCGTCACAGACGATGCCCTCTATATATCCGTCATTTTCTGCCGGAATGCTTTCTTTGAGTGCCGCCTCAGGCAGACGTTCCGGATGATAGACCATATCGGCATCCCCGCCCTGCGCCGCGACAAACTCCGCAAGCTTCTCACGCGCAGAACCATCCGCGATCACACCTAAAAGCTTCTCTCTTGCCTGTTCCGTACGATCCGCCTTTCCTGCCGCGAGCAGCATATGGCTGCCGAGCGTCAGGCACAGTTCCAAAAAGTCTTTGGGGCCGCTTCCGGAAAGCGTATCGATCGCCTCGCGTACTTCCAGTGCATTCCCGACCGCATACCCCAAGGGCTGATCCATATCCGTAATGACTGCGGTCGTCTTTCTTCCGGCGCCGTTTCCGATCCGCACCATTTCCCGCGCAAGCGCTGCGGCGTCCGCCTCTTTTTTCATGAATGCACCGCTTCCGGTCTTTACATCCAGCACGATTGCATCCGCGCCCGCCGCAAGTTTTTTGCTCATGATCGAGCTTGCAATCAGCGACATCTGATCGACAGTCGCCGTCACGTCCCTGAGCGCGTACAGTTTTTTATCCGCGGGAGCCAAATCCGCGGTCTGTCCCATGATGGCGATCCCGATCCGGTTGACCTGTGAAAGAAACTGTTCCGTCGTAATATCGGTATGGAAGCCCGTAAAACTTTCCAGTTTGTCAATCGTTCCGCCCGTATGGCCGAGCCCGCGTCCGCTCATTTTGGCAACCTTAACGCCGCAGGCGGCGACCATCGGCGTCAAAGCAAGCGAAGTCTTATCTCCGACGCCGCCCGTACTGTGCTTATCGACCTTCACGCCCTGAATCGCACTTAAATCAAGAAGATCACCGCTATGCGCCATCTCCATTGTAAGGGTAAGCGTTTCTGCCTCATTTAAGCCCTGATAATACATTGCCATCATCATCGCAGACATCTGATAGTCAGGAATTCTTCCGTCCGTATAGCCCTGTATCATATACGCGATCTCATCCTCCGTCAGTACCCCGCCATCCCTCTTTTTTTTAATCAGATCATACATTCTCATATGCAGTGTCCCTCCCCCTTATGTTGTCTGCTCTCCCAACCATACTACTTCGCCTTAAAGGAATATCGCCCTTATCATTTCACGGTTTTTCCGTCATTCAGATCTTTGCCTTTCCACATAACTTTCCACATTATAAAGAAACTCTACCGCCCAAAACGTCAGATCACAGAGCAGCGCATTTTTATTATGATAATCCGCCTCTAAACGCACATCCGTATAGGGACCGGTATCCTTGATATTTTTTGGCGAATAGCGCTTATTATGCGGCGCCGAAAAGTCCATGCGCAGAATGCCGTCCCCGTCGATAGCTTCGCGGATATTCCGAACAGATTCTCTGATGATGTCCACGCGTTCACCGACCCCAAGCATCGCAATCTCGCTTAGCACACGCCGGTACAGGATCGTATCGATCAGGTCGCTCCGAAAGGCCCTGAGCGGTCGTATCAGCGCAAAGCAGGGCGCATAATATCTGCCGCCAATTCTGACATGCATGTCGTTGTCAGGCTTCATAATCCTATTTACATGATTCAGGGCATCCGCCATCATGCTGATGCTCTCGCTGTTTCGCCAAGAATCTGTATATGCGAGCATTGCCAATGTATAAGAGTCGGGGAAATACTCGTCCGATTCAATATACGGATAATTATACTTGCGTTTTGCACCGGCATTATATTTTGTGATTTCATCTAAAGAGCCGATCTCCAGTACACGCCGGAATCCTTTTAAGCAGATCTGCTGAAATTCCCGGACATCCGCATAGTCATCGCCGTAACCGAGCATCGCCTGCATCGTGTTGACCAGCGCCATTAAGCAGTTACCGTTGTTGATCCCCACAAAGCGGTTCTCAAACCGCGTGCGCTCAGGTGATATCCGTGAAAATTCTTCACACAGAGTTTCCTCATTGCGCATTGCCCTCACAAAATCTGCCACAAGCGGGTGATCCTTCGGTATCCGGTAATAAGAAAGGAGGCGCGCGGCATGTTCCCCGTCCTGAAGCGGTATTTCCTGTAAGACCTGCCCGCGCCAGTTGCTCAAGCTGTGCATCCCGTTTCCGATATACCCGTTTGGCTTCGCATAGTTTTTTACAAGCTGATAATCGGGCAATGCATAGATCTGACCCAGCAGCCGTTCCTCTTCTTCTGCGGAAATCTCTTTTAAGATCTCTTTACGAAGCCGGTACTGAATGACCGGACCTGCGTGCTCCATCAAAAAATCGATTGATTTTGACATCCTTTCAGTTTCCTGTATCATACAAACACCATATCCTTTTCTGTGATGTTCCGGACTGACAAAGATTCTTCCTAGCGGTATAATGTCTAACGACATCATACCATGTGCTCCGCACATGCTTACGCTCCGCGATGCACACTCGCTCCGCTCGGCGCGGTATCATATCTGTCGATATTGTACCATGTGCTCCGCACATGCCTGCTCTTCGCGATGCACACTCGCTTCGCTCGGCGCGGTACAATGTCTTACGACATTGTACCATAAACACATCCGCAATTCCATGATATTTCATTTCCTTGATGCGTTATTCACTTTCGTTTTTTACATCTGAAAGTTTCTTTTTTTAAATAGTATTGTATTTTCCTTTCAGCAGATGTAAGTATTAGGATACCGTGCTCTGTGTTATGATAAGGTCAACACACCAAAGATACATTATCTAAGTGGCTTAATTACCTGAAATGTTATCAATGAAAAAGGAGAACGACAATGGAACCGATACTTACAATTGAATCATTGACAAAATATTACGGAAAAAGCAGCAATCAGACAAAAGCATTAAACGGCATCACGTTTCAGGTCATGCCGGGTGAATTCTTAGGCATTATGGGAAGCAGCGGCTCCGGAAAATCCACACTGCTAAACTGCATTGCGACCGTTACCGCCCCGACAAGCGGACAGATCACGGTAAACGGCAGACACATCCAGTCTCTGAAAGGCGCGGCACTTGCCGATTACCGCGGTAAAGAACTCGGATATCTGTTCCAAAATTTTGAACTGCTTGACCATATGACGGCGCGGGAAAATATTCTGCTTCCGCTCTCCCTGCATGATGTACCGGAGCGCGAAAGCCTGAAACGTCTCCATCAATTGTCTTCCTATCTGGAAATTGAGGATATTCTGAACAAATTTCCATCTCAGATGTCAGGCGGGCAAAAACAGCGGGTTGCCGCTGCCAGGGCGTTGATCTTAAATCCCGCCGTCATACTTGCCGACGAGCCGACCGGTGCTCTTGATTCGAAAAACGCAAGGGCACTGATGGAAAAACTGAGCGGCTTAAATCATGATGCGGACGCTACCATTTTAATGGTCACGCATAATTCTGACGCGGCGAGTTATTGCAGCCGTATCCTGTACATTCAGGACGGCAAGATCTTTCATGAGCTGCGCAGGGATCTCCCCACTGAGACAAAGCAGGATTTTTATGAACGAATTTTGAAAGTAACCGCACAATTAGGAGGTGGCAGCACAAATGTTCTCTAAATTGATCTCACGAAACAGCAAACAAAACCGAAAAGAAAACCGTCTGTTTTTCGGTTCCCTGATCATCCCCATCATCGCGTTTTATATGATCCTTGCACTATCCCGTCAGGATGTCATGGTCTTTTTGAAAACGCTTGAAAGCGATGCAATTGCCCGCCTGTTGTCCATGATCCCTGTTTTCTATGGAATGACCCTGTTCCTGCTGTTCTTCCTCATCTATTACGCAAGCAAATATCAGTTAGAACGTCGCCGTCATGAATTCGGCGTTTATCTGATGCTGGGCATGCGGCGCAGGAAATTATTCGCCCTGCTGATCGCAGAAGATTTTCGCAGCAGTATCGTCTCCCTTTCCATTGGGCTGCCCGCGGCTCTTCTGCTGTCCGAATTGGTCAGCCTGATCACGGCACGGCTCGTTGGCATCGGTATCGTCGATCATCAAATTTCGTTTTCTTTTCAGGCTCTGATCGGAACCGCTGCCGGTTTTCTCCTGATCAAATTCTCTGCTTTTCTGATCTTAAGCGGAAAGATCAGCCGCAGGGAGATTACTTCATTATTAGTTGACATGCCTGAAGGCACAAAAAAGCAGCTGCCAACATGGCTCTATGCATTTGCCGTCCTTATCGGAACAGGCTTTCTTGTCATCGCGTACAAAAGAGCGATCAGCGGTATCGCATGGTACCGGAATTCCCAGATGGGAATGACACTTCTGCTCGGACTGACCGGGACGATGCTGTTTTTTTGGGGACTTCGGTCAGCGATCGGCTTTGCGGCAGCGTTTGGACACGGCAGCCGCAGGCTTAGCAGATTCAATTTTCGCCAGATTCAGGAGACTGTCATGTACCGTTCCGGTATGCTTGCTGTCTGCTCGCTGCTGATCCTTGCCGCATTGTGCTGTTTTGGGGCGGGCATTGCCATTTCCCGATTCTATGGAACAACTGCACCCCATGTGCTTGATTATTCCTTTCAGGATTCAGAAGATCTAAGCTCCTCAGACAAGATCCGGCAGGCTCTTAACGCGCATGGACTGGATGACTGTTTTCAAGAGTTATTTGAAATCCGGATCGGTCATCCCCGCTCCATGAATGATTCAGATTCTGCATTCCAAATGGAATCCTTGATGTCCGCGCTCCGTGAAGCGCCTGATTCCGAGGCAAGGGATCGATTACTGAACAATCTTTCTTATGTCGATTACCCATATACCATCTCACTGAGCGGTTATAATACGCTTTTGAAAGCCGCAGGACTACCCTGCCTTTCACTTGAAAAGAATGAAGCTGCTATTTATATGGATGCATCATTTGTAACACAGGACAGGGTACAATTATTAAACGATATTTTGCAAAACAGACCGGAAGCAATCCTAAGTGAATACACCTGCGCCCTGACCGGACCGATCCAGACAACAAACCTTGTTGCGGATCGTTCCATCACATTGTCATTTGCCCTGATCGTGCCGGACGACGTCTTCGATTCTCTCGCAGCCGGAAGGCACAGTGTTTATCTGAACGGAATTCTGGCACAGGAACTGACCGCGCACACCAGCCTCATATCAGCGATCACCGATATGAATCAGAAGCTGGAAGAAGCGGGAATCCCTTATGAAAGCTATCTAAAGAGCATGGGACGGCAGTTATTTTATATGGTTGCCGCAAGTTATATTACAATCTATCTTGCGATCATTTTTTTGATTATTGCCAATACCGTCATTGGGACCGGTTTTCTTATGAGTCAGCAGAAAACCGGGCGCCGCTACCGCACATTGATTCGTTTGGGAGCTGACCACAAAACTTTATGCAAGTCCGCGGGCAGACAGATTTATTGGTATTTTGGACTTCCGACCATCGTTGCGGCTGTAAGCAGCCTGTCCGGCGTCCGCGCGCTCCTTAGTGGATTTTTATCATCAAGTGCAAAAGACAGTCTGTCCGAAATAATGCAGGTCTCCGCAATTGTCATTATCGTTCTCTGTGTGATAGAATGGATCTATATCGCAGCCGTAAAACGTTCCAGTGACCGTTACCTCTTAAAGCTGACGGTTCCGATGCGGGAAGAATAGGAGAACATTGATGAAACGGATAGCCATTGTGGAAGACGAGGCGTTTATGCGGGAGGAATTATCCGATATCCTGCGAAAAGCCGGATACGACGTAGATGAGATCACTGAATTTCGGGACGTGACCTGCCGGCTTCTCGCATACGCCCCCGATCTCGTACTCTTAGATCTGAATCTGCCGGGCATAAACGGCTTCGGAATCTGCCGGGAATTGAAGCAAAGCAGTTCTATCCCGGTTCTCGTCCTCACCTCACGCGACGAACTGCATGACGAGCTGCATGCTCTGAATCTCGGCGCCGATGAATATTTGACAAAACCGTGTCGGAAAGAACGGCTTCTAAGCCGTATCGCAAACGTTCTAAAACGCTTTGAAGGCCGCGCGAATCTACTGGAGGGCGACGGTTATCTGTTGGATCGGCAGACATATACACTGTACATCCATAATACTTCCGTTATCCTTCCAAAAAATCAGGGAAAAATTTTGGAAGTCTTTCTGAATAACAAAAATAACATTGTATCAAAAGAAACGCTCTGTCAGGCAGTCTGGGGCACCTCGGAATATATTGATGAAAACGCCCTTCAGGTCAATCTGACCCGCTTAAAAAAAACAATGAACGAACTGCGTATGGAGCAGCAGATCGTACCGGTGCGCGGAAGCGGATATAAACTAATCACAATGCGGGAACTCCAATAACGCCGCGCGATTCGTACCGACGGTAAATTCGGATATAGAATCATCATCAATTCAAAAACCGTACCACATCCCTTATATTTAGAAGGAACGTTATTATGACACAACAAATAAAACTGCTCAGACAATATGTTCCATGGCTTCTGCTCCTGCTTGGCATCGATGCGTTTGCAGCGCTGCTTTTGTGGCTTTTGGATACGCGTGCCTTTTTTTCACTTGCGGTTGTTATTACGCTTAGCAGCCTTCTCTTTTTTATTGTGCTGTGCTGTTTTCTGCTCCGCCTTTCACACAAAAAAGAACAGGCTTTTCTTACCTTTCTGGAAAATCCGGACGAATATAATGAAGCGTTGCTATTAAAGTCCGTCTCTCCCGCAGAGAAGGACGCCATCTGCTCACTTGGCATGTTTTTACGGGATATGCAGAACTCCCTGACCGTACTAAAAGAACAGATTAACGATTATGAAGAATACGTGGAGTCGTGGGCACATGAGATTAAAACGCCGCTCTCGCTCTTAACGCTGCTGCTTGATAACCGCAGGGAAGAACTCCCACCTCCTGTAACGGGCAGACTCGACCATGTCAGGAACCGCATGCAGGAATCTGTTGACCAGATGCTGTTCTATGCGCGGTTAAAAAGTGCGCGAAAAGATTATTTGTTTGAGTCCGTTCCAATCCGCACCTGTGTGGAAGAACGGTTAGAAGATTACAGCCCGCTGCTCGACGAAAAACATTTTATCGTGCAATGCTGCATACAGGATGAGAGCGTTTATTCCGACCAGCGCGGGCTCCATTTTCTGTTAGGCCAGATTATCAGCAATGCCGTCAAATATTGCTCCGCAGAACCGAAACTGTATATCCAATCTTTTCAGGAAAACGGCCGCTTTGTTCTAAGTATTCAGGATAACGGGATCGGTGTCAAAGGCTGTGATCTTCCCTATATTTTTGAAAAAGGCTTTACCGGAGATTCCGGTGAAGACAGGAAAAAGGCGACCGGTATGGGACTATACCTTGCAAAAGAAATTGCGAAGGAACTGAATATCTCCCTGCGCGCTGCCTCCAAATGGGGAAAAGGATTCGAAATGCAGGTCATCTTTCCTGTCGTTGACGGGGAGCGCCCTTAAGTGCCGGCAATGATTAGACAAGCTCTCATCCTGATAAGGAATATCCGAATAACGGCAGCAATTCTGTCAGGTTAGAGATTGTCCTGTCCTGACCATACCTTTTATCATCGCCGTTTCTGTTGACCAAAACCGCATAGACGCCCGCATTTTTAGCACAGAGCATGTCTTTTTCTTCATCTCCCACAAACACGATACCGGACGGTTCTATCTGCATCTTTTCACTCAGTATTTGAAGCCCTTTCGGGCTTGGTTTCCGGTATCCGGCGTCATTTGACGTAAACGGATACTCTATATAGCGAAGGATCGGTGCAATATCCTCCAAAGCAAACCGGTTGTCCATGCCATATGCCACATCTGACAGAGTCCCCGTCCGTATCCCGTTTTCCGAAAGTACTTTTACGGTCGGTTCCGCGTCTGGAAACAGCGTGCAGTCCTGTCGGAAATAGGTATAGAAGCTTTCTTTGACCCTCCCGGTATCCTCCGGTGGTATCTGCATACCTTGAACAATTTCTGTAAAAATACTGTCCGATGAAACCTCATACTCTCTCGGATGAATTCTTGTATTATATTTTGACAGAATATCGGCGGCCGCGCGGTAATGCGCCTCTGTAAACGAATAGCAATACTTCTTTGCAATTTGCTCAAACGCGGGCCGATATAGCTTTGACCAGTTCATCGGTATTCTGTAATCTACCAGCGTCTGTCCGATATCAAATACAACTGCCTGAAACATGTTATCCCCGCCTCCCTCAAATACAAATAAGGCAGTACGCCTTTCCCTGTTCTGCCCCGATAATCCTCACATTCTTAAATAATTCTGAGATTCCTCTTTTGACAAGAAGAATTTTTCCTGCAGCTTTTGCAGTATCATATTGTCCGGTATGCTCAAGTCCCTTAGCGCCGATATCATACCAAGTATTCCCTGTTCTCTTCCTTCTTCCCTTCCTTCTTCTCTTCCTTTTTCCATATTTTCCTGATCTCTCATCAACAATGTCATATACTCATGCCTCCATCTCCGGTTCCTCTTGGCTCCTTTCAAAGCAATTTCCAGTTTCTCTACATAGGAATCTGTCGTTTTCTGACCTGCTATGTAATCCAAAAATGCCTGTAATTCTCGGCTGACATCCTTCAAAACACCCTTTGCATTCAGAAATATCTTTATGGCTTCATCACCCATTGATATGCCAGTATCTTCTCGGCAAATATTCTCAAAGGTATATACATGCCGCCCTTTTCCGTATAAATCAAACAGGCAGATAAATATGATATAGCTCCTGTTCAGCTTTTTATAATGCTGTCCCCTGTCAATAAGCTGTAAGTCGATCATACTTTGATAGTATCGGCTTCTCTTCGGTATTTCCTTTGTATCGCTTACCTGTATTTCTATGTCATAGACAGCCTCTTTATCATCTTTTACATAGACATCCAAACGTACGCTGCGGGCATCTATATCACAATTGATCTCTTTTTGTAATTCCGGATATTCAATATGGTCAATCCGCAGATCCGGAAGAATCCGTTGTAATAGTTCTATGCATAGCTCCGGATTCTGCATAACCTTGCCAAATAAAAAATCATTGGATATTCCCAACGTTTCCCATTTAATCTGCGCTTCCTGCAAAAGCTGCCAAGACCGTTTGCTTTCTGATCGTTCTGTTTTTGTTCTTTGCATTCTTTTCCCGCTTTCCGTTGCCCTCTTCTCCGGAAAATACGGTTTCTCTCATAAACCTCGTAGAAGTCTCCCCAATATTATTATACACAATCTATGCCCTGATACAACATGCAAAAGAGGGAATGCACATCCTCTGCCAAGTCTTTCCGCGTTCCCTCCTCCGTCGTCATGCTTTTTTATCAAAGAAAGAACCGCTTTCTATACCGGTCATATCCATAAAAGCCTCTTCATCATTATGCGGGAACAGCAATTCCATATACAGATTTCCGAGCAGGTTCTTCACCCTGTCCGTATCAACGTCTGAAACCGGAAAATCATTTCTTTCCAAACGTTTGAGGTTTTCCAAAATTTTCTCTATATTCTGCCGCTCGGATGGTTCCGGTGCCTGTTTTGGTTTCGCATCGTCAAAGGAGTCCCTTATAGCGGGCACTTCCATGATCGGTTTCGTTTCAGGAATATTATATACCACATTCTGGCAGGTCTTCATAAAGCATTCCGGATCATATTCCGCCAGATAAGCTAATTCGTCCATCGTTAACGTCTTTTTATGATGGATTTTCAGGTAGATATTCACAAGATATGTATTCTTCCCCATATTGCCTCCATCCTTCATGAAAAAATCGACATGCCGCTTTTTATACTCCCGCTAAGTTGTAAACAGGCAGAACACTTTTATATGCCCTGCCCGTTACTATAACCACTTTTATCTGTATTTTACTATGTGCATCTTACATGCTTCACGATGTACACTTGCTTCGCTCGGCACAGTATGACTTATTTATTATATTTTATCATATCACCGGTGAATGCGCCACAAAATTTTACTATTTATTCAGTCATTTATTCAGTCAAAAACGTTGTTCTATTGTTTGACTCTAATTCCGTTTTCCCGCATAAAATGCCGGAGTTCTTTGACGTTCCCATAGTACACGCATCCACTCATTCCCAAATTCCCAGAAGCCTCTACATTTGCCGGCGTATCATCAATAAAAAAGCATTCCTCCGGTCTCAGTGAAAAGGTCTGAAAGAAATCAAGATACGCCTGCGGCTCCGGTTTGAGCAACCCATGCTCGCAGGAAATCCAAATTCCCTTCATAAACCGTATGGACCTGATGTTTTTACTAAAAATCCGAAAACGGTGTGAAGTATTAGACATCAGATACAAGTCATACTCATTTTCTGCCAGTTCTTCGACCAGCCTTTCCATAGGGGGATTGGGCGGCTGTACCATGCGGTACTCGTTGATGAAACGCTTTACCGTATCATGCAGATGTTCCGGCATTCTTTTACAGATCGAAGCTGCTGCATCCTGATCCGTAATCGTCCCCCTGTCCATCTGAAGCCATTCCACCGATGCACAAAGGTGATTTTTCATCCACTCAAAATCCTCTTCATTATTGACATACCCATAGATGTATTCTCTGGCATGATAGATCGTGAGTACATTTCCCATATCAAAAACTATGTTTTTTATCATGCTCCGCCCTCTTTTGACAACGCCCCGCGCAGATTTCCTTTTTTCAGATTCCCCCATAAATCCACAATGTTTTGCGGATTAACTATTGAGAGGCTGATATTTTATGCGCCTGCAGTCACATAAGAATGTAATGCCGTGAGCGCCTCTTCCTCTAATCCTCTGCATCTTTGCAGAATCCCAATGTATGCCTGCCTCTTTACTCCGGCATCCTTCGCATTTTTAGGAGTCTTTGGAAGCATCTCATGCATACATTTTTCAATGATAGACAGCATTTCTTCATATTTTGCAATGGCAGTCAGCACCGCATGATCGTCTATATCCTGCAACAGATGTATACAGAGTTCAAGAAATTGTTTGATCCGGAGCTTGCCCTCATAATGGATAAAAATATGCGGAAACATGCATTCAATTTCTGTCAGTTCCTGATTTGTTTCTTTGCGAAGCTCTTCACACCAATTATCATAGATAACCAGTCCATACCCTGCAAGGGGGTCTTCAAACAAATGCTCTTTATTGCTTAAAAGCGCATATCCCTTTTGCAGGGCTTCTCTGCACTTATCTGCAACGGAATCCGTTTTGGGACCGGGTTTGATCAGATATAGATCAGAATCTTTCAAATACCATTCCGAAAAAGCTTTCAACTGTCCAAAAGACATGACTGCGTTTTTCTCGTCATCACCATCTAAAAAACTGATGCCTTTCAAAATTCTTCCTGAGTCAGAATATCCTGTTGCCAATATCGTGTCCGTATATTCTTTGGGCATGACGATTATGGGGTATCCGCTCTTTATATGATCTGTCGCCATCCGAATGAACTCATTGTGAGAATATTCTGTACTGGCATGGATCTCACAAGTCAGTCCATATACCGCGAGACATTCCTCCCAATTGTCATCAAATCCCCATGAATAGCCAAAGCTGATGCCGGAAAGTGCCGCTTGGAAAATATATTCTGCGTCATCATTGATTTGTTGGTTCATTGCATTTCTGCGTTCCTCAAGTCCCATAAAAAGCTTGATCGCTGACAAGATTGCCGGTTTCGACATACTGCGGGGCCAGCTGCTGCTCGTGAAATCCGCAATCGGCGCATATGGCAGCAATATATGTTCAAAATTGGCGTTCGCGGCAGGCGCCGGCATCGGAAAAAGAATCGAGTCTATGGTACATCCCAAAAGTTCCGATAACTCCACAAAAAGGGAAAGCTCCGGCATTGTATGTCCGTTCTCCCACTTGCTCACAGCCTGAGGGCTGATATTTAATTGTTTCGCGACATCCTCCTGCGTCAGTCCCCTGTTCTTTCTGAACAGTGCAATCTGTTTCCCTGCCTTCACATTATCTAACATTCCGTCTCCTTTCATGTGATTCTTTTCTGCCATTAATACAGAAAGAATCACAACTTGTTTTTTCTTCATTATAGGAAACTGTAGATGTCTTTACCATACTTCTAAGGTTGTGTTTTAGACGTGAAACTCAACTTGAGGTTAAGTGCGCCAACATACTGGCTTCTCTCATAAAATCCCAAGAGTACTTTTATACCTCCTGTTCGCGGCAAATGGCAAAATCTGCACTATTCAGCAGATAATTGCCGATCCCTTTTTGTATCCTTTCGTAAAAATCCCCGGATGCCGTTATGTTCTTACGGAATGGCATATGCAGAAAGATCATCTTTGTTTGTAATCCCTGATCATAAATGTATTTCAATACATTCCAGTATAAAGCATTACAAAAAGATGTTCCGGCACGGTCAGAAAGCCGAACCTCAATATGTTCCGTTCTGAAAGCATCATGTAATTCATCATATGCAAATTCCGTATATAGACAGCGACTCCCGCTTCTTGCAGCCGTTTCAATATATATTTTATCTTTGATATTTGGTTTCTGACCAAAACTAAATATATATTTGACGCTTTCGGGCGATCTTTGGAGCTGATCCAAAAGGATTTTAGCGTCCAATATTTTATCATTCGGGAGGATTAGTGAGTGGCTTACAGTCTGCTTTTTTACAAACTGCTCGGAAGATGTACCCCGAAATCCCGTCATAAGAATCCCGTTATTGTCTATACTCATTCCGCCTCCTGCACCCTTGTGCTCTTTCGCCCTCACTTATGATACGGTTCTCCGTTCATGATCCGAAATGCCCGGTAAATCTGTTCCGCCAGAATCACACGCATCAACTGATGCGGAAACGTCATATCAGAAAAACTAATCTGCTCGTTTGCGCGCAAAAGAATGCGCCCATGAAGCCCGAGCGAGCCGCCGATCACAAAGACGATCCGGCTCTTTCCGGCATTCATGAGCGTTTCCAGACATTGTGAAAATTGTATAGAACCCTGTTTTTTTCCTTTGATGGCTAGTGCGATCACATAGTCATCCGCGCGAAACAATTTCTCGATCCGCTCCGCTTCTTTATTAAGGATCTGTTCTTCTTCGCGCGCCGAGGCATGCTCCTTTGTTTTTTCATCCGACACTTCAATTATGCGGAAATCACAGTATTTTGACAGACGCTTTGCATATTCCGAAACAGCATCCCGATAAAAAGCTTCCTTACATTTGCCGACACAAATTACCGTCAGATTCATTCAAACATCTCCTGATAAATCGTTTCTGCCAGACTGTCGAGATAAGCCTCATCCACCCCTTCAAACTCATCGGCGATCCTTTGCCTGATTGCTTCCGTACGCTTAAAAAAGCAGATTTCGTCGGCATCCGATTCGTCAAGCTCTGCCGCCGCGTCAATACTCTCAGCCGTAAGATTCTCTTTCACCCACTGATCGATCCGCTCCGTCAGCGCGTCCTCATCCGAGGCTTCCGCACGGAATTTGCGCGCGCCTTTCAACGAATAAACGCCAAACCCGATAAAAAAGAAAAAAAGCGCAAACATGATTCCATTCATCATGATCCGGTTGCCGAACCGGATCGGCAGAATGCCGAAATCGATGAGCAGTAACGCAATACAACCGAGGATTCCAAACACAAGCAGCACTTCACCCGAACTCTTTAAGTCATCCGCACGCTCGCTTTTTTTGCGGTAAGTCCCGCCCGATGCCTTCAAACTGCTTTGTAAGCCGCCTTGGGATGACAGATTCTCATTTTTCTCATTTATGAAAACGTCATCAGAAGACGTCTGAACCGTATCTTCATCCCGCATATCACCGGCATCTTCTACCGGACAATCCGCTTCATCCCATACCCTGTCGGCATCCTCCCTGAATGTGACGGAGCTCTCCCATGCCTCGCCCGTCTTTTTATCCACATCGTCATTCATCCCTGCAGCTTCGTCACTTATCTCTGCGGCATCGCTCTCATAATCTGCATCTTCGGCATTCTTCTCATGTGACATGGCACGCCATGCTTCCGCCGCAGACTCGGTCAAAAACACCTGCGCTGCCTGCTTGGCTTTGCGTTCATGTTTTGGTAACACATAAAGACTGGCCTTCCCATCTTCCCATTCATAAATGACAGGAATGTCATTATATTCCATGAACTTCTTCATCCGCTGGATCAGTACTTCCTCACCGCTGAAGAGCAGAACTTCTTTGCGTTCATTCAGGGAATCCACCAATGCGGCACCGCAGTCGGAACACACTTCTACGCCCTTCGTATATTCATTTTTACAGACTGGACACCATGGCATCGGCGTTTCCCTCCCGAACTGATTTTTCCTTCTTATTTCAGATCGATTTATCCGGCAATACGGTAAAGCCAACTTGCAGCTTACATCATCTATTTATATCATCCTATGTCCGCTGCAACCCTCCGTCAAATTCACTTGACGGACTTTGATTTCTACCATTATGCCGCAAATACTTTACCTGCATGCGCTGCACTTTTACTTTGCAGACAGATATTCGTCAATTCCTTTCGCCGCCGCTTTTCCTGCACCCATCGCAAGAATGACTGTCGCCGCGCCCGTCACGGCGTCTCCGCCTGCAAATACGCCCGCTTTCTCAGTTTTTCCGTTTTCTTCATCAGCAATGATACACTTGCGTTTATCCGTCGTCAACCCTTCCGTCGTTGCGGAAATCAGCGGATTCGGTGATGTTCCGAGCGCCATAATAACCGTATCGACATCAATGACAAATTCGCTTCCCTGCACCGGAACAGGACGCCGTCTTCCCGATGCATCTGGCTCTCCGAGCTCCATTTTGATGCACCGGACCCCTTTCACCCAATTATTTTCATCTTCTATGATTTCGACCGGATTGGTCAATAAATCAAAAATGATGCCTTCTTCCTTCGCATGATGCACTTCTTCCACTCTTGCCGGAAGTTCTTCTTCACTGCGGCGGTATACGATATGAACCTCCGCACCAAGACGAAGCGCAGTTCTAGCAGCATCCATCGCCACATTACCGCCGCCGACAACTGCAACCTTTTTGCCGCGCATCAACGGTGTATCCGCCGACTCGTCAAACGCTTTCATCAGATTGCTTCTAGTCAGATACTCATTGGCAGAAAAGACGCCGTTTGCCTGCTCTCCCGGAATACTCATGAATTTCGGCAGTCCTGCACCGGAGCCAATAAATACAGCTTCAAACCCTTCTTTTTTCAAAAGATCATCAACCGTCACCGACTTGCCGACAACACAGTTCGTCTCGATCTTTACGCCAAGCGCCTTCACATTCTCGATTTCCGTACGCACAACACTTTCCTTCGGGAGACGGAATTCGGGAATTCCATAGACCAATACGCCGCCCGGCTCATGCAATGCTTCAAAAATCGTTACATCATAACCCATTTTTGCCAGATCCCCTGCGCAGGTAAGCCCGGAAGGACCGGAACCGATCACGGCAACCTTTTTCTCTTTCTTCTCCGCAGAAACCTTCGGTACGATTCCGTTTTCCCTTGCCCAATCCGCAACATAGCGCTCCAGCTTACCGATCGAAATCGGCTCTCCCTTGATACCCCGGATGCATTTTCCCTCGCACTGGCTTTCCTGCGGACACACACGTCCGCAGACTGCGGGAAGCGCGCTCGATTCCGATATGATCTCATATGCTTTTTCGATATTGCCAAGCTTTACCTGTTCCACAAACGCCGGAATATTGATGGCGACCGGACATCCCTTGATACACTGTGCATTCTTGCAGTTTATGCAGCGCGACGCCTCCTCCATTGCCTCGTCTTTCCCATAACCGAGACATACTTCCTCAAAATTGGCTGCCCTGACAGCCGCATCCTGCTCCTGAACCGGAACTTTCTTTAACACATCCATGAATTCAAACCTGACCTTTCTGTACCTTTACGCGTGATTCATCTAATCCATCCGCTCTATTTTCCTATGATCCAAATAAATCCATTCCATATAAGTCTGTTTCATACAAATCGCCACATATAATTTGTCTTATGCAATCGTTTCACACAATTTGTCCCGTTGAGATTTGTTTCCTGCAACAGACGATTTACGAGATCCATTCTCAGTTGCAGTTTCCGCAGCCGCCGTGATGGGTATCTCCTTCTTTTGCGGCAAGATATGCCCGTCCCTCTGCTGTCTTGTAAATCTGCTGACGTTTCATCGCCTCGTCAAAATTTACTTTATGTCCGTCAAACTCCGGTCCGTCCACGCAGGCAAACTTCACCTCATCGCCGACTGTAACACGGCATGCCCCGCACATTCCCGTTCCGTCCACCATGATCGGGTTTAAGCTGACAACCGTTGGAATTCCTAACTCTTCTGTCATTTTGCATACGAATTTCATCATGATCATTGGTCCAATTGCGACACACGCGTCATATTTCTTGCCTTCTTCCGTTACCAGATCTTTGATCGTCTGCGTTACCATGCCGCTTCTTCCGTAAGAACCGTCATCTGTTGTCACATAGAGGTTTCCGGCGACAGCTTCCATTTCTTTTTCCAGGATCAAAAGATCTTTCGTCTTTGCTCCGACAATGACATCTGCGTCAACGCCGTGCTCTCTCAGCCATTTTACCTGTGGGTAAACGGGCGCTGTGCCAACGCCTCCCGCCACAAATAATATTTTTTTATTACAAAGCGCCTCTTCTGATTCTTCTGTTAACTCAGATGGGCGCCCCAACGGGCCTACAAAATCATGGAAGCAATCTCCCGCTTTCAGCTTTGCCATTTTATAGGTGGATGCTCCCACGGTTTGGAATACGATCGTGACTGTACCATTCTGTCTGTCATAATCACAGATCGTCAGCGGTATGCGCTCGCTGCCCTCATCCGTCCTGACAATCACGAATTGACCGGGCATACATGTCTCAGCCGTTCTTTTTGCTTCCACCACCATCTGGTAAATATTGGTCGTCAGTTCCTCTGCCTCCAAAATCTTGTACATTACGTTCTCTCCTTCGCTTTTAACATGTGGAAAAGAAGACTTTCGCGACAGCGACTGTCTTTTTTGCCTCAAACATCATAACACAACCATTCTTAGAAATCAATGACGGTATAATGACCGTCCGCATCCATATCCGTGCGATATAATGTGCCATACACAACACTGACGGCATATTTTGTCTGACTCTGATATCTGCTGCCTGATTCATCCGTATAATACTCGGACACCAGATAGTAAATTTCTCCGTTATAAACGAACGCCGCCTGTGCCTCGTAGGAATAAATTCCCTTTGCTCCGGCAACCTCGCCCTCCATATTCAATAAAATTCCCCTGTCTGTCAAACCTGACGCCGTGATCAACACCGCCTGATCCGCACTGTAAACCGCGTCATTCAGGTATAAATGATATTCGACCTGTGTGATATTGCTTGCCACGAAGTTCGCATTATAGGAAATAAAGCGATACGTAGTAGCTCCTAACGGCATACAGATATCACGTGTGAGCGGCGTACTGTTTTTATCCGGCATCGTACCGTCCGCCGTATAATAAACCTGACATCCCTGCGGCACCTCCACACTGATGTATTCAGGCACCGAATAATCCCCGCCGTCCGGAGAGACCTGCGGTTCATTCGGGGATTCCGCCTCGATCACAAACTGCCCGCTGTGCACATTGCTCATCATGCCATATTCATTGATAAAAATAGCCTCGATCTGATATTCTCCCGATTCTAAGAGAATGGGGCTTGTATAAACCAGATCAGCTTCATCGGGCATTGTACCGTCCAGTGTATAATAAATGATACCATTTGTATTTGCACTGATTTTCAGGATCTGCGCATCCTCATATACGCCGTCCGCAATACTGAACGCCGGCTCTTCAGCCAGATATTGGTTGTAGTTCGCCTTAACCTCATCATACTCACAGCGTCTCATCAGGTTGCAGATTTCCAAATAGCGCTCCTGTGATTCATAGATCGCGATAAGTCGTTCATATGCTTCCATACGGTAATCCGCATAGGAGATCAAATCACGATAGATTTCTTCCGCACTGCTTAAGTCCCCAAGATGCTCATAATAATCAGCTAACAGCATTCGCGCCTCAATTTGTTGATTATCATACCGGATCGCTTGTTTCATACAGGCTGCGGCCTGCTCATAATCGCCCTGCGCCGCCGAAGAAATGCCCCTGTCATATTGATAACGGTATGTCTGTCTCTCAGCGCGCCGCACCCAGACAATCGCTGTAATGCCGACAGCCGCCACAAGCACAGCCGATAAGGCGACCGCCAGCTTTTTTCTTTTTTTCATGAAAAGAAAAATGGCATGGAGAAGACTTGGTCTCTCATCCCCCGCATACCACGGAACTTCCTCTGCGGGCTCGTCTTCTGTGAGCAGCCGCCGCGCCTCAGCCTTTGCCTGCATCTCTTCCGATACCAGCTCGCTTACGACTTCTGTCATTGTTTCCCGGATATTGCTGTCCAGCTCCGGCTCAAAATCAGGTACAATGCGGATCTCGTAGCCGCATGATTCACAATAAAGCTGCTCTTCTTTTATTTCATTTCCGCATACGGGACATTTCATGGCGCTTCCTCATTGATCCTGTTTGCAGAAGCGGTATGCCTCCACACAATTGTACATAAGCATTGCAATCGTCATAGGACCGACGCCGCCCGGCACCGGTGTGATGGCTGACACATGCGGCAGGACGGATTCATAGTCCACATCGCCGCAAAGGTGATTGTTCTCATTTCTATGTATACCGACATCAATGACGACCGCGCCCTCCTTCACGTAATCCGCCGTTATCATACGCGGCTTTCCGACCGCTGCGACCAGAATATCCGCACGTTTTGCCACTTCCTCTATGTTTTTTGTTTTGGAGTGGCAGACTGTTACGGTTCCGTTTTCTCTCAAAAGAAGAAGCGCCATCGGTTTTCCCACAATGTTGCTTCGCCCGATCACGACGCACTCCTTCCCTTCGATCTGAATATCAGAACGCTTCAAAAGCTGTATGATCCCTGCAGGGGTGCAGGATACAAACCCGTTCTGTCCGGTGCAGAGCGCACCGACATTCTGCGGATGAAATCCGTCTACATCCTTTGCCGGATCAATCGCGCAAATAATCTTGTTTTCATCGATCTGTGCCGGCAGCGGAAGCTGCACCAAAATACCATGCACATCCGTGCGCCTGTTTAAGTCCGCAATCAGATTCAACAGTTCTTCCTCTGTTGTATCCTCCGGCAATTCATATGCAAGCGACTGGATTCCCACATAGGCACATGCCTTTTTCTTGTTTCCGACATATACGCTGGATGCCGGATCGTTTCCGACCTGTATGACTGCAAGCGTGATTCCGGCTCCCTTCTCCCGATAAGCGGCAACCTGTGCCTTTACCTCTTCTTTGATCTGCGCTGATATTGCCTTTCCATCAATGATCTGCGGCATATGATTACTCCTTTCCGTACCGTTCCTCTTAAAATAGCCCCGTGATCACACCGTCTTCATTTACATCAATGCGATGTGCTGCCGGCTGCTTCGGCAATCCCGGCATCGTCATGATCGTTCCGGTAAGCGCGACGACAAACCCTGCCCCGGCGCAGACATAGACGTCACGGACATGGATCGTAAAGCCCTCCGGTCTGCCAAGTTTTGACGCGTCATCCGAAAGCGAATACTGGTTTTTAGCCATGCATACGGGCAGTCCTCCATATCCCAATGCCTCTAACCGTGCAAGCTGTTTTAAGCATGGCGCTGAAAAAGAAACATCCTTTGCACCGTAAATTTCTTTCGCGACGGTTTCTATTTTTTCTCTGAGCAACAGCTCCCGGTCATAGAGCGGATGGAAATGACTCTCTTTTGTCTGAAGCGTATTCAATACCGCCTGTGCAAGCTCAATGCCTCCCTCACCGCCCTGTTCCCATACTTTGGAAAGCGCAAATTCACAACCATGCTCCTCGCAAAAATGCTTCACAAAAGAAAGTTCCGCCCCGGTATCTGTTACAAACGCATTGAGCGTTACCACGACAGGTACACCATAATGTTGAATATTTTCTATATGTTTCTCCAGATTAACGATTCCCCGTTCAAGCGCCTCAAGATTCTCCGTATTCAGATCATCCTTCGCCACGCCGCCGTTGTATTTTAAGGCGCGCACGGTTGCGACAAGCACGACTGCGTCCGGACGTAATCCCGCCGATACACATTTAATGTCAAAAAATTTCTCCGCCCCCAGATCAGCTCCGAATCCTGCCTCTGTGATACAATAATCAGCCAGTTTCAAAGCTGCTTTTGTAGCGCGCACACTGTTACAGCCATGTGCGATATTGGCAAATGGTCCGCCATGCACGATTGCCGGCGTATGTTCCAGGGTCTGGATCAGGTTAGGATTGATCGCATCCTTTAAGAGCGCCGCCATTGCGCCGACTGCCTTGATATCTGCCGCAGTAACAGGATCACCGTCCAAATTGTAAGCAACGACAATTCTTGACAGCCTGTTTTTCAAGTCAGCCATATCCTCAGCAAGGCAGAGTATCGCCATGATCTCGGATGCAACCGTGATCACAAAGTGTTCCTCGCGCACAAAGCCATCCGTTTTGCCTCCCATGCCGACCACCGTATTGCGGAGCGCACGGTCGTTCATGTCCAGACATCTCTTCCATACGATCTGCCTCGTGTCTATGCGAAGCTCATTTCCCTGCATGATATGATTGTCAATCATGGCAGCAAGTAAATTGTTCGCCGACGTAACGGCATGAAAATCTCCGGTAAAATGCAGATTCAGGTCTTCCATCGGTACCACCTGTGCATAACCGCCTCCTGCCGCACCTCCCTTAATGCCAAAGCAGGGTCCAAGGGACGGTTCCCTGAGCGCAATGACCGCCCGCTTATTCAGCTTTGCAAACGCCTGTCCAAGCCCGACCGTCGTTGTCGTCTTTCCTTCCCCTGCCGGCGTCGGGTTGATCGCAGTGACAAGCACAAGCTTTCCGTCCGGCTGGTTTTTGATGCGCTTCAGGAGAGATTCGGAAATCTTTGCCTTATATTTTCCGTATAAATCCAGATCGTCTCCGTCTATTCCGAGCGTCTCAGCCACTTTGACAATTGGCACAAGCTCTGCTTCCTGTGCGATTTCAATATCGGTTTTCATATCCTCCACCATGCCTTTCTATTGCTGTAAGCCTTATTCCCCCGCCAGATACTGCTCAAACTGTTCGGCATTCATCAGCACCTTTCTCGGTTTCGTTCCTTCCTCCTCGCCGACGACCCCCGCATCTGCAAGCTGATCCATGATCCGTGCCGCGCGGTTGAAGCCGACGCGGAACGCCCGTTGTACCATCCCGATCGAAGCTTTATCCTTTTCAATGATGAACCGTCCTGCCTCGGCAAATAGTTCATCCAGATCCGATCCGCCGGCTCCGGAAACACCGTCGCCCGACGCAGAGGTCATACTGGAGATCTTTTCTTCCAAATCCGCGCCATAATCGCCTCCGACTGCCTGCTTTTTTAAGAACGCCACGACATCGGATACTTCTTTATCCGAGACAAACGCTCCCTGCACGCGCGCAGGCTTCGCATAACCCTGCGGATAAAAAAGCATATCTCCCTTGCCAAGCAGTTTTTCCGCACCGTTCATGTCAAGGATTGTACGGGAATCTACCCCGCTGGATACCGCAAATGCGATCCGGCTCGGCATATTGGCTTTGATCAGACCCGTTATGACATCCACGGACGGTCTCTGTGTCGCAATAACCAGATGGATCCCTGCCGCGCGCGCAAGCTGCGCAAGACGCACGATCGCTTCTTCCACTTCATTGGAGGCTACCATCATCAGGTCTGCCAGCTCATCAACAATAATGACGATCTGCGGCATTTTAACTGGCGTAGAAGCGTCACCAGTATCTTTCGTGCTTTCGGCAAGCTGATTATAGCCCTTTAAGTCGCGCACATTATGATCGGCAAATTTCTTATAACGATCCGTCATTTCCGCCACCGCCCATTGCAGAGCCGCCGAGGCCTTTTTCGGATCTGTCACGACCGGTATGAGCAAATGAGGAATCCCGTTATATACGCTCAGCTCAACAACCTTCGGATCGACCATGATCAGTTTGACATCATCTGGATGCGCCTTATAAAGAATGCTCATGATCAGTGTATTGATACACACGGACTTGCCGGAGCCTGTTGACCCCGCGATCAGCACATGGGGCATCTTGCCAATATCAAACACAACAGTCTGTCCGCCGATATCTTTTCCGACAGCAAACGCGATCGGTGACGAAAATTTCTTAAATGCATCAGACTCCAAAAGTTCACGCAGGTGGACTGCACTGTTTTCCTTATTCGGCACTTCAATTCCTACAGCCGCCTTTCCGGGAATCGGCGCTTCGATACGAATGTCTGTCGCTGCCAGATTCAATTTAATATCATCGGCAAGCGCCACGATCTTGCTGACCTTCACGCCGAGCTCCGGCTGCATCTCATAACGCGTCACCGAAGGTCCCTGACTGATGTCGGTGATCGTCACATTGACACCAAACGTCTTTAAGGTCTGCTGCAGCCGCGCTGCCGTCTCTTTTAACTGCCTTGCAGAATCTCCATTTCCTTTTCCTGGCGCTTTCTGCAGCAGATCAAGCGGCGGAAATATGTATTTCTTGGGTTTTGCCATCGGTTTTGTATTCGGTATGACCGCCGCGTCCGCCTTTTTCTGATCCGGCGTCCGGTATTCTTCTTTCATTCCAAAGCTGTGACCCGGCTTCGCGGGCTGATAGCCGCTCTCTAAAGCTGCGCCAAAGGTATCCGCGCCCTGCGGCTTATATGTATGTCCGGAGGCCTCAGACATGACTTTTCCTGCGGCGGCAGTCTCCTCTGCGCCGCTGCCCGCCACAGTTTCCTGCATGCCGCCCGCCATGATCTCCTGCATTTCACCAGATGCGAAAGCACCGGCAAGTCCGCCTGCCGCCACAACAGTGCCAGCCGCTCCAGTCATACCGCCTGCGGTTTCCATCCCTGATGCAAGCGCGCCAGCCGCGTCATCCTCCACAGCCGGATTCTCCGCCTGCCGCGCCACACCTCGCGGTTCCGGCATGCTCTGATAAAGGTCAAATGCAAATCCCCCGCCAAAAGCTTCCTGTGCTTCTGATGCCATAACCTGTTCCGCATCGTCCGGAATATCTTCCAACGTGATCTCGTGCATGTTTTCACCGTGATAAGACCCGGAACGTTTTTTCACAAGTGTTGTGTCCCCGCTGACACCGCTTACTTTTTTCTCCATGCGGAGTGCAGGGGCACTTTCTTCCATATCCTCATTCCGGGCAGGCCGCTTCCTGCCCCGGTCATGGATATCGGCATCCTCGTGCCGTACACGGCTTCTTCTGCATTTTGTCAGATTCTCCACATCTTCGCTTTCGTTTTCTCCCTCATATTCGTCATAATCCCCGGACTCTTCCTCATACTCTTCGCGGCGCAGCGCACGTTCTTCCCTGTGTCGTTCCGCGGATTCTCTCGCCGAATCATACACACGTCTGCTTCCTTTTTTTACGCCGTCTATGAAGGAGCGCTCTGTAATGATCACAAGCGCAATGATGATCACTACGATCAGTACAAGTGCGCTTCCGACCCCCTTTAAGTATTTCATCATCGGATAAGCCGGCAGTCCGCCTGCCAGACCGCCGCCTTTCAGCCCGTCCCTGCTCTGTAAAAACAGATCAACGATCAGATTTCCATTCAGATCTGCAAGTGGTACGGAAACCATCTCCGCCACGATGCAGATACACCAAAGTAAAACCGCACCGGCAATCAGTTTTCTGCGAATCGCCCGGTTTCCATCATTCGATATATACAGGGCAATCCCAATAAAGAGGGCAACCGGCAGTACATAAGAAAGGATGCCGAACAATCCGAACATAACGCCCCTGACAGCTTTTCCAAACGGTCCCATGATTGAAAAATTGCACAAAAGCAGAAGAATGCAAAATGCAAAACAGACAATCAGGTTAATCTCCTTTCCTAATGCCGGTTCTTGCGCATTCTTCCTGCTATTTGCCTGTCTGCCGGATGCAGATCGTGTATTACGTCTTCCTCCCTGCGTCCTGCTGTTTGTTTTTTTAGTGTTTGTCCGGCTGCTTTTTCCCGCAGACGATGATCCCCGCCTGTTTCCCTGCCCCGAACGTGTATTTCCTGACGCCATCTGAGCTACCTTAAATCCTTCCTTACAAAATCCACCGGAACATTATAGCATTTTTATGGCTTTTTGTCATCTCTCTTCCATCAACTCCCTCAGTTTTTCGAACGCCTCATGAATTCCTCCTACTTCATCAATGATTTTTTCCTCTACTGCCTCCTCGCCCACAAGGATCGTCCCGACATCTTTTGTCAGCATTTCCGTCTCCATCATCAATTCCTCCAGGCGCTCCTTATCTGCGCCGCAGTGCGACTCAATAAAATTCAGGATTCTGTCCTGAATCTGCCTGAAATAGTCAAATGTCTGCTGCACGCCGATCACCATACCGCTTAAACGCACAGGATGGATGACCATCGTGGCGGTCGGAACAATATAGGAATAATCCGTACTCACGGCGATCGGTATCCCGATACTGTGGCTGCCGCCAAGCACAAGCGATACCGTAGGTTTGCTAAGGGAAGCTATCATCTCTGCGATCGCAAGCCCCGCTTCCACATCACCACCCACCGTATTCAGCAATACCAAAAGCCCGTCCACTTCATCGCTGTCCTCAATCGCGGCAAGCTGCGGAAGAATATGCTCATATTTTGTCGTTTTGGTATTTCCGCCGAGACACTCATGCCCTTCAACCTCGCCAATGATCGAAATCAAATGCACGTTGTGCCCGTTTTCCTCGTGCTTTAAGATCACCTGCCCGTTCTCTTTGATCTTATCGTCCACGAGTTTTTGCTGCTCAAGATCATTTTTCTCTTTCTCCTGATCCTTTTTTTCCTTTCCATTTTCATTTTTTATCTGTCCGCTCTGTTTCTTTTTTGACATAACAGCTCTGCTCCTTCTCATCTTTTATGATTTTCACAATTTATCCAGCTAAAAAGGAGAATCCTGTTTAGCGGATTCTCCTTTTTAGTATGTCTTTGGGCATCACGATTATGCCTATTTTTTGGGTTGACTTTAACAGTCAAAATTATCCTCATCACTGACCTCGACGTCATAATGCATGCGGTCCGCCGTAACCTCGTAAGCATAGTCCATTTCACGGTGCTCTCTCTTTTTGGGCAATGGCAAAGGATTCTCGATAAAGCGTGTCTTTTCACCCTGCGGGGCTTTCTCCTCCGCATTTTTTTCTCCGCCGGCTTTTGTTTTCTCGGCAGTCTGCTTTTCCCCAACTGTTTTTGTTTCTTCAGCAGCCTGCTTTTCTTCAACAGCTCGTTTTTCCCCAGTCGCTTTTATTTCTTCAGCAGCTTTTGTTTTCTCTACGGCTTTTGTTTTCTCTACAGCTTTTGTTTCTTCGGCAGTCTGCTTTTCCTGAACTGCTTTTGATTTCTCAGATGCTTTCGTTTCTTCCGTTATTTTGGTTTCTTCTGCCGCTTTCGTCCGTTTGGCAGCCTTTGCTTCTTTCAACATCGTTTTTTCTTGCTTTTCCACTTTCTGTTTCCCGGCTTTTTTCGCCGCCTGCTTTGCTTCTTTTTGTATGGACCGCTTCGACCGTACCGGACTTTCTGTATGTTCTTCCGCTTCGTCATCCTCCGCGTTCTTCTTTCTCAGGACAGACGAAAAAGGATCTTCGACCGGCTGTCCGGTCAGATAGATCATGCCGACCGTCTGCGCTGCCGCCAGTATCCCGATACAGGAAAGGATAAATCCTGTTTGCGTACGGCCGAACAAGATCATTCCAAAATATGGAACCGCCATCGTACGCAGTACGTCATGTCTGCACCAAAAGAAGAGGACTGCCGCAACGCCGCCAAATGCAATCACACATAGCAGAACAATATCCTGCGGTATCTGCAATAGCACAACCGGCTCACACAGGATGTCTTCATAATGTATCATATAATTACTGAAATCGTAAAACGCTTTTTCCGGCAGATTTCTCGTACCTGTCAGTGCCAAACTGAGCAGACAAGTCCCGGCAGCGAGCCCGGCGGTCACGCCCAGGATAAAGCACAGCAGTTCCGCGCGCCTTCCGTTTACGCTTGTAATAAAAATTACGATCACGGCAGCCGGAACCAACAGTGCTGTCAGATCAAGCACAAGAAGCGCACCGGAAAAAATCCCGCACAAAAAATAGAGAGGTATCATGCTTTTTCCGCCAACACCGAATACGCTCCGCCTCATAATCGCCGCAAGCGCGCACGCAGCAGCCATGAAAAGCGCCATAAAAAGCTGTGCAGGCTCACAGTTGCTCACCGCCTGATAAAAATATGGAATGCATAAAAATAGAACTGAAGAAGAAATCGCCGCCGCCCTGCCGGCTGCGACCCTCAAAAATAAGTAACTGCACAAAACCAAAATCACCTGACAGATCAGGTTTACAATGTACACCGCATCCGGTACATTTCCTAACAGAATACAAAATCCACGCGTCAGAAGTGCATAAAGTCTTTCAACGCCCAAAAAATTTCCAAAATCCACGCCGGCACTTGATGTGATCTGCTCATATAGTCCAACATTTCCGGAAAGTTTGCCGCCGGAAAACCGTGCAATGTATACCCCCCGGCTGACCAGTACCAGCAGATAGCTTGTGAGCGCAGGCAGAACCTCCGCCCGGAAAAATCCGCTGCTTTTGAATGTTCTCCGTCTTCGGCTTGCCGCTATTTTCGCATCCTTGGGCTTTGCTTTCATCAGTACGATCAGCGCTGCCGCACATCCCACAAACGTAAGCAAGATTACCATGACAACAATAATACAGGAAAGCGCGGAACCGTCTAATTGAAGGATTCTGCTCATCGTATTGCCGATGCATATTCCGATATATAAATATGTAATTACATAAATCGCATAATAAAGCCACGATATTTTTGTCTTTTCAATATTCATACGTCATCCTATAGGTCTGCAAGTGCCTGTTCCACATCCGCAATGATGTCTCCCACATTTTCTATGCCACAGGAAAACCGGATCAAGTCCGGTTCAACGCCTGCTTCCTTTAACTGTTCATCCGTCATCTGCCTGTGCGTATGGCTCGCCGGATGCAGCACACAAGTTCTGGCATCCGCAACATGCGTGACAATGGCAGCTAACTTCAAATGATCCATAAACCGGACAGCGACTTCCCTGCCGCCTTTAAGTCCAAATGCCAGCACGCCGCATGTACCGTTTGGCATATATCGTAATGCTCTTTCATGGTACCGGTCGGTCTTTAAGCCCGGATAGCGCACCCACGCAACCTCATCCCTTTCACTCAAGTACTCGGCAACTCTCTGTGCATTCTCACAGTGCCGCGGCATTCTCAGATGCAGCGTCTCCAAACCGGCATTTAATAAAAAGGCGTTCTGAGGCGACTGGATAGAACCAAGATCCCTCATGAGCTGCGCTGTCGCCTTGGTAATGTAAGCTGCCTTTCCAAAACGTTCGGTATAAATAATGCCATGATAAGATTCATCCGGTTTTGTCAGTCCCGGATAGCGGTCGGCATATGTCTCCCAGTCAAAATTGCCGGAGTCCACAATGCAGCCGCCCACTGACATTGCATGTCCGTCCATATATTTTGTCGTGGAATGTGTAACAATATCCGCCCCATACACAAACGGCCTGCAATTAACCGGTGTCGGAAATGTATTGTCCACGATCAGCGGAACACCGTGCGAATGCGCCGCCTTTGCAAATTTATCAAAATCAAGTACGGCCAAGGTCGGATTTGCCAGGGACTCGGCAAACACGGCGCGGGTATTATCCTGAAATGCTGCATGTAACTCATCCTCCGTGCAATCAGGGTCGATCACCGTACTATCAATTCCCATTTTCTTCAGCGTACAAGTCAGCAGATTAAAGGTTCCTCCATAGACAGATGAGGATACAATGATATGACTGCCGGCTTCACAAATGTTAAATACCGCATAATAATTTGCCGCCTGTCCGGAAGATGTCAGCATTGCCGCAACACCGCCTTCAAGATCGCAGATTTTCTGTGCCACATAATCATTCGTCGGGTTTTGAAGCCTCGTGTAAAAATACCCGCTGTCCTCTAAGTCGAACAGTCTTCCCATCTGCTCTGACGTGTCATACTTAAATGTCGTACTCTGATAGATCGGTAAAACACGCGGCTCACCTTTCTTCGGCTTCCATCCGCCCTGCACGCAGGTTGTCTCTATGGAATACTTCTCGCTCATGTCGCTTCCCCGTCTGTCTAGTTTTCATCCCAGTTGTGATAGACTGCCTGCACATCGTCATCCTCGTCAAGCAGATCCAGAGTCCTCTGAAGCTGTCCGATATCCTTCTCGTCGTTCAGCGTTACATAATTCTGAGGTATCATCGTAACTTCAGCCGACACAGACACGACTCCCGCCTCCTCAAGCGCTTTCGTCACGGCAGGAAACTCATCCGGTCCGGTCAGGATCTCAAAGCTGTCCTCTTCCTCGGAAAAATCTTCGGCACCGGCATCCAGTGCACACATCATCAGATCATCCGCATCCATATCGCATTCTTCTTTATCGATAATGATCTGACCTTTTCTGTCAAACATAAAAGATACACAGCCCTGTGTTCCAATGCTTCCGCTTCCCTTTGTAAAAGCCGAACGCACATTGGCAGCCGTACGGTTCTTATTATCAGTGAGCGCCTCGACGATCACGGCAATTCCGCCCGGTCCATAGCCCTCATACGTAACATATTCATAGTTCACGTTCCCCAGATCCCCGGCAGCTTTTTTGATACCGCGTTCGATCGTATCATTGGGCATATTATTCGCTTTTGCCTTCGCGATCACACCTGCCAGCTTAAAATTGTTTGCAGGGTCCGGTCCGCCTTCCTTAACCGCAACTGCGATTTCACGTCCGATGATCGTAAAAATCTTTCCCTTTGCCGCATCATTTTTTTCTTTCTTATGTTTAATGTTTGCAAATTTTGAATGTCCTGACATCCTTTTCTCTCCCTTTTCTTTCCGCATCCGGCGGATGCTTATCGTAAAAATGTATAAACTGCCGCCAAAAATCCGTTTATTATGCCAAGTATAACACTACTCTGCCTTTTCTTCAACTTCCTTTTGCTCAGGCGGCGGTGCCTGCTTCGTGATCAATACGGAGCGGATCACGCGTTTCTCCACCTGTCGTATCTGAAACTCATACCCTTCGTATTCCATGGAAAAACACTCTTTTTCTTCCGGTATATGTTCCATCTTCATGATCATAAAACCATTCAGGGTATCCACTTCCAGATCTTCTTCAAAATGAATATCAAGCAGTTCGGAAAGCTCGTCAAGCGGCGTCATGCCATCCGCAACAAATCGATCCTTTCCCGTTTTCACAATAAAACGGTCTTCCTCATCATACTCATCCTGAATCTTGCCAACGATCTCCTCCAGAATATCCTCCATCGTGACAAGTCCTACGGTCTGTCCGTATTCATCCGCGACCATAACGATTTGCAAGTGCTTGCTCTGCATGGAATGAAACAGATCGTCGATATTCATTGTCTCCGGCACGAACTCCGGACGCCGCAATACCGCCCGGCAGGATCGCAGGCGCGGATCTGTATGATGCTTGTCAGAGTGTGTTTTATCACTATGCTGCTTTGCCGTATTCTCTGTATTTTTCTCTTCCTCCCGCTCTTTCTGCGCTTCCATCAGCAGCCTGTGCTGATAACGGCAGGCGTCCTTCAAATGCAAAAATCCGATAATCTGATCCGGCGTCTCACTGTATACAGGATAACGGCTGTTGTTTTCCTCCAACATAAACGCGACCGCATCGGACAGACGCATCTGTGCGTCGAGCATTTTGATATTCTGACGGTTTGTCATGATATCGCGTACCGTTTTATCACCATATTCAAAAATATTCGTGATCATTTCCGCTTCACTTTCCTCGAGTACGCCCTGTTCATGCCCCTCATTTACCATAGAAATGATCTCTTCTTCCGTAACCTCGCCCTCATCGCGCGGCGGTCTGATTCCAAACAGCCTGAGAAGTCCTGCCGCCGATACGTCGATCAGCGCCGTAACCGGCGTCAGCAGGAAGCAGAACGCATATGTAATGGATACACAGGCATACGCCCACTTTTCAGGGTAGATCGCCGCAATTTTTTTTGGTATCATCACCCCAAACAGCAGGAGTATATAGATGAGAAGGACAAACGCCAATAACACCGGTATCATCTGCAGGAAGAATTCGACTGCCGCTCCGTGCGGACTGCCCGTAAGTCCGAAGAACACTCTCCTTGCAGCCGATATGAAGATCCGTAAAAAGAATCCCCCCATAATGAGCTGCGCCAGTGTCACGACCACCTGCACCGTATTGACATACTTCGTAATTCCTCTTGATACCTTTAGTATCCGTTTTGATCTTTTATCATGCTTCTGTTCGTAGATTTCCTCCACGTCAGAAATATTGAGATTTTGTATCGCAACACCAAACCCGTAAAAGATTATGTTCATCACGAGCAGTATCACGAACAGCAAAACACTCAGCGCCGCATCGGCAGTATCCATTTTCCTTCCTTTCCGTGTGAATCCAGTCTCTCATGTATGTATTTCAAGACTGATACAGAGTGCTCTGTCCACCCGGCGCATGACCTCGTCATCCAGGTGGCACACCTTATCCTTTAATCTTGATTTATCAATTGTCCGAAGCTGTTCGAGTAAAATCACCGAGTCCTTATCCATATCATACCGCATAGCGGACAGCTCGATATGAGTCGGCAGCTTCGCCTTATTCATTTTTGATGTGATCGCCGCGCATATCACGGTCGGGCTGTGCCTGTTACCGATATCGTTCTGTATGATCAAAACAGGTCTGACTCCTCCCTGCTCCGATCCTACAACCGGTCTCAAATCTGCATAAAAAACGTCTCCACGTCTCATAACTTACGATCCTTTCATTCCTTCTGATATGAACATTATGGACAAACATATCTTTCGGTATACTAAAGGATCTGCAAAAAAATCAATCCGTTACGATATCAACGACTCCGCAGCCGCACAGATCATCTTTATATGCAACAGGCTTTCCATTCTTCAGATAGACTCTCGGTATGCGTTTATTGATATCACACACAAGTTCATAATTAAAACGTCCCGAAAGTGCACCAAGCTCCTCCGCCGTTATCTGCTCTCCCCGGTCTTCCCCAAGAAGAACGACCTCATCTCCTACTCTTGCGTCGGAAACCTCACTCACATCGACCATGAATTGATCCATACAGATCCTGCCCAGAATCGGACAGCGTTTTCCATGAATCAATACCCTTCCCTTTCCTGTTAAACTTCTCGGATAACCGTCTGCATAGCCGACCGGAATCGTTGCAACCAACATTGTTTTCTGCGCCGTAAACAATCCGCCATAGCTGACGCTTGAACCAGCCTCTAATTTCTTGATGAACGCAATATGGCTTTTCCATGAAAGCGCCGGCTTAAGCGCCACCACATCCGTACAAACTTCGTCGGAAGGCGGCATCCCATACATTGCGATCCCTACCCTCGCCATATCCATACAAAATTGCGGCAGATCTAAAATACCCGCACTATTAGAACAATGCTTTATGGGAATGTCCAGCAAAAGCTGCTGTTCAATGCGCCCGATAAACTCGGTAAAACGCGCCTCCTGACGGAGTGTGTCGGATTTATCCGCCTCATCAGCCTTTGCAAAATGGGTAAAGATCCCCTCGATTTCCAATCCATCCATCTTAGAAACGGCATCAATAAAAGCCACGCCCTCATCTCCCGGAAAAATGCCGATCCTTCCCATTCCGGTATCGACCTTGACATGCACTTTTACAGTCTTTCCTACACGGCATGCCGCTTTTGACAATTCCTCTGCCATCTCCACGCTGAATACTGCCGGACGAATATCCTGCCTGACCAGTTCTTCATAACAATCCGGAAATGTATATCCGAGCATAAGAATTGGTTTTTTGATCCCCGCTTCCCTGAGCTGAAACGCCTCTTCCGCAACGGCAAGCGCATAACCCCAAATAAACTCTTCCTGTTCCAGTTCCCGCGCGATCGCCACACTCCCGTGTCCGTAACCGTCCGCCTTGAGTACAGCAGCAAGCTTCGCACTCTTTGGAATATGCGCATGAATTTCGCGCAGATTCTTTTGTATCGCATCTAAATCAATATAGGCGCATACCCTGTCAAAATGCAGATCGTTCATTTTTGCCTCCATGCTGCGAATGTTTGTTAAAAAGGCCGTTCGCCGGATGATTCCTCCGACTGCAAGCGCAGCTTTCGTATCGCCGCTGAAATGTGCCGGACGATATCCGACGCCATAACAGATTCTTTTCCAAGTGTATCCGAGGCACATTCTCCCGCAAGCCCGTGCAGATAAACTCCCAAACATGCCGCATCAAACAGATCAGTCCCGACCGCTGCAAACGCCAAAATCATCCCCGTCAGCACGTCTCCTGATCCCGCCGTCGCCATACCGTCATTCCCTGTCATATTAAAACAGCCGCGGCATACACCGGTTTCATCCGCCATGCTGAGATATGTCCGCGCTTCCTTTGCCACAAGAATACAGCCGCAGTCAGCCGCAAATGCCTCTGAAATCCGGATAAAATCCTTCTTAAGCTCTGCGATCGTACAGCCGCAGAGCCTTGCCAGTTCGCCGGCATGCGGCGTCAGCACTGTTGTATAAGGCTCCCTTTTTTGTAGAAATGCCGCCGGATTTTTGGTCCCCGCAATCAGATTCAGCGCATCCGCATCCAAAATAAGCGGCTTTTTACGCATTTCCCCACACATCATATCATATAAAAGCTGTAATGTCTCCCACATTCCGTCCGATATCCCGATCCCACAGCCTGCAGCGACCACATCTGCCCAGCGCAGCGCCTCCATAAGCCGCCGCTCTTTTTCTCCGGCTTGGAGCTCCTCATCCACCACGGTGAGCAGCGCTTCCGGAATCGTCTGCTTCAATACCGGTATATTCTCGCTACAGGTTATGATCCGGACCATGCCCGCACCGGCACGGTATGCCGCCGAAGCAGCAAGCGTACAGGCGCCGCTCATATTAGGCGAACCTGCCATAAGCAGCAGCTTTCCAAAAGTTCCCTTGTTTCCGTTTTTTTCCCTTACAGGTAACATGTGAAGCACGTTCCGTGCTGTCAAAATCCTGCGCCCCGGCAATTCCCCCATGAAGGAATCCGCCGTAATGCCAATATCGGCGACCGAAATGGCGCCCGCATAAGCCGGTCCCTCATTCACCATCAGCCCCGTCTTTCGAAATCCAAATGTAACCGTTTCCTCTGCGGCAAGCGCACACTCCATTACCGTACCATATTCCGAATCAATACCGCTCGGCATATCAACTGCCAGTACTGGTATGTGCCATGTCCCCGCCTCATCTATCAGCATCTTCATCGTTCCTTCGATCGGGCGGGACAGTCCAATTCCAAACAGGGCATCGATCACAAGACTGACGTCGTCAGGAACCTGAAAGAATACCGCTTTTGTTTCCTCTATATTATCATATTCAGTCTCCGCCTCTTTGCGAGCAGTTATTGTAAGGCGTCCCTTCCGGCTCTTGACGGTGCTGCATGGAACACCGTAACGCAGTGCAATTTCTTCCTGTTTCCGGTTTAACTCCGATCTTCTTTCATCTTCACCGCAAAAAAGCACCTGCACCCGTACACCCCACTGCCGCAAAAGACGTGCCGCCGCATATCCGTCCGCACCATTATTTCCACTGCCGCATAAAACAAGCACGCCCGCTTTCTGCCGCTTTCTGTCAGAAAGCATCCGAAGCGCTGTCTGTGCAACGGAAAGCGCCGCGCGTTCCATAAGTACCATCTCCGGAATCTGATAATATGCACTTGTCTGACGATCACAGAACCGCATCTGCTCCGTTGTGACTACATAGTCCATATCAATATCCATATCCTTCCAGTATCCGGAACATTTACTTTCCGGTTTGCTCCGCATTTGGTTTCTTTATTCCGCCCTGCTCCTTTTTCAGCTCGATCCGCTCTTTCCGCTTCTGTTCCCAGTCATATTTGACGTCAAAAAGATTCAGTACTTCCGGGCCAAAGACGCCATGTAGATAATGATAGACCTCCTGATTGCGGATTTCCCGCTCCTGTCTGCGCAGAATCTGTTTTTTCAATTCTACCCGGACTGTCGCGATCCAATCCGTGATCTGGCCGATCGCACGTTCATTTTCATTCAGCTCGGTATAACACAGCGACATGGTCTCTAACATCAACGCCTTGTTCACACGTTCGATCTGCGACGGAATCTCCAGCAGCTCGTCCTGATAATGAGAAAGCTTTTCATTACACTCGCCGATCAGCTTTGTATTTTCATCCAGTTTTTTCTGTATTGCAGCATCACTTCCGCCGTTTTGTGTTCCGGACTGGATTTCCAGAATTTCTTTCATCAGCCTGCTTTTCAGTTTCCGGATATCTTTGCTCTGTGTCGTCGCCTTTCCCTGCTTTTTGATCAGATTGTCTAACTGCTTTTCCAGACTTTTCAATTGCCTTGACGGCTTTATTACCGTAAACAGTTTATGCCATTTCTGATCCAGCGTCAATGGCGCGATATTTTTTCCTTCCAATGATGATTCAAAATTTTTTCCCATGTATGTTCCCATTGCCGCCAATCAGCCTTCTTTCCTAACGCCCGATACATTTCCCCTGACGTTTTTCTCATACCGCTTTATATTATAGGACAGTTTCATCAGACTGTCCGACAAATGCACATTTTCTACTTGTACGCCATCTGGTACATTCAAATCGACATGCGCAAAATTCAAGATTGCCTTTACTCCGCAATGAACAAGCATTTCTGCGGTTTCTATTGCGCGCTCTTTCGGAACGGTCAGCACTGCAATATCGATCTTATGCTCTTTTATAAACTGCTCCATCCTGTTTATGTGCATGATCTCTAAACCGCGAAGCTTTTTTCCGACAAGGCCCTCACTAATATCAAACAGACCTTTTACCACAAAACCCCGTTTTTCAAAATTCATGTAATTAGCCAAAGCCTGCCCTAAATTTCCGGTTCCGACGATAATAAGCCGATATTCTCCGTCCAAGCCAAGAATCCGTCCGATCTCATGATACAGATAATCCACATTATAACCATAGCCCTGCTGTCCGAAACCGCCGAAATGATTCAGATCCTGTCGTATCTGCGAGGCAGTTACACCCATGAGCACGCTTAAGTCCCCTGACGATATCCGCTCCACTTCCTGCTCTTTCAATTCACCAAGATAACGGAAATATCTCGGAAGCCTTGCAACGACAGCCTGTGATATTTCTTTTTCTTCCATGTGCGCTTACCCCTAGTCAACAAATCATTCTCCTGATAAAATCTCTGAATTTATTATACAAACACGTTAAAATATTGTCAATGTCAACGCTCCGAAAACGGGGTCCGAAGGCCTTTATCAGGAAAATCACTTATAAAAAAGACATATCCAGAGTGCCGTTCATTGGATATGTCTTTTATAATCTGTTTATCATCTATCTGATGTATCTTGCATTTTTGATGCACCTTGCATCTTTGATGTATTTGCATTTATTCATCAAGTACTTTGTCAAGCGTTTCCCTGACTGCCTTCATGAACGATTCCGTATTTAAGACCGTCACATTTTCAAGACTCGTGATCAGTGCTAAATCCTTCGTCATTTTCCCCGACTCGATCGTGGACAGCGTCGCTTTTTCCAATTGAGCGGCAAAGTCTGCCAGTTCGGGAATCTGATCGAGCTCACCGCGCTTCTTCAATGCACCCGTCCATGCAAAAATCGTCGCTACAGGATTGGTCGAAGTCTCCTCGCCCTTCAAATGTTTATAATAATGACGCTGTACGGTTCCATGCGCTGCCTCATATTCATAAACGCCGTCCGGAGATACAAGCACCGAGGTCATCATCGCAAGCGATCCAAACGCCGAGCTTACCATATCGCTCATGACATCACCGTCATAATTCTTGCACGCCCAGATAAAACCGCCCTCCGCTTTCATGACACGCGCGACCGCATCATCAATGAGCGTATAAAAATATGTAATCCCGGCACGTTCGAATTTCTCACGATATTCCTTCTCATATAGCTCAGCAAACACATCCTTAAAACGATGATCATATTTTTTCGAAATCGTATCCTTCGTCGCAAACCACAGATCCTGTTTTGTAGAAAGTGCATATTGGAAACAGGCATGTGCAAAGCTTGTGATCGAACGGTCCGTATTATGGATTCCCTGCAGGATGCCCGCACCGTCGAATGAATGGATCAACTCCCTTGTCTCGGTTCCGTCCTCCGCTGTGAAAACAAGCTCGGCTTTTCCGGCACCCGGCACGCGCAGCTCCGTATTCTTATAGACGTCACCGTACGCATGTCTTGCAAGCGTGATCGGTTTTTTCCAGCACTTCACAACCGGTTCAATCCCCTTAACAATGATCGGCGTGCGGAATACCGTGCCGTCCAATGCGGCACGTATCGTACCGTTCGGACTTTTCCACATTTCTTTTAAGTGATACTCATCCATACGCGCGGCGTTCGGCGTGATCGTCGCACATTTTACCGCAACTCCGTATTTTTTTGCTGCTTCTGCCGAATCAAAGGTTACTTTATCATCCGTCTCATTTCTGTGTTCAAGTCCCAGATCATAATATTCTGTCTTCAGATCAATAAATGGCAAAATCAACTCGTCCTTGATCATCTTCCACAGAATTCTCGTCATCTCGTCGCCGTCCATCTCCACGATCGGCGTCGCCATCTGAATCTTTCTCATTTCGTTATCCTGCCTCCTTTTTATTTCCATCTGTATCAGGCGGGTCTGTCTAAAGTCCCGCAGGGTCGTTATTTTTGCAATGCAGACCGCGCTTATTCAAGATTCGGCTTCTGCCTGCTCTGTTTTTTCCTGCCCGTAAATCTCATATAACCCGTTTTGAATCATATTATTATAGGCATTCACGATATGCTGATTGGCAAGCTGCTCCGCTTTATCCGCATCGCCGCTCTTGATCGCTTCCATGATCATACGATGCTCCTTATTGGACGCTGCGCTCCGCGTGGTGCTCGCAAGCGTCTTCTGTCTGACACGCAGAACATACTGGTGAAAGTCTTTCAGCAAGTGTTCCAACATCTTTGAGTCCGAAGCCTCGTACATGATTTCATGAAAGCGGTTATCCAGCTCCGCCATCTGGTCAAAATGTCCCTTTTCGGCATGGAACTCCGAAAGATAGACATTTTCTTCCATTTCTTCTAATTGTTCTTTGGTAATGTGCGCCGTCGCCCATCTTGCGCACAAGCCTTCGAGCGGCGATCTCATGCGGTAAATATCTTCTACATCTTTTAACGTAATCCCTGTCACATAAGCTCCCTTATTGGGAATGATCTGGATCAGTCCCTCCAGTTCCAGCTGGCGGAATGCTTCTCTGACCGGCGTACGTGAGACACCAAGCTCGTCCCCGATTGCCACTTCCTTCAATTCTTCATTTTCCTGATACCGTCCACTCAATATATCATTGCGCAGGCGCTGAAAGACTCTTCCTCTTAGGGAATACTTATCTGTCACCTCATTTTTCACATCCTGCTTCTGCATTCGTTTTTTGCTCCTTTCCTGAACGCAGCGTGATACCGAGCTTACCGCAGACTTCGTCGATCACCTTCGTCAATTCCTCATCCGTCAAAACGGTAACACGCCCCTGAACATATTCCTCGTCCACCCATTTCTTGACCTCTTCCACAAGCGGCGAATGCTTCTCCACCATCTCATCAGATTTTAACTTATAATACGCATTGATCCAATGAGCAATACCGGCTAAGCCCGATGTGTTTGACACCGCACAAAGCACCGGTCTGTTCAAAAACTTCTCCGTATCAAAGATATTGTAGATCTCTTCATTTTTCAGAAGCCCGTCGGCATGGATACCCGCTCTTGTCACATTAAAGTTCTTACCGACAAACGGCGTGCGCGGAGGGATCTGATAACCGATCTCCTTCTCATAATATTCCGCCAGCTCCGTAATCACTGTCGTATCCATTCCGTTCAAGTCTCCGCGAAGCTGTGCATATTCAAAAACCATCGCCTCAAGCGGTGTATTTCCGGTTCTCTCCCCGATTCCGAACAAGGACGTGTTGATACCGGAACACCCATAAAGCCACGCCGTAGTAGAGTTGACGACCGCTTTATAAAAATCATTATGCCCGTGCCATTCGATCAACTCGTGCGGCACACCCGCATGCGTATAAAGCGCATAGATAATCCCCTGCACACTGCGGGGTATGACCGCACCAGGATAATTTACGCCATACCCCATCGTATCACAGGCGCGCACTTTGATCGGTATATGATACTCTTCCATCAGCTTCATAAGTTCCAGGCAGAATGGCACAACATAACCATAAATATCCGCCCGCGTAATATCCTCCAAATGACACCTCGGACTAATTCCTTCTTCCAGACATGCTTTCACAATGCTTAAATAATGCTCCATTGCCTGCCTGCGGTTCATCTTTAATTTTAGAAAAATATGATAATCCGAACAGCTGACCAGAATTCCAGTCTCTTTCATGCCAAGCTCTTTGACCAGCTTAAAATCTTCCTTGCTTGCCCGGATCCAGCTTGTCACTTCCGGATACCGGTAGCCCCTCTCCATACATTTGTATACCGCGTCACGGTCTTTCTTACTGTATAAAAAGAATTCGCTTGCGCGGATCATACCGTTTTCCCCGCCAAGCCGGTGCAGATAATCATAGATCGTCACAATCTGATCCGTCGTGTATGGTGCCCTTGACTGCTGTCCGTCACGGAATGTCGTATCCGTGATCCAAATATCCTTCGGCATATTATGCGGTACAATTCTGTCATTAAACGGAATTTTCGGCACTTCAGAATATGGGAACATGTTCCTGAATACATTCGGCTTTTCCACATCATCCAAATAATAAATATGCTCCTCAATCTGCAGAAGATTGTTATGACTGTTCATGCTGACCGGTCTGTTTTCAAACATTTGCTCTTTGTTCATCCCCTGAGCTCCCCTCCTTTTCCGATTCTCCGCATTATGATCTGTCCATCGTAAATTCAGACAACGGTATTATTGTATACAATTATACCCTGGTTGTCAATAATTTTTCCATATTCAACATCCCATATCCCTGTTTCGCATAATTCTCATGTAGATCCGTTGTGGATAACTGTAATTTCCTTTTTACCATATAGGGACTCATATGCGGATGCTGCTCTAGCAAAAGTGCCGCTGCTCCCGCTACGATCGGCACGGACATGGAGGTTCCTGTTTTTGCCGTATACCCCCAGCCCTGGCCGCGCATGCGCGACGGGCGGTGAGCACAGGAATAAATTTCCGTTCCCGGCGCCACCAGATCCGGTTTTCTGATTTCTAAACCGTATGCTCCCCTTCCAGAGCGCATTTCGCACGAATGTCCTTTTTTATCTTTATAACCGAAGTCATGACAGCCAATCGTCAGAACACGGGAACTTAAGGCAATTTGTGAGATCGTTCCATAAGCGGGTCCCCCATTTCCGGCAGCCGTCACGACAAGAATCCCTTTTTCACTGACATATTCAAGCATTTGGGACATCTCCAAAAGCATCCGCTCATCCTCCAGGCCATAAACGGCAAGAGACAGGTTTAATATGTGAACACGTTGTTTTTTATGAAGCTGCAGCACCCACTCCAATGCACGAAGAAGCGCTTTGCTGTCACCTTCCCCGTCCGATTTAAGAATCTTTGCATTCACCAGCTCACAAGCCGGTGCCATCCCGCTGTATTTTCCCCCGGACATGACGCCGCTTCCTGCCAAAATGCCATTTATATGCGTCCCATGTCCGCAATCGTCATATGCGCCAAGACGCGCCTGTCTTGTAAAATCACGAAATAAAATATTTCTTCCCGCCAGATCAGGATGAGGTGCAATACCCGAATCCAGTACGGCAATCCGCACGCTTCTTCCATTGAGCTGTAAGCGGTCCGCACATGCATATCTGATAAGACGTTTGACTCTGTCCATATGATTCCTCTATGAAAAAAGGATGCCATCTATATTGACAGCATCCGTTTTTATTATCATATGAACCTTAGCCGATTTTGCTTTTTTTCCCTTTCCATAAAATTAGTACCATCGCTGTCGAGATCATTCCCCCACACAGAAACCATTTCGGATGAATCGGATCACCCGTATCCGGCGAATCATCGAGCCTTCCATGACTGACCTGAGCGCCCTGATCGTTCAAAAAAGTATAGATCCCGTAATGGGAAAAATGCCTCGCATAAAACTGCAGACACGGCTGTCCGTCTGTATCCGTAAGCTGCGCGGGCACACTCTCCAGCTGACCGTCCTTATCCATGCAGAGCACACGTGCGTTCTCCGGATCAATCTCATCCGGTACCGGCACAGTTAGCAAAAGATTCTTTCTTCCAAGTACCGTGATCGGTATCCCACATTCATCCTGCATGGAAATATCAAAGCCATACATCAGCACGTTATCCGAACTGCCATACAGTGTCCGGTAAGCAGAAAGCATTTCCTGCTTCGCAAGTACATCATCCGCAATGACTAATTCATAACTGCCTGAAATAACATCGGTATCTACCTTCACACAGTCCGGCTTTGTCAGCACATTAGAACGCAGGCTGACTGTAATATGTCCATTCTCCGAACGCCCTGTTCCCTGCGCAGACGCTAAATAGGAAAACACATCATCCCCTATCTGCGTCACCGGATATTCTTTCCCATAATATTGAATCGTTTCAGGCAGGCTGACTGTCAGAGGGTTTGCTCCCATTCCCGTATATTTCAGGATGGTCACGCCTCTGTCGCCCAATTGCGGATTTTCCGTATCACCTGCTTCTGCATCGGCATCATTCATTCCGCCTGCAGGCACATCATCATTAAAACAGCAAATAACGCCATGAAACCCGTTCTGTGAAGGATCCAAAACGGTGCCTTCGAGCACAACATCTGCATTCTGCACGACCGCCACATCCGCTCCACAAAAAACAAGTCCCCTGTACGTCTCATTATATAACCGCTGCGACGTTTCCTCCACACTGACGGACGGAAGCTCCGTTCCCTGAAAATCCAGTGTGACCGATTTTCCCTCCTGCAGCGTTCCTGACAGATCAAATGCCCGGAGTCCCACTTCCTGCAAATTTGCACCAATCTTTACCGTCGTCAGCGGACATCCAAAAAATGCACGATCCTCAATTCTTTTTAGGTTGACTCCACCGGTCATGGATGTAAGATTGCTGCAACCCAAAAATGCCTCCTCACAAATTACCTCAAGGCTCGACGGCAGCGATACGGATACAATTCCCTTATGCCCTGAAAAGCACCCCTGCGCAATCGTTTTCACACCGTCAGGAACCGTGATCCTGCTGTCAGCACCGCGATATGCAAGCAAAATGCCATCCCCCACGATCAGAAACTCGTCGCCTCTGCCGTTCATCCAATTGGTCAGCCACGGCGTATTAGAGAACGCATACGGTTCGACCGCATGAACGGAGGACGGGATCGTTACTTCACTCAGATTGTCGCAATGATAAAATGCGCCGTAACCAATCGATTCCAGTCCATCCGGCAGCGTAACCTCTGTTAATCCCGAACGTGCAAAGGAAAATTCCCCAATCTGCGTGATACCGGGATCAAAATTATATTCCGTCATGTCAGTCTGCTTATAAAATGCCTGATCGACAATTTTATTTCCGTTTACGACCGCATACTTGGGAAAGAATATTCCTTTCTCTTCCTCCGAATACGGACTTTCCATGACTGGAGAACCCGCTGTCCTGCCTGCACCCTGCGGATATGTGCCCGCTCTGCTGTCCGCTTCCTGATTCCTTCCGTTTGTTACCTCATTATCTGAATCTATTTCTCTGCCCGAGTCTGTATCGTTTCCGGAAATATCTCCTTCAGCAGATGATGCAGATATCTGTACCGCCGTCCCTGTCTCTCCCGCTTCCGATCCGTCCGCATGATAGGAATGGAAGCTGTTGCCGGTCTGATACACATACTGGCTCGTATTGTCAATGAACACGACCGCATCACCGGATACGACCATCGTCTTTCCAAGTACGCCGTTTTCCTGCACCAGCGGATTATAATAAGGTGGAAGTACAAACGGTGTAGGCGTAGGCTGCGGTAGCTCCGTTACTGACGCTCCTGTTACATCTGCGCCCCCTGTCACTCCGGCGCCGCCCGTCACCGAAGCGCCTCCTGTTGCCGCTACTCCGGGCGTGCTGCCAGACGCGCCCCCCGTTACTGAGGCTCCGGGAGTACTTCCACCTGTGGGTATCGGCGTTGCAGTCGGCCGCTGTGTCGGCGCCGTATAGTTATCTGCCTGCACAACCGCATCGCTTAAAATCGTCTCCACGACATCTTCATATTCGGCACGTGCTGCCGGGGACAGATCCAGTCCGGCAAAGTACTGTTCCGCCGCCGAACCGCTTTCTGTTACAGGTTTTACCTGATAGCACCCGTCAAATGCCGTCGGATGTATCCATGAAACCGTTGCAGGAATTTCCGCATATAACAAATTTCTGCAGCCTGAAAAAGCCTTTGCTTCAATCCTTTTTACGGAATAGGGAACGCTGACTGCCTGCAGCCCGGTACAGCCGTAAAATGAATACGCCGGAATTTCCGTAAGTCCCGCAGAAAGCTGCACATAGGCAAGCTTCTCACATCCCCAGAATGCATACGGATCGATGCGTGTCACCGTGGACGGCATCTCATACACCGTCGTCTCGCAGCCGCCAAGCATACCGACTAAATTTGATTCTGTCTCATTATAAATCACACCGCCCCGGCAATGATACTTTACACTGTCGATCTTCACGGTCGACAGCTTTGGACATCCGGCAAATACGCCGCCGCCCAGATTCACGAGTCCGTCCCCGATCGTAACATCCGTAAGCGAACCACAGTCCGAGAATGCTGCCTGCCCGATGATACGCACGGAGTCTGCAACATTCACACGCTCCAGCATATCACAGCCGCTAAATGCGTGATAACGGATTTCCTCCACACCTTCAGGAATCATCAATGTCTTCATTGACAGATTTCCTGAAAATGCATCCTCACCGATCACTCTCACACCGCTCGGAATCGTCACATCTTCATCACTGCCTGTGTACTGAACCAGCACATCACCATTCAGCTTATAGTCACCGACGGATGCCGAAGCATCCGTCGTCGGAATCTGACTTATGATAAGCGCGGTGATCAACAGGAGCACACCTGTTGTTTTTCTTAATTTACCCGCCATAGATTACCTCACTGCCTATGCAGCTTTCACATTCGGCTGTTTTTTGTCTTTTTTCAGTAAAAGAATCATGGATACACATGCAAGCGCAACTGCCAAAAACCACTTCGGATGAATCAGATCTCCGGTCTTCGGCGTTGAATCCGATACTCCTGCCGAAAGATTCGATGTATCCACATACACTGTGTATGGTGAAAAATGCGTTGCCGTAAAGGAGATGCACGGCACCCCGTTTATCGTCGTAAATCTTGGGGATAACTTATCAAGTACATTTCCGTTCACTACACCTGCCACCTGATTATTTCCTGCATATAAGCGAAGTTCATCCGGAATCGGCATGGTAATGTTCACTGCAAGATTTGAAGTATCCTCAATTTTTACAGTTCCTGTCGAATCATACAGCGAGATATCCATTGCAAAATAGCGCAGATTATCAAGCGTACCATATTCATTGATCAGCGCTGCCTCTACTGCCGCACGCGCCTCAGCGGTATCGGTGATCTTTACGACAAAATTATCCGTTGATCCTTCCACTGTTGCGTTCGCAACTCCTGTATCCGAAATGCCCGGCTTCGTAATATCAACCGTTGTACCGCCTGAATTACCGTTTCCATTGATATTCGTATTCGTCGAATTGTTATTATTACCTGATCCGTTATTTCCGTTCGACGTTCCCGAACCTGACGTATAATTTGCCACGATCGTCATGTCATGGGACGGCATCGTGATCGTTGTGATCGATGATGTCGCACTCGTGATATTGAAATCATTCGCGATCGAGGTCCAACGGTCAAACCGCTGTCCGCTTGGCGGCGTATTAGCCGTGATCACAACCGATGTACCCGCCACATAAGTTCCGCTTCCGCTTCCGTTCTCAACAGTCAACCGGTAACGCTGATTATTCTGATTATTGTTGCTCGCACCCGGCGTACCAGCTCCCGGTGTTCCTGCGCCCGGCGTTCCCGCACCCGGCGTACCAGCTCCCGGTGTTCCTGCACCCGGTGTCGGCGTACCGTTCGGAGCCGGAGTCGGCGTATTCTTATTTGCGCCCGGAGACGTATTCGGAAGCACGCCCGGGGAAGTATTCGGGTAGCCCCACTTATAAAGAGCGGTAATCACTAAATCCGAAGTCACTTCCTGGAAATCCCGGTTCCATTTGTCAAAGACATATCCTGCCGGTCCACCGCTCGGATCCTCCGGTTGTTTTGCCGGATTTCCATGCTCTACATACTGTATATAGATCTTCGTTCCGTCTTTATCCACATAAGGAATCACATCGCCGTTATAATCCAAAAACTGTACGCTGTATTTTCTGTTGATCGGTTCGAAATGAAATCTGCTTCCTTTTCGATCCACATAATTCTCAACCGCAGAATTCTCATAGGAACGCAAAGTAACCGTATTCACATCATCAAACGCATTATCTGCAATATCCACTTCGATTGCCGGGATCGTTACCGATAATGTCTTATTTCCGGTTGCAAACGACTCCTCACGAATATCATCCACCGATTCCGGAAGCTTCACATCATACAGACTCTCCGCTCCCTTAAAGCAGCTTCTCGGAATCCGCGTCAGCTTCGTAGCAGCAGAAAGATCCACGACCGTAATAGCGGTACAATTCTCAAAGGCGCCCTCGTTGATCTGCGTCACTTTAGAAAAGTTGGTATCATCCCTGTCAGGGAAGTTCGGCGCCCCGACAAAATTTCCCCTTGCCGGCAGGCACTCAACGATGGTCAATCCTGTATCATTGGTCTTGTAAATAATGCCATTCTCGCAAGGATAATTCTGATTTCCGCTGACGCCCGTTAAATTCGTGCATCCGGTAAACGGCGCTGTGCCAATATCCTCCAGCGCACTGCCCAGCGAAACGGCCTGCAGATTCTCGCAGCTCTCAAACGCACGGTCCGGCAAATAGGTAACTGTATTCATTGTCACGGTCTGAATACGGTCGTTTCCTATCGGATTTTGCTCATACTTCTCCCGATCTGCCTCATTGTATTCATATCTAATTTCCCGTCCGTCGTCATCCGTACCGCCATCCAACTCTCCATAATAGCCGTTAAACAGTCCACTTTGGCGGTATGTAAGGTAATATGGATTCTGGCTTTCGTCAGGATAGTACGGACTCGTCTGTATGTACGCCCGGGTATTATTACCATTTTCCGTCGAACTCTCTATAAATTTCTTTACATCAATAGAGTCTACACCTGCCGGGATCACGATATTCAACACATTCATCAGGCAGGCATACTCTTCCTCATCCAAAGCGACTTCTCTCTCGTCATTATAAGCTCCGCTCAGACGTTTTTCATATCTTTCCCTGATGGTTCCGTATGTTAAATCGGGATCATTTGACCAATCCAGACCATCATAATGAGGATAATCAACCAATGTGACCGCATCAGTTGCATTATCGTACAACACCGTCAGGTTCGGATGCTCCAACGTACCGGAACGATAGCAGACTCTCATCTTCTTTTCCCGGTTCATATAATTGTCAGCACCCATCGCCCACTCAAACGGCGCATATCCCTCCACAATATCACCGTAAAATGTTAATGTATCCCCGCCTGTAGAAAACGCGCTGGAGCCAATCTTGAAATTCTGATATCCTCCGCTTGGCGTCGAAAATATGACATTCTGCAGTTTCTTGCAGTTTGCAAACGCACTATCCCCGATCTCATTGATGGAGTTCCCAAGATAAACCGTTTCCAGTTTCGGATAGCCCTCGAACGCATGTGACGCAATTGTGGCGATCCTGCCACCATCCTCGATCCTTAATATCTGCAGTTCATTTTTAATCTCGTCGCTGAAACAATCCGAACTGATTCCTGTTACATCTGTATTTCCAACCGAAGATGGAACTATGACTTCGCCATCAAAGTCTACGCCGTCCAAAAGGGTACAATCTGTCAAAACACCTTTGCTGTCTACTGCATAACGATACCCTTTTTCTCTGTCGCTGACTTCATAATGATCTCCATCCGTATCCTCATATACATACGTAACTCCGGCTTCCCATGCACTTTCCCTAGGGCTTGCCGTCTGACCGACAGGATTGGTTTTGGGTCCGCGAACATAAAAATCTTTAGACGTAACATCCAGGAATGCATTCGGTCCAAATTGTGCATAGCCGCATCCCTCTTTCGGAAATTCGACTGTCTCCAGTCCGGAACACATTCCGAAAAAGCCATCACCCAGAGTATTTTGGGTCGAGCCCATTACCTCCCTGTTTCCAAAATTAGCAGGCATTACAACCTTTTTCAGATTCCTCCTGCCATACAGAACATAATCCCCCAGTTCGGACACTCTCGCAGGAAAAGCTACCTGTGTCCATGACTGATTGCTTAATGGCTCTGTCAGTGCAAATGCCGCATCTCCAATTGACGCAGTATCATTTCCAAATGTAACGCTTCCAATTGAAGGGCAATTATAGAAGCAATATTTGAGCAGCCGTGCCTCTTTTGTAATGCCGCTCATATCAATGGTCTCCAAACGGCTGCAGTTTGCAAACGCACCTGCGCCAATCTCCTCTACATCCGCCGGAAACTTGATTGACGTCAGGCTGTTACAGCCGTAAAAGCACTCGGTTCCTATCTGTCTTGTATTTAATGTAATACTCTTCAGATTCGTGCAGCCCTTAAAGGCTCTGTTACCGATCACACCCGACCATGCAGAAACCTCCTCAATGCTACTTCCCACAAATGCTTCATTTCCGATGATCTGGATAACGCCCTGCGGAATCGTCAATTTCTTAAACGTCGCATTTTGAAACGCTTCGTCTGCAATATATCCAATCGGGATTTCTTTATTAGACGGCACAAAAAACTGGTCCGAATAATCCCTGTTGGCTTCAATCTCACTTCCAACTCTGACCGGAATGTAGATCGTCTCTGTTCCGGAACCGGTAAGTGCATTCATATCAGTTACTTCATATAATATATATTCATCACCATCACCGATCGCCGTAATACTTGCTCTCAAGTCTGGATGATGCGAACAAAAATATCTCCGGCCTTCTTTTGCGGGGTCAAGCCATGGATTCGCCGCATTTGTATCTAAAAATTCCTGTGCAGTATGTACAGGCTTAGTAGCCGTCGGCGGAGTCTTCCCTGCCGCATCAATCTTATCCTTTTCTTCCTGCGTCAGTTTCGTATATTCATCCCATGCTTCCCATGCAGCCCACTCCGAGGGATAGTATCTCTTCAATTCGTCATCTGTCAGCGTCGTGGTATTATTCTTGAAAAAATCAACTACTGCTTTTTGAGTAAATGTCAGATACGAAGCAGTAACCGTTCCCGGTATGATAAGCTCTCCGTCTACCAGCTTTCCTGTATAAGAATCATAATACTTTTTGATACAGCCGGACGCCGCTGAATCCGTTGGACCTTTATACATAAAATAGTCAAAAACGGTATACAAATAATATTTACCATCTATCTGATAAATTTTTTGAGAATGATAGTCTTTGGTATCGCCGGGCACATTCGGCGTAATATTCGTTATTTTCGCATCATCAGCTCCCGGTGTCGTTACATGACCGTTCGCATCATAAGTTGGCTGGGCAACTTTATATTCCGGTGCCGGAACACTTGATGCGTTTTCTTCTCCCCCGACTGCCCTTGCGCTCGGTGTCGGAATTGCCGCCACGATGATCGCCATGATAAGCGTCAGAACACCGACCGTTTTACGCACCGATCTCTTAATCCTGCGATTTATTTTTTTTGTTCCTTTCTTTCCCATGATGCCTCTCCTTTACCATGTCATTACTCTATTCGTTTGGCAACGACTACAAATCTGCCGTTTTCTTCTCTGTAATCGCAAGTGGATAACGTTAAAAGCTCATCGCCGTATACCGCCGACACGCCCGTGTCGTAAAGCGACATATCTGCCATTTCATTCATATTTGAATAAAATTCCTGTTCGGAATCCACATCAATAAATTGATAGTACTTAAATACGACTTCGTCTTCATTATAGATTCTGGAACGAAACACATACATAACTTCATATGTACCTTTTTCATAAATCGTATCAAATGTGATATACTTATGATCTTCATAAAACGATTCGGAACTGTAACTGTCAAGACTGCCGAACATTTTTCCGGAACGCATATGATGCCCATAAAGGATCAGATTCGTGTTTCTATGTACGATATCACAGTCCGGATCTAAAAAAATACTGCCGTTGTTGTCATGCTCCTGATTAAAATTATGCGTCAGATAGTAATCAGGATTCGGACTCTGCATGACCGGATAGTCAATATTTGTATCGTCAATTTTGAGCCATCCGATTAGGCTTCTGTTCTTATTATATAGAGTTTTGTACTCGTCAAGCACAGTAAGGACCAGTTCTTCCTCCCCGGTCTCATCCAGGACCGTCACCTGCATGTCAGGAAGATGCTCCGAGCTTTTTTCACGAAGCGCCGCGAGCGCGTCATAGGAATTTTGCGTCCGGGATGCCATAAATTGGTAATATCCAAAGTAACCGATGCATACGGCCGCCACAACTCCGCATGCTGCAAGAAACAGTCTGCGCTGCAGATCCCTGCGCCGTAAAAGTTTCTTCGCCTTCTTATCCAAATCTTCTTTAGAAGCATGCGAAATGCGTACCTGTTCCGTTTTCGCGCGTTTGTCCTTTTTTTTACTCCGCGCCTTTTGCGGATCGGGCTGCTGCTTTAACGCCTGATAAGTCTCATAGACCTCATCATCAAACTCTCTGCCCAGCGCGGAAAAGAAAGCAATCTTCCCGCTCTGCATGGCTCCGTACAGCTCCTGAACCTGCTTACGGTCCCGAAAGTTCGTTTTCTTGCGGATGTCCGCAATCAGCGCCTCGTCCTTTTTGGCATTCAGGTAATCCGCTTCGTTATAAAAATTATGGTTCCCTACGCGATATCTCGTGCCTGTCATATGACCGCTCCAAAGTCATACCTACCCTATTTTTAATACTATTCTATCCTATTTTACTATATCTTGCAAGAATTTCAAGGGTTTTTACCAAATGTAGAAGGAATATTTTTTTCTCAAAAAAAACGATGATTCCGGCACACATCCCGCCGTCCGTCATATGATAAAGCATAAAACAAATTCGGAGGCACCCTAATGAGTGACTTGACAGCATCTTCTTGCGGATGCGGCAACGTAGCAAGAAACAATAACGGATGCGGATGTGACATTATCTGGATCATCATCCTGCTTTCCCTGTGCGGCGGCAATGGCGGATTCTTCGGCGGTAACGGCTGTGGATGCGGCGGCGGATTATTTGGCGGCGGTGACAACAACTGCTGTGACTGGATCATCATTCTGCTGCTCCTTAGCTGCTGCGGTAACAACAACGGCTGTGGCTGCTAATTGTTACACCTATATTCTCAGGCGGGCTTTTAAGCCCGCCTGCACGAATACAGCTGATCCGCCTTTCGAATGTTCACGAAACGGATGGCATACAATATGAAAAAAGGCAGGAACACTCCTATGGAATCAATTTTATCCGGACATGACGGAGAGAGGGATGATACCTCGGTGGATTTCGACACGCTTTTTGATACAAAAGCGCTTCGCATCATGCGGGTACTGATTCCTTTTTTTCCTGCGCCTTATCAGCCAATGCTCGCTGTATGGATTCGTTTCGCACAGTTAAAACATGCGCTCACACTCTTAAAATCGGGACACTTTACGCATGGTGCGGCAGATCCGTCTACTACAGGTGAAGACCTGCTCACACGCCTGATACCTGCATTAAAACCCTGCCTGTCTGAGTCCGAATATCAGGAATTAGTCCGTATGCAGAACGTGTTTGCCATGTATCAGCGCTTTCAGCAGATCATGCCGTATCTGTCTGCGTTAAACGGAATGTCCGGCGATTCGTCCGCTGCCGATATGATGAATCTCTTTCAGGCAATGCAGGGCGGCGATGATTCGTCCGCTGCCGACTTATGGAGCGCATTTTCGTCTATGCAGAACAGCAGCTCCTCAGAAGCTGATACAATGAGTGCCGCCTCTGATATGCAGGACAGCGGCACAGATGATACGGATCATCGTCATACAGCTCATTCAGATACAAAAGCTTCAGCTTCCCAAAGCACACAAAGCACGGGAAGCGGTATGGATATGAACAGTATATTGAATTTGATCTCTCTCTTCCAATCGTCAGCCGGTACGTCTGACGACAGGGAAGAACCTTCAAACACTTCAGAAAGGCAGGATGAACCGGAACATGAACAAAGATTGGATGAACGATGAGGCGCTTTCTCACATTGAGCGCAGAAAACTGGATTTTCTACATACGCTCGTGATTGAAAGCGCCTCGCTTAAACAAAAAGAACTTCTTCCGTTTTTTCTTTCCCTCGCCAAACGCGGGCAAAGTGAAAACATTCAATTTTCAAAAGAAGAGATACGCCTGATCTCAGACGTCATTAAAAAGAACAGCTCTGAGGCGGATCGTACAAAAATAGATAAAATATTAAACATCGCACCTCATTAAGATTTATGGTTCAAATGCCGTGACTGTCTTTAAGGTGCTTCCCGTATCCTCGTAGTAGATCGTGATCGTATCACCCGCTTCTATGCGGATGATGCCAAGCAGATCTTCCTTTGTCATGTCAAAGTCAAAGATGTCTTCCACACCATCAAGACTCAGATAAAAATGAGTATTGCCTTCCATGACAACGGATGCATAAGATTCAACTGTCCCCGTTACGGAAGCACCGCCAGATGTCCCCGGCTGAGACTCAATTCCATTTGTACGCAGCAGCTCGCGGTAATTGCGTTCACACTCTTTTACCGTATCGCCGGTTGCAACGATCTGATATTTCTGCACATTGACCATCGCATACATTTTAACAAGCCCTGCCGCATCCTTGAGCGCCATGATATAGGTCGGCTCGGACGCAATGTTGACCAGCAGCGGAAAGGTTGCGTTATAGTTTAAGTGCTGAACCTGACCCTGCGCTGAGGACATTGCCGAATCCTCGATCGCCCCTTCCACAGTATAAAAGCGTGTCTCCATCGTACGCTGGTTCATCAGCACAAATCCAACATTGGATTGATCTCCGTTGACCGAAGTCACGCCCGTATAAACCCAAACGTCATCATCCAGAGCCAGATAGTTATATCCATTCGTCGTCTGTACGCAGCCCCTCTGCCCCAGAATAGAATTGAAGTAACCATTTTTGAGCATGCCGTAATAATCATAAAGCTGTACAAGCCTTTCTGCAGAATACACCTTATCTACCCATGTCGGCACGTCCTCTACATCATACGCCGTGCATTCTCCCGTGACCGCATTGCAGAGCACGACCTTTCCAACCGTCTGTCCGCCAAAGAGTCCGATATTAAACTTTTTCACAGGGCATACCCAATAAGGCGTACCTTCTTCATTGATCTCAAAAAAGATCTGATCGTCGAAAATATAGGTCGGATAATGAAAACGAAGATGCCTGTAGAGATTTCGGTTAAAGTGCTCGCTTTTGGAATAACGGATCGGCTGATCAAGCTTAATGATCTGCGTATCCTGCGTCGTCATATCCATCAGCAGATACGCCGGAATGCCATTACTCTGATTCGTGATCCATTTGATCAGGCTCGCATATCGAAGCGGTGTGACGCGGACCGGTCTTCCATTATAGTTGATCTGCGTATATTCGTTATCCACTTCAAACTGCGATACCATGTCGATCATGGAGCCCATTTTGCGCTCGCCAAGGATGGTTGCTGAATCCTTGTCCAAAAGAGGGATCGTTGTATAGTCCACCTCTGCGATATCCGCCTGAAACTCACGTTCCTCAACCGGCATCAGTCTCTGATATTTTCCGGCATTAACAATGGGCGAGGACAGGATCGAGCCAATGATATAGATCAGCAATACCACACCAAACAGAATGGCTCCCCATTTAGCACTCTTAAAAACTGCCTTATCACCGATATAGGAAATGCCTGTCTGAGAAAAAGAAAAATTTTTCTTTTTCATCTTGCTCAGCAGGTGTAACAACGTTCCGATAAAAATAAGGAACAGTAAAAACTTCCAAAACCCTGCGCTGTGAATGTTACATGCAGGCAGCTTCACATAATAATAAACTGCACCGATCAATAATACCACAACCGCTATGATTACTTTAACGAGCAGTTTTTTATCCTTCATTTTTTTCTTTTCCATGTCGTCCGCTTCCCTTCTTAATGGATTCCCTCATGTCTGCCATCTTCACCCATCTCAATGAAATACAGAAACTACAGCGTAAAAACGCTTGTGCCAGTGCCGTCTATGATACATAGACCTGATACTGCAGCTTAATCAGCAGCTTCTTTGCTTCCGCGCGCGCTGTACCGTCGTAAAATTCGACGCGAAGAACGCCCTCTTCATACTCCCGGTTATGAATGATACCAATATTTTTGATACTGAGCCCGTGCTCTGCGAGAATAGACGCAATCGCTGCGATGGTTCCGGGTGCATCGGGAATATCTACATGCAGTGCATACACAGGACGGAGCGCACCTGCATCCGACATCTGAAAAGAATCCCGGTAATCACGCGCACCGCTGAAAAATTCCCGGATGCCCTTCCCATCCCGCTCCTCTATCGTATTGCGGATCGCATTCAGCGACGCGATATAGGTGTCCAAAAGTTTCTTCACTTTCTCTGTATTCGCCATGCAGATCGCTTCCCACATCACTGGCGACGAGGACGCGATTCTCGTAATATCGCGGAAGCCGCCCGCTGCAATCATTTTCATCACGCCGTCATCCTTATCCTCTTCCCTCACCAGATTGACCAGCGCCGCCGCGATCACATGGGGCAGATGCGAGACCGCTGCCGTCACATAATCATGCTTTTCCGGCGTCATCACAAGCGGAATCGCCCGCATACATCTGATCAGACGCTCATATTTTTGGAGCTGTTCCTCATTCGTCTGCTCAGTCGGAGTTATGATATAATACACATTTTCAAACAAGTCTGCATCCGCATGCTCATATCCGGTCTTCTCGCTTCCTGCCATCGGGTGTCCGCCGATAAATCGCGATTCCAGCCCAAGCCTTGAAATATGTGTATGAATGTCCCCCTTCACGCTCCCGACATCCGTCAATATCGCATCTTCTTTCATCACAGCGGCAATCTGATCCAGATTCCCGTCATTTTCTGATACGGGTGCGCATAAAAAAATCATATCACATGCGCCAAACGTCTCTTTTGTCACGCCGTCTGCAGCTTCATCGATACAGCCTTCCTTTTTTGCCAGTATAAGCGCACCCCGGTCAATGTCATATGCCGTGATGCCGGTTTCCGGCGCCGCCGCCCGGAGCGCTTTTGCGATCGACCCGCCGATCAGTCCAAGTCCTATCAAACCGATTTTCATATTTCGTATCCGCATTCCTTCCACGATCAGGGATTTTTGACAAAGCAACACTCCCGATCATCGCTCTCTTATCACTTTTGATGCAATTTTATGACCTCTCGGCAGACTTCACGAAAAAACAGGGCTGGCATACGCCCGCCCATGCTCTTTCCCGCTGATCCCCATACATAACGCAAGTCTTGCTTACGATATGCATAAATGAAAATTGTAAATCTTTCATTTCAATCTATCAATATTTGCCGTATGTGGTATGTCATATCATTCCTGAAAACGTTTTACCATCTCATAGACTTCAATCCGCTTTGCATCAATCTCCGGCATGCCGACAAAAATACCGCCGTACTGATAACCGCCCTCCTCCAGTTTTACAATGCGGACAATCTCAATAAACGCATGAATGATTTCCTTTGTCCAAATCGTCAGAAATGATTCATATACCGCGCCGATCGTCAGCGCCTCAGCACAGGTAAAGCCCACGCCTGTCTTTGACACATCAGTAATATCAATTTCCAGTTCTTTCGCCTCGTCGGAATCCAGCCTCTTGGCAACCAGCTTCGACTTCAGTTCCATCCGTTGATTACGTCTTCTCTCTTCCATTGGCAGCTCCTTTACACATTCCTCAAGCGGTCCGTCCGTATATTGTTTCATTTACAAAGTCATTGTATAACAGATTTGTGTTTTTGTAAAGATAACCTTCCGCTTTACCTCGTCCCTGCACCGATATTTCCACTCCGTACGATAAAGATTACGCGCCATCCCGTTTCTTTGCTGCAATCCCATCATCCCCTTTTCTCCTGTATCATTTTTCTGTTTGAAGCGGGTGGTACATCTTTCTTCACTGACTCATACCACTTCACCCTGCAAAAGCAAATAGACCGTGCCAGTTAAAGCGCTGCCGTACTATCATTCAGATTCCATGATCTGCAACATTGCTTTTTATAAATTTCAGACATTGCAATGACCGATCCGTACAGAATGCAATCTGATTGTTTATCTTCACGCACGGATTTCCAATATTATACCACGAACTTATGAAATGTCTTTTTCCCTTTCTTTACAAGCAGCCCGTCTCCCGAAAGCTCCTGCTTCGTATATGCCTTTTTCACATCGGAAATCTTCTCATCCCCCGCAGACACGCCGCCCTGCTCGACTGCGCGCCTTGCCTCGGAACGGTTCTTTGTCATGCCGCCCTTGACAAGCAGCGCTAAAATGTCAATGCTCCCATCCGTGAAATCCTCGTCCGTCAGGGTCGTGGTCGGTATATGCTCCATATTCCCGCCGCCCGCAAACAACGCTTTCGACGCCTCTTTTGCTTTCCCGGCTTCTTCCTCTCCATGCACGAGTTTCGTCAGTTCATAGGCAAGAATCTCTTTTGCCTCGTTTAACTGCGCGCCCTCCCATGCATCCATCTCGTTGATCTGCTCAAGCGGCAGAAACGTCAGCATACGGATGCATTTTAAGACATCGGCATCCGCGACATTCCTCCAGTACTGGTAAAACTCAAACGGGGAAGTCTTATCCGGATCAAGCCACACTGCACCGGACTGCGTTTTTCCCATTTTATTACCCTCTGAATTTAAGAGCAGTGTGATCGTCATCGCATGCGCGTCTTTGCCGAGTTTCCTTCTGATCAGCTCTGTTCCGCCGAGCATGTTGCTCCATTGATCGTCGCCGCCGAACTGCATATTGCAGTCGTAACGCTTGTAGAGCTCCAAAAAGTCATAGCTCTGCATGATCATATAATTAAACTCCAAAAAGGAAAGTCCTTTCTCCATGCGCTGCTTATAACATTCCGCCGTCAGCATGCGGTTGACTGAAAAGCATGCGCCGACCTCACGCAGAAGCTCGATATAGTTTAGTCCGAGCAGCCAGTCCGCATTATTCGCGAGAATCGCTTTTCCTTCCGAAAAGTCAATAAAGCGGCTCATCTGTTTCTTAAAGCATTCTACGTTGTGTTCGATCGTCTCGGTCGTCATCATCTGTCTCATGTCCGAACGTCCGGACGGATCGCCGACCATAGCCGTCCCGCCTCCGATCAGAACGATCGGCTTATTACCCGCCATCTGAAGGCGTTTCATCAGGCACAGCGCCATGAAATGTCCGACATGAAGGCTGTCTGCGGTCGGATCAAAGCCAATATAGAATGTTGCCTTTCCCGCATTCACCATCTTGCGGATCTCTTCCTCGTTTGTCACCTGCGCAAGCAATCCTCTTGCCTGTAATTCTTCATAAACCTGCATTGTTTTAAGCTCCCTTCTATTTTCTGTTTGTCCTCTCTCCCTGCACAGCTTACATTGTTCTCTTCAAAGACTTTTCCATGCATCTGCCCGCGGTTGCGGGAACGACTTTCATATGCGAAAATCCTTTGCTTCTCTGCTGACCGCGCAAAAAGAACCCCGTCCTTTGTATAAAGGACGGGGTCTGATACCCGTGTTACCACCTTTTTTCCCGCAGGGCTCACACAACTGCGGCTCATGCAGTACGGCGTCCGGCGCAATACGCGCGACTGCCGAAAACAAAAACTGCGCTCCGGGCTGTCGATCTGTATCCGCTTTGCGATACTGTCCTGCGATAACGGTCAGCTTCCGTTATGGCCTACAAGAACCCTCCGGTCCCTCGACGCGTGTTCCGTTCTGCCATAAAGCTCCAGGATGTATTCGCAATAAGCTTTCCGCGCGCCTCTCATCAACCGGCTGCTTTCTGTGCGTTCCCCTTACGGCTACTTGTTCCCTTCCACACCTTTGCTATTTGTTTTTCTATTAGATATGTCTGCATTATAGACAATTCGTTTTGCCGTGTCAACAACTATTTATATTTTACTTCAAACCGAAAAGTTTAATACAACCTTGAACAAATCTCCGTCAATTTTAATTTCTAAGGTTCCGTGCATGACATTCATCAGGCTCTGGGCAATGGAAAGGCCAAGTCCGTTCCCCTCCGTACCACGGGATGCATCCCCGCGCACAAACCGCTCTGTCAACTCCTCCGGCGGTATGTTGAGAGGATATTCGGAAATATTTTTTAATTCCATTCGGAACATCGGCTCCGGCGTGCGGAACATACTGAAATAGACTCTCGTGTGGGGCATCGCATATTTACACAGATTACTGAACAAATTTGAAATCACACGCCATACATAACGACTGTCTCCAATGAAGGAATCCTCCGCCTTATCTTCCGGCAGGCTGAGGATCAGCGTCAGTTCCTTTGCTGCAAATTTTTCCTCATACTCCGCCGCGATCTGTTGTACAAGCTCTGTGGCGCTCATGCGGACCAATTCTGCCGAAACGTTTCCGCTCGTGATCCTGCTTGCCTCCACCAGATCCTCTGTCAATTGCTTTAAGCGCGCTGATTTCTCGTCCAGTACCTGAAGATATTTATGTGCGTTTTCCGACTCGATCGGTTCTTTTTTCAGTAAATCGACATAATTGATGATCGAGGTCAGCGGCGTTCTGACATCATGCGATACATTGGCGATCAGTTCCGTTCTCATCCGTTCATCCTTTACGGATTTTTCAACCGCCCTTGAAATGCCGAGATCCATATCATTGACAAGCTCCGCAGTACGCCTGTTCATCCCGTGAAACCGTTCGGTATTGAGCACATCCCCTCTGCTTCCCTGCACGGTGCGCTCCATATGTTTTCTTAATGCATCCTGCTCCTTAAAATAAGCAAGAACCGCCGCGCCGATCGCAAGATCCGCAAGTGTAAGAACCACAAGCAGAAGCACATATCCGTCAGCCCCGATCAATACGCCGATCAGATTCACGAATAAAAACGCAAGATATCCAACCACCCATTTGATCTTGCCGTCAACGATCCCTGACAGTTTTTTCAATTTACTCCAAATCCACAAAAAAGCTTTTTTCAAATAAACAAGGATAAATCGAAGCAGGCTCTTTTTGTAAAGCGTCCTCTTTTTGATCCTATGGACCATCTCAAGATAGAAATACAACCCAAACGATGCAACGACTGTCACAGTGACAGCAGCAAGGACAAACATTCCGCCGCCGCTTAAATAAATACCGGCTTCATTCCCGATTTCATAATACTCCCAGTACCATTCCGCCAAAGGCTCCAGAAAATGCCACGCGATATAAATAGCACCGGTAATCGGTATAAGGATTGCCGGAAGGAGTATCGTGAACCAGTTATCGATCGTTCTCGCCGCTGCTTCTTCCCGTCCTTCCAGCATCGTTCTTCTGATCAATGCAGTTAAAAACAGGCATACCCCTGCGATAAATGCCGTAAACATTCCTGCCGTCATGTTCTTGATCAGTCCGTACCAGTTTCCCATGCGCCAAAGCAGATCCTCCTGGGAAAAATCCGCATCCAGCACAAGGTAAAGCCGTTCTCCGCCCAACAGACCGATCTGCCTGCATAGCGCATCCTCATAGAGCGATATATCGTTTTTCCCAACTGAGATCGTGCCTGTGCCAACGTGATGCACAGCGTAGTATTCCTTCTGTGTCACATAGTCATAAAGGATTCGGTTCAGCTCATCCGCATCCCCGCTCAGCGTAACCTCATCCCCGTTCAGGTTACTGTATACCAGACCGACAGCAGGATTCACCACGGCAATACCAAGATTGCCCTGTACTGCGTCCTGATCCGCATAATAGCTGTACATCCCCGCAACATACATCAACAGTTCTCTCAAATACGACGTGTATTCCGACAAAGTGCCCAGATCACCCGCATGAAGATACAGACTCTTTCCATCGGTCGGAAGGGCAAGCTCATAATACACGCATTCCTTCTGTATGGTCACGCCGGCAGCGTTCATCAGTATGGCATTGAGTTCTTCATAATTGACAATATCATAAGGATCTTTCTGTTTTTTTTCATAAACGGCATCAAACTGCTGTGGAATCAGCCATTGTGTCACAAACTCGCTGCGCTTCCATCTGAGCAGATCACCGATCCGATAAGTAATCCCCGTCTCCGGCACTCCCTCATTCCGCATAGAAACATAGGCAAGATCGATCATTTTGTCCTCATCATATCTGCCGTCCGTCTCAAACAATTGCCTCGCATGCGCCTGCGTCGCCAGTGAGGTAGCTTCCACAAAAAGAGCATCCTTATAGATCTGTGAATCCGTATAACCGGACGTCGTCATGACCTCGGCAAGTACGTCTCCGACCGCATAGGAAGAAAAATCGTCATCCATATCCATCACGCCAAACAGCAGCAGCTCTCCCATCACGCTCAGCACGATCAGCAGTGCGCCGGTCAGACACATGACGTTTTGAAATTTCCGACTGTTCCAAAGCCTGTTCTTCCGTTTACCGCCCTCTTTTTGCTTTTTTGACTGCGCGGTCTTATCGCTGCCTCTCTCCGGCTCCCGCTCTTCCGGCATGATTTCTCCGCTGTTTTCTTTTATTTCTTGCTCTTTTGGCATGATCTTTCCTATGTTTACTTCTATTTCCTTCCCTTCCGGCATAACGTCCTTGCCGACCTCTTCCATTCCCCGCTCTTTCATGCTTTTCCTCCCTTTTCTCCAACTTGCAGAAACGCTGGTGAAAGCGTTTCATGCGCCGGATCCGTGCCGCAAAAGCGGCAAAAATACAAGTGCCGGGGGATCACAGCATGCGCAGTCATTGTTTTTCCAATTTATAGCCGACGCCCCACACGACTTTGATGTAGCGCGGCTCCTTTGGATTGATCTCAATTTTTTCGCGCAGATGACGAATATGAACGGCTACCGTATTGTCCGAAGAAAACGCGTCCTCTTTCCAGACGGTTTCATAAATCCTCGATGCGGAAAATACCACGCCCGGATTCTCCATGAGCAGCTTTAAGATCAGAAATTCCATCGGTGTTAAGCGGACTTCTTCTCCGTCCACAAACACCTGCTTTTTCTCATCATCAAGCTCCAGTCCGCCGTTTATAAGCTTTTTGCCCGAAATCTGTATCCCCTGTTCTCCGCCCAAAAGCGTATAACGTCTGATTTGGGAACGGACCCTTGCAAGAAGCTCCATCGGATTAAACGGTTTCGTCACATAATCGTCAGCGCCGTGTGTTAATCCCGCGATTTTATCCACATCCTCCGATTTTGCAGAAAGCATCAGCACCGGGACCGCAGAAAATTCACGAATATGTTTCAGTGCCGCAATGCCGTCCATGACCGGCATCATCACGTCAAGAATGACCAGTTGAATATCCTCGTTCTCACGCAAAAGCTTCAACGCTTCCATTCCGTTTTCCGCCCGAAGCGACTCATATCCTTCCTGCGTCAGATAGATCTCGATCGCATCCACAATTGCTTTTTCATCATCACAGATCAATACACGGCTCATCCTGTTCTCCCCTTTTACCCATTAGAACATATGATTTTTAAGAAATGTTAAGGAAAAAACGAAAGAATTTATGAAGAAAGGCATCTATTTTATCATCATAAACGCGCCAAGATTTCCTCTCTGTCCCCCGCTTGCCCGGTGCGAGAACAGGATCTGCGGATTACAGCAGGTACAGACATCCGTCACAAAAATGTTCTCTTTTGGCACGCCTGCATCCAACAGCAGCAGCTCGTTTGCACGCCAAAGATCAAGCTGATATTTTCCACCCGGTTTCCGGTAAAGAAGCAGATTTTTTTCTTCTGCCTCCTCCCTGGATGCGGCGGCAGACATCCCGAATACCTCAAAAAACACATCCGCGACATCCCTGCTCACCTCATAGCATTCCCTGCAGATGGAAGGTCCGATCGCCGCAAAACAATCCGTCGGCCTTGTTCCGTAAACATCATGCATATTCATAAGTGCAACCTGGGAAATGGACGCCGCTGTCCCGCGCCAGCCCGAATGCACAAGCCCGATCGCGCGATGCACCGGATCCGCCAGCAAAACCGGAACACAATCGGCAAAAAAGGCACAGAGAACGATTCCCTGTATATTGGTGATCAGTCCGTCAACCTGCCTGTAATCCCTGCTTTGAATGGCTCCCTTCCCCCTATCCTTTTCCGTGACCACACGGATATTTGCTGTATGCGTCTGATCCGTAAATACCATATCCTGTACAGATGCCCCCAATACTTTAGCAACACGTGCAAAATTTTCGTCCACATTGGCCGGCATATCTCCCCTCGAATAGGAAAGATTCAGACTCTCAAGCGCACCGCTGCTGACGCCGCCAAGCCTTGTCGTAAATACTTGTTTGAGAAAATCTAATTTTTCCAGATTCGGAAATGTGAGGTACGGAAAATCTTCTCCCTTCAGATTCTTGTGATTGACGTGAACCCCTGCATGCGCACCCGCATGGCTCTTTTTTCTGATCAACTCCATTATTTTCTCCTTTGCTGTCTGACTTAAGTTGTATCGCTTGTGTCATTTTTATGTTTATCATCACTGATGCAGCGAAATCCGTCTTCAACGATACCCTGTCATCAATCGCAATTTCAGCACATCAATGATGATACATTGGCATCAATAGTATCCACCATGATGTTCAAATGCGTTTGATATCCACCGTACCTGATCCCCAAGAATCGCCACCACGTCATAGCGGATGCCGCGCGGCGCCCTTGGCAGCATCCGTTCGTGCGTATAAAGATAGTATTCCGCCACCTTACAGATCGTCCGCTGCTTTGCACTTGTCACCGCTTCTTCCGGATAGCCGCAACCGGTGCCGGAACGATATTTCACCTCCACAAAGATCAAATACCCGTCATGCAGCGCGATGAGATCGATCTCCCCGTATCGTGTACGGTAATTGCGCTCCACGATCATGACTCCCCGCCGTTCCAAATAATCACAGGCAATGCTTTCCTGCTCTGCTCCCTTTTTTCTTTTGTTCAGAGTATTTCCTTCTTTCATCTGCAATTCCTGTTTATCCGATACGCCTCCAGCTCTGGCTCTCCGGTTCTTAAGCCGCCTGTCATATCTGCTTTCCGCCCTTTTCCATTTTGGCCTTGATCTTATCCATCGCATCCACAAAAACGAGAATTTCCGCCACGACCTCATACAGCTCTGGCGGTATCATTTCTCCGATTTCTAATTTCGACAGCGTATCTGCGAGTTTAGAGTCCTCATGGATCGGCACATCCGCTTCTTTTGCCGTCTCTATGATCTTTTCCGCAACCCGTCCCTTGCCCGTCGCTATGATCTTGGGCGCCTCTTCATCAGGATTGTACTCTAAAGCAATCGCTGTTTTCTGTTTCTTTTTGTCCATTCGACCATTCCTCTCTTTCTAAGATCATAGAATCAAACGGCGTTTTGGTTTCCTTCAAGTCTGAAAAGCCCCTTAAGCCGGACATCAAAATCCGTCATAAGAGGCTTTTGTAAATAACCGTCGGTCAGCCGGTTCCTCATAGAGAATACGGCATCATCATTTCATCACGATATTGACAATCCTGCCCGGCACATAGATTTCTTTCACCACTGAACCGGTCAATTTGTCTGCAAGTGCCTCACGCGCCTTGGTTATCACATCGTCTTTGGCTTCGTCTTTGGCAATGGCAAGCGTCGCCTTGGTCTTTCCATTGATTTGAAGCGCGATCTCAACGGTTGACTCCTCGGTCTTCTTCTCGTCATATTCAGGCCATGCCGCCTGATACAGCTTTCCGCCGTATCCTTTCATCTCCCAAAGCTCTTCCGTAATATGCGGTGCGACCGGATTAAGGAGCGTCAGAAGCGTCCTGAACTCTCCCTTCGTCACACTTCCTTTTTTATAAAATTCATTGATCAGCGCCATCATTGCAGCGATTGCCGTATTATATTTGAGGCTTTCGAAATCCATGCTGACTTTTTTGATCGTCTGATGCATCTTCGTTTCTAAGTCTGCGGAATAACCTTCCTCGTCGTTTACCATATCCTGAAGCTTCCACACGCGCTCAAGGAACCGGCGGCAGCCCTTTACACCGTCCTCCGACCAGCAGGCGCTCAATTCAAACGCACCGATGAACATTTCATAAGTTCTCAGCGTATCCGCGCCGTAATCACGCACGATATCATCCGGATTGACGACATTGCCGCGTGACTTGCTCATTTTCTCGCCGTTTTCTCCGAGGATCATGCCGTGCGACGTCCTCTTTTGATACGGCTCCTTGCACGAAACGACCTTCTCATCATATAAAAATCTGTGCCAAAATCTGGAGTAGAGCAAATGCAGCGTCGTGTGTTCCATGCCGCCGTTGTACCAGTCTACCGGAAGCCAATACTCCATCGCTTCTTTGCTCGCGAGCGCTTTGTCATTTTTCGGATCGGTATAGCGGATAAAATACCATGATGACCCCGCCCATTGGGGCATTGTATCCGTCTCGCGCTTCGCGGGTCCGCCGCAGCACGGGCATGTAGTGTTGACCCAATCAGTCATCGCCGCAATCGGCGATTCGCCGTTATCGGTCGGCATATAACTGTCCACTTCCGGTAAAAGCAACGGCAGCTCGCTCTCATCGAGCGGCACATAACCGCATTTCTCACAGTTCACGATCGGGATTGGCTCACCCCAGTAACGCTGTCTCGAAAATACCCAGTCGCGTAGTTTATAATTCACTTTCGCGTTTCCGATTCCCTTTTCTTCCAAAAAGGCGATCATTTTTTCTTTTGCCTCGGCGACTTCCAGACCATTCAGAAAATCAGAATTTACGAGTTTACCAGTGGCAACATCCGTAAACACTTCTTCTTGTACGTCTTTTCCGCCTGCGACGACCTCAATGATCGGAAGTCCGAATTTTTTCGCAAACTCCCAGTCACGTTCATCGTGCGCGGGCACTGCCATGATCGCGCCTGTTCCGTAGCTCATCAATACATAATCGGAGATCCAGATCGGAATCTCCACGCCGTTCACCGGATTAACTGCTTTTAAGCCCTGAATCTCCACGCCCGTTTTCTCTTTTGCGAGTTCGGCGCGCTCAAAATCGGATTTTCTCGCCGCGGCTTCACGGTATGCCGCAATCTCATCCCAGTTTGACAACTCATCTTTGTATTTATCGATCAGCGGATGTTCCGGAGAAAGAACCATGTAAGTCGCGCCAAACAGCGTGTCGCAGCGCGTCGTATAAATACGCAGTTTATCTTCTTTTCCCTTAATCGAAAAATCAACTTCCGCTCCGGTCGATCTGCCGATCCAGTTTTTCTGTGAAACTTTTACGCGCTCAATATAGTCCACATCATCCAGTCCGTCCAAAAGCTTCTGCGCATAATCGGTGATCTTTAACATCCACTGGCTCTGCGCCTTGCGCACAACGGGCGCACCGCAGCGCTCACAGACTCCGTTTACGACTTCTTCGTTTGCAAGTCCGACCTTACACGACGTACACCAGTTGATCGGCATTTCAGTCTTGTAAGCAAGTCCTTTTTTGAATAATTGTAAAAAGATCCACTGGGTCCAGTGATAATATTCAGGATCTGTCGTATTGACCTCACGATTCCAGTCGAAGGAATAACCGATCGCATGAAGCTGGCTCTTAAAGCGCTCCACATTATTTTTCGTCACGATCTTCGGATGGATCCGGTTCTTGATCGCATAATTCTCGGTCGGTAAGCCGAACGCATCCCATCCCATCGGAAACAGGACGTTGTAGCCCTGCATTCTTCTTTTACGGGCAACAATATCCATCGCCGTATAAGGACGCGGATGTCCGACATGCAGTCCCTGCCCCGACGGATACGGAAACTCGACAAGCGCATAGTATTTCGGCTTGGAGTAATCCTCCGTCGCCGCAAACGCCTGCTCGTCATCCCAAATTTTCTGCCATTTCTTTTCCACAATTTTGTGATTATATAATTCTGCCATTTCCGCCTCCGACTCTGCGTTCGTTCGCCCGCATATATAAAAATCCGATACCCATGCCGACGCATGCGGGAACCTGCCGATTCTTTCTCCCCGTCCGCCGCCTGCAAATATCTGTCAACATTTTACCATTCATGGTGGATTTGTCAACTGATGACCGCACAAATTTTCACTTATGACAGACTCCAAAAGACGGCATGACCCATGCCATGCCGCCTCTCCCGATTCCATTATGGCAATTCCAAATAACGCGACTGCATTTCCATATAAAATTGCCCGATTTCATGAAAGAGTTTTTGATTGATCCGGTATCCTTGATCCATATTATTGACAAAACAGCTATCCACCCAAAGTCCGAACCGCATGATGGTCTGATCTTTGAAACGTATCTTAAACATCCATCTACTGCCATACCCGTTCATCCTCCGCCCCATTCCACGAAGCCTTATCCTGCTCGCATATTCCACAAAGCATTCCGCATCCTCTCTGGTAATCACGACTTCTTTACCAAAATCCATGACTGCTACGGATTCTATTTCCTGCATGTCCAGATTTTTTAATATACGTCCTGTCTGATATTTTTCCAACAGTTTTCCGGCAAAGACATAGCCAATAAGCGCAAGAAACACGACTGCGGCAATGGCGCTGATTTTCATGGATAAGGTCCACTTTTTCATATATGTCCTCCTACCAGCCATTATTTTGCTAAATTGTAAGAGCACTTACAATTGTTTCCTCTGTCTTATGCATATAATTATATTATTTTTCTGTAGTTTTGTCAAGCATTCCATTCACGAATGATCTCATCCACCTCTTGACAATCTCCCTTAACGTGCTACACTCGCTAGTGGACATCCAAAGGCTGCCCGCAAGGAGGCGTATTCCCATGGAGAACCTGATTTTTTGTCTCAATGCAACCATTCCCGTGTTCCTGCTGATGCTGCTCGGTCTTTTCTTTCGGGCAGTCGGCATATTCAAAGAAGATTTTGTCGGCACCATGAATGCGTTCGTGTTTAAGGTCGCCCTGCCCGTACTTTTATTCCAGGAATTATCCACGCAGGACTTCTCCGAGATATGGAACGGTCGTTTCGTTCTGTTCTGCTTTATCGTCACAGTACTCTGCGTCATTTTCAGCTTCATCTGTTCTCTTTTACTAAAAAATAACGAAGCCCGCGGCGAGTTCACGCAGGCTTCGTTCCGTTCAAGTGCCGCACTTTTGGGCATCAGTTTTATTCAAAATATTTATGGAAGCGCCGGTATTGCGCCCATGATGATCATCGGCTCCGTCCCCCTCTATAACGTCATGGCTGTCATCCTGCTTGAATGCACGCGCACGGACCGCTCCGATAAAGGGAATCGAAGTGCACTCGTCAAGCAGACCTGCCTCGGCATCCTGACTAATCCGATCATCCTCGGAATCCTCATCGGTCTCTTTTGGTCAGCCTGCCGTATCCCGCAGCCGGTCATCCTCTCAAAAACCATCCGCTATATCGCTAATCTTGCCACCCCGCTCGGTCTCATGGCAATGGGTGCAAGTTTCCACTTAAAACAAGCCGTCACAATGATCAGACCGACCATTGCCGCCACGTTTTTTAAGCTTGTACTATTTTGTGCGGTCTTTCTTCCCGTTGCCGTTCATTTTGGCTACCGTGGTGACAGCCTCATTTCCATTCTCATCATGCTCGGTTCACCGACGACGGTGAGCTGTTTTATCATGGCAAAAAGTATGGGACACGACGGAACACTTTCTTCCGGCGTCGTCATGATGACAACGCTGTTTTCTGCTTTTACGCTCACCGGATGGCTGTATTTGCTGAAAATGTTGGGACTTTTCTAAACCAGCATTGCAGTGTCGGTTCTTTCAGGCATCACCTTATTAAAATCTCAGTGTTTCCGGCATCTTTGTCAGATGACACGAAGCGCTTAGCGCAGATCCTGCTGTCTCTTATTTGCAAACATAACGATGGCGAACATGAAAACGACAACGGTATATCCCGCAACGATGATCATATGACCCGCCATTCCGCCCAGATCACCTCTCACGGCGCCTCTTGCCACCTCCACGATATGATAGAACGGCAGCATTTCACAAATTCTTTTCAATCCGCCGCTCAAGGCACCCACATCCATCCAGATCCCTCCTAAGATCGCCGACAGGGAAATAATCACGGAGCATAAGCCCGGCGCCGCCTTCTCGTTAAAAACCGTACCGAACAATAGTCCAAACCCGATAAAAAGCAGATCCGCCGGAACAAGTACCGCCATTGCCAGAAGCAGCCCGCCGATCTGAAACGAAAATCCGGTAAATAAACCAATCACAACGGACGCAGCATACGTGATCAGGCTCTGCAAAACGGCAATGACCAAAAGTGGCAGAATATAGCCGCCGATAAATTCTGACGCTGCCATCGGCGACGCATACAGGCGCATCAAAAACGCGCTTCCCCTGTCTTTTGCGATCTGCAAACATGTAAACAGCATCACAAACGTTAATCCAAACACCGCGATCCCGCTTGATAGATAATCGATCCGAAAGATCACCATATTCGCCTGTGCGGAAATATTCTCATTCAAAACCGTCATGATCAAAAGCATGACCAGTGGAAATCCCAGACAAAACAGATAACTGATCGGGTCACGCAATAATTCTTTCGCATTTCTTCTTGCAAAAACAACCGTTCTCATTTCCCATCCTCCATATCTTGGCATCAATCCCTGATCTCTCCACTTTTCGCAGCATTGGTGTTTCCTGACCAATTTTCACGCTGTTTCCGCAATCGCGATAAACGCTTCTTCCAGCGTATCCCTGCACGTCTGTTCTTTCAATTCCCCGACTGTCCCAAATGCCGCGATCATGCCATTGATCATGACCGCCACATGATCGGACAATGCTTCGGCTTCCTCCATATAATGCGTCGTGAGCACGATCGTCACATGTCGCTTTAAGCTTTCGATCATTTTCCAGAGTTCCCGTCTTGCCAGTACGTCAAGTCCCAGCGTCGGCTCATCCAGATAAAGAACCTCCGGCTGTGTGATCAGTGCCATCGCAATGCTAAGTCTCCGCTGCCACCCTCCGGACAGCAATTTTGCTTTTTTCCCTGCAACCTCATCCATGCCGCACTGACCGATCATCATATCCGCCCGCCCGGAAGCATCCCTCTTAGAAGCCCCGTAAATCTGCGCGATCAAAACCAAATTCTCTCTCACGCTCAGATTCGGGGCAACCGCTGTTTCCTGCGGTGAAAGATTGCTGACTTTTTTTACTTCAGAAAGCTCACTTATGATACTATGTCCCATAATGTAAGCATCCCCCTCCGTCAGTCTGCTGAGTCCGGACAACATGCGGATCGTCGTGGTCTTACCGGCTCCGTTTACGCCAAGCAGAGCAAACAGCTCACCCTTTTTTACCGTCAGCGAAATATGATCCACCGCCCGTTTGGTCCCAAAATCCTTGACCATATTCTTCACCTCTATTGCATATTCCATATAGATGCTCCTCCTTCCAGAAGAATAACTTCGGTTTTACGCCTTTATGATGTGGCTTTGTCCCTCTGTATCAGCTGTTCGTTAATACGCGCAACCTCCCTGCGGCAGATCATGATCTGACATGTCCACACTACCGTATAAGTAAACACCATACTTAAGAAAACACTGATAAACGAGATCAGGTATCTGCCAAGTCCCCAGCAGAAAATACTGACCGGGACCCATACAAATGCCGTCAGCAAAAAATGTACCACCGCCTGCTTTACCATACTCCATCTGGCAATATCCACAATGACCGAACAGCACCCAAACGCAAATCCGATCAGCCCGCAGAACAGCGTCTGCACCATCAGCGCCATAAAAGGATTCTCAAAAAATGCCGCATATTCCGGCACCAGCTCAGGCATTGCCTGTACATTGCCAGTCGTATTTACCGTATTCACTGTCTTGATCATTAACACAATGATATTCACAGTCACACAGAGCGCAAAGCTCACGACTCCGCGGCTCAAACTTTTCTTTAACATTGCACATCTTCCTTCCTGCTTCAAAATCATTCCGCTTACCAGGGCATATCATTTTCCATATTGATCAATAGAACTCTTTTCCCATCAGGCTGTCCCTGATCCTGCTGACATAACGCCTTGATACATATGTCTCAATATCTGCCTGCAAATACATATGAATCGTTCCGGACATGCTTGTGTCCATCCGGCGTATTTTTTTGATATTCACGATCTCAGAATTGGAAATTCTGACAAATTGTTTCTTTAGGCTTTCCTCCAGTTCATAGAGTCTTGCATGAACGAGATATGTCTTATCCCTCGTCTGGGCATACACGCGCTGTCTTGCCGCATAAAAGCGAATGATCCCGCCCTGTGTGATCCTTACGGCATCCCGATCGTCATAGACTGTGATCGTCTCATCCACAGCCTCGGAAACAGTCTGCCTTAATTCCTCCAGCTCCTTCGTTTTTTGCGCACCGCAAATCACGATCTCAGGCTCTTTATACTTTTCATGTATCCAAAAAGAAATTTTCATTTTTGCTCCCATCCGTTTGCTTTAGCACGCACTCAAATCTGTCATGCCGGCACAGTCGACACAAACAATCCATGTGAAGATTAAAATCACTTAGCGAGGTATTTTCGAGCTTAGTGATTTCCTTCACACTTATACCCTTCTGCCTGCTTCATCAGACACGGAAACCTTTGTTGAAAATTTTTTTCATTCCCAACTCTAAATCTCTATGTCAGTGAGCATATCATAAAAGCATTGTGCTGTATTCCTAATAGCGATAAGCGGTCGTTTTATACAAATAAACGGTTATGTTATGCTGATTTACAAGAAAGCAGTATAACATAACCGTCAGTAACAAAACAGAATAAATTTCTTTTCTTTTACAAAAGGCATACATACGCATTGATGGATCATTACTTTTACTTTCATCCGTATTTGCGCTGCAATTTTTTTGACATTTTCGGTTTTTCTTTCATCATTTTTTTACGCGCAAACCGTTTTTGAGAAATAAAAATATAGTAACCGTTTTCCTCAATCACTTTGACACCGCCAAATACAGTTGCCAGTTTATTTTTATACCATTCATACCGCTTGGTGACCATAACAAAACTGCCGCCATACTTCAAATGTTGAAAACCGCCTTCAATAAATTTTTTCGGCACATGGAAATCCGCATGATACGGCGGGTTTGACAAGATCAGGTCAAAATCATGTTCCCCGACAGACGTGAACCCGTCGCTTTGGAAGATATGGATCGCTTCAAATCCATTATATACGGCATTCTTTTTTGCCATTTCAACAGCAACAGGATCGCAGTCAGCCATTGTAACATTTTCTGCGCCGGAAAACTGAGCAGCATAGATACCGACCACTCCATATCCGCAGCCGAGATCCAGTATTTTCTGTCCTGAATGAAATTGAATTTTTGAAAGCATCGCAATGGTTCCTTTATCAATATCATTAGGCGAAAACAGAGAACTCTCCGTATGCATTTTAAGATCAATTCCATTGATTGTCCGCTCTATCATATCAGATTCTCAAGATCACTTTCACAACTTTGTATCAATAGAAGCACCTGATAAGAATCATTGGCATGTTTTACATCGTTCATACTGAGGTAATACGCTGCAAATAAAATTTCGATACATTCCATCACACATGGAATTGCCTTTTTTTCGTTTTCAGATAGCTGAATCACACTTTCATATCCTGCAAGCACCAGGCCTGCGATATCGATCCATTCCATTTTGGTAAAGGCGTCCTCTGTCTCCTCCGCTAACAATCCGCTCAAAAAGTAGCAAATATCAAATATCCTGATGTTTCTCTGGCTCAGATCAAAATCAATATATCCGGAGAATTTGCCTTCAAAAAATAAGAAATTTCCAAAATGAACATCCCTGTGGATCAATTGCTTTGGCAGGGAATCATATACGGATTCTAACGCTTCCACTGCTTTTCCATATTCTTCTTCCCCTATGATCTCCCATTCATTCTTTACTAAGTTTTCCCGTACCCAGCCTTTCATCTCCTTTAACAGACTATTGTCCCAAAAGCCGACTTCCCCTTCGCATCTCAAAAATGCAGCATGTAACTGTGCAATTGCACAGCCCATTTCCCGCGCAACTGCTTTATCTTTCATATTGGAAATATTGCTTCCCTTTAATTTTTTTGATATCCAAAAATAATGACCCTGACACTCAGCATATTGATCCCCCAATGCCGTAGGAACTGTCTTTGCAACCGGAATCTCACAGTCTGACAGTATTTCCGATATTTTGATATTTCTTTCTAACTGCTCCTTGTCACGATACACTTTTATGACATAAGAATGATTGATTTCCCATACTGAGGGATAGATTTGTGACAATTGCCTGCACTCAATCTCCCATAAAGGCAGGACCTTTTCTATTTTTTCTTTCATTTTCTGATAACGCACCTTTTCTTTTGAAATAATCCTTCTGATACTTGCCCCCGATAAATGATAAATATTTGCAAGCTGTCCGTTTTTTCTTCCTTCCAGATGCTTCAAATAAATATCCTGATTACGTTTCTCTAACTCGATTTGATAGTCCGTCTGCCGCTTTCGCTTACCATAGCTTTCTTTTGGTATATACAAATAACCGCCCTGATAATAGGTTCGAATCATTGAAAGTAATTCTTCGGGTAAAATGTCCTTCGCATTGATATATTTCATTGATATTCCTCACTCCATAAACCTCTATTTCATTATAACAGACGATATTTGTGTGTAGGTGATCATCTTTGTTTCTGAATAAAATGTGATCACACAAACAGGATTCCCGGTTAGTTCAAAAAATCCCCTTGTCTTCGTCCGTCAGGGCAAATACAAGGGGATATGCATATCATATTATTCCATTTTATAAGGCTTCAAACACTTTGAAAAACAGAGATCGTAAGCCATCACTCATTGTATTCGATTCTCGCACGGATATGCTGCATCCGCGCATCCAGACGCGCACTCTCTTCGGCGCATTCTTTTAATTCCGCCGCGATCTCCTCAGCGCAGTCCAAATCTTTTTTATATCGCAACTTGTGTTCCAGCGACGCCCAAAAATCCATCGCGATCGTGCGAAGCTGCACTTCCACACGCATCATCTTCTTTTCATCCGCAAGGAAGATCGGCGTCTCTATGATCAGGTGCAGACTGCGGTAGCCATTACCTTTCGGATGGCGGATATAATCCTTCGATGACACAAGCTCCACATCATCCTGCTGCAACAGATATCGGGCGATCAGATATACATCCTCCGGAAAAGAGCAGATGACCCGGACGCCTGCGACATCATTCAGGTTCCCTTCAATATTCGCGACTGTCTGCGCAAGACCCTTCCGCCTTAACTTTTCCGCAATACTGTGCGGGTGCTTTAACCTTGTTTTGATCGTTTCGATCGGATTGCGGTCATATTGCTGTGAAAGCGTCTCATTCAAAACGCGGATCTTGGTTTCCACCTCCATGATCGCACAGCGATAGCAAGCCATTAAAAAAGAAAATTTCTGCCCGATCTGCTCTAACTGCGAAACCTCTATCAATTCTGCCGCGTTCTCCGCCACATCTACTACGGCTATACTTTTCCCTGCCGCATTGTTCTTTTTATTTCCACCAAACACCTTATATGATCCTCCGGTTTCTGTTGCTGGTATCATGTCTGTCGCCATTATACCATAAAACCAAACCGGAAAAACTTATCTTTCTATGAAGATTTTATAATCTATTTTCTAACTGACAGTCATACGGTTCCGCCTCAACATGCTTTTGATCGTAAACCTGTGCCTCAACACACCCCATTTTCTCATAAAAACGCTGACTCTCGACTGCTGAATGCGCCGATATATACAGTTTAGAAGCTCCGTGTTTTTTTGCCCACTCTTTTGCTGCCAAAAACAAAACAGTTCCGATTCCGTTCCCGCGCAATTCCTCCGACACATGGATGCATGACAGATCTAAGTATCTCTGCTCTCCGCCCGACAGCATGCTTTCCACAGAAGTGAATCCTTTCAATTTTCCTTCATAAAAAGCGCCATATACAAAACCATTCGTTTCGAGCGTATGCTTTAGGCAGACGACCAGTGTCCGGTAATCTTCTTCGGACCAGTCATCAATAAACGGGTCCTCCCTGATCACCCATCCGTCTTTTTCCCTGCGCCGGCATTTTGTCACAACCTGACGTCTGTTAAAGTCCCGGAACAATTCTGTGTTGATCTCATCCGCATGCAATTCCCGATATTGAATTTCATTTTTCATACTTATCGATTCTTTTTCTCTCATTTCTGTTTATTTTTTCGTTCTCTGCCGCTCTGCCTTTTCACGGTATGCCGTCCCTGCTATGATTCCGCCTTCGTGTATTCCGGCATCGTCATGGCTTCCATATCGTTTGTCACAAGACCAGCCGTATGTTCAAACTCCGCATAAATATGTCCGTCCTCTGAAACAATCACGGCAAAAGAAGCCCATCCGTCCGTCGGTACTTCGACAGTCAGCCGTTTTGCCGTTCTTCCCTGCTCAAGCACGACGGCTTCTTCTCTTACAAATCCGATTTCCGCCGGGAGGCGAAAGCTCATTTCATAATCCTCCCGAAACAACACCGCCCTCATAAAATCGTCCACTTCTCCGCCAAAATACTCCTCAAATTGTCCCGCATTCGTATAGACTGGTTCCTCCCTGCAATATTCCCCATCCACAGATACCCGGTTTCCCAAACCAAGCTCATAATCCATTCCGGTTGCAGATACCGTCAGTACGTAAGACGAAGTTTCCCCGTCATCATTCTTTGACCAAACAAACGAAACATACTGCTCCTCATCTTCCTCATAAGGTAAAATCTTTGCAATCGCCAATTCTGGCGTTACAAACCATGCCTCACCTGTTAATGCTCCTGTATGGTAGAAATATTGACAAAACAACTCAAAGGTAAAAGACTCTTTCGTCTGCTCCGCGATCACAAACGTTCCGTCCAGACCCGTATGTATCTGCGTACGGTTCCACTCGCCGCAAAAATCCGCCGCCTCCTCCACCGGACCTCTCAATTCATAGATCCGTTCTCCAAGCTCCCGCTCGATATTCCTTGCCGCTTCTTCAATCTGCGCGTCTGTGGTAAGAGGTACCGCATCCGCGCTGTCCGTATTTCCCGCGCTGCCGTCCCCACCCCTATTCTCAGATACGTCTCCATACAATCCTGATCCGCTCCAAGATGTGGAAATCCCGGTGTTTTCCGTCTCATTCCGTCCCGCTCCGCACGCTGCCGCGCCGAGGCAAAACAACACCGTGACCACGGCACAGAATCCTTCTTTCATCCGTCTTCTATTCATCATTCTGTCTACGCTTCCCCTATTTCAGATCCGTTCGTTTCTGTAAGTTCCGTTTTCCACATTTTGAAACCGGTCACTGCTGTCATCTCCGTTTTTCCTGCTCAGCGTCTATCCTGTCAAATACCACCGTCACTGTAAAGACATCCCCGTCAAGCGATGCACTCATGACAGCTCCCATTTTTTCCGCCAGAGAGCGCGCAATCGCAAGTCCGAGTCCCGTGGAACTTTTTGCCGATGCACCGGTTGTCCGCGCGTTGTCTGCACGGTAAAAACGCTCAAATACTCTGTCTATATCGATCTGCTCCGCGTTCTCCGTTCTGTTGGCGCATGAAAAAACAATCTGTCTTTCCCGCGCCTCAAGGCTGATGCGCACATCATCCCTTCCATGTTCTAAGCTGTTCTTGATCATATTTAACAGCATCCGACCGATCATCATTTCGTTTCCGTTCGTATAGACACGTTCCTCACAGACCGTTATCCGCGGTTCCAGCCCGCGGGCCTTGCAGTCTTCATAAAAAGAAAAAACTGTATCATATACAATCCGGTTTAACTCCACACATGTAAGCTCCGGCTGATACGCGTTGTCCTGAAGCTTCGCATACAGAAAGAGTTCATCCAAAATCCCGCGTAACGACTCCAGCCTTTTTCGGATGATCGTGATATAGCGCGCCTGATCCTCTCCTGATACAGCCTCCTCCAGAAGCTGAACATATCCGTCCAAGGAAGTCAGCGGCGTTCTGATATCATGGGAAAGATTCGCGACTGTCTCCCTGATCACTTTTTCCTGCGTTTGAACCTCCCGGCGCTTTTCCTCCGACTCCACCAACAGTTCATTCAGCTCGTCCGCTAACCGCCCCATTCCAAACCACATACTGTCCGCCGTCACTTTCATGTTCGTCTGATGGCTTTTGATAAATTGAAGCTGGCGGCAGATGCTCTTCATCTGCCGCCGGTACCGGATCATGATGCTTCCTGCCGCCGCTGCCATGACTGACATGCAGACAGCCGCAAATATCCATAACCATTCCATACCGATCTCTCCTGTCCGGTTCCCCGGACTGCAACATGCTCTTATGTTTCCTGATCATTTCTCTCATATTGCCTGATGCTTTTCGTATCATGTCAGTGCTGTATGCGTCCCGCTAAATCACCTCACATCCCTCTTTCGGTAAATAATACCTGAAATGACAGCCGCTATCAGGACATACACAACAGCGAGCACCAAAAAGCCTGCAGTCTGCCTCAGCGTACTCTCAGTGGTCATATTGGCTGTTGCATTCGTTAGCGCAATCTGCAAAATATCAAACGAGTCCGCTGACGGTATCAACGCATGTACTGCACGATTCAGATATCCGGCAACCAATTGAAAAATACCGCTCGCAAGCAGAATTCCGGTCGTCATGGCAAATGCCGTACTCCTTGTAGCCATTGTAAACAGCGCGATCAGGCATCCCCACGCAACATGCAGCACATATTGCATGCCAAGAGCCCCCGCCAATGCACCAGAATTCTCAAAAATCAAACGTCCGCGGAAGAAAATGGCGCTCGCCGCCAGATTGGTGATACAAAACACGGAAAACAGAATAAATACCTGCACCGCAACAGCCGGCAGCTTGGAAAGCGCGAGCATCTCCCTCCTTGGTATCTGCCCCGCAATATTTTTGATATATCCCTTCTTCTGTTCCGCATTGACAAACAATGGAACAAAGATGGCGATAAACACGACAAGCAGACAACTGTTTAGTTCGGACATCAGCATATCTCCCGCAACAATCTCTCCGCTTATCCAGCTTTCGTCCGTAGGAGCGCTGATCCCAAGCGTAAATCCTTCTCCGTCAAAGTCACCCTCTCCCGTACTAATAAATCCGTCTGAAAAACCGCTGGCAAAACTCTCCGCCGGTGTCTCATCCTCCCGGCTCTCATTTTCCGTCACTTTCTGCTGAATCTGTTCTGCTCCCTGTGTTTTCTGCTCCTTTTCCATCATCCGCAGATCCACATTCACTGCAAACGTGGTCATAACGACAATTCCCACTATCACGGCAATACTCACATAAATTGAAACCGTATGAATCAAACGGTACAATTCCATTTTAATCAGTCCGATCATTCTTTTCCACCTCCGGTCAAATTCAGGAAATACTCCTCCAAAGACTCGCTCTTTAAGGCAATGCCAAGCACCTTGATGCCTTCTTTTGAAAGCGCCATCGTAATATCGCCGCTGTCATCCAGACGCTCATAGATGTGAATGGTATATTCATCCTTCACCTGATAATTCTGAATACCCAGTGCCTCAATGACCGTGCAGGCACGCCCCGAATCGTCCGTCTTTAGCTCGATGCGCTCACAGCATTTTTGAAGTAATTCCTCTCTTGTCAATTCTTCCAGCAGCGTACCATTATGAATGATGCCGTAATTCGTGGCAAATTTGGAAAGCTCATCTAAAATATGACTGGAGATCACGATTGTGATATGTCTTTCTTTATTCAGTTTCATTAAAGTCTCACGGACTTCCGCAAATCCCTGCGGGTCTAAGCCGTTGATCGGCTCGTCTAAGATCAACAGATCGGGATCTCCCACAAGCGCCAGCGCGATGCCGAGCCGCTGTCTCATCCCAAGTGAAAAATTGCGCACTTTTTTCTTTCCCGTATCAGCAAGTCCTACCGTCTCCAACAGTTCCTCAATATATCCTTCCCTGCGCACACCCATCGCCAGACATTTCACTTTTAAGTTCTGTCTTGCCGTCATATCGGGATAAACGCCCGGCTCCTCGATCAGGGCGCCGACCCTGGAACGCTCCAGTGTCGCCTGTCCGGAAGCTTTACCGAAAATCCTGTAATCGCCCGTTGTCGCATGAGCAAGCCCGCTGATGATGCGCAGAATCGTCGTTTTTCCCGCGCCATTTCTCCCGATCAGTCCGTAAATATCCCCCTGTGCAACATGAAGACTCACCTGATCTAACGCTTTATGCCTGCCATATTGTTTTGTCATCTGGTTTGTTTCAAGCAGCCATTCCTTTTCCATCGCTCTCCTCCTTCTAAAACAGCCTGCGCATCCTGCCCTCCGGTCATGATCTGTCCGACGTTCGATCAATAACAGGCTTTTGCATCTGCTGATGTTCTTATCATACATCACAGGCGTCAAAGAAACGCTAAGCAAAGTTAAAGAAATGGTAAAGATGCTCTTATTTTGCCATTTTGAACCCGATTCCCCATACCGTTTCGATATATTCTTTTTCCGTTTCCGCTTTTATCTTTTTTCGGATATTACTGATATGAACATTGACTGTCTTGTCCTCCCCGATATAGTAATCCTCCCATGCATAATCATAAATCTCCTGCTTGGAAAATACCTTATCCGGGCGCATCATCAAAAGTTCAAGTATCCGGAATTCATGTTTGGTCAGATCAAGGGGACTCTCGTTCACACAGGCGGTAAAACCCGTTCTGTTAAGCGTAATCTCCCCGTATGTTAAAAAATCATGTTCTCCCTCATCCCCGGCATACCCCGCGCGCCTCATAAGCACACCGATGCGGGCGACAAACTCCTTCACTTCAAACGGCTTCGTCATATAATCTTCCGCCCCTGCCGTCAGAAGGTCCACTTTACTCTCAAGGCTGTCCTTTGCAGAGACGACCATGACCGGAACAGATGCCTTTGCGTTGCCGCCATGCAGCTTCTTCAGAACTTCTTCCCCATGCATCCCCGGCAGCATCAGGTCTAGTATAATGACGGAAAATCTATCACTCTCCGCCCGCAGAACCCCCTCCGTACCGGAAAACGCCTGCACACAGGAATACCCCGCTTTTGTCAGCGCCTCACGCATGACATTGTTAATATCTGTATCATCTTCTATGATCAGAATCGGTCTCATCATGACTTCCGCTCCATTCCATTACCGGATTTCTTTCATTACTGACTTTCTTTCACGAGTGTTTTTGTCATAATAACTTTTTCAATATGGCATTTTCCATAATGACTATTAATCCAAGTCTTGTCCTCACAGCAAAAGTTCCGCTCCCCTTACGATTCTGTCCCGGTATGGTTCACTGCACGGTAATGACAGCAACCGGTCAACGACAGCCTCATCGTCCCAATAGTGCATGGGATAAGCGTGTGCGGTCTCCACATGTCGCATAAAAAAGTCAAACCCGAGCGCGAATTTTTCGCCCTGTCTGCCATCCAGCGGCAGGCACGCAAGATCCATGCGCTCACCCGAAAGCTTTTCTATCTCGCCCTTATATGCGCACTCCATGCCGCGCGCATCCTCTTCACTCTCTCCCTCCCAGGTCCACCAGTTTAAGTCTCCTGCGTGAAAGATATGCCGCTCCCCTGCTTCTACTACAAATGCTACACCCGCGTCCGTGGAACGTAACGTACGGATGCAAAGCAACGATGAATCCTGCCCGTCCGGTCCATTTCCTTTTCCCACAAGGACTTCCTCCCCCGTTTTCACGAAGATGATCCGCTCATATTGCTCGTTTGTCACTCCCTGACGTAAAAAGAAATTCCGGTTATATTTTCTTTTGATATCGTTAGAAAGAATATAAAACACATGCGGATGCGCGCGCAATTCTTCTTTGGTAAACACCGAAAAACTGAAATGATCCTGATGCACATGACTGGCAAACACATACAACGGCATGTCAGTCCTAATCGGCGGCAGCGCCCCTTCATAATAGTCAAACAGCATCGCACATTGTGCAAGTTCTATATAAAATCCACTGTGGTAAATGTGTGTGACCTTCATTTCCATCCTGCTCTCCTTGCCTTATCCGGCGAAACGTCCTATAATACAAATAAATCGAAGAATCTAAAGACCATCATAGAAACTGCGAAGCAGTTTCTAAATTCTAAAGTGCATCATAGAAACTGCCTTGCAGTTTCTATGATCTAAAGACCATTATACATAAAACAGTTCAAAATAACAACGGAGGTTCTATATGAAACTGATCTCATGGAATGTAAACGGACTGCGTGCCTGCATGCAGAAAGGATTTCTTGATTTTTTCTCTGAAATGGACGCGGATATCTTTTGTATTCAGGAGAGCAAACTCTCGGAGGGACAGCTTACGCTCGACCTTCCGGGTTATCATCAATATTGGAATTATGCTGAAAAGAAGGGTTATTCCGGAACAGCAATCTTTTCTAAAAAAGAACCGGTCTCTGTTACATACGGGATCGGTATCCCCGAACATGACCATGAGGGGCGCGTCATCACACTGGAATTTCCCTCGTTTTATACGGTGACCTGTTATACGCCGAATTCACAGCGGGAGCTTACCCGTCTTTCCTACCGTATGGAATGGGAAGATGCATTCCTGCATTACATTCAATCATTGGATATGGCCAAGCCGGTCATTATCTGCGGCGATCTCAACGTTGCCCATCAGGAGATCGACTTAAAAAATCCGAAAAGCAATCACCGCAATGCCGGTTTTACCGATGAGGAACGCGGCAAGATGACTGCTTTTCTTGAAAACGGATTCACCGATACGTTCCGCCATTTTTATCCCGGCCTGACAGGCGCTTACTCCTGGTGGTCCTATATGTTTCATGCGCGCGAGAAAAATGCCGGATGGCGCATTGATTATTTTTTAACTTCTAAACGGCTTGATGAAAAACTGTCAGATGCCGCCATTCACGATTCCGTTTTTGGCTCCGACCACTGTCCCGTTGAGCTGCAAGTCGATTTGTAAAATCCGCTTTGATCCTTAGAATCGTCTTTGATTTGTAAAATCGACTTTGATCTGTAATGTAACTCAAAAAGAGTCTGCGCGGCACACAGACTCTTTTATTAAAGGAAACGCTGATTGAATCAGCGTTTCCTTTAGAAATTTCCGACTTTATAATTTATGAAAAATGATACAGTTGGGCCGCTCCACTTCAAGCTCTTTTCCATTCATGACAAGCAGCCCTTTCTGCGTGTCAACACTGAAAAATGTCATGGTATTAGACTCATGATTCAGTGATACCAAATGCCTGTTATCCGGAAACAGCGCGGCGTCCTTCGGATAGTCCCCGCTGACCGGCAGACAGAGGCGTTTATCAAGCATCCCTGTTTTTTTATCCACCTGATATACAACAACACTGTTGTCTCCAGCATTTGAGCTTACCACATAATGATAATCGATCGAAAATTTGATCGTGCAGGCGGCAGAATTGCTTGCATGATATTCATTCAGCGTAGAGATATTCTGGATTTTTTCAAATTCCGGATTCCCGTTTATTTCTTCATAACGGTACACGTCAATATAATTCTTCAACTCATGCACAATGTAGAGGAAGCGCCCATCTTTTGAAAAGCACAGATGTCTTGGCGCGGATTCCTGTTCACTGCGGATTACATCTACCGGATTCAATTTACCCTTCTGAAAGTCAACACGGTACACATTCACGTGATCCATTCCCGGATCGGCCGCAAGCAGATAATGATTGTCACGCGTCATCTTCACGCAGTTGACATGCGGTCTGAAATTGCGCTCCGCAATGCTGCCAAGCCCTTTTAAGTAAATCTCATCCGTGATCTTTCCGATATTGCCGTCCTCATTTAAGGCGAGCATCGTAATCTTTCCGTCATGGTAGCCTGCCACAAACAGAAAGCGGTCTTCAAAATCCGTGGAAAGGTAACAGCCGCGCATGCCGTTGATCGAGGCGTGATTGATCAGTTCTAAAGTACCGTCCTCACGAATGAGAAAAGATTCAACGCCAAAATCCGTAATGGAATAGAAATACCGGCGGTTATGAGATATTGTCACATAAGACGAGTTCGTGATCTCTACCTCGCCTTTTTCCGTCATTCTTCCTTTTTTGACGTCCACATCATATACCTTGATACCGCGATTGCCTCCCATGGTATAGGTCGATACATACGCAACATACTTATCCGCGCTCATCTTCGCTTCCTCCATTGATCTTATTCCCGCACGCGGCGGGTCGTTCCCTTATGCGTCCTGCGTATCTTCACAGCCGCACGGTCCCTTGTTTCCCCTAAAAGGGGGATAGTCCTGATCATCGCAGTGATCTCTTGTAAACGGTGAGAACGGGTTATCATCCCGTCTTGCATTCTGTCCCGGCGTGCCGCACGGACGTCTGTCCTCACAGCCGCATTCCGGTTCTCCACCCGAACGTCTCTCTCTGCAGCCGCATTCCGGCTCACCGCATGAACGCCTCTCTCTGCAGCCGCATTCCGGTTCCCCACACGAACGTCTCTCCTCACAGCCACATGATTCGTCGCCGTGATTACAGCAACATAACAGAAGTAAGAGCACAAAAATGGAATTCATCATACGATCTCCATTGTGATTTTACTACTACTATATGCTCTTCTTCATAATGCGTGTACGGATATATCGAAACGTCCTCTCCTCTCCGTCGCGCGCAAGCATGCGCAGCAGAAATTCAAGCTGTTTTCTTGTTTTTGGATGGATCAGCATATGATCGCTCGCCTGCTGATAATATTCGAGCGGCGAAGAATCCGTATATGCTTCTCCCTTATAGACTTTTGACGCTGCCATCCGGTCCGCGAGCATCTCTAAGACAAACCGCGTCGGCATGGGCATTGGCTCCATCTTCTTTGTCTCTAAGCTGTAATCCGTCCAAAACTCATAGTGATGCCGGTTCCTGCCCTTATGATGCATCCATGCAAGCGAATACCCTTTCGCTTCTCTCTCCCCGGCATTCGGACTTCTTGTACCCTGATAATATCTTGCTCCGGTGAGCAGCTCTGTCGGCATGTATTTTGACAGATCATGCGTCAATCCCTGCTTATAGAGTCCGAGACGAAAACAATACTTCATCACCAACAGCTTATGCTTCGTGATCGTCTTCAGATGTTTCTTCAGTTTACTCATTCCCTGATCCCGCTTTCCCTATTTTGCGCCTTTTTCTGCGCACGCCCGTTTTTCCGGTCAGCCCTGTTTTCTTTTTCCTCCTGCCTTATACCGATCAGCACCTGAATACTCCGCTGCGCTGCGACCGTATATCCTTCCGTTTTCCATTCCTTTACGGCAAAGCTGTCCTCCAGCGCCGTATCCATAACAAGACACCATGCATAACCCTTTTTCAGCTTGGGCAGTGCAAAGCGGTGCTCTGACCAGTGCATATTGTAGGCAACATAGATATCTTCATCTTTTTCTCCCTTTTGGTTTCCATATGTGCCCGCATACATCAGCCCGATATGCCATCCGTTGTTCCCCGGCCGGACCCGGTAAGCCTCATCGGAATGAAAGGAGATTTCGGGATATCCGCACGAAAGACGATCCACATTGCTGCAAGCGCCTTTTTTACGAAACACGGGATGAGCTGCACGAAACGCCAGGAGATTCTTTACAAAACTCCGCTGCCTGTCCACCGAAACACCACGTCCCCAGTCTTTCCAGCCAATTTCATTATCCTGACAATAAGGGTTGTTATTCCCCTTCTGCGTATTGCAGTCCTCGCTGCCCGCCATCAAAAACGGCGTTCCCTGTGAAAGCACGACCATCGCCATTGCGTTTCGCATCTGTTTCATACGCAGCCTTACAACAGCGGACTTCCGGCTTGCTCCCTCCACACCACAGTTCCAGCTGTAATTATCATCCCTGCCGTCCCTGTTATTCTCGCCATTTGCATCATTGTGCTTGTAATTATACGATACAAGATCATTGAGTGTAAATCCATAATAGTTTGTAACATAGTGCAGTACGCCATTTTTATCGGGATTTGTGACAAAATGCCACATCATTGTCTGCAGCATTCCGCCGTCGCCTTTTAAGTATCTGCGTGCATCCACCATAAACGCATCCGTTGCCTGAGCAAGATTGCGGTATTCCGGCAGCTCGCCGCCCGCATAAATCTGTTCATACGGAAAACCTGAATAAATCAGCTTTGTATTACTAAAAAGCGGCTCCGTCGCAAGAAGCGTTACAGGAATGCCGTCACCCATGAGATGGACTCCGTCTATATGGTATTCCAGCACCCAGTATTTCATGACTTCTAAAATATATCCCTGTTTGCATGAATCCGGAAAATAAAACTGGCAGATCACTTCTATCCCGTTCCGATGCAGTTCACGGATCATCCATTTCAGTTCATCCACACAATTCCCACCCGCCGCATAGGACGCTTTCGGTGAGAAATAAAACGCATCGCAATATCCCCAGAAGTTGATGCGTTCCTCCCATCCGTCAGGCTCGTCCATATAATGCCGCACGGCATACTGCATCGTGTCTTCCCCTTCCTGCCAAAAACGTTCGGAGAACTCATAGAACGGCATAAACTCAATATTTTTAACACCGAGCTCTTTCATATATGGTATTTTCTCGATCACACCCGCAAAGGTTCCTTTTTTCCTGACACCCGCCCCGGGTGATCTTGTAAATCCTCGCACATGCATGCAGTAAAATACGCTGTCCTCATAGGGTGTCCGAAGCGGCGCATCATCCTGCCAGTCAAACGTTTCCTCCATGATCCCGGCACGAAGTCGGGGCTTTATGAAGGATTCCTGCTTCGATCCCTGTGCGTCCTCCGCATCCAGCGTGTGTTTTTTCCGTACGCCGCCCCAATGCTCGTTTCCGAGAATGCGCTTTGCATACGGGTCTGTAATGATCTCATTCCCATCATAAAAATTATATTCATAAGAGATATCTGCCCGGCGTTCAACGGACAGACAGCAGATATTTCCGATCCGATCCTCACGCCGGAACGGAATCCTGCACTCATTTCCATTCTTACTGTCATAGAGGATCAAACCGCATTCATTCTGTGTATGAAGCACTGCGGCAAAGTTGATCCTGTCTTCCATGATGGTTGCCCCGAGCGGGTATGGGACACCTTTTTTGTGCTCAATCTCTAGTCTCATAATATCAATATCCCTTTATAACAGCTCAGTCTGATATTTTTACAGATTCCGTTTTTTACCACTATTATATGTAGTATAACACAAAATTTTGGCTTTTCCTATCCAAACCTTGCTTTTTTCATTCTCTTTCTGTAAAATGATGGCAGGCATTTCACAATTACCTGAAAAGATACCCGGTTGAAAAAGCCTAAATCTTTAGAGAGTTGGAAAAAGGAGGTTTCACCATGCCTGATAACAAAAATAACGATCCGTTGGCTGACATCCTCGCAGACGAAGCGCTTGTCACATTAGACGTCTATCACGATGACGGCTATACGACCTGTATCGTCGCCGCGATTCTGTCCATCCCCGGATCCGAACGTCAATATGTCGCGCTTCTCCCTGTCGATGCGCAGGGTGAATACAGCCCTGAACGCGCCTGGTTCTATCGTTATCTGATCGATGAAACAGATCCGAATGCCGAGCCCGACATTGAAAACATCACTGATGATGAAGAATTAGAAGCCGTCATTGACCGCTACGACGAATATTTAGATGAGATCGCCTTTGATGAACTGCTTTCAGAAGACGAGCCCTAAAAAAGCTCCCTCAAAAAACGGGACATTTGATATTTCTCGTCACCCTGCCTGTGGATACATGTCATGAGCAGGGTTTTTTTTGCTCTCGTCATTGCCACATATAACAGACGGCGTTCCTCCTCGGTCTCTTCCGGCAAAAAGGCTCTTTTATGCGGGATCACACCCTCATTCAGGTATGGAAGCATCACATGGTCAAATTCCAGCCCTTTACAGGCATGCATCGTGAGGATCCGGATATGAGGCTTTTTTGCTTCGTCCTTCTCATGGGATGACGTCCCTTGTATGTCCGTCCCGGAAGCTGCTGTTACCTGCCCTTCCAAAGCGGCTGACAGCCATTCTTCCAGACTACTTCTTTCTCCCGCTTCTCTCTCCAGCGCTGTAAGAACAGCTTGCTCTTTTTCCGCCTGATCCATGCCTGTCGTCTTGCTAAACAATTCCTTCCTATAACCGATCCCGCTGCAGATATATGTCACTGCCGCAAACGGCGGAAGACCTGCAAGTACAGTTAATTGCTCCCGGAATATGCCAAGCACCTTTGCCGTCGGAGCATGATCCGCATAAAACCGGCAAAGTATTTCTATATTTCCGCCGCTTTGGATCACCGCCTGTCTGCTCACGCCGCGGTATGGCTTATTGATGATCCTGAGCATGGCCGCAATCTTATCCTGCGCCGATACGCCTCCAAGTGCAAGTTTCAGATATGCCAGTATATCTTTTGATACGGGCTGGTCATATAAGTTCCCCTCATTCTTCATGTTTATTCCTGCGGCAGGAAGCCCCTGTTGTACGATCATCCGCTGCATCTGTGCCGCCAGAGCGTTTGTCCGGAGGATCACGGCCGCGGTCTCATTTTCCGGTATCTGCTGCAGCTTCTTTACAAGCATACGCATCTGGTCTTTCTGCTCTGAACAGACAAGGAGCTTCACGGAGCCGCTCTCTGCTTTTATAGCCATGATCTCCTTGTCATAGCGCAAACGATTCTGCGCGATCAGATGTTTTGCCGCCGCAACGATCTTTTGTCCGCTGCGGTAGTTGACATTCAGTCGGCAGATCCGGATCTCCGGGTAGTATTTTGGCAGCTCCAGCATGAGTTTCGTATCCGAGCCGCGGAAACCGTAAATTGCCTGATCGTCATCCCCTACTACAAAAAAATGATTCTGCGGCGCTGCGAGCATACGCAGAATTTCAAACTGTATCGGACTAATGTCCTGAAACTCATCCACAAGGATGTAACGGTATTTCCTTCGCCAATAAGCAAGGAACTGTGCATTCCGTTCGTCCTGCAGAATACGCCTGCAGCAGTCGGCAATGTCTTCAAAATCCAATACGCCGAGTTCTCTGCATGCCTCAGTATATTCGTGCCAGACCGCCTCTTCAATTGCTTCCGACCCTGTCCGCTCCGGCTCACATTCCTGCGTCCGGCCTGCCTCCCTACGGTTCTTTCTTCTGCTGATATAAGCGCAAAGCTGTTCCATATCTTGAAACTTTGCGCGGCGCTCATCTGATTGATTCACTATGGCTGCCAATATGTGTCTTTTCTCTTTTTCGGATAAAATACGAAGGGTGCGGTCCGTCTGAGCTCCGTTCAGCATTGCTCCCATCTGTATCGATTCCTTTATCATCCGATAAAATATGGCATGAAATGTGCCAAATGTAACCCCGGTATCTGCTTCCCCGCAGCATTGCAGATACCGTTCCCGCATCTGAGACGCCGCAGCCCGCGTAAATGTCACAACAAGGATATTTTGAGGCAGAACGCCGTGATTTCTGATCAGCGCACCGATGCGCAGCGTCAGCACCCTGGTCTTGCCGGACCCCGGAGGCGCAATGACAACACAGGGGCCGTCCGTATGCATGACCGCATCCGACTGCCCCCTGTTTAACTGTTCGTTATGATTCATAACTATTCCATTTTACGCTCTCCCGGGTATCAGGTGTCTGCCGTTCCCCCAACGGACAAACCCCTGTTCGTATACTTCCCTATGTTGCAAGACGAAAAAGAGTCTGGAAGGAACCTTCAGGCTTTTCCCTCTCAGCCTTGCAGTAATTCGATTCCCTTACGGATACGCGACAAGCTCTCCTCTTTTCCGAGCAGCTCCATGATCTCGGTCGCGCCAGCCGGCGTCATCTGTTTGCCGGATACAGCAGTGCGGACCGGCCACAGCACATAGCCGTTTTTGTATTCTTTTGCCTGTGCATAATCAGTCAGCAGCGCATACAATGCATCATTATTGTAATCGTCCTGTTTTTCCAGTATCGGCAGCAGATCCGTTAAGACTGCCAAAGATGATTCTCTGCTTGTCTTCATTTTTTTATGCGCATACATCTCCGTGTCGTAATCCGGAAGCTCATTCAGAAAATCAACCATTTCTGCAATATCCGGAAGCACTTCAATTCTTGTCCTCACCATCGCGGCAATCTTTTTCAGATCCAGCTTTCTTGTAAGTGCTCTTTCAAGATAAGGCAGAGCCAGCCCGTAGAACCGCTCCTCGTCCATTGCCTTGAAGTATTCGCCGTTCATCCATTTTAGCTTGTTGATATCAAAGACTGCGGGCGACTTACTGATGCGCCGATAATTAAATTTTTCGATCAGCTCTTCCAACGAAAAGATTTCCCGGTTTTCTTCCGGACTCCAGCCAAGCAGCGCAATATAGTTCACAACAGCCTCCGGTAAAAATCCCTGTTCGAGCAGATCCTCAAATGAGGCATGTCCGCTGCGCTTTGCCAGTTTTTTGTGATTCTCATCCGTAATCAGCGGCAGATGGATATAAACGGGCACTTCCCAGCCAAACGCTTCGTAAAGCCTGTTATATTTCGGGGATGAGGAAAGATACTCGTTTCCCCGCACAACATGAGTGATCCCCATCGTATGATCGTCAACGACATTCGCAAAATTATAGGTCGGAAATCCATCCGATTTAATCAGTACCATATCGTCAAGTTCGGCATTGTTGACGGAAATATCCCCATATAGCTCATCGTGGAACGTTGTTACCCCGTCCTTCGGATTATTCTGGCGGATGACATAAGGCATTCCTGCCGCCAGTTTTGCCTCGATTTCCTCTTTCGGCAGATGAAGACAGTGCTTATCATAGATCATGACCTCTTTGCTCTCGCCGGTTTCCGGATCAGTGATCGTCTCACGCAAGGACTCTAAACGCTCTTTATCGCAAAAACAATAATACGCCTCGCCCTTGTCAATCAGCTCTTTGGCATATTTCAGATAGATACCGCTTTTATTGCGTTCACTCTGCACATACGGCCCATATCCACCGTCCTTATCAGGTCCCTCATCATGCGTGATCCCCGCAGTCTTGAGCGTTCGGAAAATGATATCTACCGCACCCTCCACATAACGCTCCTGATCGGTATCCTCGATCCGCAGCATAAACACGCCGCCCTCATGCTTCGCGATCAAAAATTCGTATAATGCGCTCCTCAAGTTGCCCACATGCATTTTCCCTGTCGGGCTCGGTGCATACCTGGTTCTTATTTTCTGCATAGCAATACTCATGCCTTCCTTTCGCTCATTGTATCGATTAAAATAATTGTATCTGTCAAGCAACTGTATCGGCTCCGCACATGCTTACGCTTCGCGATGCACGTCTGCCTCATCCGTCGCCGGCATCATATCCGGTATCTGTTTCGCTGCCTCGCTCTTAAAGCGCGCAACTTCTTTGGCCGCAGCCGGAATCGCGATATTGGTTCCCGCGCCCGCTACACAGCCGCCCGGACACGCCATGCCTTCTATCAGGCATCCGTTCTTTTTTCCCGCCTTGGCAAGCATCAGCATCTTCTTGCACTCAGTCAGACTCTCAGCATGCTCGATATGCACCTCCGTGTCAGGATAATATTCTCTGATGCAGCTTTCTATCGCTGACGCGACGCCTCCGGCAACACCATATCCACGCCCTGCCCCGGTCGCGTCGTCCATATGGTCTGCCGCCTCAATTTCCTCTAAAAGCAGTCCCTTAGCCTCAAACATCCCCGCAAGCTCTTCAAACGTAATGACAAAGTCCACATCGGAACGAATGGTCCTGCGGGATGCCTCCAGTTTTTTGGACGCGCAGGGTCCAATAAACACAACTCCGGCGTCGGGATGGTCTTCCTTTATTTTGCGTGCCGTAGCCACCATCGGCGTCAGCTCATTCGAAATACTTCCGATCGTTTCAGGGAAAAACTTCTTTGCCAGCATCGACCATGACGGACAGCAGGAAGTCAGCAGAAACGGCAGTTCTCCGGTTGCAACCTTTTCCACATAGTGATGTGCTTCCGCCATCGCTCCCATATCAGCACCGATTGCGGTCTCATATACATCGTAAAAACCAAGCTGTTTCAGCGCAGTCTTAAACTGGTCGGGCGATACGTTCACACCAAACTGTCCCGCAAAGGACGGTGCAACCTGGGCGATGATCTTTCTTCCCGACTGCAGCGCGCGGATCAGCTGAAAGATTTGTGATTTATCCGCGATCGCCCCGAATGGACAGTTCACCATGCACTGGCCGCAGGAAACGCATTTCTCACTGTCAATGCATGCACGGTTCTTTTCATCGCTTTTGATCGCGCCGACACCGCATGCCGCCGCACAAGGTCTCACTTGATGCGTGATCGCGTCATAAGGACAGACCGCCTTACATTTACCACAATGAATACATTTCTCCTGATCGATATAAGATTTCCCGTTTACCATGGAGATTGCGCCGCGAGGACATACTTCGCGGCATGGATGCGCAAGACACCCCATACATCTGTCCGTTACAAAATATTGATTCTCAGGACAGGCATTGCACGCAGACGGAATAACCTGCAGGAGCGGCGGTTCATAAAATTTCTCCGTAATATCGCTCTCTTCAACACCCTGGCTGACATGCACCGGCTGATTTTCCGGCCGAAGTGACATTCCCATTGCAAGGCGCATCCGCTCCCTGACAACAGCACGTTCCCGGTATACGCTCTCCCAATAAGGAGATTCGTCACTGTTGACAAGCTTGTAGGGCAGCGCCTCCATATCATCCAACAGGTTCGTCGAAGTATATGCAAGATTTGCAATCTCCTTAAATACGCGTCGTCTGACTTTTCTGACTTCTGTATCAATTCCTCTCATACAGCCAGGTCCCATTCCTTTCTACTCTCCGCAGGCATACACAGATATGTGCCTGTCGACGCATTTATTTTGACACAAAATTAACAATAAGTCAACAGCCCCATCACTTACGATGGGGCTGCGTTCCATAGAAAAGGTCATATTTATTCTTTTTACCTGATCATTTGCAGCGATCAAATCCGGGATTGTATTGATAGAAATTTTTCGGATCGAGCGAATCCTGCGTCATGCGCAGTGCTTCACCGAATCGCTGAAAATGATTGATCTCGCGCTGCCGTAAGAACCGGATCGGATCAATGATATCCGGGTCATCGATCAGGCGCAGAATATTTTCGTAGGTTACACGTGCTTTTTGCTCTGCCGCCATATTTTCCACCAGATCGGCAACTGCATCGCCTTTCGATTGGAATTCACAGGCATTAAAAGGAATTCCCCCCGCCGCCTGCGGCCACACTCCGACAGTATGATCCGTATAGTAAGGCGCAAATCCGGACGATTCGATCTCTTCCATCGACAGATCGCGGGTCAGCTGGTGAACGATCGCGCCAATCATTTCAAAATGTGCAAGCTCCTCCGTACCAATGTCCGTCAGTACGCCTGCAACCCTGCGGTCCGGCATGGCAAAACGCTGGGACAGATAACGCATGGATGCACTCAGCTCCCCGTCCGGCCCGCCGTACTGGCTGATAATGACCTGCGCTGCTTTCGCATCCGTTTTTTTGATGTTGACCGGGTACTCCAGTCTTCTCTCATAACTCCACATTACGCACATCCCCCTTCCCACGGCAGAGGCATCTTTGCCCAATCCCATGCGGTGCCGTACATATCAACATCAGACAGACAGAGCGGCCCGTATTTTACCGCGTATTCTCTTCTCAGGCTGTTTAAGAGCTTCTGATAATGTCTTACAAAATCAAGGGCTTTCCTATCGTCAGGATGCGTATCCGTATATAGAGTCATGTCAATGACTGTAAAGCAAAGAATATCAATATCGTGCAGCATCTCGCACTGTTCTTTTGTCATTGTGATCTGGCAGTCACAGCTCATCGTACGCACCTCCTTCCTGTAAACGGCATACATAATTCAGGAAAGATGGTTCCGTTACACAGACCATCCTCAAGATGCTCATAGGTAATGGCGTTCTTCTGCCACGGCACATATGCCATACCGATCGGGAACTGATTTACACCATCGCGGCTCTCATCAAAAGGGCATTCTTGCATGAAAAAATCTTCTCTCACGTCATATTCCTGCATATAATAGTTATTACTGTACTATATGCCGGTTTCTGCTTTGAAGTGCCAAAAAGAGTTTCGCTGGCGCGAAACTCTTTATCTGCCCTCACCCATAAAGAACAATGCAACCGTTCCCGGTCCTGAATGCGCCCCGATCGTCGGTCCAATGTGATTCATCATAATATTTTCTATGCCAAATCGATTTTTTATCTCGTCTGCAACAAACTGTGCGTCCCCCAGACAGTCCCCATGACTGATCAGCACAATATCATTTTGATCCCTGTAACTTCCCATTCTTTTTTCCATATAATCAACAAGCGCATGCAGTGATTTCTTTCTGCCGCGTACTTTGGCAATCGGAATGAGATGTCCTTCTTCATCTACATGAAGAATCGGCTTGATATTGATCATCGTGCCCAATACGGCTGAAGTTTTACTCACACGCCCGCCCCGGTAAAGATGATTTAAGTCATCAACGGTAAAGACATGTGTAAAGTTCATGACATGCTCTTCGATGTAACGGGCAGTCTCTTCAAACGATTTTCCCTGCTTTTGAAGCTGTACGGCGCGGTAAACGACCAATCCCTCCCCCATGGACGCGGCAAGCGTATCGATCACCTTGATCTCAATATCCGGATTCTCCTCCATCATCTCACGCGCAACCAGATTCGCATTTCCGCAGCTCCCGCTTAAGCCGGATGAAAAGGAAAGATAGAGCAGCTTGTTCGTCTCTTTCAGATATTCGGTAAACTTCTCCCGAAACGTCTCAGGATTGACCTGTGATGTGGATGGCATACTGCCCTCCCTTACTTTTCCATAAAACGTCTTATAATCCAAATCGTTTTCTTCTGAATACGTTTGTCCATTCAACGTGTAATTAAAAAAGAATAAGCCCAAATGATTTTCTTCAATAAAACTTTTCGGCAGATCTGCCGTCGTATTGGTAATGATCTTATAATCTGACATGTTGTCCCCCATTTCCGTCATGAAAGGCATTATCCCTTTCACGCGCTGCCCCTTACGGCATTTTCATTTTAACAGCACCATCTTTATCTTAATCATCATAACAAAAAGCATTGAAAAAATCAATCGACGTTTCGTGGTACCAGATTGACTTCCTGTTTGACGACAGCAGATTGGACAAAAACATAACAGCATTATGATTTCAAATAAAAAAGCCGTTACAAAAATCGGGACGCTGCCTGTCAAAGCCGCTTCCCGATTTTTTCAATTGTCCGCCGTATACTGCGCTTATCTACGCCGTAATTCCGCCGGTCCCGGCGTCTGCCTAACTGTTACTTTTCAGCCTCCGCCTCGTCAGCCGTCGTTTCAGTGCCTTGGGACTGAATGGAAGAAGCGGATACAGATAGCAGCGTCCCGCAAATGTCTTATTTGTCGCAAGCAGAATGATCGTCAGCGCTACGCCGATGATATAGCCCGGCAGATCAAACAGCGCTGTCAGGATCAGCGTCATAATACGCATAAACTTCATGGCATAATCCAGCTCATAATTGGACTGCGTATAGTTTGCGATCGCTACAAACGCCATATATAGAATGACCTCGGAATTGAACCATCCCGATTCCACGGAAAACTCCCCGAGCACAAGACCTGCCATCACACTTAACGGCGTACTTAACATGGACGGTGTATGCACCGCCGCCAGCCTGAGACCGTCTATGGCAAGCTCCAATATCAGAAACTGCCAGAAGATCGGAATGTTCGCGTTCTCTTTCATCTGAATAAACGCAAAGGTCTCCGGTATCCAGTCAGGATGTTCCATCAGCAGCATATAAGTGGGCGTCAGCAAGAAGGTAAAGATCGCAATGATCCATCTGGTCAGTCTCAAATACGTTCCCGTGATCGGTGGAAAATAATAATCGTCCGCATCTTCCATCAGGTCAAAAATGGTAGCCGGAAAGATGATCGCAGACGGAGAATTATCTACAAGTACGATAATATTTCCTTCAAGAATCTGTGAAGACGCCGTATCAGGCCGCTCGGTAAAACGGAATTTCGGAAACGGATTCACCCAGCTGTGATGATACAGACATTCCGCAAGACTTTCCTGATTCATGGTCAGCGCATCTACCTGTATTTCCGAGATGCGCGTGCGGATTTTGTTGAGGAGTTTTTTGTCCACGCGGGAATTCATATAGCAAAGAACAATGTCCGTACGTGAAGATTCTCCTGCCGTACACATCTCCATACATAGGTCTGTACTGCGGATTCGTCGTCTGATCAGAGCCGTATTGAATACGATCGTCTCCACAAAACCGTCTTTGGAACCGCGCAACGCTTTATCCTTCTCCGGTTCACCGACGTCCCTCGCCGGATAAGTACGCGAATCGATCAGAATCGCCTTATCATAACCATCAATGAATAACGCGAACACACCGCTTAAGATCATCGTCTCGATCTTCTGCTTATCATCCGACAAGTCGGCCTCGACATAGGGCATTTTTTCTTTCATCATTCCCCATGCATCGGCGGGAAGCTCGTCTTCTTTGATATCCAGAAAGTATTGCAACATCTTCTGCATCATTTCATCTTTACAGAAGCCGTCTATAAAGAAAAAGATCGCGTCCCTGCCGCCGATCTTGATCGTCCGGTAGAGCACGTCAAAGCTCACACCTACTCCCAGCTTCTTTTTGAAATATAAAATGTTTTCATTCACATTCGTACTGATCTTACCGTTATCGGGCATAAAAAAAGCCTCCTTCCCGCATGCCTGCGCACCAATGCCGCAGACATTCCTTCCCCAAAATTTCTAACAAAACTTTTTCTTTTTAGGAAAGAATTGCCATCAAAGAAGCCTTTTATACCATTATTCTATTAAGATTTTCCAGTTGTTCCAAAGCCTCCGCGATCCGTACCGGTCAGATGTTCAACCACATCAAAGCAGATCTTCGGCTGATTCTCCATAATGCGAAACTGACAGATCCGGTCATTGACATGAATCTTTGTGTCGCGCACCGCGTATGCCGGCATATACCATTGATCATTGTCGCCGCAGTAGCTGCCGTCTACAACACCCTGATGATTCGTCTGAATGATGCCGAAATTCTTAAACGTCGAACTGCGCGGAACGATATGCGCCTCATAGCCGTCGGGCAGCTTCATTGCCACACCGAGCGGTATCAACTGAAATTCCCCTGCTTTCATGTTCACATCCGCTGCCGCACGAAGATCGATCCAGTCTGATTTTCCGTCAATATAATCCAGTTTTTCGATTGCATCCGTAAAATATTTGATCTTAATTGTCTGCATAGATCCTCCACATTATCATCCATGAAGTTTTCCGCTCCAGCGGATTTCGCCCCCACAAAAAGAGCTGCTCCATAAACTTTTTTATCTGTAATTTCCGCAATACAGAACCGGCCGTTCGGCGTTCCCCGACCGCAGCGTTGCCTGCACATTGATCACACGCTGATTACTGCTCCCCTTCCATAGTAGTTTTGCGTCCTTTTTATCGACCTGAAACTCCCCGTCCACCAGCACGTCAAGCTGCGCAACGACCGAGTCCTGATACAGGTTTTCCCATACCTCGCCGGTATAGAGCCAGACTGTTTTCTGCGGATAGCGCTCTTTGATCTCTTTGATCAGGTTTCTCACATCGGCTTTATTTGCCGGATGAAGCGGATCCCCGCCCGAAATTGTAATTCCCGCTATATATGGCTTATCAAGCGCTTCAAACAGTTCCTGCTTTGCCTTTTCGTCAAACGGCAATCCGCCGTTCGGATCCCATGTCATTGGATTCTGGCATTCCTTACAGCAATGATCGCAGCCCGCGACCCATAGTACAACGCGCAGCCCGTCTCCGTTTAACATATCGTCTTTCGTAATATTATGATACCTCATAATCCTGTGGTCTCCTGCTACATGCTTTTTCTATCTTTGATTTCAGCCATTTTCGGGTCATTTAAGCGGCTGTCCCCATGTACGCGGGAATACGCAAGATACCCGTTCATCCGGTCGATCTTCGTCAGATTCCGGCTTCCGCAGACCGGGCATACATCCATGTCAAGCTCCTCGTGTCCGCAATCGTCACAGTAAGAAAGAGACAGATTCACACCCTCATAAAGTCCCATATCCATAGCTCTGCGGATCAGCGTTTTGATCGCCTCCACATTATAGTCGATCGGATATTTGACATACTGGATCTTTCCACCGTTGGACAACTCCCAAAAACGATATTCCAGATCTTGTTTTTCGATTGGCGTAATGTCCTCTGACACATGACAATGAAAACTGTTGCTGACATATTCTCTGTCCGATACGCCCTCGATGATCCCATATTTCGCACGGAACTGTTTTATTTGCAGGCCGCACAGATTCTCCGCCGGCGTTCCGTAGATTGCATAGAGGTTTCCGTCCGCCTCCTTAAACTCATTGATCTTTTGATTGATATGTTCTAATACTTCCAGTGCAAACTGCCCGTCCTCGACGAGGGATTTCCCATTATAGAGCATCTGCAGCTCATTAAATGCCGTTATGCCAAAGCTTGCGGTCGCTGATTTGAGCAGCGGCTTGATCTTATCCCTAAGTCCGAGATGACCACCTAAGAAGCCGCCCTCGCAGTAGGCGAGCGGATTCGTCGAGGCACGCATTTCTCCCAGATATGCATAAGTTCTGATATGAAGCTGCCGGATCAGATTCAGATAATAATCAAGCACCTCATAGAAATCCCTGCTCTCCTGTCTTGCTTTCGCAAGGATCATTGGCAGATGCAGTGAAACGGCACCGACATTAAAACGCCCCACAAACACAGGCACATCCTTCTCATCCGCCGGATACATGCCGCCCCGCTCATACCAGGGCGATAAAAATGCACGGCATCCCATCGGAGAAATGACTTTTCCATATTGCTTATACATGCTTGCGACATAGCCTTTTCCTGTCAGGCTCAGCCAGTCCGGATACATCGTCTTGGACGAACAGCGCACACCAGCCTCAAACACATCCTCAAGCTCTTTTCCGCGTCCGTGCAGATTCTCATCATATAAAAAAACGATTTTAGGGAACAGAACCGGCTTTTTGCATTCCTTTTTTCCCTGTCCTCCGCGTCTCACATCCAGCAGCGTGATCGTTGCCATTTTTTCAAACGGTTTCCTGCCGAGTCCCGCGGTGACAGTGATAAACGGGTAATCTCCCCTGCTGCTTGCAACCGTGTTAAACTTATATTCCCATCCCTGAAATCCCTGCTCAAATTCACGACTTAAGTCCTTTAACGCTTCCTCCTCAGCCCGCTCATTTGCAATACCGAGCGCCGTATATTTTTCCACATATTTCTCATAGGATTTCTCCGCATAGGGCGCTAAGATCTTATCAACCTCCGGTACCGTAAAACCACCATACTGCTGACTTGCCGCACTTAAGACGATATCACCGATCACATCAAACGCAACATCCAGTGTCTTCGGCTCGTTATACCAAATATTGCCCATCTCAAAGCCGCCCTTTAACACGCTTGCAACGTCAAACAGGCAGCAGTTCATCGTATCCCGTCTGGCGCTCATATCATGCACATAGAGATACCCGTCACGGCATGCCTGGATCTCCTCTGTCGTCATAAAAAATTTCTGATATAATTCTTTATTGAACTGATTAAAGATCAGACTCCGCTTCGTCGATACAAGCGCGGAATCCGTGTTGGCATTCTCCTTGTCCCCGACATACATGATGGACTGGCTCTTTTTATACACATCGTCCATCATGCGCACAAAATCCTGTTTATAATTGCGATAATCACGGTAGCTTTTTGCAACAATGGGCTTGACCTGCTCCAAAGCGCTCTCCACGATATTATGCATAACGGGAATCGGAATTAGATCCTTGTCGATCTCATCCACCTTATCGACGACATACTGGCAGATCTGCCGGTTCTCTTCCTCTGAAAATTTGGTCAGCGCGCGATATGCCGATTTGCCGACGGCATCAATGACTTTCTGAACATTAAACGCTTCCGTGCTGCCGTCTTTCTTGATGACTTTCACGCTTCTTTTTGTTGTAAAAAGAGAACGGTAATCGATCTTAGCCTGCTCCTGCGTCTCATTGGTACTGCTCATGTACTCTTTCCTCCCAACCCCCGTTTGAAAAACACCGTCAATATTGTCCTGTTGCCTGTGACTGCCGCTTTCGTTCTTCACATAGTACCATTCATTGATGTTTCTATCAAAAGCACTATATCTTGTTGTCACAACAACAAGTATATACAACTTCTTCCACTGTGTCAACGGATACTTTCTTCAAAATCCCGCTCCCATCAATCGCTTTCACTGCCTCATTGATCTGCTCCACCGGCAGCACAAGTGCAAAACGCACATGTCCTTTGCCAAGCGGACCAAAACTGCTTCCCGGCGTACACAGGACGCCCGTCTTTTCCATCAGTTTCATGACAAACGCCGTATCGTCATCTCCGAAATGCGCAGGGATTTTCCCCCATGCAAACATTGTCCCCTCACTGTCGGGTATATCCCAGCCGATCCCCCTCAGTCCCCCGCAGAGCGCATCCCTCCGCTTCTGATACTCCATGCACTGCTCCTTTACCATCCCGTCAGGACCGGTCAGCGCCGCAATCGCACCATATTGGACCGGCAGAAACGTACCATAATCAATCTGACTGCGCAGGCGCTTAAAACTTTGCACGATCTCTGCATTTCCTGTCAGAAAGCTTACCCTGGCTCCCGTATAATTAAATGACTTGGACAGCGAGTAAAATTCGACTGCCACTTCCTTTGCGCCTTCGTAAGAAAGAATCGATCGTCCCGGCCTGCCGTCATAAATAATGTCGGAATAGGCATTGTCATGCACAAGGATGATATTATGCTTTTTCGCCCATGCGATAACCTCTTCATAAAAGCTCTCCGGCGCGCACTTGCAGACAGGATTGAGCGGATAAGAAATCATCATAAATTTCGTCCGCTCAAGTACTTCCTCCGGAATCGTTGCCAGATCCGGCAGATATCCGTTCTCTTCGATCAGATCATAGGTGACGGTCTTTGCTCCGCATAATTCCGGCCCGATGGAAAAAATCTGATATCCGGGATTCGGTACAAGAACGATATCCCCCGGATCACAGAGCGGTAACGCAATATGTGTGATTCCCTCCTGCGAACCGTAAACGGATGTGATCTCATCATCGGAAAGCATCACGCCGTAGCGGTTACGAAATCTTGTTTTTACAGCCTCGATCAGCTCCGGCAGATCGCGGAGTGCATATTTATAATTCTCCGGCTTTTTTGCCGCCGTGACAACTGCGTCCATGATATGCTGCGGCACCGGAAAGTCCGGCGTTCCCACTGATAAATTATAGACTTTGCGGCCTGCCTTCTCCAGTTCAAAGCGCTTCTCGTTCAACACTTGAAAGATTCCTTCCGCGAAGCTGTCCATTCTTTTTGCTAATTTGATTTCCATATCTGATCCCTCTCTTCGTTATGTCCTATGTTATTCCGTTGTCTTCTCATACTGCCCCAGTATCCGCTGCAAAAAGACCCTGTATTCCTCCGATACCCTTGCAGGCGACTCCACGCGCACTCCCGTTCCAAGTCCTGCAAGCCATCCGAAAAACTGATTGCTCACCATGATCGGCACGGAGATCGTAAACTGTCCGTCCGCCTTTCTGTGAAGCGGAATATCCTTTCCAAACCGGTCAAACACAACGCCGCTATAATGCTCGGCAAACCTAAGTGTTACCATTTCCTCTTCCCCCGCAAACATGCGGAACGTTTTTTTGCAATATGCTGCCGGGTCAAACGCACGAAACTCTTCCTGCCCTTTTCGTTCATGATCGACTAATGTGATCCGCTGCATACGGTCCACCCTGTAATGCTTGATGATCCCTGCCTCATGATCATATGCGATCAGATAATAGCAGTCGTCATTCCATGTCAGCGCCCAGGGACTGACTTCATATGTTTTTCCTCCGCGCTTTAACCGCTCCTTCTTATCAGGCGTCATCTCCACGTACTGGAATGCGATCATGCATCCCCGGTCGATCGCCCGATAAATCTCATCCACCAGATAATAAATGCTTTCATTCTCCGTTTTGACCCGGTTCGCAACAAAGACCTGACGCTGCAGCTGTCTGGCTTCATGCACACTTGCGAATCCCTCCAGCTTTTTAATGAATTCCCGTGACTTCTTTAATGTAATGAACTTTGAGGACTGCACCAGATCCACCAAAAGCTTCAGCTCAGGAAGCTCAAACTCCCGCCCGGCAAGATAATAACCGCCCCCCTTTTTGGCGCGGTTCAAGATAATATCGTAACCAAATTCGCGCAGCACCTCAATATCGGCATAAACGGTCTTCCGCTCAACACTGATATCCCGTGCCGCAAGGTATCGGATCACTTCCTGCGTTGAAACCGGGTGGGCTTCATCGGAATGCTCTTTTAACAATTGTAACAGATATAACAATTTCGCTTTCTGTTGTTCAGATTTTGGCATGTCGGTTCCCTTTCAAAATCTCCCGTTCGTTTATTGGCTCCGCTCCAAAGAACATGTTTGCGACGCCCTCTGTCCGAAAAAAAAGCACCCCGTGAAAGGGTGCTTTCGCTTCCGCTTATTCGCCCTGTTCCGAAACGGGCTGTTCACCTGATCCGGCAACAGATTTGGCACTCTTTTTCTTATTCCACAAAAGTCCGCAGAAAATGCCAACTCCCGCAACCGCAACATATACAACAAATACAAGCACATAGCTGAAGAACATTCTAAAAAATTCAACCATATTACCCACGCCTTGTCATCTCCTCTCCATGTATCATGTCATGGGATATTCCATTTCATATCAATGCCCCGCTCCGTCATGCACCTAATCCGATGCCTGCCCGTTTCATGCATTGATCACTTTCTACATAGCATATCATTCTGCCTGCGAATCGTCAAGTAGATCCTCACCGTCCGCTGCCGTAGTCGCAAGGACATCACAGCGTTCATTCTCGGGATGACCTGCATGCCCCTTTACCCAGACAAATGCCACCTGATGCGGTCCTGCTGCCTTTAAGAGCCTTTTCCACAGATCCATATTTTTGACCGGCTGTTTCTGGCTGTTTTTCCAACCGTTTTTCAGCCAGCTTCCAACCCAGTTTTGATTGAACGCATCGGTCAGATATTTGGAATCCGAGTAAAGCGTTACATCACACGGCTTTGTCAGCGCCTCTAAGCCGATGATCGCAGCCATCAGCTCCATACGGTTATTTGTTGTCTTTTTGTACCCCGCACTGTACTCGCGTTCATGCACGGTTCCCTTGGTATCCACAAAACGCAGCAGTGTTCCGTAGCCTCCCGGTCCGTCCGGATTTCCCCTTGCCGCACCGTCCGTATAAATCGTTACTTTCATGATAACCTCCATGATTCCGCTTTGCGGAATCTCAAAGCCGGATGAAAAACGTCTGCCTTTTGGCGTTTTTCGTAGAATGATTTAGATTTTCTTAGCAGGCGTATTTTGACTGCTTAGAAAATCTTCATTCTTTTCACACTCTTGCCACACGCCGGTCGCCACAAACTGTTCGGCAAGCCGCTCCGCACGTTCAATGATCTGCTCCTGATAACCCATGATCTCTAAAAGTCTGATCGCGTTTCGTGTTGTCGCGCGTCCGCTGCGCAGTTCATAATTAAAATGAATATCACCGTCCGAGACATCCTCCTCAAAATGATAATTATCATAATCCTGCTCCAGCAAATGAGACAGTTCAATATCATGCGTCGCTGCAAAACAGCGCACGCCGGACTCTGCAAAGTATTTCATGATCTGTGTTGACGCTGCGATCCGCTCCACGGTATTCGTACCGCGCAGCACCTCGTCAATGAAGCAGAATACCGGTTCTGCCTCTTCCTCCTTCGCCGCGTCCAAAATCCGCTTTAGTGCGCGGATCTCAACCATGTAATAACTCTCGCCAGTGTCTAAATCGTCCCTGAGCGCCATGGAAGTATATACGCGGCAATACGATGTCTCACAATGCGCGGCAAGCACCGTATTGATGCTTTGTGCCAAAATAGCATTCAACGCAACCGATTTTAAGAACGTTGATTTTCCAGAAGCGTTCGATCCCGTCACCAGAACGCCTCCTTCCGCCGAGAAGCTGCACGCCACCGGTTGTTCGATCAGCGGATGATACAGCTTTTCACACGAAAAACTGCCGTTTGCAAGAAATTGCGGAATACAACAATATGGGAGGCTTTTTCTATATTCCCCCACAATGAGCAGATACTCCAGATATCCTGCCTGCGTATAGAGCAAATCAATCTCTTTTGTCTTTTTTCGTACTGCCGAAAGCATGGCATTAAACGAGATCAGATTGATATGCGTGATCATTTTGATGTAATCCATAAGGGATGACATGATATCTCCCTGCTTGGTATTTGCTTTTGACATAAAAAGAGCATGACGAGTGATCGGGCGCAAATTCTTCACATTGTCCGTCATCGTCCGAATATAATCTTCCATCTCCTTCGCAGGATGTTCCGTCAAAGTCTCCACACCGGATATAAAACGGAGTATAAATGCAAAACTGACAAGATATGGCTCATCTTCACTGTGTTCTTTCAGATAGGTTGCGATTTGATAGATCATCAACATGACAAAGATCGTAAGCCCGACAGACGGTTCCAAAAATAGCGCGGCAGCCGCCGCGATAACATACAGGAAAAGTGCCAGATAATGTTTGGTGTTTTTTCGCTCACCCAGATTTTCCAGAAAATCCAGGTACTGATAGAGCGAGTACTTCCCGGTATATCCGATTTTGGCAAACATCATCTGTAAACGCACGCGCTCTTCCTCATGCTCCATAAGATATGAGATCATAGATTCCTCATTCTCGTGCATCTGCTCTCCTGCCGACATATCAGGACAGCGCAGGCGGTAATATAAATATTCCTCCCCGCAGGAAGAATGCGCATAGTTCACCCTTTGAAAGAGCTTGTCCATGTTTAGATCATTCCATGTAATGTCGTCCACTGCATAAGGTTTCCGGTGCTTATCAAAATATCTTCCGATATACGCATAGCGTTCCGGCACTTTTACATGATCACGCGGCTGACCGTATTCCGTTCTCAGGCGCTGCTCAAACTCTTTAAGGCGCTTCTTAAAATCCAGCATTCCCTTGAAATAGAAAACGATCAAAAATACAACCAGCACTCCTAAAAAAACAATGACTTCCATTGATGCTCTCCTTATGCCCTATTTTCACTCCATCATACCGGTTCCTGCCTGATACAAACACCCTGCGACATGCCCTTCAAGACAAATGCTCACTTTCTGCGCACGATCCGGTCCGCAATACGCTCGATTTGTCCGTACAGATCATCCCTGTCCAGATTCAAAAAATACTGCCCGTCCTCATACAGAATCCTGCCATCCACCATCGTCATGCGCACGTCCCGCTTACTCCCGCTGTAAACCAGATTCGCCGCAAATTTATCCGGTTCCAGGTTTCCTTTTTCAGTTGCATGCAGCGGGCGCATTTCCGGCTGCTTCATGTCAATACGGATCACATCGGCTTTCGCGCCTTCTTTCAGAACACCGCAGTCAGGCAGTCCCATGATACGCGCACCATTGACACAAACCATTTTCAAGATCTGCATCGGCGGGACCGCAGCCGGCTCCTGCTCCCGCCATTTAGCAAGCACGGACAGTAAATACATTTCCTTAAAGAAATCCAGCCCGTTATTGCTCGCCGGCCCGTCCGTACCGACCGCGACACAGATTCCTCTCTTTACAAGTTCTTTTACCGGTGCAATGCCGCTCATAAGCTTCATATTAGACGCCGGATTTGTCACGACACCAACGCCTTTCCGTGCCAGAATTTCCATATCTTCTTCGGAAATATGCACGCAGTGATACCCGGCACCCCCATACTCAAACATACCGATAGCTGAAAGGAATTGAACCGGCGACATGCCGTGGCGCTTTCTGCATTCTTCCACTTCCTTTTCGGTCTCCGATAAATGCATATACACGGGCGCCCTGTATTTTTCAGATAAAGCTGCGATTTCTTCAAGCAGTTTTTTGTCCGTGGTGTACTCAGCATGAAAGCCGAGCCGGTATCCTATCAGCGGATGCAGCTCATTCAGCCGCAGAAAATAATCCTCAAGCTGCGATACAGAATGCGTAAAATTGTTAACCGTTCCGCACTGGACACAGCGCATGCCGGTTTCAATAAACGCCCCGGCGGTCTCATCCGGCGCCAGATACATATCGAACACTGACGTGATACCGCCGGATACATACTCCATAATAGCAAGTTTGGTTAATATCTGAATATCCTGCGGCGTCAGCAATGCCTCGCGCGGAAATATCTGCTGATTCAGCCATTCGGAAAGAGGCAGATCGTCTGCCGCGGAGCGCAGAAGCGTCATGCCGGAGTGCGCATGCGCGTTTTGAAATCCCGGCATCAACACATCTCCCGCACAGTCGATCTCACGGTCAAACCCATGCGGCAATACCCCGCATTGCTCCATCAGCCATGCCCTCTCCCTGTCATCCGCAGGCTGGCCGACGTAGACGATCCGGTCATCACGAACCCACAGCTCGTGTCTTTCATATTCCTCCTCCTGTTCTTCCATCGTCAGCACAAATGCATGAAAAAAACGCAGATTCACCGGCACACCCCCTTTTCAAAGCCGGAACCGTTTTCTGTTTATTCCTACGGCAAAGAGCCAGGCGCCGCCCGACCGCCTTTACGCAAGCTGGGCCGGTCCGAAGCTCTCCGGCAGCAGTTCACCGAGCGTCCATTCCCTGTAATCTTCTTCAGAACGCGCACAGATTACAACAAATTGTGACACTTCAACAAACTCACGCAATACCTGACGGCAGACGCCGCACGGATATGCATAGTCACCCGACGGTTTCTCTTCTTTTCCCCCAACGACTGCAATTGCCTGAAAAGTCCGGCAGCCCTCGGATACAGCCTTAAAAACTGCCGTACGCTCCGCACAGTTCGTTGGCGTGTAAGCAGCATTCTCAATATTGCATCCCCTGAAGATCCTGCCGTCTTCCGCAAGCAGCGCCGCACCGACACGATAACCGGAATACGGACTGTAAGAATTCTCCCGCGCTAAAAGCGCCTCTCTGATCAATTGCTTTTTTTGTTGTTCTGTCACACAAAATCCTCCACACAGGCACTGACAAGTGTCTCAAAAAGCGGTGCCGTCGCTTTCCCCGCCGCCTGTACTTCTTCATGTGACAGCGGATGTTTACTGATACCCGCCGCCAGATTGCAGATGCAGGAAATGCCGCAGATCCTCATTCCCATATGTTTTGCCGCGATCGCTTCTACGACCGTGCTCATACCGACTGCGTCCACACCGAGCTGCTTTAACATCATGATCTCTGCGGGAGACTCGAATGAGGGGCCGGTCAATTGCGCATAGACTCCCTCCTTGAGCAGAATGCCGCGCGAAGAGGCATTTTTACGAATCAGGCGTGCCAGTTCGTGGTCATACACCTCCGTCATATCCGGAAACCGTTCTCCCAGTTCATCAATATTTTTTCCAATCAGCGGATTCGGCGCAAAACAGGAAATATGGTCGCGGATCAGCATAAAATCACCCGCCGCCATACCGTCCTGCAGTCCGCCTGATGCGTTCGTTAAAAAAAGAATCTTCGCGCCCATAAGCTTCATCAGCCGGATCGGGAGCACCACATCGGAAATATCATATCCCTCATAATAATGTACGCGCCCCTGCATACAGACGACCGGAACCGCGCCGACATAGCCGAACAGGAACTGCCCTTTATGTCCCGCAACGGTAGATACCGGAAAGCCCTCGATCTCCTGATAGGGAATCGCGGTCTCCAGCCTGATCTTTTCCCCGTAATTACCGAGCCCCGATCCGAGCACCAGTGCGACTTTCGGCATAAAGTCCGTTTTCTTGCGGATACACGCAAGACAGTTCATCAGTTTTTCGTAGATTTCATTCTCTGTCATAATCATCCTCCATACCGGAGCATATTCACACAGGCATGTAAACCGGATATCAGATTTAGCTCTGCGGTTCAAATTCGTGGCTCCGGCACAAATTTTATCCTGCCGCACAGCAGCCATGCCTGCTGTTTACTTCGCCGCAAGATATGCTTTGAGATAGCTCGTGAGCACCCCTGCCGCTGCTTCATGACTCTTCTTTCCCGGATGTTCGCGGGAACCAACCGTTTCCGCAGTCGTATCCGGTAACAGCACAAACGCTACATTCGTGTCCTCTGACTTCGCACTGTAGGTATGTATTGCATGCCCGATCAGATTTATCATCGGTGCGCCGATCATCCCGTATGTCCAGACCAAATGTGCGTCAGGATGATATTTTCGCAATTTGTACAGAAAGTCAATAACCGCCTGCTCAAAACGCTGCGCATCTTCTTTTACAAAAGAACCATCGTCATTCCTATGCTGCTTAAAGGTCTGTCCGGTCGTTTCATCCCGCCATTCCGGCTGTTCAAACGCAGACATATCGTTTGTTCCGAGATTGATCACGACTGCATCCGGCTGCCAGGATGAAAAGTCATAGTCCGCGCCAGCACCGAGCGCCTCATTGCGCGCGCCTTTTAATACGCCGCATACTTTCTCATAATAAAGCGGAAGTGCGTGGCGCGGGTCATTGTCCCATCCGGTCAACGTCCCCCAGCCGCTCTGCGACAGGATATGGCATTCCGCATCGCAGGCATCGCTGACAAGCGTTGCATAATCATGGACACTTGAAAAGAACATAGAAATCCAGTCCCACTCTTTTTTCGCGCCGATCGTCCCCTCGCCGGAAGTAATGCTGTCTCCGATAAACTCCAGTTTATATTTTCGCCCCTCAACCGGATGAAGGCTTCCGTCCGTGCGGATACCACGGATCAAAAAACATGCGCCGTCATCATCCGACATTGCCTGCACATCCTTCATCAGACGGACATTCTTTATTTCCTGCGGATTCATATTGCGGAACAGACAAATTTCACTGCGCCCTTTCGGCAGCATCTGACGACTGACATGCGCGCCGTTTACAAGCACGCTCATCCACTGTTCATGGCAGTCGTAATCGGTCTCAACATCCACCCAAAGTTCAGACGCCTGAACATTTAACTCTATGCCGGAACCTGTCCAAAACAGCGCAAGCGGGTCAAGCCTTCCGCTGCTTCTTCCCCATATTCTCATATTGACCGTTCCAATTTCGGAAAGCTGATAGGTCATCTGTTCACTCATACCGTACTCCTTTCTAAGTTCTTCCATTTCCTCTTCTTAGACTTTTCCCAATCGCCTGCTGCCATCTTATAGATGATACCATTATACCCAATCTGCCCTTTCGTTTCAATCATTCCACAAGAAATAATCAGCAATCTCCACGCCGTTTTGAACACAATAAACAGACAGCCCGGCGCTAACTTACGCCGGGCTGCCCGTTTCTATGATATGAAAAATAAGGAGGCTTGTGGACTGACAACCTAAAAATCCTTACCTGTAAACTTTGAATCCCATCGACTGGTAGATTCTTCGCGCCGCCGCGTCAACGGCACGAACCGTAACGATGAACGCACCATCGGAAAAAGCATCCGTTACGGCTTTCTCACATACTGCTTTTGCAAACCCTCTTCTGCGCATTTCAGGAATTGTGGCAACAAATTCAAGGGATACGGCTCCATGATCGTTCATAGTCGCAGCTATAGAAACCGGTGTGTTGCCATGGTACAAGATATAGCATTTCATCAGTCCTTCTTCACACAGATGATAATGGTACACAGGATGCATGTCTGGTTTTCCTCCTGCCAGAACATCATTTGCAATACGTGCCCACACCGCAAACTCTTCGGCTGTACGTACCTGAATGATTTCATCGTTCCCTTCCTGATATTCTCTTTTTTCTTCGAGAAGAAGCGCCAGATAAGATTCGCCGTCCTCATCATACTCCGTCTGATCATGCTTACCTTCTTTTCCCGAGAATAAAGAAGCAGTCTCAGCGGATATCAGCAGATCAAGCCAGATTGGCATCTGCATGGCTTTCATTTCATCAATGACCATCTTTTTCTGTTCAGTCGGAAGATCTTCAATATGAACACGATATATAAAAGAAATACCATGTTCTCCCTCTTTGGGTTTCACGTATGAGTAAAATTCCGTATCTACTTTTTGCATATGGACCGCCTCTCCAAATAAGCTGACGTAAAAATCGGCCCCGCTGCTGATATATTGCTTGATTTCTCTGTCTGTCATAATCTGCATCCTTTTATCATCTGAATCGTTCTGTAACACAGCCTATCAAAAAATCAATCGTTGATGTACCTTTTGACACGAATGGTCATTTATATGCACGAACGGTTTCTTATGCATTCAGGGGGATCATGATCTCAGTAGCAAAAATTCCCTCCTCGTTCTGCCTGTTCACATACCCGCCATATTTCTCTGCAATGCGGTCAACTCGGAAAATACCATAGCCGTGGGAATCTCCCTGCTTCGTTGTCAGGTATTTCCCTCCCGATTTTCTGACTTCTCCTGCCGAATTCTGTACCGACAAGTAAAACTGATTTTTGATCGCTCCGATATATACCCTCAGAAAGCGCTCTGTCTGCGGAAGCTTTGCACATGCCTCCAGCGCATTGTCAAGCAGGTTTCCCATAACCGCGCATAATTCCACATCGGAGAGCCGGATTTTTGCCGGAATCCCCGCCTTCACATTCGTCCAGACCCCCATTTTCTCCGCAGTGGTAAGTTTGGTATTGAGCACGGCATCCGCCATAACGTTCCCTGTTTTGACGACCGTATCGACCACATTCAGATCTTCCGCAAGCTCTGAAAGGTACTGATCCAGCGCGTCATAATTCCCCTCTGCGAGCTGGATTTTCATATTTTGAATATGGTTACGGTAATCATGCCGCCAGCCCCTGACCTGTTTATACATATTCTGTGTCTCGCGGATCTGATTTTCGATCAGCTCACTTTGAAAGCGCTCAATACGACGGTCAATCAAACGATACAGGATCCGTCTCAGAATAAAAAATCCGGCAGTAAAAATTACCAATGCCAACAATAAAATCACCGCTGCTACTATGAAATTCATGTCCGTATTCCGTCCCCTTTCCTTACTTTGTCCCCGCCCGTATAGTATTCGATGAATTGCCTGTTCACATCCTTATACAGCCGCCTCGACAATGGAATTTCTTCTCCACCGTCCAATGTAACCGCTGTTTTGGAAATACTGCGGACAAATTTCAGATTCACAAGATAGGAACGGTGGGAACGGATGAATCCCCTGATATTTTCAAACCCGCCGATGCTGTCCTTACAGTCCAGCACGGTTTTATCCGCTAAATGAACCTCTGTATTTCTGCCAAAAGCTTCGATAAAAACGATATTCCCGACAGCAACGTGTACTTTCTTTTCAGCGGCAGAAATGAGAATCTCATCACGTATCTCCCGCCTTCTGACATAACGGTCAAGAACTGAAAACAGTTTTTCTTTTTCCACGGGTTTTAACAGATAGTGAAGTGCCTCCACATCATATCCCTCTGACATGAATTCAGAATATCCGGTTATAAATAAAACGGGCAGTTTATCTCCCTCTGCGCGAAGCTTTTTTGCAAGTTCTATTCCGTTTATCCCATTCATCTCGATATCAAGGAGCAACAGATCACACGGTCTGTCCGCATACTCAAATAAAAACTGCTCCGCGCTCTCGTAACCCGCAATATTGACCGCGAACGGCTTGTCCGATGCCCACTCACCGATCAGCCTCCTCAAATAAGTGATCTGATCTTCCTCATCATCGCAAAGTGCGATCGTGACAGACATTGTGAACACCTCCCTTCTCCATCTGCCTGTATCTAAGCTCCCGCAGTGATCCGGCTCTTTGACCTCCGCTGGCAATGAGCATTTTTGAAATACCTTTTCATATTATCAGATTTCGCAAACTCTGTCATTGACTTTTTGAATAATAAAAGACGCTTAAAAAAGGCAGTACAGCCCCTTTCACCGGGGTTATACCGCCTTTTCTAAATTACTTTCTGCTCCTTTTTAGTGCGTGACAAAGAACATCACCGTAAACAGAATTCCAATCACCCATGTTCCGATCTTGATATCTTTTACTTTTCCGGTAAACAGCTTAATAAAGATATAAGAAATCAGACCAAACGCGATACCGTAGCTGATATTGTAGGTCATCGGCATCATGGCAACCGCCATAAACGCCGGAACCGCGGCCTCAATATCCTTCCAGTCGATCTCTCTGACACAGTTCATCATCAGAATACCGACGTAGATGAGCGCCGCCGCCGTCGCCGCACCCGGAATCAGCTTTGCGATCGGGCTTAAGAACATCGCAATAAAGAAGAACGCACCCGTCGCGATCGCTGCAAGACCGGTTCTGCCGCCCTCTGCCACGCCTGCGGAAGATTCCACAAACGTTGTCACCGTCGAGGTACCGCAGACAGCGCCGCAGGTCGTAGCAACCGCATCCGCAAGCATTGCCTTATCCATGTTCGGTACTTCGCCATCTTTCGTGAGAAGCCCGCCCCTTGCGCAGGCACCGTAGAGCGTGCCGAGCGTATCAAACATATCGACCATACAGAATGCAAGCGCTGTCGTCGCGATCAGCACGATCAGCTCCAAAGAGCTGTGGCCTTCAAGATAGGCGGAAAAATCAAAGCCTTCCGTGAATACCTTTATGAATGCCTGAGAAAAGAAGTCCCCGAACGCACCGACCGGATTCATGCTGAAATTAGCGCCGAATCCGTCGTAAAAACCGGAGATCGTAAAACCAAGTACATAGTAGACAACCGAGCCTCCGAGAATTCCCCAGAGTACGGAGCCTCTGATCTTCTTGATGGACATTACCGCGATCGCGATCAGCGAAAAGATCGTGACCAGGAGCGGCATCACACTCGCCCATGTAGCCGTACCGTTAAATACATTAAAGCTCGCAAGAGATACGCAGGTCGATGCATTGTTTACGACCAGCCCGGCATTCTGAAGACCGATAAATGCGATAAACAGTCCGATACCAGCCGGAATCGCAATGCGCACGCATTTCGGGATCGCCTCGAATATCTTTTTGCGAAGACCTGTCATCGTTAGCACAATAAAAATAATACCGTCAAGCAGAACGAGCAGCAGCGCATTGGCATACGTTAAACCGAATCCAAAGCATACCGTATAGACAAAAAATGCATTAAGTCCCATACCGGATGCCTGCGCGAGAGGCAGATTCGCCAAAAGACCGATCAGAACCGTACCGATGACTGCGGAAATTGCCGTTGCGATATAGATCGCATCAAAGGATACCGTGCCGAGCTCAGCGAACATGCCGGGATTGACGAGCAGGATGTACGCCATTGCCATAAAGGTCGTCAAGCCCGCGAGAACTTCGGTTCTCACCGTAGAGCCGTTCTCTTTCACTTTGAAAAATTTTTCCATTTGTTCTCTCCCTTTCCTATGTATTGTGGAATATGATAGGGCAGACCACTATATGTGGATGCCATTTACTCTCTTACCCTATCACAATCATTTGTTTTGTGCAATGTTTCTTTTGAAAAAACTTAAAATTTTATAAAATTTCTAAAAAATCCATTCCGGTCATGCCAGTGTCCTTCAGAAATATGCTTAAATGATGATGCAGACCATTTTTCCGTTGCTGTCGTTGACGATCTGCTGCATCGTATCTTGCAGTTTGACCTGACTTTCCTCCCCGAGCATTGATATTTTGGATTGAATGCCGTCTTCGACGAGCTGCTCGACCGTTTTCCCGAAAATATTCGTATCCCAAATACCGCCCTCGTTATCCGCTTCCGTTTTCATGAACTGCATCAGGTCTTTCGCCTGCTCCTCCGTGCCGACGATCGGCGCGATCTCCGTCTCGATATTGGCGCGGATCAGATGCACGGACGGGCTCATCGCCTTCATCTTTACGCCGAATTTATTTCCATGGCGGATGACCTCAGGCGCCTCTAAGCTGATTTCTTCTTTCTCCGGCAGCACCACACCGTAGCCGCATTGTTTAACAGCACGGACTGCCTCTGCATACTTGTCGTATTCTTTCTTGCGCGCCGCCATTTCTTTTAATTTGGAGAGTAGTTCATATTCTCCGGAAACGGGCTCCTGCATGATCTCGCTGAGCATTTTATAATAATACATATCGTCCACGCCGATTTCATACGAAGCGGAACCGTTGGACAACTCAATTCCTTCATTTTTCAGCTTCTTTATGTACTCGCATTCTTCTTTTTCCCCATCCATCACCTCGCGAAGCTGCCGCATATTTCCGATCGGCATCGCAAGCTTCCGGATATATTCAATAATGCCCGCCTTCATCTCATGGTCATCTGAGAGCATCTCCACCCACTTCGGCATATAAAAACGAAGTACTTTGATCGGAAATTCCAACAAAATCTGTTCCATAAGAGAATGTATATCACTCTTTTTTAATTGTTCCACATTCATCGGAAGGGCGCGTACGCCGTATGTTTCGCTCAAAGAAGCCGCCGTCTGTTTTGCCTCCTCGCCGTACGGCTTCGTTGTATTAACGATCACAATGAACGGTTTCCCGATCGACTTTAATTCCCGTATCGTGCGTTCCTCCGCATCCCGGTAATTATCACGCGCGATTTCTCCAAAGCTTCCGTCTGTCGTGATCACGATGCCGATATTAGAATGATCGCGGATGACTTTTTCCGTGCCGATCTCTGCCGCCTGTGTAAACGGGATTTCATAGTCAAACCACGGCGTATGCACCATCCGCTCGGCGTCTTCTTCCATATGTCCCACCGCACCCTCGACCATATAACCAACGCAGTCGATCAGACGCACTTTCATTTCCATGCTGCCGCCCATATTGACAGAGACCGCCTGCTTTGGAATGAATTTCGGCTCGGTCGTCGTGATCGTTTTTCCTCCCGAACTCTGCGGAAGCTCATCCATTGTACGCACACGTTCATTTTCATCCGTTATCATCGGCAGCACCAGTTCATCCATGAAATGCTTAATGAAAGTAGATTTGCCGGTTCTTACGGGGCCGACAACGCCGATATAAAGCTCCCCGTTTGTCCTGCGGTTCATATCATCATAAATATCATAGGTATTCGTGCCGGAAGCACCCGTTCGATTCTCCATATAAAAACCTCCTGCAAATACTGGTTCATGTATATGCAGAAGGTTTTCCGGTTATGCCTGTTTGCGCATGGCACGGGCTGCCCAACAGTTGTTAAATTTCTATTTATTCTTCCCGCATTGACTTCTGCTCTCCATAGAGCACGCCCCGGCTGCCGGTCGCGACAAAAAAGCGCCCGAACGTCCTGCAGTCCCCGTCAATGCTGTTGATCTCGCCATACATCTGATCTTGTGTATTGATGCGCTCTACGCTTCCCATCTCGTCAAAGGACCTGTAGAAACCATATTCGCCGTCAATATCTCCACAGAAATAGACTGCCTTTTCGTCTTTCCTGTAATCACTTCCCTTATGGTGAAGCCCGAGTCCCATGCGATAGACAGCATCCCCGTCCTTCGACAGCTTCGTCAGTCCGATCTGATCATTTTCTTTTTTATAACAGTATTTCCAAAGTCCGTACACACCGAGCGCCAGATAGAATACGCCGCTCTTTCCCGCTTCTCCGCGCACCTCTGTTCTGTTCTTCGTGTCAATGATGCCAAAGTCCACTACCGGAAATTCCTTCGGAACGGCATATTGCATAAAACTTGCTCCGCTGTCCCGGCTTATATAAAGCTGAGACAGTTCTCCAAATCCGTAAAATAAGGTACTGTCCATACGGTCGGAAAATACTTTCAGCTTTCCTTCCGTCACCTCGTCTCCTGCGGTATTAAACACATGTACCTTGGAAAAATGCAATCCGCCGTCATGACTGACGATCACTCCTGCTATCGGCAGATCGAGCCATTCTGCGACCGACCAGACGATATGCCTGCAGTCCGGACTCATTGCCACCCAGCCGGAATTTACGTTCGGATGCTCGATCTGTACAAGCTGCCCGTCAAGATATTCTGATATCCCATAGGGCATCGGCAGTCTCGTAAAGCTTTTGCACTGATCCTCGGATAAAATCAATCCGCCCCTGGTCTTCCCTGTCCAGTTGCCCCGCGGCGTCACGATCACGCGTTCGGGATGTTCATCAGAAAAATCCGCATTGATGCAGGTGATATAGCGGTTCCCGTCCTCATCCGCAAACGAATTTTCACACGGCTTATTTAAGTCCGTAAACGCAAATCCGCCCAAATCTCCGACAATATCGATGCACTGCACCTCTCCTTCCGGCGGACTGTATACATTTAAGTGCACCGTCTCTTCAATGCCTTCACAACAGTCGCAAAAGCTGCGGTTTGTACTAAGAAGATTCTCTGTCTTAAATACACCCGTTCCGGAATTAAACCACATCTCATTCGGATCGAACGGATTAATTTTCACGTCACTCAGCCAGTGTATGAGGGAATGCCCGCCGTTATATTCTTTTTTCATATAAGGAGTATGAAACTGCAGATTGCCAATACCTAAGTCATGCAGCACCACCTGCCAGTTTTCCCCGTAATCGTTTGACAGATACAACTTATCCCCGTTCTCCCGGCAGATCGTGCTGAGTACCAGAAGCCCCGGTTTTGCCGCGCAGCTCGAAATACCCGAAAACCCGAACCGGTACTGTGGATGTCTGCGGTCCACAATGCCGTCCGCCGACGGAAAGATCAGCTCATCCTCCAGCATCGGATGATTTTTGGAGAGCATGACCGTATTGACAGCCCCCGGCGTGATCTCCTCATAAACCGATATATGACCATTCTTCAAAAAATTATAACGCGCTACGCGCCCGCCAATCGTATCTCCGGAATCACAGCTATACCCGTTTTCCACCACATAGGATCGAACGCCGGTCTGTGCAAACGTCACATATAGATATTTTCCATCATAGTCATAGCGCTGCGCCACAAGCCCCGGAAATCTTGACTCTGATAATAAATATTGCTCCGGTTCCGGAAGCTCCTCAAAATGCATTCCTCCATCATATGATACATACATGGAATGCCCTCTGGTTCCATCGGCATTTTTCGTTGTCACGCCTGCTGTCCCGACAACAAGACAGGTATCCTCCGGATTGGTCCAGACAAACGTCAGATATTTTTCACCACAGACATCACTCTGCGTCCAGCTCGTACCCAGATCATGACTGATCAGCAGTCCGCCCTGCTGACTTGCAAAATAAATGGTATTGCTGTCCTGCTCAGATATGACCATGCGCAGACCAGTCCCACGGCCATTTAAGTTACCGTGCACTTTTGTGGGGATCATTTTCTTCTCGAAATGAGCCCCATAATCATAAGAGATCGAAAGCACACCATAGTCTTTATTTTCTTCATCCGTCCCGCTTGCAACAAGAAGGCGTTCAGGCCGGTTTGGATCCAGCGCGACAGCCGCCGGAAATGTTTCGTCCAGCTCATGCATATTCACGTGATCGATCAGGCTCTTCCACACCCTGTTATCGTAATCATAGCGATAGGTCCCGCCAATGTCCGTACGGCAATACAAGACACCCGGCTTGTTTTTATGAAACACAAACCCTGTCACATAGCCGCCGCCCGGAATCGGCAGATTCCGGTACTCATAAGGAATGGTCTTCATATCGCTCATCGCTGTATCCTCCTGCTCTATCGTTCTTCATCTATACGCTACATCCTCTTATTGATTCATTTTGATATATCCTTTTTCATAATAAAATCTTTAATTTTATTTTACAATATTTGGGAAAAAAATAACAGAAGTTTTTTGCATTCCGTTAAATTGTTGCCATCCTCTTTTTTCTTTGTTATAATGTTTTTTTGAGAGGAGCCGCATATGATTTCCATAGAAGATATTTCTTTTTCTTATCGCAAAAAAAAGATTCTTCGCTCTGTCAGTCTTGAGATCCGGCAGGGAGACTGTATCGGATTTCTCGGTGCAAACGGCTGCGGCAAATCGACGCTTTTGTCCCTGATTGCAGGCGTCCGCCGCCCAAAAAGCGGCCGCATCCTTTATGATGGGAAACCACTTGGCAATAAGTTGGCTGCGTCGGGTATTTTGGGATATGTGCCGCAGGATAATCCGCTCATACCAGACTTATCAGTCAGGGATAACTTAAAACTATGGTATCGCGGAACCGGCGAGCAGTTTCACCGGGAGCTTTCAGAAGGTTTTCTTCATTTACTCGGTATTTCCGATTTTCTGCATATGCCTGCCGCAAAACTGTCCGGCGGCATGAAAAAGCGCGTCAGTATTGGCATGGCACTCCAGAATCATCCGGGAATCCTGATTTTGGATGAGCCTTCCGCTGCGCTCGACCTTCCGTGTAAGGCGGATATCCGCTCCTATTTATCCGTCTATCTGCAAAACGGAGGAACCGTCCTCATTACAACTCATGAAGAAACAGAGCTTGTATTGTGTAACCGTCTGTATCTGCTGTATGACGGACAGCTTCATCAAACTGATACAACACTGCGCGGGGAACAGCTCCTTGCGTTGATCCAGCAAACTGCGAACCAAATGGAGGGAAAACCATGAATCCAGAAGAAGAAAAAACAATACCCGTACAGGCTGCGGACACAGTCTCCGGTCAGACAGAACCTGAATCTGCCGGAAGCACGGACACAACCGGCACGGATACCACATCTGATATACCGGCGGCTGACATGTCTGCAGCCCAGGCAGCATCCGGCTCACTGCAAACGGCCGGTCAGGGATATCAGCAGAATCCTGGCGCTCAACTTAACGGCTATCAGGGATATCAGCAGAACCCGAACGCCCAGTTTAACAATGCTCAGGGGTATCAGCAGAACCCGAACGCCCAGTTTAACAACGCTCAGGGGTATCAGCAGAACCCGAACGCTCAGTTTAACAATGCTCAGGGATATCAGCAGAACCCAAACGCCCAGTTTAACAACGCTCAAGGATATCAGCAGAACCCGAACGCTCAGTTTAACAACGCTCAGGGGTATCAGCAGAACCCGAACGCTCAGTTTAACAATGCTCAGGGATATCAGCAGAACCCGAACGCTCAGTTTAACAACGCTCAGGGATATCAGCAGAACCCGAACGCCCAGTTTAACAATGCTCAGGGATATCAGCAGAACCCAAACGCTCAGTTTAACAATGCTCAGGGATATCAGCAGAACCCGAACGCCCAGTTTGGCGGCGCCCAGTCCTTTACGCAGGGCTTTCAGAATATGACCGGGGGTAACGGAAATACCGCATATGGAGCAGGCACAAATCAGCCAAACTCCCAATATTATAATGGTCAGAATTACCAGCAGAATCCTTATTATGTAAACTCGGCTTCCATTCCGCCTGCAGCCGCCCCGAAGAAAAAATCAAAAAAGATGATATGGATTCCAATCGTCAGTGTCGTACTTGTCGCTGCCATTGCAGTCGGGATCTATTTCCTTGTGTCTAAAAAAACGCATGATCCACAGGAAGTCATTTCGACCGCCATGGCAAACACTTTCGCTGCAGAACGTACAGAAACTGCCACCGGCTGGCTGCAGTCACAGAATCTGTCCACCCTTGCACAGGGCGACTCCTATCAGGTCAATTCGGATATCACGATCGACAAGCTGAGCGGCTCGCTCGCTGATGATATCAGTATGTTGGAAGGGATCGGTATTACTTCTTCTGCTGCGCTTGATATGAATGCCGCGCGCTATGCAGGAAGCGGAAGCATCCTGTATAACGGAACATCCTATATTGATTATGAAATTTATGCCTATGACGATTATATGGCGATTGCCTGCCCCAGTCTGTTCGAAGGTTATTTGGAATTTAAGACAAGCAGCTTTGGTATGGATTTCAATAATTCTCCGCTCGCTGAAGCATTAGATACACAGCTTGATCCCACACTCGCATTTCAGTTTTTTGAATTGTTCAGCACGGCTCAGGAAGCAGAAACGGAAGTTCCCCGGGAATTCCAGGAATTTTTTGATTCTATCCGCTATGAAGAGGGCGACAAAAAAGATCTGCAGGTAAACGGAAAAAATCAGACCTGTCAGGGATACCGGATCGTCGTTCCGCATGAATCATTAGAAGATCTTCTTCATTACTTCTGTGAATATATGGGCGAGCTCGGCACACCGGTTGATTATGCGGAAATTGCCCCAATCCTTCCCCGTGAAGATTTTGTGATGAATGTCTATGTTGATAACAAGGGACGCATGGCACGTTTTTCTTTCAGTCTTCCCATTGAAGCAGCCCAGACAGAATTAAACTGCCAGATCGATTTTACCGGACTCGGCGACAATCCGGCTGATCATGTGACCGGCAGTTTCACGCTGAACGTGGATGGTTATTCTTATGGTCTCAGCTTTGAGAGCACCACAAATACCTCCGATGCAGTCACGACACAGAACACGACAATATCCGTTGACGTCTCCGGCATTTCCGTTGCGAACGCAACGTATGTCTCCACGTTTGATACACAGACGAAAACGGCTCATGCGGATCTGTCGGTTTCTGCAATGTATACGTCTATTCTCTCAATGAACATGGACTATTCTTATACGGATATTGTTCCAGGAGAGCGCTTTACGCTCAATATTGACGATATGACCTTTGATATCGCAGGCGAGCTTACCGTCGGTCTGTCCGGTTCTACTACGATTTCTAAGCTGAGCGGTCCCGTTTCAGAGCCATCCGGCACAAAGTATGATCTCTTCACAATGACGGAAGATGATTTCACCACTCTCACGTCAGAAATCTACCATAATATCATTGAGGGGCCGATTGGGAGTCTGATCATGGAATATTATCAGCTTGACGATTATCTGCCGTACGGGGAAACCGACTGGTAATAGCAGGAAAATTATGAAACAGCATGGCATCTATCTTTTTTATCAACTGAAAAGGGCTCTGCGGCACGGACCGCAGATGTTACTTGGAGCAATTGTACTGGCGGTCTTTGCCGGTACAATTGCTTTTTGTGCCATAAAAGAAATAGAATCCACGGAACACCCTGTTTCCGTTCCTGTCGCCGTCGTGGTCGAGGACCAGTCGGACATCATGAATCTCCTGCTCTCTTTTCTCGCCGACATGCAGAGCACCGGACATTTTATATTCCGTGTGATGACGGAGCAAAATGCATACAATGCTCTGGAGGACGGTTCTGCTGCTGCCGTCATGCTCGTTCCAAAAAATTTAATCGAAGGCATCATGGACGGAACAAATCTTCATGTCCAGGTCCTTCTGTCCGAAAAAAACGCGCTCGCCGCGATTCTTCTTCAGGAGCTTTCCGCAGCAGGAGCAAAAATGCTTTCTGCTGCGCAGGCAGGCACTTATACAATGACAACGCTCTATCGTATCGCAGACAGAACAGATGCACTTTCCGAAGCTTATATGGAGCTTGATCTGCGAAACCTGAACTATGCACTTTCAAGAGGTGATCTGTTCCATGTCGTTCGCGCTAACGCAACCGGTGAGGAATCTGTTCTGACTTATTATCTTTCCTCTGGCATTCTGTTGTTTCTTTTGTTATTTGGCATCTGTTATCTCTCTTTTTACGGAAAAAGCAACGCTGCCTGCCATGCAAAGGAACGCGCCTGCGGCATCGGCTATCCGACTGTACTGCTCGGGCGTTTTGGCGGCATTCTGATCTATCAGCTTTTTCTGCTCTTCATTTTTGTCGCTTTTATGCCTTATCTTGCGCATACATTTTTGATTTCGTTCCGGCAATGCCTGTTCATGCTTTGGTTATCTGCTCTGCTTTTATTCGGGATCAGTGCGTTTTTCTTTTTTCTTTATGAATTGATCCCCTCTCCGGGACATGCCATGTTACTGTTATTTTTGGTATCTATTGTCATGATGCTTATAAGCGGCTGTTTTGTACCAAATGCATTTCTGCCTGTATGGTGCAGGAATATCGCCGCCGTTTTGCCTGTGCGCCATTGGATGCAGGCGCTGTTTTCCATTTTGGACATTCCTGCGCACGCCGCTTCGGATCATGACGTTATAAACCGTAACATATTACTGATTTTTGCTTATGCCGCTCTCTTTCTTTCCGGCGGCTGTCTTGCACACATACTCCATGCCAAAAAGCATGGCTGAATGAAAAAGCATAACCATGCAATCGCGAAACACCTAAAAAGCAAAAGTGATGAAAGGAGTCCCACATGCGCTGTCTTCTTTATATGTTCCTTAACTTCAAGCGCTGCTTGAAACGTCCTGCAATGCTTGTACTCCTCCTCCTTTTTCCGCTTTTCTCCCTGATATACCAGCGGCTTGGCACGGATCGTGAGCAGGGACTCCTGGTTTATGTCTATGCCGGAAGTGAGGACTCGTTCTGCACCAGTCTTACCCAGAAACTCACACAGCGCACAGGCGTCGTCACCTTTGCGCAGGCAGACTCGGAAGAAGCACTCTATCATGCCGTTATGACAGGAGAGGCAGAATGCGGTTATGTATTCCATTCAGGACTTGTAGATGCGTTAAACGCCGGAAACAAGCAGAATCTGATCGATCTTGTTATTTCTTCCGAAACCACGCTTGCAGATGTGACTAACGAAATCGTTTACGCCGAATTATTTGAAGAATATTCGCTTGCGATCCTGACGGATTATCTGCTCGCCGACGGCGTGTTGGAAAACCCTTCTCTAAGCGAAATTGAATCTCTCTATCGTGAAAATATGGTCAACGGTTCCACCTTTGCATTTGATTATACCGGCTCCTACTCGACCTATCACGGCATCCGCAGCGGCTTGAGCAGTCAGGTCTTAAAGGGACTCTGCAGTATCCTGGTCCTGCTTAGCGGTTTTTTAGGACTGCTCAATTACTCCGGCAATGCAGACGCACAGATCTATTGTGCTGTTACAAAAACCGGACGAAAATTTCTGCTTTTTGCAGAATTATTTCCTCCGGTCCTGCTCACGACACTTGCCGCCATATTCAGTCTGTTTTTTTCGGGTATCTCAAGCGGCGGGGCTGCTCTGTTACGCCTGATTGGATACGCGCTGCTCGTGATCCTGTTTTGTTCCCTGCTCTATGTGATCCTGCGCAAAAAAGCGATCATTCTGTTTCTGATTCCGTTTTATCTGCTCGGATGTCTGATCTTTACACCCGTATTTATTGATATTGCCACTTTTGTTCCGGCGCTCAGGCCGGTCTGCTTCATCTTTCTGCCCTACTATTTTTTGGTTTCTTAATGTTTCGGCTGCATCAGATTCCTCATGGCATCGTTTAAGCCCTTCACCGTCAATTTATACATTGGCAGAAGTCCCTTGATCGCAGTCTCCGCCTCCCGCCACGGCGCATTGCCCGGCGCCATCTTCGGATTCATCCAAACGATCTTCTTATAATGACGCTTCATTAACTGCAGCCATTCCCAGCCGGACAACCCGCCATTCGGTCCGCGGTAATTCCCGTCTTTCGCGTACAGTTCCTCAGGCGCCATCGCCGCATCGCCCACGATCAGCACTTTATAATCGCTGTCCAGATTTCGGAACATCCATTCGGTGTCGATCCAGTCTCCGTTCTCGCATTCCGGCGTACGGTATACCTTGCTGTATATGCAATTATGGAAAAAATAGCATTTCATATCCTTAAAATGATTGGATTTATTGACAGATTGAAAAAGTTCGTTCAACAGCGAACTATACGGGATCATCGTACCGCCCGAATCCATTAAAAGAAGAAGCTTGACCGCATTTTTTCTGGGTTTCTGCATAACGATCTGCAGACATCCCCCGTTATTGCAGGTCTTGTCGACCGTACTGTCAATATCGAGCTCGCTCTCCGGTATGTCAAGTCTGGTCGAAAACTGACGCAGCCGCTTAAATGCAAGCTGGAACTGCCTGTTCGTCAGCACTCTGTCATCCCTGAAATCGCGATATTTGCGCTCTCCGACCACCTCGAATGCCGACTGATACCCTGTCTTTCCTCCGACGCGGATACCGCCCATATTTCCGCCCGTATTTCCGAACTGCGTCTTGCCCATCGTACCAATCCAAAAACTTCCGCCGTTATGTTCGGAATCCTGATCTTTTAAGCGATCCTTGAACGTATCCTCAACATCCTCTTTGTCTACATGCATCGCTTCGCCCTCGATCTGATTCATATAATCCCTGTTCATCTCATGAAACAGATCGTTCATATCCTCTTTATTCAGCCATGAGAGCATCGTCTCTGTAATTCCCGGCGTCAGCTTTCTTGTCTTAAAGCATTCTTCGAATGTCATGTCAAATTTATCATAGTCCGTCTCGCTCTTAACGAGGATCATCCTGGCAAGATAGTAAAACCCGGTCATACTTGACTCATGCAGGCCTTTCGTAAGAGCCTCCTGAAGCGTCAGCCATTCTCCGAGAGAAACTTCCAGTCCGTTCTTTCTAAGCTGATAAAAAAATTCACTGAACATCGCACTCTCCGTTTTTTTGATTTACCCGTGAAACCGGTTACAGCTTCGCCTTCTCCTGATTTACAGTCTCCAAGTCCTCATCCTTTTTGACAATGACGCCGATAAACGGCAGTTCTTTCCGGATACGGTCCGCCGTGATCCCGCCGATCTGGAGCGCATTAATCCAGTCGATCAGCTCCGAGGTACTTGGCTTCTTACGAATATCGCGCATCGTACGGATCTGATAGAACACATTCATTGCCTGCTCAAGCAGATTCCCCTCCACATCAGGATAATGCGTGCGTACGATCTGTTCCATCAGTTCTTTATCCGGAAAGTCGATATAATGAAAAATGCAGCGTCTGAGGAATGCGTCAGGCAGTTCTTTCTCCGCATTAGATGTAATGATCACGATCGGACGATGCTTTGCCTTTACGGTGCGCCGCGTCTCATGAATATAAAATTCCATTTGATCTAATTCCCACAAAAGATCGTTCGGAAATTCCAGATCCGCCTTATCGATCTCGTCGATCAGCAGAATGACCTGCTCCTCGCTCTCAAATGCCTCTCCAAGCTTTCCAAGCTTGATATAGCGTGCAATATCACTCACACCCTCTTCGCCGAACTGACCGTCGTAAAGCCGCTGGATCGTATCATAGACATATAATCCCTCCTGCGCCTTCGTCGTCGATTTGATATTCCATATATAAAGCTTTTTGCCGAGCGCGTTGGCAACCGCCTGTGCCAGCATGGTCTTGCCCGTCCCGGGTTCTCCTTTGATCAGCAGGGGTTTCTGCAATGCGATCGCCACATTCACACTCGCCATTAACTGTTCACTCGCTACATATTCGTTTGTACCCTTAAAATTCTGTTCCATGATTCCCTGCCTTCCATTTCTAATATTCTGTTTTGGTGTAATGACTCAGGCAGCCCGCCCCGTGAAGCCGGAATTGTATCTCTATACAGCCTGACATGCAGGGCGCGCTTGAATTTATCCTGATTTCATGTTACGATATTCAAGTATGAAATTCAAGAAAAAGTTCTATTTTGGAGGCTATTATGATTGCTGATTTGTTAAATAACAAGAAAAAAACGCTCTCTTTTGAGGTATTTCCCCCGAAAAAAGACGAAGAATTTGACAACGCATTTGAAGTAATGGACAAGCTCAGCGCTCTTCATCCCGATTTCATCAGCGTGACCTATGGTGCGGGGGGCAGCCGCTCTAAAAAGACACTTGATATTGCGGGCTATATCCAAAATACGCTCCATACCGATGCGCTTGCACATATGACCTGTGTTGGTTCCACCATTGCTTCGATCGACGAAAACATCCGCGAAATGAAGATTCGCGGCGTACGCAACATTCTTGCCCTTCGCGGTGACCGCCCTGATTCAATGACGGATGAGCAATACAATTCCCGCGAATTTGAACACGCTTCCGACTTGATGGAGCATCTGTGCAAAAGCCTGGAACTGACACTGGCAGCTGCGTGCTATCCCGAAAAGCATTTTGAGGCTCCTGATCTTGCCACTGATCTCTCTTACATGAAGCAAAAGGAAGAAACCGGCGCGAGACTGTTTATTTCCCAGCTCTTTTTTGACAATAGCTGCTTTTATAAATTTGTCGATGCTGCGCGCAGCATTGGTGTAACCGCGCCGATCCTGCCCGGCATTATGCCGATCACCAGCATCAATCAGATCACGCGCACCGTCTCTTTGTCCGGCTCCTCCATTCCGAAAGCGCTCTCGGATATGATTGCCAATTATAGTGATAAACCCGATGACCTCAGGAAAGCAGGAATCGAATTTGCCGTCTCCCAGATCCGTGATCTGAAGGCACATGGTGCCGACGGTATTCATCTATACACAATGAACCGCCCGAAAACAACAAAAGAAATCGTGGATGCCATTTAAGGGCTCCACGATTTCTTTTGCTCTCATTCTCCGGCATCTTCGTCCTGCGTATAAGAACGCTCTTCAACAACCGTCAGATACAGGACGCGCTGCCCCTCATCCACCTCAACCTCATACAGATAGAAGCAGTCTGTCTTTAACAAAAGCAGCCTGCAGTGATCCCCTTTCCCCCGAAAACAGTAAAAGAAAGAGATCTCCTCCCCCGTCTCTTTTCCCAGCGCATCGAACTGGTCAGACTCTCTTCCAAGCCCTTCCGCCAGAAGTTCCACCTTCGCCATAGAGTTTTGGTTCGTATATACAACGTCCCATACCCCCGTCATCGTATCTGAGGTCGCGCCGAGCAGATCAAGTGTCATATGCTGCCCGCTGTCCGAAAGTTCATAACGGCAGATCACATATGCCTGTGATTCCTCCTCATACAGTGAGATCAAAAAATCCGACAGTTTGCGATACGGATAGGCGCCAAGCAGCTCCCCGTCATGGTAGATCCGAAATTCTTCCGGATCGATCTCTGCGGTATCTTCCTCAATATAGCTGCCATATTGATAAAAAGATAATAAAAACGTCTCATAATTTGAAACGGTGATCGTCTCCACCGCGTCTTCTTCTTTTTTTCCGCAGCCTGCCGCGGCAAGCAGTATGAGCAATGTGCAAAGTGCTGCCGCACACCATTTCTTTTTATCGGCGCGGCTGTCCATATCTGCATACCTCCTTCCGACTCTATGTACCCTTTCGCTGCCTTTCAAAGAAGAACATCCCTCTGTAAATGTCTTACCAGAATTCACTAGAAAAGCACTTGCAGGAACGCGAAAATAATAGAGGAAATAACATTGATGATAATAACGATCATGATCACTTTGCCTGCCGTACTCATCCCCTGATTGCGTTTTGGCGGTCCGCCGCTGGCGCCCTGCATCTGATAAGCGCCGTTGTTGGGAACACTGCCCGGTCCCTGCGTCTGATATGTCATGCCGCCTGAAACGGTACCCTGTCCCTGCATCTGATACATTCTGTTTCCGGTGACTCCGCCCGAATTTTGCGCAGGACTCGGCTGATTCATTCTGTAAGCAGGCTGACCGTTCTGCATCTGTGCCTGACCGACACGATTCGCGCCTGCATTCCGCGCACTATTTTGTGCCGTCGCGGGATTCGGCTGGTTAGGATGTCTGTAATTGTTATCATATTGACGGTGATACTGTGCATGCTGCTTCTCAGGCTGGTGCGCCGGTGCAGAATCATACATCTGATGCAGCCGTGCATGGGATGCATCTATCCCGCGGGAATCATCCATACTTCCGTAATGAGCGGATATATCTTTCTCTACATCATAGTCGTAGGGCGTCTGCCCCTGCGGACGGTTGTACGCCGCGCATTTCGGGCAGATTCCATTATGCTTTTCATAGTCAAAACTCTTACCACATCTGCAGCAATTCATCCCTGCTACCGTACCTTTCGCAATTTTTGACAGCTCATACTTCGTCTTCAAACGGAAGACGCGTGTTCTCTACTTTTTTGTCACGAAGCATCAGTTCTTTTACCGCTTCGTCTGCAGGCTTATGTTCAAAAAGAATCGCATTAACCTGCTCTATGATCGGCAGCTGCACCTGATATTTCTGTGCGAGTCCCATCGCCGCCTTTGCCGAGTAAACACCCTCAACCACCATTTTCACTTCATCCATGGCCTCTTCCATTGTATGCCCCTGACCGATCAAAATACCGGCGCGGCGGTTCCTCGAATGCATGGACGCGCAGGTAACGATCAGATCTCCGATGCCTGAGAGCCCGCTAAACGTCTCAAGTTTACCGCCCATTGCCATGCCCAGCCTTGCAATTTCCGCTATACCGCGCGTGATAAGCGCAGCCTTGGTATTATCGCCGTATCCCAAACCATCCGCTATACCCGCCGCAAGTGCAACCACATTCTTCAATGCGGCGCCGAGCTCGATTCCTAAGACATCCGGACTGATATAGACGCGGAATACCTGACTCATAAAAATATTTTGAATTGTCTCTGCGACCGCCCTTTTCTTTGACCCAACAACTATTGTCGTTGGAATCCCTCTTCCGACTTCCTCCGCATGGGAAGGACCCGATAATACGGCAACAATTGCCTGCGGAATTTCTTGTTCGATCACTTCGGAAAGCGTCATCAGTGTTTTTTCCTCAATGCCCTTAGCCACATTGACGATGATCTGTCCCTCACTCACAAGTTCCCTCATGCTGTGCGCCGTCGCACGCGTAAACGCCGAAGGCACCGCAAGGACAAGCAGTTCTTTTCCCTGTACTGCCTGAGCCAATTCTATTGTAAAATGCAAGTCCATCGGCAGCATGACGCCGGGCAATTTGTCTCTGTACTCATGCTCTTTTTCCAACAGATCGATTTCATCCGGAAGCGCCGACCAAATTGTCACGTCATGCCCATTCTTGTTTAGCAGTACCGCCAACGCGATTCCCCAGCTTCCCGCTCCGATCATTCCAATTTTTGCCATATTCCCGTTTTCCCTCTTTTCTTCAAAATTCTGTCTATACGACCGGCTTTTTCAGCCGTTTCCTTCACACTTACCTTTTCCTTTGTCCCTCGTCTTATGTCTCTCTTCTTACTGCTGTCTCAGAAGGCTTCTCCTCCTCCGCCTGCTCTTTTTTCTTCTTGGAGAGAAACGTTTTTCTCTCCTCCCCATGAAGCAGGCGCACGATATTCTGCCTGTGCTTGACAAACGCCATCACCGTCAACAGGATACCCAGCAGATACATCTCATTCAGATATGCCTGCGGCATGGCAAATACACCGGTCTGTCCCATGATTACCAGCATGATCATAAACGCGAGATAGACGAGCAATGAACCGAGCGATACATAGTGCGTGAGAAAAAATGTGCCGAAAAATACAACGACCTCGACCGGAATCATATACCAGTGAAAGGAAAGGATCATTCCGGCTGTCGCTGCGATCCCCTTACCGCCCTTAAAATGCAGATAAAATGGAAAATTATGACCAAGGATCGCACCCGCTGCCGCATACATCTTTAGCAGATAAATCATATCAGGATGGGAAGCATCAAATATTACACCTGTAAGCACCACCGCAAGGATACATTTCGCTATATCACCAAACAATACAATGATTCCCGCTTTCCTGCCAAGCACACGCAGTGTATTCGTCGTTCCTGCATTTCCACTCCCGTACTCTCTGATGTCGATCCCGTGCAGTTTTCCATAGATATATGCCGTCTGGAACAGTCCAAACGCATAGCCGATCAAAATACAATAAACCCGAACCATCTCTATTCTTTATCCTTTCGCTCCCTAATGAAAAATTTTAGCGGCGTTCCCCGAAATCCAAACGCCTCCCTGATTTGATTTTCCAGATACCGCGTATAGGAAAAATGCATTAGTTCCTTATCATTGACAAAAATCACAAAGGTCGGCGGCTTGACCGAAACCTGTGTGATATAAAACAGCTTCAGACGTTTCCCTTTATCCGTGGGAGGCTGCTGCATGGCTGCCGCCTCCGTCATGATTTCATTCAGGACACCGGTCTGCACGCGCATGGCATGATTTTCTACCACTGCGTCGATCGTCTCATACAGCTTGTGTAAACGCTGTCCCGTCTTCGCCGATATAAAGAGCAGCTCGGCATACGGCATAAATGCCAGTGTCTGACGAATCTTTTCCGTAAACTTGTAAATGGTTTTGTCATCCTTTTCTATGGCATCCCACTTATTTACTGCAATGATCATTCCCTTGCCGCGCTCATGCGCAATTCCGGCAATCTTGGCATCCTGTTCCGTCACGCCCTCTTCCGCGTCGATCACGAGGCATACCACGTCCGCACGCTCCACCGCTCCCACCGTGCGGATGATCATATATTTTTCCAGTTCTTCTTTTATTTTATTTTTCCGCCGCAGTCCCGCTGTATCGATAAAGACATACTCCCCTCCCTGATACGTCACTACAGTGTCGACCGCATCCCTCGTCGTGCCCGCAATATCGGACACGATCAGACGGTTTTCCCCGACAAGCTTATTGATGATCGACGATTTTCCGACATTAGGTTTGCCAACAATCGCAATCTTCGGCCGATCGTCTTCCTCCTCCCCAAAGCACTCATCATCGATGTAGGACAGCACCGTGTCTAGCATATCGCCGATCCCAAGCCTGTTCGCCGCCGAAATCGGAATCGGTTCACCGATCCCGAGATTATAGAACTCATAAACATCCATCATCATCTTTTCGAAGCTGTCTACTTTATTGACTACAAGCACGACCGGCTTATGGGAACGCCTGAGCATATCCGCCACTTTTGCATCCGCATCGACAAGCCCCTGCCTGACATCCACCAAAAAAATGATCACATCCGCCGTATCCATCGCGATCTGCGCCTGTTCACGCATCTGTGAAAGGATCACGTCGCTGCTGTCAGGCTCAATACCGCCCGTATCGATCAGCGTAAGCTGCCTGTCCAGCCATGTGATATCCGCATAAATACGATCCCTCGTAATGCCCGGCGTATCTTTAACGATCGATATCATCTCTCCTGCCAGTGCATTAAATAATGTTGATTTTCCGACATTCGGTCTTCCGACTACCGCCACAATAGGCTTTCTATTCTTACTCATCACTACCTCTTTATCCACTTTACGATTGCATCCACGAAATCCTGCCCGCTTGATTTTACAATATCGACAGGAACTTGTAAAGCGCTTTCCATCTGCTGACGTGTCACATCATCCAAAAATACGTCTTCACCGCTGCGCAGCACATTCTGCGGCAGGAGCAGAACGCTGCCAAGATCCTGACCGTTTAACTGTGCCATAATGTCCGCCCCTGTCAAAAGACCTGATACCGTGATCATTTCCCCAAAAAAGTCATTGCGGATCGCAAACACCTGAATCGTAAGCCCCATAAACAGCTGTTCCATACGATCCGCCATCTGCCGGATATATGGAAATGCCAGTTTCCCCGTCGCCATCGACAGTTTGACTTTTCCGGTCAATCGACATCCCCCGCGCGATGCTTCCTCAGAGAGCCATGCAAACGCTTCCTCAAACTCCGTCAAAAGCAGACGCACCATTCCGACACCGTTTTCTAACTGCAGATATCCGTCGTAACGCTCTTCCTGCGGCAGTTCTTCCTCTGCCAGAATATACCATTCGTCAGACGCATGAATAAAATGCGTTCCATGCTCTTCGTAAATGCGCTCCTGCCATCCGTGAATGAGCCGCAGGACTTCCCCTGCATCCTCTTTCGTAAATGGTTCCAGCGGGTATAGTCCTTCCCGATATTTCGATAATCCGACCGGCACAACGGATACACTTTCCATCTGAGGAAGATATTTTGTCAGACTTCGGATGCTGTATTCCAACTCTGCCCCGTCATTGACACCCTTGCAAAGCACGATCTGCCCATTCATGCGGATACCGCCCTCATAAAGTCTGTCAAGCTTTTGCAGCGCTTCCCCTGCAAAACGATTATGCAGCATCGTGCACCTTAGCTCAGGGTTCATCGTCTGAACAGAAATGTTGATCGGTGACAAATGATAGCGGATAATACGCTCAATGTCATGATCGGACATATTCGTCAGCGTCACATAATTTCCCTGCAAAAATGATAGTCTCGAATCATCATCCTTAAAATATAATGTCTCCCTCATGCCCTCCGGCATCTGGTCAATGAAGCAGAAGATACATTTGTTGCGGCAGGAACGGTACTCGTCCATCAGTCCGTTCTCAAATTCAATACCAAGATCCTCACTATATTCTTTGTCAATTTCTAACAGCCATTCTTCTCCGCCCGCTTTACGGACCGTTGCCTCGATATATTCTTCCTGGATCAGATACTGGTAGTCAAAAATATCTTCGATCTGCTGCCCGCCGACTGATAACAGGACATCGCCTGATTCAATTCCCATTTCTTCTGCAATGCTGCCCGGTCTTACGCTCTTTATGACATGTTCCGCCGCCATATCGGTCAAACTCCTTTTTTCAAATTAAGAAGAGCTTTTCATATCATTGTCCGTATTTATTTTACTAGAAATTTCTTGACGTGTCACTAGCAGAATGATATAAAAATAAGTGAAAAAGATACTGTAATAGTAAATTTTTACCGTAAGGAGAAAATGATCATGCCCAATCTGTCGGAACTGGAACATGCTCTTCCCGTCGCTCCGCTAAAACTCGTTTCCATGAACGGAACGGAAATGCTCGGAAACCGTGTTAACAGTTATCTTGTCGATTACCGGAAAAGTGTTAATAATGTATCCAAAAAAGATCCTGCCTTCCACGGCTATACCGAAAACTCCTATCTTCTATCCGTTTCCTGTCCCCGCTTTGGCAGCGGCGAGGGAAAAGCTGTCATCGAAGAATCCGTGCGTGGCAAAGATCTGTTCATCCTGTGTGATGTGACCAATTACTCTATTACCTATTCGTTAAACGGATTTCCAAACCATATGTCACCGGATGATCACTATCAGGACTTAAAACGCATTATTGCGGCGGCAAACGGCAAAGCGCACCGCATCAATGTCATCATGCCCTATCTCTATGAAGGACGCCAGCATAAACGCAGCGGGCGGGAATCTTTGGACTGTGCTTATGCGCTTGAAGAGCTTGCCGAAATGGGGATCTCGAATTTTATTACGTTCGACGCGCATGATCCGCGTGTCATGAATGCAACGCCTCTTCACGGCTTTGACAATTTTACGCCGCACTATCAATTTGCGCGTGCGCTGCTTAACAGTGAGCGCGATATGATCATCAACAAAGAGCACACCGTCGTGATCAGCCCCGACGAGGGCGCGTTAAACCGTGCCATTTACTTAGCTTCCGTACTCGGCGTCGATACCGGCATGTTTTATAAACGCCGCGACTATTCCACACTTATAAACGGTAAAAACCCGATCGTCGCCCATGAATTTCTCGGTGATAATATCGACGGTAAGGACGTCATCATCATTGACGATATGATCAGTTCCGGAGAAAGCATGCTTGATACGGCAAGGCAGCTCAAAGAACGCAACGCAAAGCGCGTATACATTTGCTGCACCTACGGGCTTTTTACAAGCGGAATGGATGCGTTCGATCAGGCATATGAAAAAATGTATTTTGATAAGGTCATCACGACCAACTTAAGTTACCGACGTCCTGAACTGTTGGAACGCCCTTATTACATAGAGGCGGATATGAGTAAATTTGTGGCGTCGATCATTGATTTCATGAATCATGATATCTCCATGACGAACGTAATGACGCCAACCGAGAAAATACAAAAAATCCTTGCACTTTATAATGACCGCAAGGATATTGATATTTGAAGCGGCTCTTAAAAATCCCCCAAAAGGCTTTACAGCCTTTCGGGGGATTTTTTGTCTGTCTCATCCTCTTCTATCATTCCGGAAGCAACTACCCCGCCGAAATTCTCTCACTTAACAAATATAGCATTTGGGGTTACAAGATCAACATGGCGTCCCCAAAACTGAAAAAACGGTAACGCTCCTTTACGGCTTCCCGATATGCGGCAAGCACCTGCTCCCTGCCCGCGAGCGCGCTCACGAGCATGATCAGCGTCGATTCCGGCAGATGAAAATTGGTGATCAGGGCGTCTAATACCTTAAAACGGTATCCCGGGTAAATAAAAATTTCCGTATCACCGCTGCACGCCTTGATCTGTCCGTTTTCGTCCGCCGCGCTCTCGATCGTACGGCAGCTTGTCGTTCCGACGCAGACGACCCGGTTTCCGCTCTGTTTAGCACAGTTGATCTTCTGTGCTGCTTCCTCCGTGATCTCATAAAATTCAGAATGCATATGATGGTCGAGCAGATTTTCTTCTTTGACCGGACGGAACGTTCCAAGTCCCACATGCAGTGTGACATATGCCAGTTCAATCCCTGCCTCTTCTAATTCGGCAAGCAAGTCTTTCGTAAAATGCAATCCCGCCGTCGGCGCCGCCGCGGAACCCTCATACTTTGCATATACGGTCTGATAGCGGTTCTTGTCCTCCAATTTATGCGTAATATAGGGTGGGAGCGGCATCTCGCCGAGACGGTCCAGTGCCTCCTCCCAGACTCCCTCGTAGGTAAAACGGATCAGACGGTTTCCCTCTTCGACGATTTCTGTCACCGTTCCCGTGATCAGACCGTCCCCAAACGAAATGACCGTGCCCGGACGCGCTTTTTTCCCCGGCTTCACAAGCGTTTCCCAGACATCATCTGACCGCCTCTTTAATAAAAGCACCTCGATCACGGCGCCGGTATCCGCCTTCACCCCCATCAGTCTTGCCGGAATGACCTTTGTATTATTTAATACAAGGCAGTCCCCCGGATGCAGATATTCTTTGATATCTCGAAACGTCCGATGCTCATACTCTCCCGTCTGCTTATGTAAAACGAGCAGACGCGATGAAGACCTGTCGGATAAGGGTGTCTGTGCGATCAGCTCCTTAGGCAGTTCAAAATCATAATCTGATCTTCGCAATTGTTCCATGTTTCCTCTCATTCCAGCAGAAAATTCTTTTCATGTTCCTGCCATGCAGCCTCTTCGCAGACAGCACGTTGCTTTTTACAATTCGGCATTCTCAAGAAATGCCACATATCCGCGCTTCATTTCATATAAATCGGCTTTGCTCGTCACTTCCCAAGGCGCGTGCATGTTCAGCACAGGCACACCGCAGTCAATGACATTCATGCCGTATAGTGCCAGAATATAGGCAATGGTTCCGCCGCCGCCGAGATCAACCTTACCGAGCTCCGCCGTCTGCAGATTGACCTTTTCCCGCTCAAAAATATCCCTGATATGTGCAATATATTCCGCATTGGCATCATTCGAACCGGATTTCCCTCTGGCACCCGTAAATTTGTTAAACACCATACCGTCCCCGAGAAACGCAACATTCTTTTTATCGAAGCTGCCCGCATAACTCGGATCATACGCGCTTGAAACGTCGGAGGAAAGCATGTCACAATGCGCAAGACACCGGCGGAGTGCAAGCTCTGAATACGTTCCGCAGAGCGCCATGAGCTCTGCGACGGAATTTTCAAAAAACTTAGACTGCATGCCCGTCGCACCAACGCTGCCAATCTCTTCTTTATCGACCAGAATACAGCATGCCGTGCGTTTTACATTGGAAAGCTCTAGCATCGCACGGTAAGATGCAAACGCGCATACGCGGTCATCCTGACCATATGCCATGACCATGCTGCGGTCAATGCCCGCTTCACGTGCTTTTCCCGCCGGAACGATTTCCAATTCCGCAGAAATGAAATCTTCCTCCTCCATGCCGTAATATTCTTTCAGAAGTGCCAGAATACTTTTCTTTACAGCATCCTTTTCCTGAGCATCTTCCTTTTCTGTGTCCTTATCTTTTTCCTTCTTATCAGCATCTTTATTCTTATCCGTGTCTTCCAGATACGGGCGGTTTCCGATGATCAGGTCAAGCGCCTCGCCCTCTATCACTTTCGCCGCTTTCTTCTCAAGCTGCTCCTGGGAAAGATGCACAAGCAGATCAGAGATAAAAAGAACCGGATCATCCTCTTTGTCCCCAATATTGACCAATATAGTCGTTCCGTCTTTTTTGATCACAACTCCGTGCAGTGCAAGCGGAAGCGCCACCCACTGATACTTTTTGATACCGCCGTAATAGTGCGTGTCAAGATAGGCAAATCCGCCGTCCTCATAAAGCGGATTCTGCTTCACGTCTAAACGTGGGGAATCGATATGCGCGCCCAAAATGTTCATGCCCTCTTCGATCGGACGCTCACCAACCTGATAGAGTACAATGGATTTATTCATCCAGACAGAATATACCTTATCGCCGCAGGTAAGTGTCTTTCCCTCTGCCGCAAGCTTTTCCATCTCCACATATCCGTGCTTCTCGATCTCATTGACAATCGTATCCACGCACTCGCGCTCCGTCTTTCCGTTGTCAAGAAAGTTCCGGTAATCCTGTGAAAATTCCTCACACTCTTTTAACTGCTTTTTGCTATACGTTTTCCATGTATTTGTATGCTCCATGTCTCCCATCCTTTCTTCCTGGCATCTTTTCTTTTATATGACTTTTCTTGGGACTTTTCTTTTTTATGGCTTTCTTATTGTATTTCTAATCGACTCGTTATGAATCCTGTATATGCTTTTGAATACTTTTACCGGAAAGAGCACTTCTCATTTATATTCTTTACGCTTCTCCGGCTTCTTAATCAGTCGCCTGTGCGGGAGCGGTACCAAAGCCTGCACGCAGGCTGATAACTTTTATTTCCGCAGGCAGCGAGCCAAAGTCGTACTTGCATGACCTTGGCCGCTGTCGCGAGGGTGAAATACCCCCGCAGCTTGCCGCCGGGTTATTCACTACGACCTCAGTTCCACACCCATACCCTGCAGCCCGTTCAGAATCTTCTTCATCGCGCCGCTGATATCATTTTCTTCCAGCGTCCGGTCCTTCGCACGAAACGTCAGTGAATAAGCAACGGACTTATAGCCCTCCTTGATCTGCTCGCCCTCATAAATGTCAAACAATTCCAAGTTTTCTAATATTTTACCACCGCGCTGTAAAATCATATCCTCCAACTGTCCGACCCTTATTTCCTTCGGCACGGTCAGGCTCAAGTCTCTTGTGACAGCCGGAAATCTGGTGAGCCCCTCATATTTTCTGTCAAACGATGCAAGCGGAACGATCTCATTCATATCAAGCACCGCAATATAAGCCCGTGTACCGATGTCGTAATTGTCAAGCACCTGCGGATGCACTTCTCCAAGATATCCAATCTCATGTCCCTGATACCAGATAAGCGCCTTTCGTCCCGGATGCAGGAACGGCTTATCTGCTTCAGGTGTATAGATCACACGGTCCCGCATGCCGATATACTCCAAAAATTCTTCTATCACGCCCTTCATCGTAAAGAAGTCGCCTTCTCCGTACATGCCGAATGTCAGCATCATCCGCTCCTCGGGCAGTTCGGTTAACGGTATCTGCTTCGGATAATAGACGTTCCCCATCTCATATAAACGCACATCCTTATTGCGCCGGTTATAATTGGTTGCAAGGGATGTCAGCATTCCGTTTAATGGCAGGGTTCTCATGACAGAGAAGTCCTCACCAAGCGGATTCGCGATCGTGACTGTCCTGCGCAGCGGGCTCTCCGCCGGAATGAGCAGCTTGTCAAACACCTTCGGACTCTCAAACGAGTAACACATGCACTGGGAAAACCCGCAGAATTCCGCGACTTCCCGCGCCTTCTCCCCGATCCTCTGTTCAAAGGTGTGTTTCCCCGCCGTCGCTTCTCCGTTCGGCAATGTCACGGGAATCTTATCATAACCGTAAAATCTCGCGACTTCTTCCGCAATATCCGCAAAGCCGAGCAGATCCTGACGGAATGTCGGACAGATCAGTTCATTCGTTTTCTCATCATAGGCAATTTCAATGCGTTCAAAGATCCGTAGCATTTCCTCACGCGCAATATCCGTACCGAGAAACGCATTGATCTTATCCGGCTCAAAAAGCACTCTGACCGGTTCTGCAAGCGGCGCTTTGACATCGACCATGCCGCCGACGACTTCACCGCATCCAAGTTCCTCGATCAAGGCGCAGGCACGGTCGATCGCCGCCTGTGCGCTTCGCGGCTCTAGGCCTTTTTCAAAAATGCCGGACGCGTCCGTGCGAAGTCCGATCCGCTTTGCCGATTTTCTGATATTCGCGCCGTGGAACGTCGCCGCCTCAAAAAGTACTGTTTTGACATCGTCCGTGATTTTGGAGTTTTCTCCACCCATGATTCCTGCAATACCGATTTCCTTTTCTGCATCACAGATCATCAGCACGTCTTTGTCCAGCGTGCGCATCTGACCGTCCAGAGTCTGGAATTCATCCCCGTCTTTGGCGCGGCGCACGATGATCTTTCTGCCCGCAATCGTGTCAAGATCATAGGCATGCATCGGCTGACCGTATTCTTCCATCACATAATTGGTGATGTCAACCAAATTGTTGATCGGACGGATCCCGCTCGCCGCAAGACGCCGCTGCATCCACTTCGGTGACGGCGCGATCCGAATGTTTTTGACGACGCGCGCACAATATCTTGTGCAGAGTTCCATATCCTGCACTTCCACAGAAATATAGTCCTCCGCTTTTTCTTCATTTCCCGTCGCTTTTACGACGGGCGGAACAAACGGCTTTCCGAACGTCGCCGCCGCCTCTCTTGCAATTCCCAGAATACTGTAGCAGTCCACTCTGTTTGACGTGATCTCATACTCAAACACCGTGTCATGGAGTCCGAGCGCTTCAATCGCATCTGTTCCGACTTCCGCGCTGTCCTCAAAAATGTAAATACCGTTTTCGGGCGCCTCCGGATAAAAGTTCCGATCCGATCCGAGTTCTTCGATCGAACACATCATTCCCTCCGATTCTACGCCGCGCAGCTTTCCTGCCTTGATCAAAATACCGTCTTCCGGCAGCGGACCGCCGTCATGTCCACCCGCTACTTTTCCGCCGTCAAGGACAACCGGAACCTTATCGCCCTCTTTGACATTAGGTGCGCCGGTAACGATCTGAATGGTTCTGCTGCCGACATTGACCTGACAGACGATCAGCTTATCCGCATCGGGATGCTTTTCAATCTTTAAGATCTGTCCGACGACAATGCTCTGCAAATTTTTATCCGTGCGCTCATAGCCTTCCACCTTCGTCCCTGACAAGGTCATGGCGTCACAATACTCTTTGTCCGTACAGTCTAACTCCGGCACATATGCTTTAATCCATGATAATGCTGTATTCATCGCAAGCTTCCTTTCCTGTCTGATGATTGCTGTCTGATCATGGCAGTCTGACTTCCTCTGCCTGATCGCCGCTGCTTATATCCCTGTGATTTTCCTGTTTTTGTTCTTTCAGAAAGAATCCATATTCCGCTGACTCTTTTAGAACTGTTTCAAAAACCTCACATCATTCTCATACAGCAGCCTCATATCGTCAATTTCATACTTCAGCAGCGTGATACGCTCAAGACCGATTCCAAATGCAAAACCGGAATAGATATCGGGATCAATGCCGCTCATTTTCAAGACTTTCGGATGAACCATCCCGCAGCCTAAAATTTCTATCCACCCGCTTCCTTTGCAGAACCGGCATCCCTCCCCGCCGCACTTAAAGCAGGATACATCCACCTCCGCAGACGGCTCCGTGAACGGGAAATGATGCGGCCGGAACTTCACCTTGGTTTTTTCACCGAACAGTTCTTTTGCAAACTGTGCAAGTGTTCCTTTCAGATCTGCAAACGTAATGCCTTTGTCCACGATCATTCCCTCGATCTGATGGAAGGACGGCGAATGCGTTGCGTCCACCTCATCAGAACGGAAAACCCTGCCGGGCGCAATCATGCGGATCGGCAGTTTTCCCTTTTCCATTGTCCGAACCTGAACCGGAGACGTCTGTGTGCGCAACAGGATATCGTTCGTCACATAAAATGTATCCTGCTCGTCTTTTGCCGGATGATCCGCCGGAATATTTAACGCCTCAAAATTATAATAGTCATATTCCACCTCGGGTCCTTCCACAACCTCATAACCCATACCGATAAAAATACGTTCTACCTCATCCAACACGATCCGGTTCGGATGTCTGTGCCCAATGAGATTTCTTTTGGCAGGAAGCGTCACATCAATGACTTCCCGCTTCATCGCCGACTCACGCGCTTTCGCTTCCATCTTTGTCTTTGCCTGCTCCAACACGTGTTCGATCTCATCCCGAAGCTCATTCACCATCTGACCGACTTTGGGGCGGTCCTCCGGCGCAACGTCTTTCATGGATTTTAGCACAGTGGTCAATTCTCCTTTTTTGCCAAGAAAATTGACTCTTACCTCATTCAGCTTTTCTAAAGCATCACTGCTCTCGATCTGACGCAGCGCATCATCTTTGATCTTTGCCAGTTTTTCTTTCATGCCTGTATTCTGCTCCTTTCCTGTCTTCCAGCTTCCGGGCAATTACCTATTCCAATTTTCCGGGCAATAAGCCCTTTTCTCTGCTTATCGCGCGATAAGCAGACTGCAAACACTCCCGTACGCTTTCGCGCAAAAAAATACCCTTGCATTTACATGCAAGGGACGAATCTGATCCGCGGTACCACCCTGATTCCTGCCCCAAAAACAATCCGTCTCTGAAAACAGGCTCTCATCGATCAGCTTAACGCGCTGTCACGTCCTATCCTACTTACAAGCACAAATGCGCTGGCAGATGCACTGTTTCAAACAGGCGGCTCACATGGGAATATCATACAAGACACTTCCTAAGGATGCTTTCAGCCGGTGACATCCTCTCTCTGCTGGGTTATCAGGTACTTTAACATGTTCATTGCCTTTTCATTTTCATATTGCCTATTGTAATCACTCTGTCTGAAAATGTCAAGCCAGGAATTTACACTTTTTTCAAGTTGAAGTATTTATGCTTTATCCCTCTGCCGTCTTTCTTCCCTGATCTTCTCTTTCCGCATCCGTCTGTTTACTTTCAAAAGCTCCAAAAGAGGCTGAAGAAAATAATTCAGTTCATCGCCAAGCAGCAGGATATACATACAGAAATACAGCCAGAGCATAATGATCACTATGGTTGTCAGACTCCCGTACATATCAAAAGCGCCATAACGTTCTACATACATCGAAAATGCCCAGGAGAATACCGTCCATCCAAGGCTTGCAAAAACAGCCCCCGGCATTTTATCAAAAACCCTGTTCTTTTTGTTTGGGATCAGTGCATACATAAAAGCGAACACCAAAGCCAGTGCGACAATAACGACCAAATAGCGGAACGGCATTAACAAAATCGCAATATAGCGGACATTCGGCAGATGCGAAAGCAGATTATTGATGATCGGATTTCCGAACACAAGCACGATTAGCGTAAAAACGATCAACACAAGCAGGATCACGGTATAAATGCAGGACCAGAACCGAAGCACAAAGTAATTGCGCGTCTCATCAACATCCTGCACGTCATTTAATCCCCTGAGCAGTGCAAGTATCCCTTTTGCTGCAGACCAGACAACAAATACTGCAGAAATGGAAATGATCGTAGCCGACCGGTCATACAGATCCCCGATCACGCTGACCGCCAGTGGATCGATCGTGGACGGCAGTAAGTCCGTCACGACTCTCAAAAGATCCGCTTCAGAGATATGTGTATAAGGCAATACCGAACAAAGCAGCATCAAAATCGGGAAAATAGAAAGAAACATAAAAAATGCTGCTGACGCCGCATGCGCGCTTACATCATCCCGTTTCATTTTATTCATAAATTCGTTAATAAAGCGAACCATTTTTTTCTCCGTGCATTTCATCATGTACCTGTCTCTATCCGTTCATTCTGATCCTTCGTGCCGAAGCATTTGCTCAGACACGGGCAATTATCAGATTCGGCTCTGCAAGACTATTTCTTCAACTCAGTTCCTATGTAATAATATGCCAAAATGTCCCGATAGTCAGAACCGGATGCTGCAAGTGCATCCGCCCCGTTCTGCGACATGCCGACGCCGTGTCCGTAGCCGCCGCCTATAATAGAATACCCTAATAATTCCTCTTTGTCCAGTATGGGAGTCAAAATCACATATGCGCTTGGCAGGATCGTACTCATTACGGTCGTACTCCCGTCCTGTCTGGTCACGGTCGTATTTCCATCACATAGCAGATAACGGACATTATATTCTCCATAGACACGATAACTGCACTGCTCTCCTTCCACCAGCAGGCACACGGCGCAGCCGGAAGGATTTCTTTTTTCAATCGACAGCATCCGGATTCGTCCCGGATGCGGAAGCATATCAGCCCGGACTGCACCGTCTTCCTTTTTACTTTCATTTTCTTCCGTTCCTACAAGCTCCACGCCCTCCTGCTTCACCGCATAACGTTCTTTCAGTTTTTCATAAACGGCATCGGCATCAATACCGGAAACCTGGCAGCTCCAACGGTACCACGGATACCCGCTTTCTATATCATCATGCCCCGCCGCAAGATATGCCGCAAACTCTGTATCGGATGAGAGCTGCAGCTCCTCATGCACAGCATTCTGACTGCGATTTGAAAGATATGGATATTCCCCGATCGTAAATCCCTGCCATACGCCGATACTGCTCCCGATCCCTCCCGAAGTAGAATAATAATAAGTACTGACCGGTCTCCCTTCAAACAACAAGATCTCTCCCTTTGTTTCCTCGACCGCACTTGTTGTACTCTCATGCTCCGCCAGATTTCCATACACCTGACAGGAAGTGCTGTCATCCAGCTGCGCATTATATTCCGGATAACGCGGATTCTCCATCACGGCACACGCATAGGTTCTTGCACAGACCGCCTGCGCTTTCAACGCCTCATTATGGTAAGACGCCGGCATTTCACTCGGCAGGACTCCGTACAGATATTCTTCCAACGTAAGCTCATTGACCAGCACGAATTGTTCATTCCGTAAATATATGTACAGACATCCGCGATATGACGGCGATCCGCATGCACGCGTCATAGAAAGAACGCATAATTGTTCTCCCGCTGTTTCCTGCTCATTCTCCCCCTGATCATTTTTATTCGGAGCAAGCATGTAGCATTCCCCGCTATTTTCCAGAATCATACCTTCCTGTAAAAGCTTTTCTTTTGTTTCATCAAACTTTTCCCGAAGCTCTGCGGCGGTAATCGCGACATCCCCGGTAGTTCCTTTTAGTACAAGCGTATCATGATAAATGGATGAATAATTGCTGCTCATAAGTAAAACACGGACCATCTCAGGTACTTCATATGGTTTTTGTTCCTGTCCTTCCTGCCGTGTCGTCCCATTCAATTTATTCTGCAGTCCTTCAGGCGGCGTTTCTCCCGCCTCATTCTCATTTGGGTCCTTCGCCGACTGATCTCCTACCAGAATATAAAAGGGATTTTTATGACCGGCATAACTCCATACAGCCAGACCTGCACATAACAGTAAAACAAAAACCATGCCAAAAAGTCGTATATTTCTACTGCCAGTGCGGGCTGCCATGCCACTGCCGTACCGTCCGCCTCCATACCGCCCTGTCTGACGCATCTTTCTGCTTAATGCCTCTCTCCGATCTGCATCGTTTCGATTTTCCATAATTAGCCTCCATGCTGCGACTGTTTTTAAGAGCAGCAAGATCGATACCCCGTCAGCCTGCCGCGGGTTTTGATTCAGGAAGGACAGCAAAAGAAAAGCAGCCATATATTGGCTGCTTTTCTTTTGTGTTCATAACAATAGAAAGTCCGCAAAGCGTACTTTCTATTGTTTGCCGAAATGCCGGTTCCTATCTTTTGACTCCTAGCAAACGCCAGGTGGGTAACCGCAATCATAACTTCTGCCTTCCCCTGCATGGATCTTCATCCGGAGGCTTGACATCCATCAGACAATATAGGAATCCCTTTTCAAGTAACTGTAGGTTCAAAATAATAGGAATGATCGAGCATTTCAGGTTATCCTTATTATACGCAAAATTGCGTGTCAAATCAACCGGAAATTGCAAAATTATATTACAATTTATGTATTTTTTAAGATTTCTCAGATACACTTTCTTTATTCAGACTATAGATCGTTTCCGTCACTCTGCTCAAAGAGGAAGTAATTTCCACACTCGCCTCAGACATTCCCTGCGCAAGCTTCTGAACCTCATTTGCAACTACTGCAAATCCCTTCCCCGCGTCACCTGCTCTTGCAGCCTCAATCGATGCATTCAGGGCAAGGATGCGCTGTCTGCTGCTGAATCCAACGATTTTTTTCGTACTCTCATTTGCCAGATCAATCTCACTGACCGCATCATTGATCCCGTTTTTGAGTTCATTCAAAATATGTGCGTTTACTTTCGTCATATAGCTGGTGCGCACAAACATATTGATCACGTCACCCAAAAGATTTGCCGCAGCCTCGATCTGTTGTCTGGAACGTACATTGACTTTGCGCAGCGCCTCGATATAAGTATCTTCATCAATGCTGAGCTCTCTTGCTGTTCTGCGGAACTTTTCTTCATCCGGATTCTCGGGAAGAACCTGTCCGCCGATCACGCTTCCCAATACCGTACCGTCCTCCAGCTTGATCGGGATCCCGAAATCAACAAGTCCTGCATGACAGGAATACACACCCTTTCCTTCCCTGTCACATTTTTCACATCTGCGGCATCCCTCTGCGCTTCCTCTTGTCAACTTTATGCAAAAATCTGTAAAGTTATAGCAATCGCTGATATACTGTCCGTCAGCCCCAACAGCTACTGTTGCAAGCCCCGTGCTTTTAGCCCAGTTATTCATAATCTCTTCAAAACGCTTCATGTCGCAAAAATCTTGAATTTTCAACATTGCCATCTCCTCCCGCCCAATCATTCTAAATATTCTGCCATCCGAAGTCCGCGTCCTTCTCTGTCCCGCTTCTCTAGCCAACTCTTCAATATGGCTTTTTTATCAGTATAGCACACACTCTCCGCAAAAAACAATCCTGTTGTTCGTGCTTTTTTAGGCTGATCCTGCTATTTTTCCCCGGACTGCTCCTTCCTATAGCGCTCATACAGATCCGGTCTGCGCTCCTTTGTGCGTGCAACGGACTGTTCCAGACGCCAGGCATCCACTTTTGCATGGTCTCCGCTTAAAAGGATTTCCGGCACACGCTTATCATGCCAGACCTCAGGTCTGGAATACTGCGGGTACTCCAAAAGATGATCCGTAAACGATTCCGTTTCCGCTGAAACCTGATTATTTAATACGCCCGGCACAAGACGCGCGATCGCATCCACCATCACCATTGCCGCAAGCTCGCCGCCCGTCAGCACATAATCGCCGATGGAAACAGAATCCGTAACGATCTCCTCCAGCACACGCTCATCCACGCCTTCATAATGACCGCACAAAAAAATAAGCTGATCCTCGCTCGCAAACTCCCTTGCCATCTCCTGATGAAACGTTTTTCCCTGTGGTGTCACATAAATGGTACGGATACGCTGCCGGGTCCTCTGTGCCGCCACGATCGCTGCATAACAGTCATAGACAGGCTGCGCCTGCATCAACATGCCTGCGCCGCCCCCATATGTGTAATCATCCACTTTTTTATGCTTATCCAGCGTATAATCGCGGATGTTATAGGTCTTTATCGAAATCAGTTCCCGCTGCGCAGCGCGTGCCAGAATACTCGTATTCAATCCGTCGCGCACCATATCGGGAAATAGTGTCATAATATGAAAATCCATGTATCTGTTCCTTTTTACTGTCATAACTGTACAGGCTTATTTCTATTTTACATTTCTATTCTACAAGTCCCGGCATCAGGTGCACCGTTATATGCCGCGCTTTTACATCCACAAGCCTGATACACTCTTTGATTGCCGGAAGAAGAATTTCCCTGCCGTCCGGCTGCTTCACAACATAAACGTCATTAGCACCGGTCTGCATCACATCGTCCAGCATACCAAGCATCACGCCCTCATCGCTTTCCACCTGCATGCCGATCAGATCGGAAATATAATACTCATTCTCCTTTAACGGTACCGCCTTTTCCCTAGGCACATACAATTCGGCACCGCGCAGGCGTTCTGCCTCTTCCATTGATGTACATTCCTTAAATTTGACAATGACCATCTGCTTAAAAAATTTGACGCTCTCAATATGCATGCATTTATGCATGCATTCACGTATGTCCTGCTGTCCGCCCTTCCCTGCCGGACCGGCAAGAAAAACCTCTTTATATTTCTTAAAGCGCTGCGGTTCTTCCGTCGTCGGGTACACTTTCACTTCTCCCCGTACGCCGTGCGTCGTCGTGATACATCCTACTCTGAACAGATCTTCCGCCTTTTCTTCCATCCGCCGCTCCTTTCCGCATATTTCAAAAACAGCGGTCTTAACTCATTCGAAAAGACCGCTGTCAAAAGAACTTCACACCCGACAAAAGAATTCCGGCAGAAAATTCTTTGTGAGATTTTCGCTTGTGCGAAAGTCTTATACAATTTCTACGTCCACATGCTTATTATCCTTTGAAGATGCTGCTTTTACCACCGATCGGATCGCTTTCGCGATTCTTCCCTGCTTACCGATCACTTTCCCCATATCGGCAGGCGCAACATGAAGCTCAATGATCACGCTTCTGCCATTTTCTTTTTCTGTAACAACGACCTCATCGGGATGATCCACAAGCGCCTTTGCAATTACCTCAACCAATTCTTTCATAATCCACCTCCGAGACGAGACATGCCGTTAAATAATGGGTTTCTCAAAGCAGTACTTACTTTTCGATACCGGCATTCTTTAACAGTCTTGCAACAGTCTCGGTCGGCTGCGCGCCGTTTGCAAGCCATTTCTTTGCAAGCTCTTCATTTACTTTTACGGTTGCAGTCTCCGTGTTCGGATCATACGTACCAATCTCCTCAATACACTTTCCGTTTCTTGACACTCTCGAATCCGCTACGACGATTCTGTAAAGCGGTTTTTTCTTCTGTCCGATTCTTCTCAATCTGATCTTTACTGCCATGTTCTTTTCCTCCAAAGTATCTTTTTATTTGTTTTTGTTTCCGTGGCTATGGATATTCCCAAGCCGCGATTTATAGGATGGATCCCGTCTTCCTTTCGTTAAAAAATCAAAACGGAAATCTCATGCCACCTAATCCTCCAAAGCCGCCGCGCCGCTTTTTGGAAAAGCCGCCCATCTGCTTCATCATTTTCTGCCCTTGTTCAAACTGCTTGATAAAACGGTTCACAATGGCGATATCCACTCCTGCGCCCCGCGCAATCCTGTGCTTCCTGCTCGGGTTCAATAATTTAGGGCTGCGCCGCTCCTCCGGCGTCATCGAAAGAACAATCGCTTCGAACTGACCAAGCTGCTTATCGTCGATCATAGAGCTGACGTCTCCCATTTTGGCCCCCATTCCCGGCAACATGGAAAGAATGCTTGACAGACCCCCCATATTCTTCATCTGCTTCATGCTCTCCAGATAATCTTCAAAGTCAAACTTCCCCTTCTTCATATTGGAAGCCATTTTCTTTGATTTATCTTCATCTATGACGATCTCGCTCTTTGCTTTCTCAATCAGGGAGAGTACATCGCCCATGCCAAGGATCCGGCTTGCCATACGATCAGGATAAAACTGCTCTAAATCTGACAGTTTTTCTCCCATTCCGACAAACAAAATCGGCTTTCCGGTCACTGCCTTAACGGACAGCGCCGCGCCGCCCCTGGTATCGCCGTCAAGCTTACTTAAAATGATTCCGTCCACACCGACCTTCTCGTCAAATTCTTTTGCGACGTTGACAGCGTCCTGTCCCGTCATCGCATCCACAACGAGCAACGTCTGATGTACAGTCACATTTGACTTGATCTCCTGAAGCTCCTCCATCATTGCCTCGTCAATATGCAGACGTCCGGCAGTATCTAAGATCACAACGTCATGACCGTTCTTCTGCGCATGCTCCATTGCAGCTTTCGCAATATTGACCGGGGAATGATTCTCTCCCATAGAGAATACGTCAACCTGAACTTTTTCCCCATTGACCTGCAACTGCTTAATGGCCGCAGGACGGTAAATATCGCAGGCAACAAGCAGCGGCTTTTTGCCTTTGAGCTTCATCTTTCCCGCCAGCTTTGCTGTCGCCGTCGTCTTGCCGGCACCCTGTAAGCCGCTCATCATGATGACCGTGATGGCTTTTCCGGGCTGATAAGCAATCTCCGTCGTCTCTGACCCCATCAGTGCGATCATTTCCTCGTTGACGATCTTAATGACCGTCTGTCCGGGATTTAAGCCGTTCAACACATCACTTCCGACTGCGCGCTCCTGTACGGTGGATACGAACTGTTTGACAACCTTAAAATTGACGTCCGCCTCAAGCAGCGCCATCTTCACTTCTTTGAGCGCCGTCTTCACATCCTCTTCGCTCAGACGTCCCTTACCTCTTAGATTTTTGAATATATTGCTCAGTTTATCAGTTAAACTCTCAAACGCCATGTAGTCTCTCCCTAAATCTGCACGCCCTTATATATTTTGACATCACTTCCGCCTGATCCGAAAAATGTACCGCCACGTAAGGTCAGCCGGCGCTACAATTCTTCCATAACCTCGCTAGAAAGCGTTTGGATTTGAAGCAGTTTCTCCAAATTGCCGTCCGGTTCCGCAATTCTCTGTTCGGACAGTTCTCCTGCCAAACTGCCAATGCGCTGCGCTTTTTCTTTGATGTGCGCAAATTTTTTCACCAATCCGAGCCGTTCTTCATACTGTTCCAAAATCTTATCACAACGGCGGATCAAGTCATGCACGCCCTGTCTGCTGATTCCCTGAATATCCGCAATCTCCGCAAGGGACATGTCATGATAGACCGCATCCTCATAGATCTGTCTCTGATGTGCAGTCAACAGTTCACCGTAAAAATCATACAGCAAACCGTGCTCCACGATTTTTTCCATACGGTCAGCCCCTTCCTGTTATCACACCTTTGCTATCATACAGGATAAGAAAAAGACTGTCAAGTATTTTTTCTTGACAGCTGACACCAATGTAGATATCAATTCATTACTTTCAAAAGATTACATGATTCTACGAAACGATTCTTGACAGACAGGTTTTTTCAACGTATACTATAGAATTAGAAGAGACGCCAAACGTCATAAAGAAAGGAACGGTACTCATAATGGAACAAAAATTGAATTCCGTATCAGAAGAGAGACTTTCATAATTATCTCTTTATACAAACAAATTCAGGCGTTAAAATCTATCGGCAAAAGGAGGCGGTCTCGTGAAAACTATCACTACTCTGTTAAATTACGCTTTCGGCAAAGAGCAGCGTCTCCCCATTTATTTTTTCCTATATACAATCTGCACCGGTCTTTCATCTTTGCTCTCCATGCTTTTTTTACAGATGATTACCGGTTTTTCTGACAATGCTGGAAGCCAAAACGCGGAGCTTTTTGCTATTTGTTTATGCGTTGGCTTTGCGATTGGAATGATTCTCGCAAAAACAATCAGTTCTGCCATGTACTTTAAGGCGGACAGCCGATTCACATTTATTCGGACCGACTTGCAAAATGACGTAAGCTATCACATTATGATGCTTGATTTTGAGCTGATTGAAAACAAAGAGTTTTTAGATCAGAATGAACGTGCGCTTAAATCATTGGAAAGCAGCGAAAGAGGCGCAGAATTGATCTTAAAAACGTTCTTTCAGCTGCCCGGCATCCTTTTGTCTCTTTTAAGCGGATTTTTCATTTTAGCCTCAATCCGTCTTTACCTGCCTCTTTTGTTTATTCCACACCTCGTAATTGGTCTGTGGACATCAAAAAAATACGTTCATTTTAGAGAATCACTTCAGCGCGACATATCCCGAAACCAAATTCAAATGGATTATCTGCTTGATACGATCAATGATACAAAATATGCAAAAGAACTTAGAATTTTCCATTTACGCCCGCTCTTTTTCCGCAAGCTGTCCGACAGACTGAACGATCTGTCTTCTTTGCTGCGAAAAGAAGAACGCGCCATAATTAGAATCCATGTCATAATAACATCCGCAGTATTCATACTGACAGGTATCACGGTCATGTCCGTTATTTTGACAGGTTACAATGCGAACCGTATTTCTCTTTCCCAATTAGCGGTAGCAATTTATGCCATTATAAATACCTGCCGATATTCGGACGAGCTGTTTGAGGATGTAGAAAAAATCATTTTTGAGTCCCAATGCGTAAAAGAAATTTTTGATCTGTTGAATATCAGATGCGGCACAACCGCTTCGGAAATTACCGTCCTATCTGATTCTTATGATTACGAGTGGGAAGTGAACAACCTGACATTTCAATATCTCAATACGGAAGAATATGCTCTGCGGAATATCTCATTTAAGCTGCGTCCAAATGAACATCTTGCCGTGATCGGCTTGAACGGCGCCGGTAAGTCGACATTGATCAAATGTATGACCGGTCTCTACAAGAACTATCAGGGAGAAATTCTCTTTAGGGGTACCAATATCCGCAGCGTTCCTATTGACATTCTGGCTCAGCATATCGGCGTCCAATATCAGGATGCGGATGTCTATCCGTTTACAATCAAAGAAAATTTAACTTCCTCGTCCTGTGATCCTGACATGGACAGGCTTTGGGGTTCGCTTGCCACAGTTTTTTCCAAAGATACGCTTCAGAAATTTTCTCATAATCCGGATACCGCATTGGAAAAATTGTTCGATGAAAACGGTGTGGTTTTGTCCGGCGGCGAACGCGAATCTTTTATGTTTGCCCGCATTCTGTATCAAAATCCTGACTCTGTGATTCTGGATGAGCCAACTGCAAAGTTAGACGCCATTGCCGAGCAAAATCTCATCAAAACACTGAATAAAATATTTGAAAATCAATGTATCATTTTTATCAGCCATCATCTAAGCACTGCCGCATCCATGAACCGCATCCTGCTTCTCAAAGACGGCGCTCTGATCGGGGATGGCAGCCATCAAAGCCTCCTGCAGCATTGCAGCGAATATGGGCGTCTCATTGATTTGCAAAAAAATTATTATGTGTGATGGAGGAACTTTATATGCGTAAAGCCATCGTTAAAACTATCCGGATATTCCGATTACTCAAACCTGCTTTTCATAAACGCTCCCTGATGATTCCGTTTCATTGTCTGCTTTGTATCGGAGTAATCCTTTCCGATATTTTATTGCCGGTTTTTGCCATCCATACTGTCGGCAGGAACCGCCCTGTCTCCACGATCATTTTCAGTATCTCGCTTCTATTTTTATGCAGATTTGGATTAGGCGCTTTGGAACGTTTTATAAAACGACTTACGCAGGACGAATGCCGCTGCATCAATCACAGAGTAGAATGCCTGCTATCTGAAAAACTGATCTTGGCAGACTACCCGTTTCTTGAAGATAAAACATTTCTGGATGAGAAATCCGGCGCGACTTTTTCCGTCAAAAATTATAAAACTATTGATACGCTCCTACAGGGCTTATCTACCCTTTTATGCCAAGCGGTCGTATTAGTATTCAGCGGCAGTTATCTGCTACTTTCTCATCCCCTGCTTTTAGCTCTGATCTTAACCGGATTTTTACTTCAAATTATGATTAACCGGAAATTGAACAAAACGCTTGATCCCTATTTTGCTGATTTGTTTCCGATCAATCGAAGATTTCGCTGGCTTTCCTCATTAAAACTTGACATTTCCCGCCAAAAAGATATCCGCATGCACAAAATGACGGAACTCCTAGACAAAAAAGCACGGCAGTATAACGATTTGACCTGCGGCATTTTTGATGAAATGAATAAAATCACATGTAAATCTGTCATCAAAACTCATTTTGTAAACACAATCTGTATGTACGCCGGTTACCTGTATAATGCGCTCAATATGCTTTCGGGTAATATGTCCATTGGCGCTTTTTTGTCCATCAATACCCTTTTAGGCGAGCTGAACAGCACCTTGTCATCAATCGGTGACAACTATACCTCCTGCGAACAGATGCTGGCCTATCTTGACCCGGTTATGTCCCTATTATCGCGCAGTTTCCCCGAAAGCGGCACCTCGGCTTTAGATCAAATAGAAACTATCGAATTCAAAAATGTATCTTTTCAATACCCGGCGGACTCTCGTCCCATCCTAAACAATATCTCTTTCAAAATATCAAAAGGAGAACGCGTCGCACTGGTCGGTTTGAACGGGGCCGGAAAAACAACCCTCGTCAAACTGCTGTGCCGATTCTATACTCCGACGTTAGGAACAATCCTCATAAATGGAGTTGACATCACTTCATTTCAGAGAGAACAGTATCTTTCCAAATTGTCGGTCATTTTTCAAGACTTTACTCTTTTCGATTTCTCTGTTCGGGAAAATATCACGCTCAATATGGCTTACAGCTCTGACAAATTTCTTCATGCCATTCATGCCGCAGATTTCTCACTGGATCAAAGCATCCATCGCAATACCATGATTGGTCCGCAGACAAACCTCGACGGAATATTACTGTCCGGCGGACAAAGTCAGCGTTTGGCAATGGCGCGCGCTATATACAGGGACGGTGATGTTTTCATTCTTGACGAGCCCGATTCCAGCGTTGACCCTCTTGTTGAATATCATCTCTATCAAAAATATAATGACATAACAAACAACAGAACATCACTGTTCATCTCTCACAGAATGATCACCACACAATTCTGTGACAAAATACTTGTACTGGATAACGGCACCATTGCCGCTTTCCTGCCGCCTTCCGCGCTCTTACAAGATACGGATTCTTTGTATTATCATTTGTATGAGTTGCAAAAGAATCAGCTTTTATCCATTTAGGGAAACGACTCATCCCCGCTTCCCTTCCATATGATTTCTGTTTTATCCTTAGAGCTGCTCCGACCAATAGCTCTTATATCCTTCACCGAAGATCTCATTCGCGCTGGAAACGATGAGAAACGCTCTCGCGTCTTCTTCTTTCACGATATTGATGACCTCCGGCGACCGCTGTTTTCGTGTCGCGCAGAGAATGATCATTTTGTTTTTTTCCGTGTAAGCGCCCTCACCTTCGAGATAAGTCACACCAATATTCAATTCTTCCATGAGCCGGCTGGCGATCTGGACGTGCTTATCACTGATAATGTAAATCAGGCGTGCCTCATCCTGACCGTATAAGATCACATCCATGACTTTCGCATCGAGCGCAATGACAATTCCGGCGTAAACCGCGAGTGTTAAGTTTTGGAATACAAATCCGGATGCGATCACGACCAGCATATCTAAGACCAAAAAGATCGAACCGGACTTTAAGTACGGATATTTCAACCGTAAGAGCTTCACGATAATGTCCATGCCGCCGGTTGTTCCGCCTGCCCGGAATACAAGACCGATACCTGTTCCGACTGCGATGCCGCCGAGTACCACCGCACAGATCAGATCGTTTGTGACCGGAGGAATCGTACTGAGCAGATTCGTAAACAGGGACGTCATGACTGTTGCATAACAGGTTTTGATGATAAACTTTCTGCCGAGCTTCCACCAGCCGAACACCAGTAACGGAATATTGATGATCAAGATCCATGTACCGGTCGGGATCGGCGTGAAACGGCTCAGCATGATCGAAATACCGGACACGCCTCCCGGCGCCAGGTCATTCGGATCGATCAGCAGACTGATCCCGGCAGAATAAATCAGCGTACCGATCGTAATGAGAAACAATGCCCTCAAAATGGTCCTGATGCGCCTGATCCGATTCATATGTTTCTTTTCACGATCATCCTTTTCCTGATCAAGATGATGTTTGTCCAAATTCTTCTTTACCTGATTCTCCATGCCGTTTCCCTCTTAAATCACCGTGCGCACCGCTTTGGGGCTGTAACCGTTTTTCTCAAGCTCCTGCATGATCTGCGATTTATGTTCCGTTCCGAACGCTTCGATCGTAATGCGCAGCTCCACTGCCGCGTTCCGGTTGATCGATACAAACTGGTTATGCTCAAGCTTAATGACATTACCATTCAGCTCCGCGATCACATTTGCCACGCGGCTCAGTTCTCCCGGCTTATCCGGCAGGAGCGTCGATACCGTAAAAATGCGATCCCTCAGGATCAATCCCTGCTGCACGACTGAGGACATGGTGATGACATCCATATTGCCGCCGCTTAAGATGGAAACCACTTTCTTTCCCTGCACTTCAAGCTGCTTCAATGCTGCAACTGTAAGGAGTCCCGAATTCTCGACCACCATTTTATGATTTTCAACCATATCAAGGAATGCGACGACCAGATCCGCATCCTCCACGGTAATAATATCGTCTAAATTCTCTTTTATATACGGAAACAGCTTTTCCCCCGGTGTCTTTACCGCCGTACCGTCTGCAATCGTACTGACAGAAGGAAGCGTCATTACTTGATCTTTCTGCAGGGATACCTGCATGCAGTTCGCGCCTGCCGGCTCCACACCGATCACTTTAATCTTCGGATTGAGCTGCTTTGCCAGCGTGGAAACGCCGGTCGCCAGCCCGCCGCCTCCGATGGGAACCACAATCATATCAACGACCGGCAGTTCCTTGAAAATCTCCATGGCGATCGTACCCTGACCTGTCGCTACTGCCAGATCATCAAACGGGTGGATAAACGTATATCCGTGCTCGTCGGCAAGCTCATACGCACGTGCACATGCCTCGTCATACACATCGCCATATAATACGACTTCCGCGCCATAGCTTTTTGTACGGTTTACTTTGATGAGCGGCGTTGTCGTCGGCATGACGATCACAGCCTTTACACCGAAACACTGCGCCGCATAGGCAACACCCTGCGCATGATTTCCGGCAGACGCCGTGATAATGCCCCGCGCACGTTCCTCTTCGGTCAGCGTCGTCATCTTGTAATAGGCACCTCTCACCTTATAAGCGCCTGTAAACTGCATATTCTCCGGCTTCAGATACACTTTATTGCCAGTCTGTCTGCTGTAAAAATCACTGTAGATCAATTTCGTCTCGCTCGTTACTTTGCGTACGATCTCGGACGCTTCCTCAAAACGCTCCAACGTCAGCATTTCCGTGCCCATCGTAATCCTCCACTTCTGTTCTTTCTTTATTCAATATCCATGTCCCGTAACCGTTCACATCCGTTTGTTCCGTTTCACGGCCTCACTGTTTTTCTTCACATTCGCGTTTCGTTATCGCCCGCGTCTGCATCATGATCTTCCATTTCCGTACCGTTATTGTCATCCGCCTTGTCAAACAGCGCTTCCACAAATTCTTTTGGGTTGAACTTCTGAAGATCATCCATGTGTTCCCCGACACCGATATATTTCACCGGCACCTGAAGCTCTGACTGGATCGCTACCGCAATACCGCCCTTCGCCGTCCCGTCCATTTTCGTCAGAACGATCCCGGTCAAATCCGTTACGTCTCCGAATTCCCGAGCCTGAACCAACGCGTTCTGCCCCGTTGTCCCGTCCAAAACAACCAAATTTTCACGGTGAGCATCCGGAAACTCACGGTCAATGATACGGTTCATCTTTCGAAGCTCTTCCATTAAGTTTTTCTTATTATGAAGCCGCCCTGCCGTATCACAGATCAGCACATCCGTACCGCGCGCCTTTGCCGCGTTGACCGCATCGTAGATCACAGACGCCGGATCGGCGCCTTCTTTTCCTCCGATCATCTCAACACCCGCGCGTGCGCACCACTCCGAGAGCTGTTCGCCCGCCGCCGCGCGAAACGTATCCGCTGCTGCAATGAGCACCTTTTTTCCCTGCGATTTGAGTTGTCCTGCCAGCTTGCCGACCGAAGTGGTCTTACCGACGCCGTTTACGCCGACGATCATGATGACCGCCTGCCTGTTCTCAAATTCATATGCCGCTTCGCCTACCTGCATCTGTTCGCAAATGCTGTCGATCAGAAGCTGCCTGCACGCCGCCGGTTCTTTGATATGCTGCTCCTTTACCTGTTTTTTCAAACGCTCCAAAATATCCGATGTCGCATTGACTCCCATATCTCCCATGATCATCAGTTCTTCCAGTTCTTCATAAAAATCATCGTCGATACTGCTGAAACCTCCGAACACCGAATCCATGCCGCGTACAATGGAATCCCTTGTCTTGGTCAGTCCCGCTTTCAGGCGGCCGAAAAATCCTTTTTTTTCTTCTCCCATGTTTTGCCCTCTCTTATGCGTCCAGCTCCTTATCGATCAGATCCACGCTGACAAGCGCGGAAATACCCTTTTCCTGCATGGTGATACCGTACAGCCGGTCAACCTTTTCCATTGTGCCTCGTCTGTGCGTGATCACAATAAATTGTGTATGCTTTGTCAGCTTATGTAAGTATTTGGCAAAACGCCCGACATTATTCTCATCCAGTGCCGCCTCGATCTCATCCAGCAGACAGAACGGAGACGGTTTTAAGTTCTGGATGGCAAAGAGCAGAGCGATCGCAGTCAGCGCCTTTTCCCCGCCGGACATCTGCATCATATTCTGAAGCTTCTTACCGGGCGGCTGCGCGATAATGCGGATGCCCGCCTCCAGGATATCCTCGTCCTCCTGAAGCTCCAGCTCGCCTTTTCCTCCGCCGAACAGTTCCTTGAACACCTTGTCAAACTCGCGGCAGATGTCCCCGAATTTTTCCTTAAACTGCTGGCGCATTGCGGTGTCGAGCTCTTCTATGATATGCTCTAAGGTCTTTTCAGCCTCCACAAGGTCGTCATGCTGTGTCTTTAAGAAATTATAACGCTCCGACAAATTTTTATAGTCCTCGATCGCGTTGACATTGACATCGCCCAGTTTACGTATCTCGTCCTTTAAGCGCGTGATCTCTTTTTTCATGGCGGATAAGTCGGTCATTGCCTCGTCCCTTAGCCCCGCCGCATCGCTTAAGGTAATCTCATACTCATCCCACATGTAATTGATCTGCGATTCAATTGATTCCTCCAAACGCTCCTTCTGTGCGTTTAATCGATAGACTTCCTTATCAAGCGCATTTATCCGCGCAGATAATTCTTCCCGCTCGCTGAAAAAATTCTTCTGCTTTGCGCTCAATTCCTCGCGGCGCGCAGTATCCTCCTGCAGCTTTTTCTCGGTTTCGCTCTGCGTCGCATGGGACGCCTCGATCGTCTGCAATATCTGCTCGATGCTCTCCCTCTTTTTCGCAACATTCTCATCGTTGCTGCGAAGTCCCTCCCTGATCTGCGCAAGATCGGTTTCAAGCCGGAGCAGCTCACCGTCGATACGATCCACATTCTGCTGTATGAACTCCTGACGCTGCATAAGTTTCTGAACTTCCACATCCCACCCGGACACTTTAGCTGCCTGTTCGCTCTCGTTTACCCGGATTTCTTCCAATATACCTTGGGATTCCCCGATCTTTTGGGTCAGTTCGCGCTCAAGCTCCTCGGATTCGGCAAGCTTTGCTGCCGCCGTTTTCTTCTCTTTGGCAATCTCGCTGATCTTTTCCTCAATATCCCCCTGTTCCGTCTTCAGCGTACCGAAATCTTTCTCGGTTTCCTCCCTGCGTTCCTGTGCCTTGATGACATTTAAGCGCGCCGTGTTCTGGGCGATAAACATTTCCTGTATCCGGCTCTTCACATTCTCAAGATCGGAGCGGAGTCCGTTTCTCTCCTGCTTGATGCTCTCAATCTTATTCAGGCATTCCTCCACCTGCTTCTTTAAGTCCCCGACCTTCTTCTCCAGCTCATCCATCTCGCGGCGTCTTCCGAGCAGATTCGAATTGTTCTTAAACGCGCCGCCGCTGATCGCTCCGCCCGGCACAAGCAGTTCGCCTTCGATCGTCACCATGCGGATGCCGTAATCAAATTTTCTCGCGATCTTCACTGCATTGTCCACATTATCTACGACCAGTATCCTGCCAAGCATGGATTTTGCGACATTGCGGTAACGCGGATCCGTCTTCACAAGTTCATCTGCCATACCGACCACGCCCTTTTCTTTCAGCGCGCCGGGATTCTTAAATTCTTGCGGATTCGTAATACTTGTAAGCGGCAAAAACGTCGCGCGCCCGAAACGGTTCTCTTTTAGGAACGCGATCATCCGTTTTGCGGTCTCCTCGTCGTCAGTCACAATATTCTGAATATTTCCTCCGAGCGCCGTCTCAATCGCAGTCTCATACTTTTTATCCACTTTAATAATATCGGCGACAACGCCGATAATGCCTTTTTCCTTTTCTTTGCGCTCCATCACGCGGCGGATGCTGTTGCCGTATCCCTCATAGCGCTCCGTTAAGTTCATGATCGCGTCAAGCTTAGACTTCTCTTGATGATACTGCTCCTGCGCCTTTACAAGCTTCGCATCCGTGCCGGAGAGTTCCCCTTTGATTTCTTCCTGCCGTGATTCCATGCGCTTTTTTTCCTGATTGAGCGCCGTGATCTCCCCTGTCACGCGCTCAAATTCCGCCTCAAGCTCCTTGATTACGGCTTCCTGCTCCTCCTCGTCGGAACGGGCTCGCAGCAGTCTGCTGTTCAATTCGGCTTTTCTGATCTGGATCTGTTCCATCATGGAGTCCAGACGACCTAACTGCGTTTTGATCGTCGCGCGTTCGTTCAGCGCCTGAATAATCGTATTTTTGTCCGTCTCTATGCCGCTGTTTAGCTCCTCGATCCGGTTCTGTACGGCAAGCAGCGCCTCTCTCGCGCTCTCTCGCGCCTTACCCGTCTCCGCAAGCTTGTCGTCAATATTTTTCTTGTCGGTCAGAACGGATTCTTTTTCCACATTTTTTAAGCGGATATCTTCATTGAGGCTGTCCATTCTCGTCTGAAAATGCGTCTTATTTCCCTCCGCCGAATGAATCTGCTCTTTTAAGACATTGATCTCGCCTTCCAGCTTTCCGCGCAGCACGGATGTATCCGTGAGCGATGTTCTCCCTGTTTCGATCGCTGCATTCAATTCTTCGATCGTCTGCTCAATCTGTTCGTATTCACTCTTGATCCTGCCGTGGCGCTCGCTCGTCTGAGCAAGATCGCTGCCCGCGATCTCATATTTCTCCGCGACTTCCGTCAGCTGTTCCCGCACACGCTGATTCTCCAAAAGGAACACGTTGACATCGTAATTTTTTAGTTCCTCCCTTTTCCGTAAGTAGATTTTTGCCTTTTCCGACTGCTTTTCAAGCGGTTCCAGCTGCTTCTCCTGTTCCGCTAAAATATCGCTCACGCGCACCAGATTCTGCTGCTCGTCGGCAAGTTTTTTCTGCGCAGTCAGCTTGCGCCGTTTGAATTTAACGATACCCGCCGCTTCATCAAACAATTCCCGCCTGTCCTCAGGCTTTCCGCTTAAGATCTGATCGATCTGTCCCTGCCCGATGATGGAATATCCTTCTTTTCCGATTCCCGTATCGTAAAACAGTTCGTTGACGTCTTTCAGCCGACAGGGCGCGCCGTTGATCAGGTACTCGCTCTCCCCCGAACGGTACAGTCTTCTCGCGACTGTCACCTCGTCATAATCGATTGCAAGCTGATGATCCGTATTGTCCAGCGTGATCGCAACATAGGCAAATCCAAGCGGTTTTCGCGTTTCCGTCCCCGAAAAAATAACGTCCTGCATGGACGCCCCGCGAAGCTGTCTGATCCGCTGTTCTCCAAGCACCCAGCGAACCGCATCTGCAACATTGCTTTTTCCGGAACCGTTTGGACCAACAATTCCCGTGATGCCATTGTGAAAACGGAATACGATCTTATTTGCAAAGGACTTAAATCCCTGTACCTCGATGCTTTTTAAGTACATTCTATTGTAACCTTTCCTTCTTTTTTCATCTCGAGCAGTACCTGGTAGGCGGCTTCCTGCTCCGCCGCCTTTTTGCTTCTGCCCCGGCCGCAGGCTTTCACCTGTCCATCAATCAGTGCGTTCACAACGAACATCTTCTCATGTTCCGGCCCCTCCTCGGATACCAGCTCATAGGAAAGCATCGAACCCGGCGTTTTCTGAATCTGCTCCTGCAGAATCGTCTTGCTGTCATAAAAGAGCTGCTTGTCCTCTATGTCATTTAGAATAAACCGCATGATAAAAATTTTTGCCTGTGCGATCCCGCTGTCCAAATAAATCGCGCCGATGATCGCTTCCATGACATCGCTCGTGATCGAGGCACGTCCCCTGCCTCCGGTCGCCGCTTCTCCTTTTCCCAAAAAAAGATAGCGCCCGAGTTCCAGATCCCTTGCACAATAAGCAAGCGCCGGCTCGCACACCATGGATGCCCTCAGCTTTGTGAGCTGTCCCTCCGGCAGTTTCGGATAACGCAGATATAAAAATTCACTCGTCACCAGTTCGAGCACCGCATCCCCCAAAAACTCCAGCCGCTCATAATCACTGCATTTATTGATCTTACGTTCATTTGCATAGGAACTATGCGTCAATGCCTGCTGCAACAGATTTTCGTTATAAAAATGATAGCCGATGACTTCCTCCAGACGGCTTACCGTATACTCCTCCATCCGTATTCCCTCTTTAACGTGTCTGTCTCTATTCCGCCCCTGTATAAATGCAAACTGGAGGTTTACAGAACAAACGGTTTCCCTGACCGAGTCTATCTGACTGACTCCTTCAGCAGCGCAAGCGCCTCTCCTACCGTGCTGATCTCCTCTACCTTTTGGGGGTCTAACGTGATGTCAAACTCGTCTTCCACACCCATCATGATCTGGTACACATCAAGCGAATCTGCTCCCAGGTCTTCCATAAAAGTTGTCTTTAGCTCTATTTCCTTCGGATCAACGTTCAAAACAGAAGCGATCACCTGCTTTAGCTTTTCTAATTCCATGCTAAAACCTTCTTTCGTTTGATTTTCACCCGGCAGTTTTCCTGTCCCGGAAAATCGTTCCTTTTTCACACGCCGCTTATCTGGCGGTATGCTTCTTCATGCCGTCAGTCTTCTTTCATCTGGATCATATCCCGTATCTTTTCGTTGATCTGCTGCTCCTTAAAGGTCAGACACTGGAAAATGGAATTTTTGATCTCATTGCATTTCGCGCTGCCGTGTGTTTTTACGACCAGACCGTTTAATCCAAGCATCGGCGCACCGCCGTACTGTTCCAGATCAAACTGTTTGAGCGTGCTTTTTAGCGCCGGCTTTACAAGAAACGCCCCGATCTTCGATCTGAAAGACGACATCATACCGTCTTTGATCTGCTTAATGACCATAGCGCCGACGCCCTCATACATTTTTAACACGACATTGCCGACAAACGCCTCGCATACGATGACATCCGCCAGACCGAACGGAATATCGCGCGCCTCCACACTCCCGATAAAATTGATATCAGGACAGTTCTTCAAAAGCGGAAATGTCTCCTTGACAAGCGCGTTTCCCTTTTCTTCCTCAGCGCCGTTATTAACGATCCCGACCTTCGGATTTTTTACGCCCATGACATGTTCCATATAGATGGATCCCATTTTCGCAAACTGAACGAGGTGGGACGGTCTGGCATCGACATTTGCGCCGCAGTCCACCAAAAGGGATACCCCTGCTGCTGTCGGCATGAGCGGCGCAAGGGGCGGTCTCTCCACGCCTTTGATGCGGCCGACCAAAACCTGTCCGCCGACTAAGTTCGCACCCGTACTTCCCGCCGACACGTAAGCGTCACACTTCCCTGACTTTACATCCATCATAGCGCGTACGATCGAAGAATCCTTCTTGCTGCGGATCGCCATAACAGGCGGCTCCGCCGTCTCGATCTTCTGCGTACAGTGAACGATCTCCACCTGAGAGGCATCATATTGATAACCCGATAATTCTTTCTTGATCTTTTCCTCGTCCCCGTAAAGAACGACCTGAATCTTCTTGTTCTCGTTGATCGCACTGACCGCGCCTTTCACAGGCTCTTCCGGAGCAAAATCCCCTCCCATGACGTCCACTGCGACCCGTACATACTCTGCCATAACCGTATCCTGCCTCTCTTAAAAATCATACAGCTGTTCCGCCATACGCTATCCTGTCATGCTCTGTAGCACAAGGCGGAACCGCTGCCAAAATATAACAGTAATAAAGACCCTTTCTCAACTATACTAGACCCCCTGAGAAAAGTCAACTTTTCCATTCTCCATCCGTATCACCCGATCCGCACAGGAAGCGAGTTTCTCATTATGCGTTACCATAACTAAGGTTGCATCTTCCCCCTTCACCGCATCGATCAGGCAGTCCATCACCTGCCTTCCGGTTTCCTTATCCAGATTGCCTGTCGGTTCGTCGGCAAAAATGACCTTGGGATGATTGATCAGCGCCCTCACGATCGCGGCACGCTGCTGCTGCCCTCCCGAAAGCTGATTCGGAAATTTGTCAAGCTGTTCCCTGATCCCAAGACTTTCACTGACCGCTTCCACCACTTTCCGCTGTACATGTTTTTGATCCAAAAGAAGCGGTGCAATGATGTTTTCATAAATCGTCAGCAGTGGGAGCAGGTTATAGGCCTGGAAAATGAAACCAAATTTCTGCCTGCGCAGTTTTGACATCTCCCCGTCCTTAAAATTTGTATACGGTTTTCCCTCTAAAAGGATCTCCCCGTCAGTCAGTACGTCAAGTCCTCCCATGATATTGAGCAGGGTGCTTTTCCCCGAACCGCTCTCACCGAGTATGACGATCACTTCCCCCTGCCGTACCTGAAGACTCAGATCGTCCAGTGCACGCATCGTAATGTCTCCCGTTGTATATTCTTTGACTGCATGTTTCAATTCGATCAGACTCATCTGTTATTCCTCCCTGATATCCGATATGATCTCATTTGTCTGCTTAAACCGGAGTCCGGACATGACCAGAAAATAAACAGACACAATGAAAACGATCCCAACGCCAAAGTATCCCGCCGCCATGCCCCGCACATTGACATTCTTCTCCATGGCAGACAGCATGTAACGCTGTAACGGAATGGAGACGGCAACCGCGATCCCATAGGAGATCAGAAGCACTAACAGGATCTCCACACTGATCGACTTTCTCAGCTGTTTTAAGGGCATTCCAAGCGCTCTCCATATGCCGTGTTCCCGCCGCCTTAAGATCAGATTCGCTTTCATGATGATCATCATATTCAAAACTGCGGTTACTGTCGTAGCGATGACGATCATTGCGGCAATATAAAGGATCGCCAGCGTATCCGTGATGATTTTTTCCATGCCGATTTCATAAGACCCACATATCGCATACTCATGATCTGCAAACACTGCGTTAATGGCGGAAAACGTCCCGTCGCCGGCATCAGGACTGCATTTTACCATAATGTCCGTATAGCTGTAACTGCCGTAAATCTCTAAGGCAGCCTGTTCTGTCAGAACGATTATAACCGTGTTTGAGCCTGTCCCCTTGTCCTCCGGCATGTAGTCCGTATACAGGACAGCGCCGATATGCAAAATACCTTCCCCGCCGCCCTTCATCTTATACGAGACAGCTCCCGTCTCCCCGATTTCATCCAATAGCTCCTGCTCTTCTTCTCCGTATGTTCCCATCACTACACAGACGGCATCCACCCCTTCGTTCCAAAGTCCGGACTTTCCATTTTGCTCTAACAGCCATCGAAACAGCGCGTCGTTATAAATCATATCGGAAATAACATTTCCATTTTGCTGACGCATACCGGACTCCAGGTCAAGGCTTCCGCCGATCGCATAGATCTCCTCCACGCCGGTCACATCTCTTATTTTTTCCATCTCTGAAAAGGAGATCTGTGCAGTGCCGGCTCCTTCCATGGCATCCGCCATTCCGTATAACGGGATGTAAACTTCGTAATCGGAAAATCTGCTTTTTTGATCCTTCTTTGGAAGTTCTACGGAACTCATGGTATTCACGATCAGCATCAGGATCACCATGGAAAAGATCATGGAAAGCATCATGATCATGCTTTTGCTTCGTTCCCGCCTGATATTCCTTCCGGCAAATTTGACAAAAGACCATTTCTCCATCGTCTGCACTTTTCCGGGATTGGCAGTAGCACCGTTATATTTGCTTGCCTCTATCGGCGTCAGCGCTAAAATCTTATGTACTGCCAGTACGAATGCCAGAATCAGTGAAACAAGGACAACTGCCGCAGTAAGCAGATAGCTGCCCGCGAGCTGCCTGATAGAAACAGGCTCTCCGATCAGGTATAGCAGAATATTCTTCGCAAATATCTGATTGATGATATTTCCAAACACGATCCCGATCCCATAACCAAAGATGCAGTAAAGAATATTTTCCAAAAATATGATCAGAGCGGTCTGGCGGTAGTCCATTCCAATGCAGCGCAGCATCCCGAGCTCTCTTGTATTTTCAGTTATCGCAAGGTGCATACTGTTAAAAACCAGTAAGACCATGGCTGCCGCAAGCAAAAAAGCGAATGCTTTTAGTGCAGATCCGACCGGGGCGTTTAACAAATATTCCTCCACATTTTCCTCTTTTATATGATTATATCCAAACTTACCGCCAATCTCCCTTATCAGTTCACTTTCTCTCTCCGAAGCCTGTCCGTGAACTATCCTGTTGACCGTATCACGGTAATTCTCCAATCCATATAACTGAGCAAGCAGTTCACGCACCGTATCTTGTATTTCAATTATTTTTTCCAGATCATACTCGTCCAAATCGGAATTGACTGTAACAATCAACGCATGCTCTTCTGTTTCCGGTGAAAGAAGCCCCGTCTCATACAGAAAATCGAAGGAAACATTCATGAATCCCGTCTGCCAGGCGCTGTTTAGTAAAACCGGCGAGTTCTCCATGATACCGACAAGCCGGAGGTGCCGGATTTCTCCCGTCAGTTCACAGACAACAGCGATCTCATCACCGATCTGAGTTCTCAGTAGCTCACAGACATACTGTTCCAGAACGACTTCCTCTGCCGTCCCGCTCCACCGTCCTTCCAACAGCCGCAATCCCGGTTCTTCCAGCCCTTCCTTCGTTCCGGCGCAGAGATTAAACTCCATTTTTCGAAGCGATTCCAGCTTCATTTGTGCTTCACGAAAATCGTCCCAAAGGATTCCTGCCGCTTCGATCTCCTCCTGATCCAGCTCCGCTTTTAGCCATTCCGCCTGCTCTTTGGTCAAACCTCCTATCTGAAAATCATACAGGTTTGTTCCCATAGCCTGCTCTTTATATTGATTGATGAGGCTGTCTCCCATCTGGATCATGCCAAACATCATCGCCACTGAGCATGCAATTCCCAAAATGATCATAAAGCTGCGTTTTATATGATGTTTGATCATCATTTTAGCAAAAAGAAACATCGCGCGTTCACCCCCTCTTTTATCCAAGTTTGACTGCATAAAATGTTAAAAATATCTAATATAATTTTACACTGTCTTGATAACTACGTCAACTTTTTAGCAGTCATGAAGGAGCGTAATGATCTTGGTCCATACATCCCTATCAAACAGAAAAAAACCTTTGGCGCATGCCAAAGGTTCTTCTTGTTTAGGTAAAAGATTTTTATTTCTTTTTTCCTAGTCCTGTGCAATGATCTCTTTCTTGTTATAAGAACCGCACTTTTTGCAGACTCTGTGCGGCATCATCAGCGCGCCGCATTTGCTACACTTCACAAGAGTCGGAGCGGTCATTTTCCAGTTCGCGCGTCTCTTGTCACGTCTTCCTTTGGAAGATTTATTTTTAGGACAAATCGACATTTTCTTACACCTCCTTATTTGCCAAAAAAAGTTCTTTTATCGCCGCCATCCTCACGTCAGGCACAAACGGATCACATCCGCATTCCCCTTCGTTCAGATTCCTGCCGCATATCGTGCAGATTCCCTTGCAGTCTTCCCTGCAAAGAATCTTAGGCGGCCAATTCATTACGATCTCACTGTTGATCAGCGCCGTTATGTCAAGCTGACTGCCCTCCATGAATACCTGTTCGTCCGCATTCCATCCGGGCGGCACAGTATCCGGCGCATAAACTTCCTGCTCAAAATCAATCCTGATCCCTCTCTTAACCGGTGCAAGGCACCTGTCACAGAACAGTTCTACATTCAATATACCATTTACCTGAAGCAGCGCCTTTCCCTTTTCCAAACAGGAGGCTGTTACGGTAATAAGCTGATCTTCCGCTATCCGGTAATCCTGACCGTTCAAATGCACCGTTTTCATATCCGGCATCACCTGTTGCGTCAGAACAAA